>WNGH01005651.1_pt1 | contig 11901 bp, 9 predicted proteins | sample 5400631 | NCBI WGS metagenome assembly WNGH01 (sample SAMN13153373, study PRJNA577476) | soil metagenome | isolation source: 115 cm soil or saprolite under Garry oak tree replicate 1 | place: USA:California | collected 2016-06-15 | reverse complement strand
GCTTTCCGCCCTGGGTATTCCGGTGCGTCTCATCGCAATCCCCGAAGGGGCTCTGCAGGCCTTCAACGACGAGGTACTCGATCTCGATCATGTGAAGTTCGCGCGGGAGTGCGCCATCGACATACCCGGGGAAGAAACCGAAGAACTGGGGAAAATCGCGCGCGAGTACAACGCTTTCATCATCGCCCAGGCCAAGGCGCGACACCCCGACCTGAAAGACCGCTTCTTCAAGGTCGGCTTTATTATCAACCCGAAGGGAAAGGTAATTCTCAAGCACTACAAGGTTTCACCGCTGTTTCCGGTGGAACATTCAGTGTGCCCGCACGACGTCTACGACTGGTGGATCGAGAAATACGGCCGCAACCTGGAGGCTTTCTGGCCCGTCGTGGACACCGAAATCGGCCGCATGGGCATCATGATGGCAAACGAAGGATCGTATCCCGAGAATGCGCGGGCGCTGGCCCTGAACGGAGCCGAGGTTGTGTATCGCGCCTCGTACCCGCACCCCGCAACCGGAAATGAAATCTTCGAGATCCAGAGCCGGGCACGTGCACTCGACAACAATATGTATATTGTCGCCCCTAATCTCGGGACTTATTACCTATTCCCCGAGGAAGTCACCCCAATCGACACCTTCGGCGGACGCTCCTTCATCATCAACTACAAAGGCCAGATCGTAGGACGCCAGGAGTACGGCGGAGGCTCAACCTATGTGGCGGGAGTGATCGACATTGAGGCTCTTCGCGACCACCGGGCGCGGGCGCAGTGGGACAACTGGCTGAAAGATCTGCGTACCGAACTTTATCAGCTGCTTTACGAAAAGCCGATCTATCCCAAGAACCTATATCTGAAGCGAGAGCCCATGAAACATGCTGAATACCGCCAAAAAGTAATCAAGCGCCAGATCCGGCTTATGCACGATCGCGGCATCTGGAAGAAGCCGGAACGCTAGTCTAGCCACGGATGTCAATGCCGGTGGTCCGGCGCCGAGAGATCGAGAAGATTGCCGATCAAGTCAAAGCAATTCGAGCATGGAACTCCGCCAATGCCCGATGGACTCGGAGTGGGAGAAACCACGAACGCTTTCTAGACAACTCTGACGCCTGCCAATACACTCTTTAGTATTCGCGGCGGGCCATTCTGCCGTATTCCTATGCGACTTGTCACTTTCGAAAATCCGGTCCGGCAGGCACGCATCGGAGCCCTAACAACTGACCGTCGCATTGTCGACTTGAATTCGGCCTGCGCTCTGTATTTGCGTGACGTCGAGGGCGAAAATGCTCATGTCCGTCTTGCCGACGCTTTCGTACCAGCGAACATGCGAGCGCTCTTCGAGGGCGGCGACACAAGTCTGGAAGCCGCTCACAAGGCTTTTGAATTTGCCTTGCATCTGCAAAACGGTGCGGCTGGGCCCCAGGGTGAAATGATCTTTTATGCTGAAGACGAAATAAGACTCAAGGCGCCAATCATTCCAAAGAAGTTTTTCCACACCGCGGGAAACTTCCGCGAGCACCACGAGGAAGCCACTCATGCCGGGTTTTCCCACCCCGTGATGCCATGGATCGTGTTCTTCCAGAACGTCGACGCCATCATCGGTCACGACGAGGCCGTAGTTTATCCCGAACACCTCACGCAGGAATTGGATTACGAGCTCGAACTCGCGGTGGTACTGAAGAAGACCGGTAAAAACTTCACCCCAGAAGAAGCCCGCGACTACGTTGGGGGTTACGTCATTTTCAATGATATTACTGCGCGTGATATCCAGCGCCGCGAGATGAAATCCGGCGTCTTCAGCTTCTGCAAAGGCATTGATACCTTCTGCCCTTTGGGACCATGGATCGTCACCGCCGATGAAATTTCTGATCCGCACAATCTCGCTATGGACCTACGCGTCAATGGAGAGCCGCGCCAGCGTTCGCATTCCAGCAAGATGTCAGTCAAGATTCCCGAAATTCTCTCGCACTATTCGCCCATGGGCTATAGCGCAGGCGATGTGGTTTCGACGGGAACGGTTTCCGGTGTCGCCGCTTTTTCCGGCGATCCCAAAGCCTGGTACTTGAAGGTCGGCGATGTCATGGAATGTGAAATCGAAAACATCGGCATCTTGCGCAATCGCGTTATTTCGTGGGAAGAAGCCTACGGCCGCAAGCCGTCGGTATTAGCAAAGCAGGAAGTGCGCTAGGTTCGAAGGACCGGCTGCAGTCGTAGCCACGCGGGGCACTGGTTTAGGTTGGCATTCCGCCGGCAACGAGTTTGCATGCCCAGATCCTCCAACAAGTTTCAACCATGATCACGAACTCCCAAATCTGGGTCAGCGACCTTAACTCACGGCCGGAAATTCGTTCCGCATTTCGATCCAAAACCGTCCGTTTCTACGACACCACGCTTCGCGACGGTGAGCAAACGGTGGGTGTTGTTTTCTCCCCCCAGCAGAAGGTGGACATCGCTCGCCAGTTGGACGAGCTGGGCGTGAGCCGAATTGAAGCCGGATTCCCCCGAGTCTCAGCGGAAGACGCCGAAGCCATCCAGTTGATGTTAAAAGCGAATTTGAAAGCCGAGCTGTGGGGCTTCTCGCGCGCCGTACGCGCCGACGTTGAGGAACTCGTCAGACTCGGCTTGCGCGCTTCCATTGTTGAAGCGCCTACCAGTGACATCAAACTCAGCGCCTATGGCATTTCACGGGAGGAAGTCCTGCGCCGGGTCGGCGATGCGGTCTCTTTCGCAAAACAGAACAGCATCACTGTAGCCTTCTTTGCCGTGGACGGCACCCGCACCGACCTCGACTTCCTGAAACGTGTCTATCTTGCCGCGATGGACGCGGGCGCCAAAGAAATCGTGGTGGTTGACACCATCGGCGCCTGTGGACCGGAAGCAGTAGAGTTTCTGGTGCGCGAAGTGTGCGCATGGGTTGGCAAGGAGGTGCCTGTTCACTTTCACGGTCACAACGATTTCGGTATGGCTACTGCCTGCGCAGTTGCTGCCGTGCGCGGCGGCGCTTCATGGATCCAAGGCACAATCAATGGCATGGGTGAACGTGCGGGCAATGCCGATATCTGTGAGATTGCGCTCGCACTGCAGTGCCTTTATAACGTCCCAGTCGATTTGAAGCTGGGCAAAGTGCGAGAAGTTTCGGAAGTGGTCCGGAAAGCGGCGAATTACACGCTCGAAGCATGGAAACCGCTAGTCGGCGAAAACCTTTTCATGCGCGAAAGCGGCGCCGTAGCCAGCCAGTTTCATATCCCTGAGGCGATCGAGCCTTACTCCTCGGAACTCGTGCACGCCCAGCGGAGCATCGTTCTCGGGAAAAAAAGCGGACTGGACAATATCGATCTCAAGTGCAAAGAACTCGGCCTCTCAATTACGCCAGAGCACCGTACTGCGGTTTTAGCCGCTGTGAAAAAGCGGGCCATTGCCAAGCGTGGGTTACTAAGCGATGAGGAGTTTAGTAAAATCGTGAGAGGATCAACCGGACACCCTGGCTAGTTCCCAGATTCGACAAATGACGGTTCCCTGATTCGCTCTCCTGTCTGTGCTCTGTGGCTATTTCCTGAAGTGCGGCAGCACTGCCTCGCCAAAAAGTCTGGCCTGCCCTGTGCGGTCATCGCCCCAGATTTCCAGCATGATGTGAGTGCATCCAGCCTCACGGTATTCTTCAATGCGTTGGATGCACTCCTCCGGCGTCCCTGCGATGGGGAAGACCTTACGTAAAATCTCGTCAGTAACCGCCTTGGCTGCGGCTTTGCGCCCGCCTTTTTCCATGGCGTCAGCTACCGGCCTTAGCTCGTCGAAGGTTAGGCCTGCGCACTCGAGTAGCACGTCGGCGGAGCCTCTAATATTTTGCACTTTGTTAGCCAGGTACATTGCGGCCTGCTCACGAGCACCTTCCTTCCCTTTAATAGAGTCGCGTCCGATGCTCCCCACAATTACAGATCCCAGCACCAGCTTCGAGGCGTCCTTGCCTGCTTTGCGCGCGCCCTCTTCCATGTTCTTACGCGAGTAGCGCACAAACTCAGGGGTTGTAATGCTGGCCGTCAAAAGCCCGTCTCCAACCGCACCTGACATCTTCTGCAGAACGGGTCCGGTAGCCGCAACGTAAATGGGTGGTACTCCGCGTGGCGCGTGTGCATCCCTTTTCAACGGAGGAACGTCGGCGGCAAAGACTTTTCCCTGGTAGCGGAATTCATCTCCGTCGAGCACTCCTTGCACGATCTCGATGCTCTCGCGCATTACCGTCGCCGGCCCAACCTTCTCCCCTTCTCCCTCACCAATTTCTTTCATGAAAATCTTGGACGCGCCTAGCCCCAAAAGAAACCGGTCGCCAGCCAGGTCCTGCATCACACGCGCTTCCATTGCGATCTGCACCGGATGCCGGGTGTAAGGAGAGATGATTCCCCATCCCAGTTGAATACGTGCGGTCTCATGCGCGATCACAGCCAGGATTGCGGTTGAAGAACGCGCTTCAAAGGAATGCTTGCGCCACCAGGGATACGCTTCCGCAATCCAGAACGTATCGAATCCCGCCTGTTCACAGGCCTTGGCCATGGCCACGGTTTCGCGGACCGGTTCCATGCTCAATTGCAGCACGCCGATGTTGAATGGAAGGTTCATCAGTTCCAGGTAGCTCCCGGCTTCTGTGCATTCTGCTTTCAAATTGTTGGGACATTTCCTAGGCTTCCGCGCTGCTTTAAGCGGGATCGCTCCAGGAACACTCCAGCCCTTTAATCAGCTCCCACAGGGCTTTATTTAGTGGTGTGGGCACTCCGACCTTCTTGCCCCACTGCACGATTGCGCCGTTCATGAAATCCACTTCTGTCTGACGTTTCGCAAGCACGTCCTGCAGCATGCTAGCTTTGTGCTTGCCTGGAGCGGTCGCGCCTTTTTGCACCAGTTGACGAGGATCACCGTGGAGTACAATCCCCAGCTTGTTCGCTACTGCCTCACCTTCGAGGATGAGATCGTTGAACAGTTGGTTTGTAGGCTGAAATCGTGTGGCAGCTCCGTGATGGAGCAGGGTGAGCGCTCCAACCGGATTGGTTGCCGCATTAAAAATCAGCTTGGTACACTGCGCCCCGCGAGCGTCTGGCATAGCGATAGTATTCATTCCCGCGCGCGTCATTACCCCCGCTAGTTCTTCGACCTTGTCCATCGGAGTCTTACTCGCTTCGAAAGGACCAATCCAAGTGTCTCCTTTGATGTCATACCCGATGTGACCCGGTGCGATGGGATGTCCAGCGGGAAAGGTCGTGCCACGGATCACGTATTTCACGTGCTCGGCGATGATTTCCTCGTTACCGACGCCGTTTTGGACTGAACAAACGGCACTCTTCGTGTCGAAGATGTGTTCTGTCTGTGCAATGGCAGGTCTTGTGTGGATGGCCTTGGTCGCAACAATACCGTAATCGCAGCGCGGCAATTCTTTCGCATCGCTAGTAGCATTCAGCCGGGCTGTGAAGTCAGCCGCTCCTGAAAGTTTCAGGCCGTTTGTTCGGATTGCGTCGGTGTGTTCTCGCCAAACATCGTAAGCCCAGACTTCAGCCTCGCCGGCTTTGGCAAGGTGTGCAGCAAACAGGCTGCCCACAGCACCACAGCCGATCACGCAAATCTTCATTTATTTTTTCCGCGTCCCTTGATGTTATTTAGTCCCATACCGCTTTTCAGGCGGGATGTGCCAGCTTTATTTGAAACTTCAGGGTGCGACATTCTCCTTCGTCTCTTGCCCCGTGAAAAATCGCCATGGAACGTCGGCCAGACATTCGCCCTCGGCTTTCCCAACGCGGTACGTGTCTTGCGTGTAGAGGCAGACCGTGCCATCCTGATCCACGACCTGCGGGTGGAGTGAAAAAATCATGTTCTCCTCAAGCGGCACATCGCTGTTCGCGCCGATGGCGGGGTGTTCAATCATCGTCGTTCCAATCGAATGTCCGGAGAGGTGTCCGAGCGAGAAGCCGTGTCTGGCAAACGTTTCCGCCACAACTCGATGAACACTGCTTGCCAGCTCTCCTGGGCGCATTAGTTTCCGCGCAGCCTCTAGTGCCTCGGGGTAAGCCTCGGCCATTTTCTGTGTGGTCGGACTCAGTTTGCCGCGTAGCAGCGGACGAGAAAACTCAACCCAGTAGCCGCCCGCGCCAGTGATCTCCAGTGAGTAGAGCAGCAGGTCATCACCCGCGACGGCGCGTTGGCCTGGCACCTTGAAGTGCGCCTCAGCCTGCCCGTGTGCACCGGAGAGAACGATGTTCATCATGCGTGGGCCAGCCCCGCGAGCAAAAAAACGTTCGACTGCGGGCGCCATAATTTCCGCTTCCGTCTTGCCCGGCTCGTATGCATCCACCAGCGACCAAAAACCTTCCAGGATGATGTCCATTGCGTCGCGGACTTCGACGAGTTCCTCTTCACTCTTAACCGCTCGCGCCATGTCGAACTCAAAGTCGAAAGGCACGAGTTCCAGAGGCGCCTGAAGCAGTTCGCGATAGTCACCCACGGCCATGATGAAGTTCATACCGTATACGCCGACGCGTTTCCACCTGCACTGCTCGGCGCGGTCGCGTATCCATCGGCCGGGGACATCCGGCCAGACCTGATCTTTAACCCAAGGCTTGGCTTTGTCGCCGATCCAGCGGGCTTCGCGAGGAAAAACCAGCGTGGGCTCGCCTTCAAAAGGCAGTAGAACATACACATAGCGGTGTACAATCTCGAACCCCGACGCATAGAAAACCGCACCCTCGAAGCCGGCGTACTGATTGCCGCAGATAATCAGGGCGTCCAATCCAGCGGTCGCCATGCGAGAGCGAACGTTCTTGTAACGACGATGAATTTCCGTTTGACTCGGCAACTCTAACCTCAGGGTTAAGCCCCAACTTTGGATTTAGCGACGGCGACTGATGCCGTTCTAATGCGCACCGCACAGCTCCGCGGCAGTCAGGGCGTAGATTTTCGTGATGTCCACCAATGTTTTGATACTGACTTTTTCTCCTTCGGCATCCCGCGGGCCACTCGATGGCCCGTAATTCACGGTCTCAATCGCGTAGCGGGTCATCACTGAAGCGTCCGAACACCAAAGCACGACATCACGCTTGGGTAGTTGTCCCATGACTTGCTGGTGATTTTTTTCGATTGCCTGCACCATCGGGTGATCGGCGCTGATCGTCGCCCCGGGAACGGAAACATAGGTTTCGAATTCCAGGCCATAATCTGGATAGTGTTTCTTCAGTTCAATAAATAATTTTCTGGCTTCGCGCCGGGCCTCTTGCATCGGCATGTTCGGAGGCACTCGCAAATCGAGGAACAGCTCGGCTTTTTCTGGAGTTCGACTGACCCGCCAGGGATGGCCGCCACGAATGCAGCCCAGGTTGGCGATACCTTTATGTCCGCCATGAGCCGTACGACCTTCCCAGCCCGGAATCCATTTCAGTACGTCATCCAGAACATCGTAGAGGCGTCGAATGGAATTGTTCTCCGAACGCCCTTCAGCAAAAGCGGTGTGGACGTACATGCCGCTGGCCGAAATGCGAACCCAAAGCGATCCATAATGCTCGAGGATCACCTGCATGTCGGTCGGTTCTCCCAGGATGCACATGTCAGGCAGTACTCCGTGATTGACGAGATAGTGCGTGCCTACCCCGTAGCCACGGAATTCGCGGCCGCGAAATTCTTTCCATTGCGTCTTTTCGATTTCTCCGACGACGGCGGCCAGAATGATGTCGCCATCGAGTTTCACCCCCGCCTTCTGGAGCGCGCGCACCGCGTGCGTGTAGCAGATCAAAGCCCCTTTCATGTTGTAAATGCCCAGACCGTAAATCATCCCGTTCTTGATAACGGCGCGAGATTTATATCCGATACCGGTGAGAAATTCTTCCTCGCCGGAGTTCGACGTATCCATGTGGCCATTGAACATCAAGGATTGGCCGTTGCCGTCGCCTTCCCAGCGGGCGATCACGTTGGCACGTCCTTCTTCGACTTCCTGCCAGGTGACCTGGAGACCCATGCTTTCCCAGAGCGAGCGCATGTAGTCAGCCATCCTGCCCTCATGCCCCGTCGGGCTGGGAATATTGATGACGTCACAGCACATGGAGACGAGCGATTGCTCGTCGATCTCAGCAAAGACCTTTTCCGCCACGGGAGGAATCCGGCTGATGGTCGTCTTACGGGCTGCTTTCAAGATAAGGCCTCTTGAGTAATTACGTCCGCGCCAATCGAAAATCGTCGGGATATGCGCACAGTTTCTCGTTCCCTTTGTCGGTAATCAGAAAATTGTCTTCTAATCGCAAGCCTCCGCCGCCTGGCCAGTAAATGCCGGGTTCAATGGCGAGCACCATGCCTTTGCGAATCGTTCCCGAACCTGCCTGGTGCGCATAGGGAGGTTCGTGCGCCCGCGCTCCCACACCGTGGCAGATGGGATGCGATGGTTGTCCAGGATAACCACCTTCAGCGATACGCGAACGGATCAGGCGATCAAGATCAGGAAAACTGGCGCCGTCGCGCGCGTGCTTGATTCCCTCGCTGAAAACTTTCAGCAAGAGATCAAGCAGCTTGTGATATTCGGGCGTGAGCTCGCCTGGGCAAGCATTCTTTGTTAGATCAGTCCAGTAGCCATCCGCACAAACCCAGATCTCAAAAAGCGTTGGTTCGTTTTTTTGAATCGGACGGTCGCCAGTCGCGGTAAACGTCGCAATACCCTTTCCCGACCACACCAACGTGAACGCCCGCGCCATTTCGACCTTCCCTTGATATCCAACCCCCAGCCCGTGAACGAAACCTTCGTACATGCCGCCCACTTCACTTTCTTTCATTCCCGGCCGCATGTGTTCGCGTGTGTGCTCCATTGCCAGGGTTGCCAGTTCGTTGGCTATACGCATGCGCTCGATTTCCTGTGTAGTCTTGATGGAGCGAGCTTCGTTAAGGAGCGGCGTAGTGTCAACTACGTGGCCAGAAATCTTTCGGAAGGCATCAAAGAAATTCTGAGTGGGTGTGGTTGGCTCGCCAACCATACGATCGGCACTCTGAGTACCCATGTTGAGTTCCACGGCGATCTTGTCAGTGAGACCGTGCTGCTTGAGCACTTCGAGCGCGAGATCGAGGGCCCGATACTGCGGTGGACGCGGATCCCGCTCGTCATACCCTTTGAACAGGCGAATATCTCGTGTCCAGGAGTTGCGCTGGGCATCGGCAAGCTGGGGTTCAAGAGCTATGAGACTGGGATCGCCCTCGCGTGGGAAGACGACCGCATCGTATCCCTTCATGCACCAGTAATTGGTGAGATAGAGAACATTATCTGGGGCGCGAACGACCAAGGCGCTTAGATCCTGATCCTTCATCAGGGCGCGGACACGGTCGAGTTTTGTCTGGTCAATAGGCCAGGGCATAATTCTTTTCGTTAACTTCAAGTTTGAAACTATGTCTCTTCTCTCGTTCTAGTCTGGTGCACCCACCGGCTGATTCTCATCTTTGAAGTTCCACGCAGCTTCCTTTCCTTTGATCAACCGATAGACAACGGTGTGCAACGGAGCGGGCACGCCGACACGTTGCGCTTCACGGGCGATCGCGCCGCTCAGGAAATCTACTTCAGTCGGAAGTTGGTGACGGACGTCGTACAGCATCGATGGCGGATGGTTGGTCATGGCGCCAATTTTGTTCATCTCCCAAGGATCTTCATGAAGCTTGATTCCTGCGGCCACTGCAACTCGCTTGCCTTCTTCGATCAGTTCATGAAGCACATGTCCGAGATCGGACAATCTCTCCTCGGCGGCGAAATGTGGCGAATGCGGCAGGCCCGTAAGCGCCGACACACCATTCACCGATGAATTAAAAATGAGCTTGGACCACTGGGCAGGCCGCGCATCTTCAAGAGCTTGGGCTTTTAATCCTCCCGCAATTATCAGTTCCGCGGCTTCTCTGACCACAGGAATCGGAGTGTTGCGAGGTTCGTATGGTCCCAGCCAAGTGGCAGTGTCCAATTCGTACTGCACATGGGTATCGCTGTGACGCGTGCCGCTCATGAACGTCGTGCCCCGAATGACCAGGCCCCGCGTGTGCTCGGCAATAATCTCTTCGCTGCCCAAGCCGTTTTGAGCGGAGATGACAGTGCCCTCATTGAAATGTTTCCCCGCTTCGGCGATGGCTGCTTCTACCTGCGTTGCTTTTGTAGCGACGATACCAAGGTCGAAATCCGGTAGTTCCTTCGGATTCGTCGTCGCCTTTAGCGACACGGAAAAGTTGTGCTTGCCGGAAACGCGCAGTCCCTCGCGATTTAAGGCACGAGCATGGTCCGCACGCCTGACCAAGGCCTACACTTCAGCCACACGCGCGAGATGCGCGGCATACAAACTGCCGATGGCGCCGCAACCGATAATGCAAACCCGTTTCATCTTTATGATGATGAAGCTAAGAACCCTCACGGCAGGCGGGAGAACACCAGTTATGATGCTCGCGCTCCAGCTTCACTAATTTCTCAGCCTGGCAAATTTCCTTTCCCACCAAGGCCCGAAACAAACTATCTGCATTATTGAATGAGTCCTCAATGATGATGCCACTTGAGAACAGCGCATCCTGTAAGGCCGCGGAAATTGTATGGATGGGAGCTGCGCCCCCTTCTCCCATACCTTTGGCGCCGCTGTAGCTGTGTGGTGAAGGAGTTTGAATATGACCATATTTGATTTTTGGCATGTTCACGGCGGTGATGGGCGTGTAGTCACTGAAAGTACTGGTCAGCATGTTGCCGACGGCATCGTAAGCACAGTTCTCCAGCAGGGCCGCGCCAATTCCGTGCGCGGTCGCGCCGTACACCTGTCCTTCAACGATGGGTGGATTGATCACCGTGCCGCAGTCGTCTACCGCAACGTAATCGAGAATCGTGGGAATAAAAGTTTCACGGTCCACTTCAACGACAGCGATGTGTAGTTGCGATGCATACGTTAATGTCAGGTTGCCATACTTCTTTTGCTTGTCCGGAACTTTGAATGGCGCACGCCAGATGTAGCGGCAGTTCAGTGTGATGTCATACATTTCAGGAGGAAGCACGGCACTGTTGACATTGACAATGTTGGCCAGCCCCCAATAGTTGATTGACCTCCCTGTTTTCTTGGCCCGAAGTTCGGGACCCTGCGCGCCCACGCCGAACTCAACATCGTCTTCCTCGGTTTCAAGCACGAAGGCCGCCAGGCGTTGCATCTCGGCCTTGAGTTTCTGGGCCGCGCCATGAACCGCAGACAGGCCAGAGACTGCAAATTGGCTGGCATAGGTTCCGGAAAATCCGGTGTGGACGTTGCGCTCGGTATCGAAGCCGGTGCGCACCGTGATCAGGTCTGGCGGGATGTTCAATACGTCTGCTACGACCTGAGCCGCGGTCGTCTCATGTCCCTGGCCCTGCGGACAGGAACCAACCGCGACCACAACCTCGCCGTAGATATCCAGCTTACAGTTGGCGCCTTGCGAATTGCCTGAGAACGGCGCCCCGGGATTAACGATCTGTGATTGTCCAAAATTATTAGTGCCAGAATCAAGCGTCGTACCAATGCCGATGCCAATTAGCCGGCCTTGCTTTCGGGCCTCAGCCTGGTTTTTCTTCCACTCGTCCCAACCGATGAGTCGCTTGGCCAGTTCGAGCATCCTAGGGTAGTTTCCGGAGTCGTAAACGCAGCCATTCGGCGTAGTGTAGGGAAATTCTTCGGGGCGGACGTAATTGCGCATGCGCATTTCGTCGCCGGGGATGGCAAGTTCGTGCGCGCAAATATCTATGACCCGCTCCAGGAACCACAGATGCTGCATACGGGAATAGCCGCGGTTCGGTCCGACCGGGCACTTATTGGTCACGGTTTGAGTGAAATCAATGCGCGCGTTCTTGAATCGATAAACGCCGGGGAAAACTTGCGACCAGATCACGCATCCGAGAGGTTCGTAACGAGGATA
>WNGH01014082.1_pt1 | contig 11903 bp, 9 predicted proteins | sample 5400631 | NCBI WGS metagenome assembly WNGH01 (sample SAMN13153373, study PRJNA577476) | soil metagenome | isolation source: 115 cm soil or saprolite under Garry oak tree replicate 1 | place: USA:California | collected 2016-06-15 | reverse complement strand
ACGTGACCTGGGGCTTTCACGAGGGCGTGAGCGCCGTGTACTCGCGGATGATTCCGCTGTACGGCGAGAACCGATTCTATCGGCACGTGGCGAGCCACTGGATCGAGATGCAGCAGGCGATGATCGCGATGGTCATCGGCGGTGTGTTCGAGTTCCACCCGAAGCTCCGCGTCGGATTCCTCGAAGCCCAGAACTCCTGGGTGCCAGGACTCCTGTCCCGCATCGAGTGGGACTATCCCCAGTACCGGGACTCGCACGCCCCGTACCTCAGCCTCACCCCGAGGGAGTACTTTCGGCGCAACTGCTGGGCCGCGGTCGAGGGCAGCGAGCCCGAGATCGAGGCGACGGCCGGCCTGCTCGGCGCCGACCGGATGTGCGTCTCGACGGACTACCCGCACTTCGACTCGAACTTCCCCCACGTCGCCGAGAACCTCCTGAAGAACGTCCCGCGGGCGATCGCCGCGCAGATCCTCATGGGAGGCGCGCACCTCTACGGCTTCACGGAGGCCGACTTCAAGAAGGCCGACGCGGCGGCCCGCGGCTAGTGTCCCGTCCTCGAAGTCATGTTAAGCGCCCGCCAGCGCACGGCGCCGGGGCCGACGGGCGCGCGCGGCAGGGATCGCGGGGCCACGCGGCACGCGTGCGCTGCCCCGTTGCGGCTGGGCTCCATCTGGAGACACGGGTCCGTTGCCGGTTGGAGGGAACGGGTCCCTTCGACCCCTGCCGCACCCGCCCGTCGGCCGCTGCGCGGCGCGAGCGCAGGCAGTCGTTAACATGACTCTTCAGACGGGACGCTAGTCGGCGAGTGCGCCCATGCGCTCCCGGATCGCCGGATCCGGCAGCGCCCCCACGCCGGCCTTCATATTGTCGACGAGGTGCTGGGGCTGGCTCGTGGCGGGGATCACGCAGGTGACGGCCGGGTGGGCCAGGATCCACTTCAGGAAGAACTGGGCCCAGCTCGCGCAGTCGAACTCGGCGGCCCACGACGGAAGCGGTCGCCCGCGCACTCGCCGGAACAGGTCGCCCTCCGAGAAGGGGCGGTTCACCAGCACGGCGATGCCGCGGTCGCGGGCGAGCGGCAGGATGCGCCGGTCGGCCGCGCGCTCGCCCAGTGAGTAGTTCACCTGCACGAAATCGAGCGGCTCGCTCCGCAGCACCCGCTCCAGCTCGTCGTAGGCGCTCGCCGCGTAATGGGTGACGCCGAGGTAGCGGATGCGGCCGGCCTCCTTCCAGTCCCGCAGGGTGCGGAGGTGGGTTCGCCAGTCGAGCAGGTTGTGGATCTGCATCAGGTCGAGGCGCCTGCGCCGGAGGTGCCGCAGCGACTGCTCCATCTGGGCGACACCGGCGTCGCGCCCGGTCGTCCAGACCTTGGTGGCGAGAAAGAGTGCGTCGAGGATCCCAAGCTCCGCCCCGAGGTCGCCCACCACGCCTTCGGCCGCCCCGTACATTGGCGACGAATCGATCACACGCCCGCCCAGCTCGAAAAAGCGCTGCAGGACTTCCCTGAGCGGCTCGCGCGGAGCCGCTGACGCGCCGACGTCGAAGGTGCGCCACGTCCCGAGACCGACCGCCGGGATCGTCTCGCCACCCTGCGGAATGGGACGCAGGCGCATCGTGGCCGCCGCCTCGGTGCCTCGAGGCCGCGCGCCGGCCGCCGCCGCCATCAGGCGGAGCACGGCTCGCCGCGAGAGCGGCGCCGGGGCCTGCCCCACGGAGCCGTCGGCGCGCCTACCGGAACGCCGGGGCGATCTCGGCAATAAACCGATCCAGGTCGCGGCGCAGCTCGGCCAGGGGACGGAACAGGCTCGGGATGAACAGCACGCCCGCCCCGGCCTCGCGGAGCTGGTGGAGCCGGTCGCGGATCTCGTCCGGAGTGCCCGCCAGGCAGGTGTCGCGCGCGTCGGCGGCGTGGCGGCCGAGGCGCGTGGCGATCGTCTCGGCCAGACGCTCGACCTCGTCCTTCCGGTCGGTGATGAGCAGCACCATGTTGGCCGAGCGCGTGATGGTCTTCGGATCGCGGCCGACGGCGGCGCAATGCGCGTCGAGGACCGCTCCCTTCCGTGCCAGGACCCTCGGGCCCCCCCAGATATTCCACTGGTCGGCGTGCTTGGCCACGATGCGCAGGGTGACGCGCTCGCCGCCGCCGCCGATCATCAGCTCGGGATGGGGCGTCTGCACTGGCTTGGGATCGAGCGGAGCATCCGCGAGCTGGTAGTAGCGCCCCTTGAAGTCGCTGCGGCGCTGGGACCACAAGGCCTTCATCACCTGGCACGCCTCGTCCAGACGCTCCAACCGCTCGCGCATCGTCCCGAACGGGATGCCGTAGGCCTCGTGTTCGTTCTGCTGCCAGCCCGCGCCGAGCCCCAGGAGGAGCCGGCCGCCCGAGATGATGTCGACCTGCGCGGCCATCTTCGCGACCACCGCCGGATGGCGGTAGGTGTTGCCCAGCACGATGGTGCCCACGCGGACGCGGGGCACCAGAGCGGCCAGCGCGCTGAGCGTGCTCCACGATTCGAGCATGGCCCCCTCGCGCTCCTTCGTGTTCGGCATGAAGTGGTCGGTCACGCAGCCGATGTCCCATCCCGTGGCCTCGATGTGTCGCCACAGGTCCAGCACGCCGGACCAGGTCTGGGCGCCCATGCTCGTGAACAGGCCGAAGCGCATGTCAGTCTCCTCCTCGAGGCTCTGCCGCGGTGCCGTGGCTCGCGCACCGGGGGCGATAGTGCGCTGGCCCCGCCTCCGGGTCAAGCGGCGCGGCCGCGGCTTGACGGTGGCGCCGTCGCGAGAGCAGTATCGCCCCCGGGACAGCTCATCGACCTCCAGGGGGAGGAGCACATGGTGTACGACATTCGCATCGAAGACGTCGAGTATGTCCGCCACGGGGACAAGCCCCTGCTGGCGCGCCTCTTCAAGCCGCGCGGCTCAGGGCCGTTCCCGCTCGTCGTCGAGCTCCACGGCGGCGCCTGGTGCCGGGGCGACCGCCTGAACGACACCGCCATCAACGAGCCGCTCGCGAAGAGCGGCGTGGTGGTGGCGGCGCTGGACTTCCGCATGCCGCCCGAGGCACCCTACCCCGCGTCGCTCGCCGATATCAACTACGCGATCCGCTGGCTCAAGACGCGGGCCACGGCCCTGGGCAGCCGCCCGGATCTGGTCGGCGTCCTCGGGACCTCGAGCGGTGCCCACCAGGCCATGCTGGGCGGGATGAGACCGCACGATCGCCGGTACGCGGCGGTCCCGCTCCCGGCGGGTCTGCCGGCCGTCGATGCCAGCGTGCGGTGCGCCGTCCTGTGCTGGCCCGTCATCGATCCGCTCGCGCGCTACCACTACGCCAAGAGGCTCAGGGCGAGCGGCCCGCCGTACCCGGAGGTCGTGGACCGTGTGCTGCCCTGCCACGACCGGTTCTGGCAAACCGAGGAGGCGATGGCCGAGGGCAGCCCGGTGCAGGCGCTGGAGCGTGGCGAGCGGGTCGCGTTGCCGCCCGTGCTCTACATCCAAGGCACCCGCGACCAGGCGCACCCCCGCGCGGACCTCGACCGGTTCGTTGCGCGATACCGCGCCGCAGGGGGCGAGGTCGAGCTGGAGCTGTTCGAGGGCGAGGCCGAAGGGTTCGTCGTCAGGAACCCGACGTCGCCGGCCGCCACGCGGGCGGCGGAGAAGATCGTCGAGTTCGTCCACAAGCGGATCTGGTGACGTCGCTCCTCGACTCCCGCACCCGCTCGGCCCGTGAGGGCTTCGGCAAGCCCGTCCGCCGCCGCGAAGACGCGCGCCTCATCACGGGCACGGGGTGCTACAGCGACGACGTCAACGTCCCCGGCCAGGCCTACGCGAGCCTGGTCCGTTCGCCGCACGCGCACGCGCGCCTCCGACGCATCGACGGCGCGGGCGCCCTGACGGTGCCCGGGGTGATCGCGGTGCTCACGGGCGCCGACGCAGCCGCCGATGGCCTGCGCCCCATCCCGCACCGCCCGGTGCCGACGAACCCGCACGAGGTCCCGCTCCGGAGCCGCGCGGGCGCCGAGTTCTTCATCGCGCCGCACGCGCCGTTGCCCGCCGACACGGCGCGCTTCGTCGGTGACGCCGTGGCCCTGGTGATCGCCGAGACGCCCGCGGCCGCGCGGGACGGCGCCGAGCGCGTGGTGGTGGACTACGAGCCCCTGCCGGCGGTGACCGCCACCGGCGACGCGGTCGCAACGGGGGCGCCGCTCGTGTGGAAGGAGACCGCGTCGAACGTCTGTGTCGATTCCGAGGCCGGCGATCGGGCCGCCACGGACGCCGCCTTCGGGCGCGCCGCGCATGTGGTGCGGCTCGAGACGCGGATCAACCGCGTCACCGGCGTGCCGATGGAGCCGCGCGCCGCCCTGGGCGTCTGGGACGAGGCGAGCGGCCGCTACACGCTGTACGCGGGCTCCGGCGGCTCGGTGCGCATCAAGAGCGATCTCGCCGCGACGCTCGGCGTGCCGGAGCGCGCGGTCCGTGTCGTCGCGCGCGAGGTCGGCGGCAACTACGGCACCCGGAACGCCTCCTACCCCGAGTTCGCGCTGGTCGCCTGGGCGGCGAAGCGCCTGCGCCGCCCGGTCAAGTGGACGTGTCACCGGACCGAAGCGTTCCTCACCGACTACCAGGCGCGCGATCTCGTCTCCGAGGTCGAGCTCGCGCTCGAGGCTGACGGCACCTTCCTCGCGCTCCGCGGCACCAACACGAGCAACGTCGGCGCGTACGCCGTTTCGTTCATCCCGCTCGCCAAGGGTGTCGCGGTGCTGCCGAGCCTCTACCGCATTCCCGCCGCGTCCCTGCGCGGCCGTGCGGCGCTCAGTCACACGGCGCCCACGTACCCGTACCGCAGCGCCGGCCGGCCCGAGGTCATGTACGTGATCGAGCGCCTGATCGACCTCGCCGCGCGCCGCCACGGGTTCGATCGCGTGGAGCTCCGGCGGCGCAATCTCGTGCCGCCGAGCGCGATGCCGTACCGCAACCCGCTCGGGCTCCTCCACGACAGCGGCGACTACGTGGCGGCGCAGGACCGCGCACTCGCGCTCGCGGACTGGGCCGGGTTCGAGGCGCGGCGGGCCGAGACCCGCCGGCGCGGTCGTTATCGCGGCATCGGCCTGGCCAACTACCTCGAGCTCAACACCGGCATGCCGCACGAGCGCGCGGAGATCACCGTGCGGCCCCAGGGCCGCGTCGACGTCGTGATGGGCACGCTGTCGGCCGGCCAGGGCCACGAGACGAGCTTCGCGCAGCTCCTCGCCGAGTGGCTCGGCGTCGAGCTGGACCAGGTGCGCCTGATCACCGGGGACACCGACGTGGCGTCCGTCGGCGGAGGCTCGCACTCCGGCCGCTCGATGCGCCTCGGCGCCGTCGTGCTCGCGAAGGCGTCGGACGCGATCGTCGACCGCGGCAAGCGGATCGCGGCGTGGCTCCTCGAGGCGGCGGAGGCGGACATCGAGTTCGCGGCGCGTCGGTTCCGCGTCACGGGCACCGACCGCTCCCTCGACCTGTTCGCGGTCGCGGCGGCCGCGCTGCGCGACGACGTTCCCGAGGGGCTGGGCGGGCCGCTCGCGGGCGTGAGCGACGAGACGGTGAGCGTGCCCTCCTTTCCCTACGGCTGCGCCGTGTGCGAGGTCGAGGTCGATCCCGAGACCGGCGTGGTGGAAGTCCCGCGGTACACGTCGGTCGACGATTGCGGCCGCGCCGTCAATCCGATGATCCTCCACGGCCAGACGCACGGCGGGATCGCGGCGGGCGTGGGGCAGGCGCTGTGGGAGCAGTGTGTGTACGACCCGGCGACGGGGCAGCCGCAGTCGGCGACCTTCATGGACTACGTCGTGCCACGCGCCGATCGGCTCCCGAGCTTCACGACCGAGATCAGCGAGGTGCCCTCGACGTCGAACCCGCTCGGCCTCCGGGGCGGGGGCGAGGGCGGGACGACGCCGGCGCTCGGCGCCGTCGTCAACGCGATCGTGGATGCGCTCGCCGAGCTGGGCGTGGAGCACATCGAGATGCCGGCGACCCCGGAGCGCGTCTGGCGCGCCATCCGCGCGGCGCAAGCGCGCTGATCGCCGGGTCAGCGCGACGGGACGATGCGCAGGGCCCGATACCGCTCCGTCCGACACCTGTCAAGGTCGGCTTGATGCGCGGCTGGTCCGCCGTCGGGGAGCGGGCCATGGCTCGAGACTGATCTGTCTGGCCAGAGACTCACCAGGCCCCTCCTGACCAGGATCGCGCAAGTGATTGATGTTTCTGGAAGTTCCACTCCGGTATCAGATTTGCCCTGCAGTCCTGCCATGGAAGGCCCGAATTCCGGAGGCCAGAGTCCGAGCCTCGCGACGTGCCCGGCCTGTGGCGGCGAGAGTCACTCTCAGCGGGAGCGCCACGACGACCCGCAGCTCATCATCGTCGCGGACGATCGCGCGCGCCTCTACGAGCTCTTCCAGCGAGCCTTCGCCTACGACGACACCGTTCACGTGCTCCTGGATCGGCGCGCCGCCGAACGGCGGCGGCGTTCTGGGCCCTCGGTGACCGACCGGCGCCGGGGCGATCGACGCTCGCCCACGACGATCGACGGGCTCTTGCGGGCGACGGGCTGGGCCGCCGTGCCCCCGGGGTGCCCAGGAGCGTCAGCGAGCTTCTGTCCGCTCGTGCTGTCGCGGGCGGCTCTCGGTGCGCCGCTCCTCGCGGTCGCGGGGCCGCCGTCGGCCGCCGAAGCGCGCCCGTTCGTCACTCGGCAACTGCTCGGCGTGGGGGTTCTCCTCCTCACGATGGTTCCAGGGTACGTGGCGTCCCGCACGACCGGCGCGCAGGCCACGCCGCACGTCACCCACGCCCCCGCCGACCTCCAGGAAGAGCTCGAGAGCGCGGCGAGCAGTCTGGACATCGACGCCCTCATCAGGGCCGTCGCCACCCGGTACGGTGTGTCGGTCGACCTCATCGCGGCGATCATCGAAGCCGAGTCGGAGTTCAACCCGCGCGCCGTCTCCCGCACGGGCGCCCGCGGGCTGATGCAGCTCATGCCCCAGACGGCGGCCATCCTCGGCGTGAGTGATCCCTTCGATCCACGCGAAAACATCGAGGCCGGCGTGCGGCACCTTCGGAGCCTGATGGACCGATTCGACGGCAACCTGCCGCTCGTCCTCGCCGCCTACAACGCCGGTGAGCGCGCGGTGATCGGCCACCGGGGGGTCCCGCCGTATCGGGAAACGCGCCAGTACGTGAAGCGCATCTTACGTCGCCTCGATCGCGACAACGCAAAGACCTCGGGCGCGGGCCAGCGTGAGCGCAAGACCTAGTGGGATCGGAAGCGTCGTAGGACCGAGGAGACCATGCGGCTCGGCTCGAAGATCTTCCTGACCTCCGCGCTGGTGATCGTCGTGCTCGCAGGCGTCGGTGTTCTGAGCCTCCTTGCCGTGGATCGTCTCGTCTTCGTCAATCGCGAGATCGCGACCCAGGCCGTCCCCGCGCTCCGCCTCACCGCGTCCACCCGCGAGGGGCGCCTCTCCGAGTACGCGGTGAGCCAGTGGGAGGCGCTGCACCTCCGTGAGGCGAGCGTGGCGTTCGAGGGGTACCGGCGCATCGTCGCCAAGGAAGGGGCGCTCCTCGAGCGCGGCGAGCGCGGGCAGGCCCTGCGGCTGATCGACACCGACGGGCGGGCGTTCGCCGAGGAGGTCCAGGAGAGCCTCGACGCGCTGATGGCGGCGACCCACACGCGGGTCCTCGCGGCGCAGGCCGAGGCCGCGCGTCTTGAGGCGCGCACGTGGACCGCGGTCCTGGTCGCGCTCGGCGCCGCAGTCTGCCTGGCCCTGCTCGGCGCCGCCCTCGTCGCCCAGCGGATGACCCGCTCGCTCGCCCTCCTGTCCTCGGCGACCGCGGAGGTCGCCGCGGGCGCGTTCCGTGAGCCCATCGCGGTCGAGAGCCGTGACGAGATCGGGGCGCTCGCGCGATCGTTCAACTCGATGGCGAGCCAGCTCCGCCGGATGGAGGAGACGAAAGCCGAGTTCTTCGCGAGCGTCTCGCACGAGCTCCGGTCGCCGCTCACGTCGATCCACGGCTCGATCGAGCTTCTCCGCGACGGCGCCCCCGGCCCGCTCACGGAGAGACAGAGACGCCTCACGGACATCATCGGGCTGAGCTCCGAGCGGCTGCTCCGGCTCGTCAATCAGATCCTCGAGATGTCGCGCCTGCGGGCGGGGCTCGTGGAGCTCGACCGCGGGCCACTCGACTTCGCGTGGCTCGTGGACCGCGCCGTCGAGGAGATCCATCCGCAGGCCGAGGAGGCGGGCGTCACCCTCGAGCACGAGCGGTTCGGGTCGCACTTCGCGTACCTCGGCGACACGGAGCGGCTCCACCAGGTGGTGGTCAACCTCGGCGCCAACGCGATCCGCTTCACCCCGCGCGGGGGGCACGTCGTCGTGCGGCTGATCGACACGGGCCCGGAGCTCGAGCTCCAGGTCGAGGACACGGGCGTCGGCATCCCCGCCGACGCGTTGCCGCACATCTTCGACCCCTACCGCCAGGCCCACCGCGAGCGGGGCGGCACGGGCCTTGGCCTGGCGATCGTGCGCGGCATCGTGGACGCCCACGGCGGGCGCGTGACCGCCGAGTCGCGCGAAGGGAAGGGGAGCCGCTTCACCGTGCTCCTGCCGCGCGCCTAGCACCCGCTTCTCGCCCCGGTCCTCCCACATCCCGGTTGTTTGACAGGTGGAATGTCCTGTACAGTGTGGCGTCCCGCACTCGGAGCCAAGGGAGGAGACCTTCATGCGCTCAACCCCGACTCTCGCCGGAGCTCTCGTGGCCCTCCTCGCGCTCGGCGTCGTCCCGGCCCGGGCGGGCCATCGTCCGAACAACGAGGTGCTCGTCGGGGGCGCGATCTCGCTGACCGGACAATACGCCGAGCCGGCCGGCCGTCAGGTCAACTCCATCAGGCTGTGGGTCGACGACGTCAACGCCCGCGGCGGACTCCTCGGCCACAGGATCGCCTTGCGGCTGCTCGACGACAAGTCCGACATCCAGACGAGCATCAAGCTCTACGAGAAGCTGATCACCGAGGACAAGGTCGACGTGCTCCTGGCCCCCTACTCGAGCGGAATCACCGAGGCCGTCGCCAACGTCACCGAGCGCTACAAGATGCCGATCGTCGCGTACGGCGCCTCCGCGAGCCCGATCTGGGAGAAGGGCCGGCGGTACATCTTCAACATCGTGGCCGTCGCCGAGACCTTCCAGAAGGGCGCGGTCCATCTGGCCAGGCAGATCGGCGTGACGAAGCTCGCCGTCATCGGCCAAGACAGCCTCTTCCCCCGCCAGGCGGGGAAGGGCGCGAAGGACTGGGCGCAGCGGCTCGGCATCGACGTCGTCCTCGAGGAGAACTACCCGACGAAGCAGACGGACTTCACCGCGCTCCTCCAGAAGATCCAGGCGTCGGGCGCCGAGGCGGTCATCTCCAACAGCTACTTCGCCGACGCCGCCGCCCAGCTGCGGCAGATGCGGGAGCTCGGCCTGAACTTCAAGCTCTACTCGAGCACGGTGGGGCCCGCGCTGCCGAACTTCGCCGAGCAGCTCGGCGCCACCGCCGAGTACGTGCTGGGCTTCAGCCTGTGGGAGCCGCTTCCCGGCGTGCTCGGCTATCCGGGCATGAAGGAGTACATCGAGCGATACGAGAAGCGCTACGGCGAGAAACCCAACTACCACGCCGGGGGCGCCTACGGCGCCCTCCAGGTGACCGAGGCCACGCTGAAGCACGTGGGCAGCTTCGACAGCGAGAAGCTCCGAGACGCGCTGGCCACCATCGAGGTGCAGACGGTCTTCGGCCGCTACAAGGTCGACGCCAAGGGCATGAACTCGCACGAGGGTCTCACCTTCCAGATCCTGAGGGGCCAGCGCCGCGTCGTGTGGCCAGAGAAGTGGGCGGAGACGAAGGCCGAGCTTCCGATCCCGGAGTGGAGCAGGCGGTAAGCCCCGGCTGAGGGCGTGGAGCGGAGCGAAGTCCGGAGCCTCTACCTGCTCGCGGTGTTCCTGGCCTGCGCGTACACGGTCCCCTTCCTCGTGGGCGCCTGGGCGGGCACCGTGCGCTTCGACGAGCGCTGGCTCGGGAACCTGGCGACCGTCGTCGTCGCCGGCGTCATGCAGGGCGGCGTCTACGCCATGTTCGCGCTCGGCCTCACGCTGATCTTCGGCGTGATGCGCATCATCAACGCCGCCCACGGCGAGATGGTGATGATGGGCGCTTACCTGACCTGGGTCTGCTTCTTCTACCTGGGCGTCGATCCGTTGCTGTCGATGGTCCTCACCCTACCCGTCGCCTTCCTGTTTGGCGTGGCAGTGCAGAAGCTCCTCCTGAACGCCGTCGTCGGTCAACCCGAGCTGACGGCGCTCCTGATCACCTTCGGCCTGGGCCTCACGATGATCTACACGGCGGAGCTGATCTTCACCACGGACTTCCGGGCCATTCCGTACGCGCCCGGAACGGTCCACCTCACACGCACGATCGCGGTCGGTCAGAACAAGGTGATCAGCTTCGTGCTGGCGGTGGTGATCTCCACCGCCGTGTATCTCTTCCTCAAGCTCTCCCGGCTGGGCAAGGCCGTCCGCGCCACCGCGCTCAACGCTGAGGTGGCCATGGTGTGCGGGGTCGACGTGCGGCGGATCTACCTGATCACCACGGGCTTCGGCGCGGCACTGGCAGCGGCGGGCGGGGCGCTCGTGTCCATCCAGTTCGGCTTCAACCCCGAGACCGGCGTCGTCTACACCCTGCAGGCGTTCGCGATCATCGTCCTCGGCGGGCGCGGCAACTACATGGGCGCGCTGATCGGCGGCCTCATGCTCGCCGTCCTCGAGAACCTGGTCTCGCTGATGGTCCCCAACGGCACGGCGGTGGTCGAGCTCGCCGCCTACGGGCTGATGATCTTCGTGTTGCTGATCCGACCGGGCGGGCTCATGGGCGTGAAGGAAGGCTGAGCCGGCACGGTGACGCGGGGCGAGCACCTCCGGAACCTGGCCCTCCTGGGAACGTCCGCGATCGCGCTCGCGATCCTCCCGCACGCGCTGAGCGTCTACCTCCGCTCGTTCGCGCTCTTCACGATGATGTACGTCGTCCTGGCCCTCGCCTGGAACATTGTCAGCGGCTTCACCGGCTACACCTCCTTCGGCCACGTGGCCTTCTACGGCATCGGCGCCTACGCCAGCGCCATCCTCACCGCCGACTACGGGTGGCACTGGCTTCCCACGCTCGGCGTCGGGGCCGTGCTGGCCGCGGCCGTCGGGGCGGTGATCGGCTATCCCGTGCTGCGCCTCAAGGGTCCCTACTTCGCCATCGCCATGCTGGGGACGGCCGAGGGGACCCGCGTCATCGCGACGGTGTGGGACAGCCTGACCCACGGGGGCCTCGGGATCAGCTTCCCGAGCGCCGAGAACTCGCTCGAGACCTACGACGCGATGCTCACCCTGATGCTGGTGACCATCGTGGTGGCGTACGTGGTGGGGCACTCCCGCTTCGGGATCCGTCTCAACGCCATCCGCGAGGACGAGGTGGCGGCCGAGGCGCTCGGGATCAACGCCACACTCTACAAGCTGGCGGCGTTCGTGCTCTCCGCGGTGTTCCCGGCGGTGGCCGGCGGCATCCAGGCCTACAAGGTGCTCTACATCGACCCGCCGTCGGTGTTCTTCGTCCAGATCACCATCGCGATGGCGCTCATGGCGATGCTCGGCGGCAAAGGCACGGTCATCGGCCCCATCCTGGGGGCGGTGCTGCTCTACACGGCCCAGGAGCTGACCTGGGTCAACTTCCCGACGGCGCACCTGATCGCGTACGGCCTCTTCATCGTCCTGGTCGCGCGCTTCATGCCGCGGGGCCTCGTGGGGTTCGCCATCGACCGGGGCTGGGTCCGCAAGGGGATGGTTCACTGATCGGC
>WNGH01006319.1_pt1 | contig 11903 bp, 9 predicted proteins | sample 5400631 | NCBI WGS metagenome assembly WNGH01 (sample SAMN13153373, study PRJNA577476) | soil metagenome | isolation source: 115 cm soil or saprolite under Garry oak tree replicate 1 | place: USA:California | collected 2016-06-15 | reverse complement strand
GCAAGCTCTCATGTCGCGCCCTAGGGAGGACACGTTTCTCAGCCCGGCCGAGGAACGCCGCAGCGGTGGTGATCGGCGCACCGGGCTCCAGCGGCGCGCGGGGCTAGAGCGCCGGGCCGAGGCCCGTCGCTTGGATGAGCGTGGGCACCTGCCGAACCGGCCGATCTGGGTCGGCAGCGTGGAACGCGAGACTGCGCTGGGCGGGTTTCCCCTGCGGCGCGTGTTCCCCCATGCGCCATTCAACGAGCGCGAGGCCGCGGATCGCTCGGTGGCGATCGATGCGCACCGCCGAGAGGTCAGCTCACGGCTCGGGCGGGACGTCGGCCCTTCGGTCGCCGCGTTCGACTACTTGCTGAATATCAGCCGCGATCTGATTGCTCCCGCGATCGTGGAACACGACGTGCTCCACATCCTCGAGCACCGTTCGGTGACCGATCCGCTCACCGGGCTCTTCAACCGGTATCACTTCGAGGCGACGCTCAGGCGGGAGGTCGCGCGGAGCCTGCGCCACCGGACTCGGCTCTCGCTGCTGCTCATGGACGTCGATCAGCTCAAGGCGGTGAACGACCGGTGGGGCCACCAGGCAGGCGACCGGGTGCTCGGCCGCGTCGCGGGCGCGATCCAGAAGAGCCTGCGCGACACCGACATCGCCTCCCGCTACGGGGGGGACGAATTCGCCATCATCCTGCCGGATACCGCTGCGGGCGCGGGACGACTCGTGGCCGAGCGGGTTTGCGCGAACGTGGGGGCGTCTGTGCGGGACGGGATCGTGCCGGACGCCGCGACCAGGGTCACCGTGAGCGGCGGCTTGGTGGAGTTGTCCCGCGCCGCCGGGCGTACATCAGAGGCCCAGCTCATCGTGGCCGCCGATCAGGCGCTGTACCAGGCGAAGGGCCGCGGCGGTAACTGCGTGGCCGACGTGGCAGCGAGCGCAGGCGCCCCGCAGCCTTGAAGTAGCAGCCCGACAACGCCGTCACTCCCGTTCCCGGCCGCGCCCGGGCATATTCCAGCGCCTCATGACGGAAACGCGCGCCTCCCTCGCTTCCGCGCTTTCCGACCGCTACGCCGTCGAGCGTGAGCTCGGGCGGGGCGGTATGGCGACGGTCTATCTCGCCGAGGACAAGAAGCACGGCCGCAAGGTCGCGATCAAAGTGCTGCGGCCCGGCCTCGTCGCGTCGCTCGGTGCCGAGCGGTTCCTGCGCGAGATCGGCATCGCGGCCCGCCTCTCCCATCCGCACATCGTGCCCCTCATCGACTCCGGCGAGGCGAACGGGCTGCTGTATTACGTACAGCCGCACGTTCCCGGGGGATCGCTGCGCGGGCGCCTCGACCGCGAGAAACCGCTCCCGGTGAAGGAGGCGCTGCGCATCGCGCAGGAAGTCGGCGCCGGGCTCGACTACGCCCACCGCAACGGGTTCGTCCACCGGGACGTGAAGCCGGAGAACATCCTGTTCGCGGACGGGCACGCCCTGCTTGCGGACTTCGGTGTCGCGCGCGCCTGCTGCCCCCCGGGGACGGAAGTCGTGACGGACGCCGGCATCGCGGTGGGGACCCCGGAGTACATGAGCCCGGAGCAGGCGAGCGGCGAGCAGAACCTCGGGAACCAGAGCGACGTCTACAGTCTCGCCTGCGTCGTGTACGAGATGCTCGCGGGCGAGCCGCCGCTGCGCGGGCGCGGCGCCCGCGCTACGATGGCGAAGCAAGTGACGGACGTGCCCCGGCCCGTGCGCGCGCTCCGCCCCGAGGTGCCCGTCGGCGTGGAGCAGGCGCTCACCCGCGCGCTGGCCAAGGATCCCGTCGAGCGGTTCGCGACGGCGGCCGAGTTCATCGCGGCGCTTCAGAGCGAGCGAGCGGACGCCGGACCGGGCGTCGTCGGTGCCGCGATCGGCCGCAGCATCGCCGTGCTCCCGTTGGTCAACGCCAGCCCCGATCCGGAGAACGAGTATCTGAGCGATGGGATCACGGACGAGCTCATCAACGCGCTGGCCAAGGTCGAAGGTCTGCGGGTGGCCTCGCGCACGTCGGTGTTCGCGCTCAAGGGGAAGCCCCAGGACGTCCGCGCGATCGGCGCCCTGCTCGGCGCCGCGTGGGTGCTGGAAGGCACCCTGCGCCGGGCGGGCGACCGGCTGCGCATCACCGCGCAGCTCAGCTCCACTGGCGACGGCCAGCTCCTCTGGTCCGAGGCCTACGATCGCACCCTCGCGGATGTCTTCGCGATTCAAGAAGAGATCGCCCGGACCATCGTGGACACGCTGCGAGTCACCTCGTTCGCCGACCTCACCGAGCCCACGCCCAAGCGCTACACGCAGAGCATCACGGCGTATGGGCTGTACCTGAAGGGGCGGTACGCCTGGAACAAGCGCACGCAGGAGGGGATCACCGAGGCGCTGGGCTACTTCGAGCAGGCGATCGCGGAGGATTCCCGCTACGCGCCGGCGTACACCGGGCTCGCGGACTCGTATTCGCTCCAGTTGGACTATCAGAGCGTCCCCGTAGCGGACGGGTTCGCGCGGGCGAAGCTTTACGCGCGCCAGGCCCTGGAGCTGGACGAGACGCTGGCGGAGGCGCACGCGTCGCTCGCCTGGAGCCTGTTCATCTACGACTGGGACTGGGAGGGCGCGCGGCGGGAGTTCCGGCGGGCGGTCGAGCTGGATCCGCGGTACGCCTCGGCCCATCAGTGGTACGCCTTCTGGCTCGCCGCGCAGGCGCGGTTTGACGAGGCGCTGGTCGAGGGCCACACCGCCCTGGAGCTCGATCCGGCCTCGGTCTCGATCCGGCGGTCTGTGGGCTGGGTCTATTACTACGCGCGGCGCTACGACCAAGCGAAGTATCACCTGTCGCGCGCCATCGCGATGAACCCCACCGCGAAGGAGACCTACCGGGTGCTCGGCATGGTCCTCGCGCAGCAGGGGCAGTGGAGCGAGGCCGAGCGCGTCGTTCGCGAAGGGATGGCCCTGCCCGGGATGGGGATGTACACGACGGCCACGTTGGGCTACGTCCTGGCCCGAACCGGCCGGCGGACGCAGGCCGAGGCGCTCCTCGCGGAGCTCGCGGCCGAAAGCCGGCGGGACTACGTCTCGCCAGTGGCGTTCGCCACGGTGCACCTCGGGCTGGGCGATCGGGACCGCGCGCTCGACTGGGCCGAGCGGGCATATGAGGAACGACGTGGGTGGCTGGCGTACCTGCAGGTGAATCCGCTGCTCGATCCGCTGCGGGGGCAGCGGCGGTTTCACGCGCTGCTGGAGAAGATGCGGTTGTAGGCTTCTTCCCAGTTACGGACGGGTCATGTACCGGCGCAACGCGAAGATCAGCGTCCCGATGACGACGACCGCGAAGATGCGCAAGAGAAGGAGGACCGTAGCCCGACCTGGTTGATTCGCGAACAGAATTTGCCCGTCCGAGGGCGAATGTCCATATTGGCGCCATGGGACTGCTGGGCGGTCTGGGGTTCGCGGCGCTCTTCTACGCCGCCGCCGAGTACGAGCACATGACCGGCTGGAAGTGGGCGCTCGCGAGTCTCGCGATCTCAGTGACCATCCGATGGGTATTCCCGTTTTCCTTTGTGTTCGTGCTCCCCGCGCAGTTCGGCTTGTTTGGCGTGCTGTGGTGGGTGAACTCGAGGCGCCTTGCCGCGCTCGAGGTTGACCGGGCCTCCCGGCAGGAGGAAGATCGGCGCGTCCGGCAGGAGCGGGTACGACGCGGCCGCGAACAACCAGACCCCGACCAAGAAGCACGCGACGTCGCTCGAACCGCCAAGGAAGAGGAGGAGCTTCGCGCCCGACAGGAGCGCGTGAGACGCGCACGCGAGGACCGCGAGCGGGCGGAACGCGAGCAAGCGCAGACAGACAAAGAGCGACAAGGGCAATAGGCTCAGCGGGTTTCAGTCCGGGAACCTCCGCGTGCCGTGCGCGGTTGATGGTGCGGCAGCATTCGCGGAGGCGCTCATGACACCGAAGAAACCGCACGCGACCCGGCGCCGCGGGCCTGCGACCTGCCCGCACGCGCCGCAGTACGAAACGGATTGGCTGGGCCGCACCTACGTCGGCTGCCCGATTTGCAGCCGCTGGAAGCTGGTGAAAGGGAAGCCGGCTCCTCCCGACGGGAAGAGGCTGGCGGCTTGACTTGATGCGAAGAGGGGTCAGGAGATGTCGTCCCGGCCCCTCGTTGCTGCTCACCGCTGTGCGTCTCTCGCGTCTAGCCGTTGCCTGTCCTATTCTCCGTACGGTATCCAGATGTTCTTGACTTGAGTCGCCTCCCGCAGAAACTCTCGGCCTTCTCCCTGCACACTGTCAGTCCAGTCCCGCCCGTGCCACTCGACCCACGTCCGCTTCATGTTCCCCGCCGAGGCCCGCTCGACGTCCGCGCCGGCGGCCTGATTCCCGAAATACCACACCGCGTCCACGTCGTCGTGCTCCGCCAGCACCTTGACGAGCGCGTCCTTCGCGCCGGTGACGATGTTGATGACCCCGGGCGGCACGTCCGACGCCTCGAGCACCGTGTACAGCTCGGTGGCGGCGAGCGGATGAGCTTCGGACGGGATCGTGACGACGGTGTTGCCCACCGCGACGGCCGGCGCGACGAGTGACACCAACCCGAGCAGCGGGTACTCCTCGGGGCACGCGATCCCCAGCACGCCAATCGGCTCGTTCATCGCGAGCGTCACGCCGCGAATCGGCACGTGGTGTACGGCGCCGTCGTACTTGTCCGCCCACGCGGCGTAGCTGAAGAGCCGGGTGATCGCGGCATCCACCTCGTGACGCCCCCCGCCATTCCCCGCCTCGGTGCCGGTCATCGTCGCGATGCGCTCCGCGAACTCGGCCGCGCGCTGCGCCAGGTTCTCGGCGATGTAGTAGAGGACCTGGCCCCGGCCGTGACCGGTCGTCCGCGCCCAGCCGGCCGCCGCATGCGCCGCCTCGACCGCGTTGCGGATGTCCTTGCGGTTCCCCTCGGCCACCTCGCCGAGCGGCGTCCCGTCCGGCGCGACGATGTGACGGGCGTAGGGTGCATCGGGGCGAACCTGCTGCCCCCCGATGAACATCTTGTAGGTCCGGTCGATTGGAGGGAGCAGGGAGCTGGGAGCGGGACGCTCCTTGGCAGTGCGCGCCTTGGTGCGCGTAACCGGCTTCGCGACAGCCTGCTCCCTGCTCCCCGCTCCCCGCTCCCATTCCGGTTTCAGATACTCCCACATGCCTTCTCGTCCACCCTCGCGGCCAAACCCGGATTCCCGGTACCCGCCGAACCCCGACGCCGCGTCGAACAGGTTGGTGCAGTTGATCCACACCACGCCCGCCTTGATCTTCGGCGCGACGTCGAGCGCCAGGTTGATGTTCTCCGTCCACACGCTGGCCGCCAGGCCATACGGTGTGTTGTTCGCGAGCTCCACCGCCTCGGCGGGCGTGCGGAACGTCATCGAGACGAGCACCGGGCCGAAGATTTCCACCTGCGCGATCGTGGCGGCGGGCGAGACGTTGGTGAACAGCGTGGGCGGATAGAAGTAGCCCTCGGTCGGGCACGCCCAAGACGGCTGCCACAGCGTGGCGCCCTCGTCCACGCCCTGGTTTACCAACTTCCGGATCCGCTCGAGCTGCACCGGGGCCACGATCGCTCCCATGTCGATCGCCTTGTCGAGCGGCGGACCCACCCGCAGCTTCTCCATCCGCGCGCGCAACCGCGTGACCAGCCGCTCGGCCACCCCCTCGTGCACCAGCAGCCGCGAGCCCGCGCAGCACACCTGCCCCTGGTTGAACCAGATCGCGTCCACCGCGCCCTCCACCACGCTGTCCAGGTCCGCATCGTCGAACACGATGAACGGGCTCTTCCCGCCCAGCTCGAGGGAGAGCTTCTTCCCCGAGCCCGCCGTCGCCTTGCGGATGATGCGGCCCACCTCGGTCGAGCCGGTGAACGCGATCTTGTCGATGCCGGGGTGGTTGACGATCAGCTCGCCGGTCTTGCCGTCACCCGTGACGACGTTGAGCACACCGGGCGGAAGCCCCGCTTCGTGCGCCAGCTCGGCGAGACAGAGGGCGGTGAGCGGTGTGAACTCGGCGGGCTTCAGGATGACGGTGTTCCCGGCCGCGAGCGCCGGCGCGACCTTCCATGCCACCATCAGGAGCGGGAAGTTCCACGGGATGATCTGCCCCACGACGCCCACGGGCCCGTAGCCCGCGAACTCGGACTCGAGGAGCTGCGCCCACCCCGCGTGGTGGTAGAAGTGCCGCGCCACGAGGGGGACATCCAGGTCGCGTGTCTCGCGGATCGACTTGCCGTTGTCGAGGCTCTCGAGCACCGCGAGCAGCCGGGAGTGCTTCTGCACCTCGCGCGCCAGCGCGTATAGGTAACGCGCGCGGGCGTGCCCCGGGAGCCCGGACCATGCGGGAAACGCCTCGCGCGCGGCGGCGACGGCCCCGTCCACGTCCGCCTGGCCCGCCTGGGTCACGCGCGCCAGCTTGGCGGTCGTCGCCGGATTGACGACATCGAACCCGTCGCCGTTTTTCCCCTTCGTCCACCGCCCGCCGACGAACAGGCCGAACGCTCCGTCGTGCCGCGTGATCCACTCCAGCGCCGGCTTGTCGCTCTCGGGCGCCGGACCGTAGCTCATGGTCTCGAAGATCTCGGGGATGGTCGCCATGGCGATCGCCTCAGATCATGGGGTGGCGGTGCGCGGCGGCGTACCGACCGGTCACGAAGTGCTCCAGCTGGCGCTCGATGTCGGTGAGCAGGGCGGACGCGCCGATGCGGAACAGGTCGGCGGAGAGCCACCGGTCGCCCAGCTCTTCCTTCATGAGGATGAGCCACTCGAGCGCCTGCTTGGCCTTGCGGATCCCTCCCGCCGGCTTGAACCCCACCGCGTAGCCCGTGCGCTCGTGGTAGTCGCGGATCTGCCGCGTCATCACGACGCCGACCGGCAGCGTGGCGTTCACGGGCTCTTTCCCGGTGGAGGTCTTGATGAAGTCTGCGCCCGCCATCATCGCTACCTGGCTCGCCCGCGCCACGGTGGCGAGCGTCGCGAGCTCGCCGGTGCCGAGGATGACCTTCATCAGGGCACGGCCGCACGCCTCGCGGAACGCGCGCACCTCGTCGTACAGCGCCTCCCAGCGGCCCGCGAGCGCGTGGGCGCGGGTGATCACGACGTCGAGCTCACTCGCGCCCGCCGCGACGGAGGCCGTGATCTCGGCGATGCGCTGGGGTAGGGGATTGAGCCCCGCGGGGAAGCCGGTCGACACCGCCGCCACGGGGATCCCCGCGGCGCCCCCCCCGAGCGCCTGGACGGCGACCGGCACAAAGGCGTGGTACACGCACACCGCACCCGCGGTGATCCCCAGCTCCGTGGCGCCCAGGGCCTCGAGGATGTCGCGGCGCAGCGGGTGCTGCGCTTTGGCGCAGAGCCGCAGCACGTTGGTCGGCGTGTCGTCACCTTGGAGTGTGGTCAGGTCCATGCAGGTGATCGCCCGCAGCAGCCAGGCGGCCTGCCATTCCTTCTTTACTGTGCGGCGCGTGGGGACTGTCGCGGCACGGCGCTCCACGGCGGAGCGGTTGATCCGCAGCGCGCGCACGAGGTCGAGATCGAGAGGAATGCCGGGATTGCGCTCGGGGCGGCTGACCACCCGCAGCGCGCGCTCCGGGGAGACGGCCGTCGGCAGGATCGCCGCCGACGGCGTCGCCGCTTCGTATCTCCGCTTGGTCTCCATCGCCGGACTGTGAAATCTAAGAGCTCGGCTTCTTCTGCTTCACCGTGTCCCGCGGGGCCTTCGCGTCCTTCGCGGGACGGCGCTCCACTGGGGCCTGCGGCCGCTCCGGCTTGGCCCGTGCCGGCTCGGCGCGTCCCGGCGCCGGCGTCGGTTTCTCGGCGGCTGGCGGTGCCGGCTGCCCGGCGGGAGCCGGCTGCGGTGGCGGCGTCGGTTTCGCCGCGGCCGCCGGCGCGCGACGCTCCTTCCGCCCCGGCCGCTCGGCCGGCACAACCGCCGGTGCCGGGCGTTCGGCGCGTCCGGGCTTCTCAGGGGACACAGCTGCGGGCGCCGGGCGTTCGGCACGTCCCGGTTTCTCACCGGCGCGTCCCGCCTTTTCGGCGGGGACCGGCGGGGGTGCGGGCCGTTCCACGCCACCTGCCGCGGGAGGACGCTTTTCGGCTGGTGGCTGCGCGACGCTCGGCGGGAGCGACCGCGGTGGCGGGAGTCCTTCGCGGGCCGGCCGCAGGACCGGCGCCGGGCGCTCGGCGCGTGCCGGCTTGTCGGCGGTGACGGGCGCCGGGGCTGCGGGGGCCGCGGGGGCTGCGGGGACGGCGGGTCGCACCAACGGATTGGCGTGCGCGCCCGGCGTCCGGGCGCGGAGGGTCGCGAGCGTCGTGTCGTCGACGGGGCGGCCGGGGTGCGCCCGCAAGGCGGCCTCGCGCGCGGTGAACGGTACGGGCGGCGGTGGCGCGGGCCTGCGGGCGACCACCTCTCGTGTTGTCACCATCGGGGGCGGGCGTCGTACTGCGACGACCTCGGGCTGCGCCAGCACGCTCCGCCGCACCGGCGCTACGCGCGCGGTGGCGCCGACTACCGTCGCTTGCTCGAGCCGCTCGCGGGGCACCACGATCACGCTGTGGCCCACCGGCCGTGACTCCACGAACGTCTGTTGCGACACGACCGTCACGGCACCCGGTTGGGTGCGGTTGCGATAATTGATGTTCGTGACGTTCACGTTGGTCACATTGATGTTGGTGACATTCACGTTCGTCACGTTCACGTTGCGGATATACGTATTGCTGACGCGATACGCCGGCACGTACGGCTCGTCCGGCGCGAGCGGGAACCATGCGACGCCGGCCCCGCCGCCGCTCGTGATCGCGAGGCTCCAGTGACGCCCGCCCACGAACACGACGAGCGCGGGAGCGTACACCGGCTGCGCCACGACGTGGCCCGGCACCCACACCCACGCGCCGTCCCAGTACACCCAGCGGCCGTAGTGGAACGGCGCGAACCCCCAGGGCGCATCGTCGATCCAGGTCCAGCCCCAGGGTTCGACCCATGCCCAGTGTCCGTAGCGGTACGGCGCCCATCCCACGACCGTGGTGCGCGGCACCCAGACGGGCCCGTAGGCCGGGCTGTCGCGCCAGTCGCCGTGGTCGTCCAGGTCCTCGTAGCCGATCACCTCGCGCGACACATAGCGGGCCGAGCGGGCGTGGTCCCAGCGACGGTCGCGCGCCGCGCACCAGTCTTCCCAGTCGTTCGGGGGCGGTGCGCCGTGAATGTCGTAGCTCGGCGAGTCGCCGCCGGACAGGACGGCGGCTTCGTCCGCGTGCACGGGGAAGGCCGAGCCGGCAGCGGTCACTTCCGCCTCGCCGTGGCGCACCGTGACTGTGGTGGTGTCGCCCGTCGAGTCGACGCCAACGCGGTAGCTACCCGGGCGGAGCAGGGACACGGCGCCGTTGGGCGTGTCGATCTCGAAGCTGTCGTCTTCGCCCAGGTTGCGCACCCGGACGTTCAGCAATCCTTGCGACAGGCGGATCTGCGTCACGCGATCGTCGAGCGACAGGAACCCGAAGGCGCTCTGCGGCGCGAGCCGGATCGCGGTCGAGCCGACCGTGATCTCAGCGCGGGCGTCTGCGTCGGTCCAGAGGTGGTCGCCGGTGGTGAGCGGATAGTTGAGGGTCGCCTCGGCCCAGTCATCCACGCTCGCGGGACGGAACGACACCGAGCCGGAGAGAAAGCTCAGCCGGCCGACCCGGCTCGGGGGATCCGCGTCGGGGGGGTCCGCGAGGCGAACCGCGGGCAGCAGGGCCAGCACCAGCGCCGGCGTGAGGCAGCGGGCGATGCGCATGGAGGGGTCTCCTTTCTCGACCGTAGGATAGGCCCGAGGCGGCGGCTTGGAAAGGAGCGCCGACGTCCGCGCCGACTTCTCCGACTGGCTGGCCCTACGGGAGTTCGGCGCGGTCGTGCTGGTGGACTTCACGGGATCGGATCCACGGCACGTGGCCGAGGCGCTGCGCGCCTGCCGCGCGAGTGACGGCGCGCGCCCGGCTTGCTCGATGCGCTCCAGTGGAGCTACGTCCTGAGCGTCGTGGCGCATTCGTTCGTGGTATATGAGCCGCGGGAGCCGGGCGCGAGGCCCGTCGGCTCGGACCATGTGAGGCACGTCACGCGCGAGGCGGTCACGCGGCGGTGACGGGCGTGACCGCGCAGCGTGCCCCGCGTCTTTAGGGTGAGGCGCGGGTGCGTCAGTGACGTGCGGCTGGAGCCCCTTGAACCCCCTATAGCGAGCGATGATGCGAGCGTACCTTATGAACGCGGCACGCAACACGGTCCTGCCCGACGCGCTCCTGGTGGAGCGCATGGCCGCTCTGAGCGACAGAGCCGCCCTTGCCGAGCTCGACGCGCGCCACGGGCTGACGCTGTACGCCATCGCGTATGCCTTGATGTTCGACGGGGAGGCCGCCGACGCGGCCGTGGCTGCCGTCTTCCGTGAGGCGTGGCGCAGCGCGGCGTCGTACGACCCCCGCGACGGCAGCGTCGCGCGCTGGCTCGCGAACTTGACGCGCGGGGCGGTGCGGGATCAGGTGCGGAGCGCGTCGGGGCCCGGTCGCAGCGCGCCCGTAGGGCGGATCGTTGCGGCCGACCCACGCCCTCCCCTAGCTCCCGCCTCCGAACCGCGGCGCCGTCGGGCCCGCTGGACGCCACTCTCGCGCGTCGCCGCGATTGTCCTTCTGCCCGCCATCCTGCTCGCAGCAACCTTCTAGATCCACCCGGCTGGCGTCAAGGCATCGGCATCATCATCCCCGCGCCGCGGGCGCCAGCGGGCCGCAGCCGGAGATAGAGTGGCCGCCTCAGGGCGCGCGTCGCCTCGGCGCGATAGGTAGCTGCACCTCGAAGTAACCGCTCCGGAAGCCCAGCTTGCCGAGAACCAGCACCGACACGCGTCCCCTCGCTGCGCGTCCTGGAATAAACCGCGCCTGTTCCAGTCCTACGAGCAAGGTCTGTTCCAACCTTTTAATCTGCAGGTTGCTGGACACCATCCTCAGAGACCCCGGGGCCACGTGCCCCGTCGTATCAACGATGAGTTCAACCGTCATGGTGCCGTAGCGATCGTGCTCCGCCGCGAAGCGATCTGAACCATAGGCGTCGAGCGCCCGCAACTCATCGAGGCGCGGCAGCGCCACGTCGCGGGGACACGTCCGGGTGCAGTCCACCACCTCGTCGGTTCGCGTCGCGGGTGGGCCCGTATCCACCACCGCGGTGGAGTGCGGAGTCGTAGCGCGCGAGTCCGTCCGCCCTTACCAGCGGGTCGAGCGCGAGGGCGTGGCGAAAGTCGGCGCTGGTTCCTGAATCGTCGGCCTTGTAGAAGGCGATCACGCCGAGCAGGAGCCACGCCTGGACTTGATCGTCCCGGGTTGGACGGCTGGCGGTATCGAGCGCTCCGCGGAGGAGCACGGCGGCGCTGTCGAGCTTCATGGCCCGCAGCTGAACCCGCGCGGCATCCAGACGGTCGTAGGACGGGCTCTGGCCAGCGACCAGGCGAAGCGCTCCGGCAGCGGCGAGAGTCAGGAGGGTTGACCACACCACATTCCTCATATGGCCGACGGCGCCTCCAATCCTCGTGTAGCATAGGGGCGAGGCGCCGTCGTGAATAGGGCGCTTTTGCGGCACGAAGGGGCGGATTCGCGACACGGTCGAAACCTCGGTGGTCTGTTCCGCGGGGCAAGCTGGTTGAGTTCCGCGTCGAGCAGCATCGCATTACGTTGCGCAAGCACCTTGCGCGCCTACATTGGGGCCGGTTGCCATTCGAACGGCGACCGAACGTCGAGCAGAAAAAGCTAAGTGCTTGGGCGCCCGTAGCTCAGGTGGATAGAGCAGCAGCCTTCTAAGCTGTTGGTCGGAGGTTCGAATCCTCCCGGGCGCATCAGGATTTTCTGAGCCCCTGCGGCG
>WNGH01005646.1_pt1 | contig 11907 bp, 9 predicted proteins | sample 5400631 | NCBI WGS metagenome assembly WNGH01 (sample SAMN13153373, study PRJNA577476) | soil metagenome | isolation source: 115 cm soil or saprolite under Garry oak tree replicate 1 | place: USA:California | collected 2016-06-15 | reverse complement strand
GCGCAGCAGCCTGGCCGTGCCCCCGGTCGAGACCACTTCTACGCCGGCCTGCGTGAGTGCACGTGTGAACTCCACGATTCCCGTTTTTTCGTGAACACTGACGAGAGCCCGTTCAATCGGCACAGGCTACACTCCGCTCTGCGATTTAAAAAGTGACGAAGACGAATTGTAGCGCGCTCCCGGTGAAAGCGTCGATCCGATCAGGTCCGGTTTTCGGACTCCGGTGGGGTCCACCGGACTTCCGAAACCGGAGATCGGTGTCCCGAGCGAGTCCGCCTGGGGCGGACGAGCGAGGCATCTCTCCTGAGGTTCGCCGGTAAAAAAAGCCGCCGTTGCTGGATTGGAGCAGGGAAATTCTAAGTAGCGAACGAGCCGATCAGCTTTTCACTCGCGCCTTCAGCCGCGCCTTTCCGTTTTCTACGCTGACCACGAACTCGAGTTGCTGCCCGCGATGTTTGCGGATTTGGTCGGATTTCTGCAGAAGGAATTTCTCGAATTTCTCCCGCGAGAGGCGCTCGACAGACTCGCCGGACCTTTGCAAAGCCTCACGAAACGCATGATACAGTTCATCCACCTTACCGGATTCACGTTCCAGATCGGAGCAAGTGATGGATACTGACGGCGGGGATGCTGCACGGCGGGACCGGGCGCGTTCGGCTTCAATGGCGCGCGCCGCCGCGCCGAAATGCCGCTCCACCGTCCCCTCCTCGCGCCTCTGCATCCGCTTGTGAAAAATCTCGCGATATTTCGCATACGTTTGCGACAAATTGCCATATCGAAATCGCTGTCCGTAATTCATTTCCGCGGCGCGGTCTCCGTAGCGTTTGATGAGCTGCTCGATCCGCCATTCGATGTCGTTCGGCGGGCGTTTTCTGCCGCCGCCGAAATATTGATCAAATTCGATCTTGAGCTGGCGAATGTCGCGCTCAAGGCGGATCAGATCTTCGTCAGTCTGGCTTGTGGGCATGGGCGCAGGAGGAATTTTTATGCTAAAAGACGGCAGAAACCGCGTCAATTGGCCCATGGACCATTGCTCCCTATCAGGTACGTCTGCCGGCCTGGCTATGTTGCTCTGGCGGCGGAGCCTATGCTGAAATGCCATGGTATGAGCTCTGCCGCCGATCCCGTTCGCGATCGCCGCGCCGGACTGCTCCGTAAGATTCCGGCTGTGGACGAACTGCTGGCTTTGCCTCCGCTTGTCGAACTTGCGAGTCGCGTCAGCCGTGACCTCATCGTCGAGGCGGCGCGAACTGTCCTCGAACGCATCCGCAACGATATTTCGCGGGATCTCACGAGCGAAGCGGCAGAACCACAGGCCATCGCCGCACAGATTGCCAGGGAAGTGGGCCGGCTGCTGAGGCCTTCGCTGCGGAGCGTGATTAATGCCACCGGCGTGATTCTGCATACCAACCTCGGCCGCGCGCCGCTCGCCGAAGCCGCCATCGAGCACATCCGCCAGACCGCGGGACAATATACAAACCTCGAATACGACATTGCCGCAGGCACGCGCGGACGACGCGATGTACACACGGGGGCGCTGCTTGCGCGCCTGACCGGCGCGGAAGCCGCCTGTGTGGTCAACAATAACGCCGCCGCTGTATTTCTCGCGCTCGCCTCTCTCGCGCGCGGAGGCGAAGTGATCGTTTCGCGCGGCGAACTCATCGAGATCGGCGAGGCTTTTCGCATTCCCGACATCATGGCCGAGAGCGGCGCCGTGCTCCAGGAAGTCGGCACAACGAACCGCACTTCCATTGCCGATTACGAACGCGCCATCAACGAGCGCACGCGCCTTCTGCTCCGCGTGCATCGCTCGAATTTCGCCATCGTGGGCTTCACCGCCCGGCCCTCACTTGCCGAACTTGTCGAGCTCAGCCGGCGCGCCCGCATAGCGCTCTACGAAGACTTGGGCTCCGGGTGCCTGGTGGATCTCGGGCCCCAGGGCTTCGCCGAGCCGGTAGTGCGCGCGAGCGCTGAAGCCGGCGTGGACCTGGTCTCTTTTAGCGGCGACAAATTGATGGGCGGACCTCAGGCCGGCATTCTGGCCGGCCGGCGCGAACTGATTGCGCGCCTGCGCAAGCATCCGCTCTTTCGCGCTCTGCGTCTCGATAAACTCGTGATCGCCACGCTCGAGGCGACTTTGCTCGCCTATCTGCGCAATGACTTTGACGCCCTGCCGGTGCTACGAATGATTCGTGCCAGTGTCGGCGAAATCGGCGCGCGCGCGCAAAAGATTGCGCAAGAACTGAGGCCAATCCTGGGTTCGGCGCAAGCCGAAGTCGAAATCGGCGACGGGCAATCGGTGATCGGCGGAGGTTCCACTCCGGCCGAATATCTACCGACGCGCTTGCTGCGCATCAGCAGCGCAAAATATTCGGCCAATCAACTGGAGGCGAGGCTGCGCACCGGCGTTAATGCTGCCGGTGAAGAGGAGCACACGCCTGTGCTTGCGCGCGTTTCTGAGGATCGCCTGGTGCTCGATCTGCGCACCGTATTCCCCTCACAGGGGCAGGCGCTCATCGCCACGTTGACTGCCGCTCTGAAGTGAAAATTCCCTACGCCTTCGAAAATTAGCGCTCGCTCGATTTTTCGCCGCGGGCAACTTTGGCTTCGGCCATGATTTTTTCGACTTCGTCCACGGTCCGGGGCAGCCGAGCGGTCAGCAGTTTGTAGCCCGTGGCAGTAATCAGCATGTCGTCTTCGATGCGCACGCCGATTTTTTCTTCGGGGATATAGATGCCGGGCTCGTCGGTGACCACCATGCCTGCTTCGAGCGGGCGGTTGGGATCCCCTGCATCGTGTACTTCGAGGCCGATATGATGTCCCAGGCCATGAATGAAGTAACGGCCGAGGCTGCGTCCTTCACGATCGGCGCCGTGCGTGTTGATGTAGTCGTAGGCGATTTTGAAGAGACTATTGGGACCTTGGCGGCCGAGGGTCATTCCCGGCTTCATTGCGGCGAGCACGGCATTCTGCGCGCCCAGCACGATTTCATAAATTTCGCGCTGGCGCGGGGTGAAATGGCCGTTTGCCGGCAGGGTACGCGTGATATCGGCGGTGTAGCCTGAATATTGGCCGCCTACGTCCATGAGCACAACATCGCCATCCTGAATCAGGGCGTCGAGTTCGTTGAAGTGCAAAATCGTGGAATGCAGGCCTGTACCCACGATGGGCGCGTAAGCTTCCGTCTCGCATCCGCCATACGCGTGGATCTCCACCATGCGAGCGGCGACCTGATATTCGTACAAGCCCGGCCGGACCATGCGCATGGCGGCAAGCTGTGCGTCAACGGAAAGCTCAATGGCCTTTGTGAGCAAGGCGATTTCGCCCGGCGACTTGATCTGGCGTATGGCGCCGATGGCCGGAGCCGCGTCGTGCAGAGTGATTCCCGGCGCGGCTTGCATGATCCAGGTGGACCATTCGCGCGCGTGCGGATAGCCGGTGTCAGCCACATGCGCCGTTAGCGTCCAAATCTCGTGGTAGCTTTGCGCCAATTCAGTGAGGCGCGCTTTCAGGTTCGCGAAAGCTTCGATGGTGGCAAAGCCGGTCTGTCTCTGAATATCCGCATCGGTCGGGCCCATGCGGGCGCCGTTCCACTTTTCCTCCTCAGGGTTGCGCGGGGGCAGAAATAAAATTTCGTTCGGTCCCTGCCAGCCTTTCTCTCTCGCTCCGGAGGGCACGAGCAAAAGCGCGGCGCCTTCTTCGTTGTGTCCGGTGAGGTAATAAAAATCCGGTTCCTGGAGGAAGACGTAGGAGGGGGAAGAGTTCTCGCGGCCCGTATAGCCGAATAGCAGCACCGGCCCCTTGACCTCGCCGATGAGACGCACACGGCGGTCGGCGTAGACGCTATTCGGTTCGCGGTCTCTTGCGGCGAGCGGCATCGAGATTGCTAAAAGCGCGATCGCAGCCGCAAAAAGCGCACGAACGATGCGGCGACTTCTCACAGTTTCACGCATGGCGCGACTCACGGAGAGCCCCAGCGCGCGGCGCATCCCCGGACGCTAAACGTTCGAGCGCGTCGCCCGTTAAGCGAAACGTGGTCCATTCATCCATGGGCACCGCTCCAAGATCCTGATAAAACTCCATGGCTTGTTCGTTCCAGTTCAGCACGGACCATTCCAGACGCCCGCAGCCGCGTTCCCGGCCGAGCCGTGCAAGAGTGACGAGAAGCGCCTTGCCAATTCCGCGGCCGCGAAATTGATGCTCCACGAAAAGATCCTCCACATAAATGCCGGGTTTGCCCATAAAACTGGAGAACGTAAAGGAATAGACGGCGAAACCGGCAGGCTCGCTGCCGGCATAGGCGAGGATTGCTTCGGCGACGGGACGCGCGCCAAAAAGCGCCGCGCGCACGTCCGCCTCGGTGACGGTTGCCTCGCTGGAGATGTCTCCGTATTCCGCCAATTTCCGGATGAAATCGAGGACCAGCGGCGCATCAGGTTCCTTGGCGGTACGGATTTGCAGGTTGGTGTCAGGAGGCATAGCTGGATTCTCCCAAAACGCTGCTGGAGACGCCAGCGCCGTGGGGCCTGGGGCGTGGCGTGCCGCTGCTTTGGAGCGCCGAGCTTTCGGCGCAAAGGATGGGGTGCCGAAAGCGAGGTGCCGAAATCGCGTTGCGTTCGCTCAATTTGGAGGAACTGCCGAACGTAACAATAATCACCCACCCCCTGCCCCTTTTTTCGTAAGTGTTCATTCTGCGACATATACGGGCAGCGACAGAGCGTGAGTTGCAGGTTGAGTTCGGAGGGATCCCGGGCTCTCCGCCCAAGGCGGATTCGCTCGGGACGCTCCTGGTCGGATCGTCGCAGCTGCCGAGGTCCATCCGGGCGCGGGCGGACCTATGAGAAGGCGGAAAGGGCCGAGCCGAAGGCAAAGCTTGGCGGGGATCGCCGATAAACATGCGCAAGTGTAGCATATTATCATCTAGTTAGCAAGACTTTCTCTTGGTTATCCGAATAGTATGCTATTCGAACGAATTGATTCGAGCGACTTTGAAAACCCCGGGGCGGCGCGAGGCACGCGACTAATGGCGGTGTTCAGGGATGGGGATGCCGATTTCGAACTTGGCTCGTGGCGGGAGCGAGCCGACGGCGAGGCTGTGTCTTGCCGCGCGCGATTTTGGAGAGGGCCCGGGAATAAGCCGCGATGGTTTCGGGGGCGGCCTGGCTATAGACGAACTGCCCTTCACGGCGGCAGGCGATGAGGCCGGCTTCGCTCAGGATCTTGAGATGGTGAGAGACGGTGGCGGGGGTCACGCCGCGCATGGAGACGATCTCGCCGCAAGTCATGTGGGTGGATGCCGAGATGGCCTCAAAAATCCTGAGGCGGGTCTCGTCGGCCAAGGCTTTGGATATCTTTTCCACTTCCGCACGGTTCATAGTGCTATTCGAAGTGTAGCCGAGTCATTGCGTTTACCGCCAGAGAGAACCCAGGTTCGACAATAGATTAGCCGAAAACCTGCAACCAAACACTTAGATAGTTATCTAAATATCGAATCTTGCCGGCACCGGAAGGACCGGGTATGGATGTTCCCGGGGAGGGGCAGGCAGAAAATCAGGCAGAGATTAGGAGACCGACATGAAGAGACTCGAAGGGAAAGTGGCAGTAGTTACCGGGGGCAACAGCGGTATCGGGCTGGCGACGGCGAGGCGCCTGCAGGAAGAAGGCGCGAGAGTAGCCATCTCGGGCCGAAGCAAGAAGACCCTGGATGAAGCGGTGAAAACGATCGGAAATGGCCTGGTGGCGGTGCAGTCAGACGTCGCGAAGCTTACGGACGTGGACAAGCTGTTTGCCGATGTTTCGCAGAAACTGGGCAAGATTGATGTGCTGTTCGTGAACGCAGGAGTGGCTAAGTTCGCGCCGCTTGCCGAGACTTCCGAAAGCGTGTACGACGAGCTGTTTGACATCAACATCAAGGGCGCCTACTTCACCATTCAGAAGGCGCTGCCGTTCCTGAATGACGGCGCGTCCATCATCCTGAATACCAGTGTGGCGGACAGCACGGGCACCGAGGGAGCCAGCGCGTACTCGGCGACGAAAGCGGCGCTGCGCTCGCTGGCGCGAACAGCGGCGGCGGAGTTAGTTGGGCGGGGAATCCGGGTGAACACGGTTGCGCCGGGACCGATTGTTACGCCGATCTTTGGCAGGACTGGGCTGCCGAAGGAAGCCATCGATGAATTCGCGAAGGGCGTGCTTACGAGAGTCCCGATGAAGCGATTTGGGCGGCCCGAGGAAGTGGCCGCGACAGTCGCGTTTTTGGCTTCGCAGGATGCGTCGTACATCACGGGCGTGGAAATCAACGTGGACGGCGGGCTGGGACAAATCTGAATCGATGCGTGGGTGCCGGGGCGACCATCGGAGGGAAGTTCAGGGGTTGAAACCCTGAACGACGCCGTCCCTTTTGTCGCGGCTGAAGCCGCGACCCACAAGAATTGCCCTGGAATAACAAGCTCACAAAGAGAGATTCTTCGTCATCCCAAAATGCGGGACTCCTCAGAATGACACCGCAGCCAGCGGTTTTGCCGCGAACCGCCTTTGTGCCGATGGTTACGGTTGGAGCGAGGCGACGTAGGCGACGATCGCCAGAATATCGTCTTCGCTCAGATTGGCGACGACCGGCTGCATCAGTTGGGAGCCCGGACCGACGCGCGTGAAGTGCTGGAAATCGTAGAGTTGGCGCGCGAGATAGCTTGGAGAGCGACCGGCCAATGAAGGAAAGCCTCCATTACCTTTCAGCCCCTCGCCGTGACACGCGGCACAGGCAACCGTCTTACCCGGGCCGCCGCGAAGCACCAGCGCCTCGCCTTTCTTAAGCGTGCCGGGCGGGACGTAGGCGATGAAGCCGGACCGCGGGTTGCGCATCGGTTCGGTATCTTCCGGGCTTGCCGGCGTCTCGACGATGCGATCGCCGAGCGGCTCCATTCCGGCTTCGGCTCCCGTCAGCGGCATATTGAGACCTCCGCCGCCTCCCACAAAATGGCCCTTGGGAACCATGTCCGCCTCGACGACTTTCATCCAAGGGGTCCATTTCATCGAGGAAAAGTATTCGGCAGCGGCCTTCATCTCTTCCGGGGAGAGGCCCTTCGCGATGTCGATCATTTGGCCCGTATTGCGCTTTCTCTTATCCCAACTGGTCCTGGCGCCGCTCTTGAAATCGTCGAGCTGCTGCAGGATGTACTCGGCAGGCAGGCCGGCGGGCCCCGCGTTATTGGGACGACCTTTGCCGTTGGGGTAGTGGCAGAAGCCGCAGGCGTTTACCATCGCTGCCTTGTCGCCGTGGGCCACGATGTCTGGCATCTTGGGATGATCCTGAGGATACCAATCGGCTGGGCCATAGTTGTTGTCAACCTCTTTGAGCGCGAAGGCGGCGGCGGCGCCGGGCAGGCGCCGTGGCGTATCGCGATCTTCAGGTTCAGCAGCGGGAGCCGCGGGCGCGGCCGCGGGGGCAGCGGCTCCGGCCGCTGCGGCGCCTCTGCCTCCTCCGCCTCCTCCCGCTCCAGGTGCGGGCGCCGGGACGAAGGGCGTAGCGAAACCGTATGCCCACGGAATGCCGCGATTCATGTTCTTGCCTTCCTGCTGACCCTCTTGCTGGGCTCGTTGCGGCGGTGCAGCTTTAATGGCCAGCGCAGCGAGCGACGCAAACGACGCGAGGAGGAGAATCCCCATGCGATTCCTCATGAATTGCCTCCCGAGTTCTCGTGAACCGCTGAATTGATGGGCCGATTTGAACATGATTTTGAAAACGTTTCAATAGTGGTCAGAAGCCGGGGACGCCGGAGGCGGCGGGGCGAATCTCTTCGGGCGTGCGCACGCCGATGCGCAGGCGCTCGAGCCATGCCTGCCCCAGCGACATCACGCCGGTGTACAGATAACCCCAAACAAAGAGCAGAAGGAACGGCGCGGTGAAATAATTTTCGTTCTGAATGGAGTAGTAGACGGTGGCGGCGAAGTAGAGGCCCAGACCCACTTCGACGTAAGGCATCCAACCGGCCCGGTTCCGGTAACTTTTGCGCCGCCAAGTACCGGCTTGGCCTTCGATGTGGTATTTGGGAGTTCGCGCGAACTCAGACTGCATTCCCAAAATCGCTTCGAGCACGGCCTTAGCGTTGCGGACCGAAAGGCCGATGCCCACCGCCATGACAAAGGGCAGGTAGATGATCTTCCGCGTCCACGACTTGGGATAGAGCGCGCGCTGCGCCGTCAGATAAAAGCCGGAAATCGAGCAGCTCGAAGCCAGAAACAAAGGCAGATCGATCAGCAGCATCTGCACCCAGCCCTGATAGAAGCGCACGATCATAGCCGGCAAGAGCAGCGTGGAGAGCACCACCATCAGGGGATAACTGATGTTGGCGGTCAGGTGGAAAAAAGCCTCGGTTTTCACGCCGGCGGGCAGATCGGCGCGCCACACGCGGGGCAGAATTTTCTTGGCGGTTTGCATCAGTCCCTTGGCCCAGCGCGCCTGCTGGGCCTTGAAGGCGTTCATTTCCACAGGCAACTCCGAAGGACACTCGATATCCGGCAAATACAAAAATCGCCAGCCGCGAAGCTGCGCGCGATAGGAGAGATCGGTATCTTCGGTAAGCGTGTCGTGCTGCCAGCCGCCGGCATCGTCTATGGCTTTACGGCGCCAGACGCCTGCGGTGCCGTTGAAATTGAAGAAACGCCCGCTGCGCGCGCGAGCGCCATGTTCGATAACGAAATGGCCGTCGAGGAGGATGCTTTCGACTTCCGTGAGAGCGGAATAATCACGGTTGAGATAGGTCCAGCGCGTCTGCACCATGGCCAAATTCGGGTCGCTGAAATACGGTAGCGTGAGGCGCAGAAAATCGGGACCCGGCTGGAAATCGGCATCGAAAATGGCGATGAACTCGCCGCTCGCGGAGTTCAGCCCATCGGCCAAGGCGCCTGCTTTGTAGCCTTCGCGATTGGTGCGGTGTAGATAACGAATCTGCAGACCCAGGGCGCGATAGCGTTCGACGCAGCTCCGCGCGACTTCCTGGGTCTCATCGGTGGAATCGTCCAGCACCTGCACTTCGAGCAAACCAGGTGGATAATCCAGCCGCGAAATGGCCTCGACCAGCCGCTCCACGACGTACCGTTCGTTATAGATCGGAAGTTGTATAGTTACCTTCGGCCAGTTGGCCGGCTCGCTGGGTTTGGCGGGGACATTGGCGCAATGCTTGGAGTAGCAATAAACCAGCCAATAGCGATGGAAACCGTAGGCCGCGAGCACTCCCAGGACCAGGAAGTACGGGATCATGATGGCCAGGTCGAATGCGTTGAACTGATAAATTCCGCGGAAGGGATCGCGGCTGGGAGCGGTGATGCGTGACCAACTGTCGCCCAGCCAGCCTTGAGCCGCGGCAATCATCAAAATGGCGTCAGCGCTGAACAAGTCCTGCATTCCTCCGCAACGCGAACTCTTCGCGGCCGAATCTTTTTCGGCCAATTGGGTCTCGGCCAGTCTGATCTCGACGAATCCGGCGGGACCGATCGATGCCTAAGGCGCCTCCGCGTTTTTCCGCGCTGCGTCGTCGCATTGCTTCGCAAACTGCCGCGGCTATTGCCAGCGCGCTCGCGCTGGAGGCTCTTTTCGCATTCATGGCACGCCTGGGCGATTTGAAACTGGAGATCATCGAGGTCATCGCCCTGGCTCTGGCAGCCGGCATAATTTATTTCATCGCGCTATATGCCCTCGAACACTCTGCGAAAAGCCGCCCGGCGTTCTGGATCATCGCCGCCGGGGCGCTGCTTTTTCGCCTGACACTTTACTCGCTCACGCCTTCGCTTTCCACTGACATTCAACGTTATCGCTGGGAGGGCCGGATCCAGAACGCGGGCTGGAACCCGTACTCCGTGGCGCCCGCCGATCCTCGCCTGGCCTATCTGCGCGATCCGGGCTGGGCGATTATGCCGGGAGCGGAAATTCCCGCCGTCTATCCGCCCCTCTCGGAGCTTGTCTTCAGGCTCGATGCGCGCTTTTTGCCCGGCACAATTGCTTTCAAGCTACCGTTCGTTTTGGCGGACCTCCTGGTGCTGGCCTTGCTCGCAAAGTGGCTGCAGTCCTACCAGGACGGAAATTACCGGCTGGCCATTTATGCCTGGAATCCGCTGGTCATCGTGGAATTCGCGGCCAGCGGGCATAACGACTCGCTGGCGATTGCGGCAATGGTTACCGCGCTGGCAATTATGAGAAAGCGGCCGGGAGTGTCCACGGTCACACTGACGGCCGGCTCATTGGCGAAACTCTTTCCGGTCACTTTGTTGCCTCTGGCGTTGCGCCTTTCCGACTGGCCCCGAAAGCTTCGAGGCTGGCTCGCGTTCGGCGGAGCGGCGCTCATCTCTGCGGCGTGCGTCTGGCCTTATCGTTCCGCGCTCGCGCAATTCCCAGAGATATTCGCTCGTTACCAGGCTACCTGGCAAAACTACAATCCCAGCCTTTACGCCGTACTGCTGTGGTTTTCCGGACGCGCGGATATCGCCGCGGGAATCGGCGAAGGTGTCGTGCTCGGACTGGCGATCTGGGCCGCCGCGCGGAAGCTCGATCCGTTGCGTGCGGCGTTTCTCATCATCGGCGCCATTCTGATGTTCGCGCCCAATACATATTCGTGGTACTTCACCTGGATCGTTCCGCTCCTCTGTTTTTTCCCGAGTCCCGCTTGGCTCCTCCTGACTATTCTGCAATTTCTTTCCTACAAAGTGCTCATCGAATATCAGATCAATGGCATCTGGCATTTCGATCCCTATTTTCAGTGGCTGACCTACGCGCCGTTTTATGCGCTGCTCGCCGGCGAAGCGTTTCTGAATCGCCGCGGACGGCAACCCGCTACGGTATTGGCTGAACAAAGCGCCGAGGAAGCAGTCCGAGAAACATTTTGACCGCAGCCAGCGGCTACAGCAAATCACCGATTATACGATGATGGAAAGACTGGCGCCGATCTGCGGCGAAGGCGCCGGCATTTTCGAGCGGTCGATCGGACGGTACAGCGTATCGCGTTCGACGGGCACGCGGCCCGCTTCACGGATCAGCCGTTCGAGCTGGGCGCGCGGCGTGAACTGCGCGGTGGTGGCGCCGGCATCGTGATAGATTTTTTCCTCCACGACCGTGCCGTCGATATCATCGGCCCCAAACCGCAGCGCAATTTGCGCCACGCGCGGGGTGAGCATGATCCAATAAGCTTTGATGTGGTCGAAATTATCGAGCAGCAAGCGCGAAATGGCCATGGTCTTGAGGTCCGTGAACCCAGTCGGCTTGGGCAGGTGCGCAAGCCCGGTGTTTTCGGGGTGAAACGCCAGCGGAATGAAGGCCACGAAGCCGCCGGTTTCGTCCTGCAAAGCGCGCAATGCCAGCAAATGTTCGACGCGCTCTTCGTCGCTTTCGATATGGCCGTAAAGCATCGTAGCGTTGGAGCGCAGACCGATCTGGTGCGCCGTGCGCGCGACATTGAGCCACTGCTGCCCGCTGACCTTGTGATCGCAGATTACTTTGCGCACCCGCGGATTGAAAATTTCCGCGCCGCCGCCGGGCAAAGAATCCACGCCCGCGTCTTTGAGCGCGAGCAGCGTATCGCGGATGGAAAGCTTGGAGATCCGCGAGAAATAACCAATCTCGACCATGGTGAAAGCCTTCAGATGCACTCCGGGGCAGCGCGTCTTGAGGCCGCGGATCAGGTCGAGAAAATATGCGAAGGGAAGATCGGGATGCAGGCCGCCGACCAAATGAAATTCCGTGGCGCCTTCCCGCAGGCCCTGTTCGGCGCGCTGCCAAATCTCTTCGAGCGCAAAAGTATAAGCGCCCGGGGCGTCCGGGCTGCGGCCAAAGGCGCAGAGCTTGCAATGCGCAACGCAGACATTGGTTGGATTGATGTGACGATTGACGTTGAAGTAGCAAACGTCCCCGTGCCGCTTCTC
>WNGH01011814.1_pt1 | contig 11909 bp, 12 predicted proteins | sample 5400631 | NCBI WGS metagenome assembly WNGH01 (sample SAMN13153373, study PRJNA577476) | soil metagenome | isolation source: 115 cm soil or saprolite under Garry oak tree replicate 1 | place: USA:California | collected 2016-06-15 | reverse complement strand
TGATGGGGCTCATGCCGTTCCTCGCCATCGACGTGTCGCTCTGGAACTGGTACGGCTTCCCGCTCGCCTATGCCCTGGCCAGCCTGGTCGACCAGCTCGGGTCGTTCATCCTGGCCGGCTTCGTGCTCGCCTGGCAGATGAAGCCGTGACCCGGGGCTAGAGACCCAGCTCCGCGCGGACGCGGGCCACGCCCTCGACCAGGTTCCGGAGCTTGGCCCGGGCCGCCCAGCGCGCGGTCTGGCTGAGGCCGCAGTCGGGCGCGAAGGCGAGGCGCTCGGGCGGGGCGTGGCGCAGGCAGGCCCGCACGCGGTCCGCAACCTCCTCGGAGGGCTCGATCCAATAGCTCTTCACGTCCACGATCCCCACCGCGACGTCCTTGCCGGCGGCCGCCACTTCGGAGATCCGAGGGAGCTCGGCCAGCTCGCGGCTCGCCATCTCGAGGTGGATCTCGTCCACCCGCGCGGAGAGGAAGGCGGGGAAGAGCGGGGCGTACCGCCGGGGGGCCACCGCGCGCCCCTTGTAGTTGCCGAAGCAGAGGTGGGTGTCGAGCCGGCAGCGGCCCACGACGGGCGCGATGGTCCGGTTGAGGAGGTCGACCAGGCGGTCGGGGTCCTCGCGGTGCGCGTAGCAGCTCATGGAGGGCTCGTCCACGCAGATCTCCCGGCAGCCCGCGGCGACCAGGGCAAGGAGCTCGGTTTGCACGACGGGGAGGAGAGCCTCCGCGAGGGCCCACCGGTCGGGGTAGAGCTCGCTGGGAAGGAGGCGGCCCGCGAGGGTGTAGGGCCCGGGAACGCTGGCCTTGAGCGAGGGCCCGGGGGGGGCCACGCTTCTCAGTCGCTCGAACTCCTTCACCACTCCGAGCCCCGCCCGCGCACGGATCTCGCCCGTCACCCGGTGGCGGCCCCGCTGATCGTGCCCCGGAGGGCCGAACCGGCGCGGGGCGGCCGCCTCCCGCTCGATCCCCTCGAGGTGGCCGTAGAAGGAGAGGTTGAAGTCCAGGCGCGTGGGCTCGCCGTCCGTGATCACGTCCAGGCCCGCCGCGACCTGGTCGTGGACGGCCGCGATCACCGCGTCCGTCTGCAGCTCCTCGAGGTCGGCGGGGCCGAAGGCGTCGAGGTTGCGGCTGGCCAGCTCGAGCCAGCCCGGCAGCGGATAGCTCCCCACCACGGTGGTGCGCAGCGGGCGCTCCTTCATGGCTCCTTCTCCGCGCCCAGGTTCGCGTAGAGCCGGGCCAGGCGGCGCGCGTGCTCGTCGTACGCCGCCTCGAACAGGCGGGACGACTCCTCGGCCCCCACCAGGGCGGCCGCGGTCAGGACGGGCGGCGGGTGGCCGGCGCGGGTGAGGCGCGCCGCCACCTCGGCCTTGATCGCGTTCACGAGCAGGCAGCCGCCCACGGTGGAGCCCGGTGACACCGGAGTGGGCAGGCCGGGGACGGCCACCATGGCGTCGCCCGGGGGCGCTCCCGTGTCGAGGACGAGGTCGGCCGCGTCCGAGAGCTTGAGCCCCTGCGGGTGGCGGCTCGGCGTCGCCTCCGAGTGATCCCGGCTGAGGATGGCCACCACCCGGTCGCCTGACGCTGGCCGTTGGCCCCCACCACGAGGTTGTGGAAGGTCAGGGACAGCTCCACGATCGGGTTGAAGCCGGGGAAGGAGCCGTAGCGCGGCCACATCTCCTCGACCACGATGCGGCTGTGGCCGGAGCCGAACACGTGCACCATTCTCCCGGCTCCGATCGTCTCCGCGAACCAGTCGGCGGCGCGGCCGATCGCCGCCTGCTGCGCGGCCACCGTCTCCAGGAGACGGTCGCCCTCCGCGAGGTAGCGGCCGGCGGGGGAGGCCGAGCGGGCCTGGAGCATCGCGTGGCGGGCGGCGCCGAGGGCGCCCGCGCGGTCGCCGAGCGCGGCGGGGACGACCCGCACCCGCTGGCCCCCCGGGCGCCACTCGACCTCGTCCAGGAAGCGGGCGAGCGGCTCGAAGAGCGCCTCCCCGGCGAGGGCGATCCCCCCGCCCAGCACCACGACCTCGGGGTCGACCGCGTTGACGATGGAGGCGACCCCGCAGGCGAGGCGCCGGACCGACTGCAGCCAGACCGCAGTGGCCTGGGCGTCGCCGCGTCGGTGGGCCTCCACCAGCTCCCGCGTTTCGCGGAAACGCCCGCCCGAGCGCTCGGCCACCGTGCAGTTGCCGATCGCCCCCTCGAGGCTGCCCGGCATGCCGGTGACGTCCGGGTGGCCGTCGGGGTCCAGGCAGAGGTGGCCCAGGTGGCCGCCCCGGCCGAGGTGGCCGGTGAGGAGGCGGCCTCCGATCAGCACTGCTCCGCCGACGCCCGTGCCGAGGGTCAGGAGAACGACGTCACGACCGCCGGCGGCGGCGCCCTTCCAGGCCTCGCCCAGCAGGGCCGCGTGGGCGTCGTTGAGGACGGCCACGGGCGCTCCCAGCGCCCGGGCCCAGTCGAAGCCTTCGAGGCCCCGCAGCCGGCCGGGCATGGACGCGATCGACCGGCCATCCGGAGCGGCCAAGCCAGGAGCCGCCAGGCCGATCCAGTCCGGAGGGCCGCCGCCGGACCGCTCGAGCTCGCGCACGATCTCCCGCGCGGCTTCCGCCCACCGGCCCTCGTCGTCACGGGTCTCGCGGGATGCGGCCGCGAGGATCTCCCCGTCCTCGGATGCCGACACCGCCTTGATGTGGGTGCCGCCCAGGTCGATGCCGAAAGCGTGGGTCAAGCCACCGGTCTCCCCATGAAACAGCACAAATCATATACTTTTTCTGCGGGGGAGGCCGGACGGCCCGTCGACTCTGTTCAGCGTTTCAGGCTCAACCCTCCCGATCCCACCTCGGCCATGAGCAGGGCCGCGCCCAGCATGGAGAGGTTCTTCATGAACATCACCTGCTGCATCATCGCGGCCTGCGGGTCGGTGAGGCCCCAGAAGCGATGCAGCAGCACGGTGACGGGCACGAGGAACAGGACGATCAACCAGGCTCCCCACCGGGCCTTGTAGCCGAGCGCGATGCTGAGCCCTCCCAGGATGGCGATCACGCCCGAGAGCGGGACCGCGAGAGCGGCCAGGGGGACGCCCTGCGCGGCGGAGTAGGCGATGGTCTCGGCCTTGAAGTGTCCGGGGCCGGCCATGACGAAGATCGCGCTGTAGAGGACCCGTCCCAGAAGCCCGAGGTATCTCATTGGGCGTCTCCCTGGCACACTTTCCCGTTCATGGTGCCGACGGTTCAGCTCCCGAAGCGATACGAGATGCCGCCGCTCCACGTGGTGTCGAACTGGGTCTTGTCGAAGCCGTTGCGATCCCACTTGTAGAGCCAGCCCGCTCCCTCGACGTAGAGGCCCACGTTCGACCGCGGGATGCGGTAGCTCAGCCCCACCCCCACCTTGCCCGCGCCCTTGGTGAAGCTCGGCTGCTCAGGAGTGACGTCCTGCTTGACGGTCACGGCCCCGCCGCCCACGAACACGTAGGGAGCGGCCCCGCCCTTGAGCGGGTAGCGGAGCTGCACGTCGGCGTCGTAGAGGAAACGGTTGAACTTGGTCCCGGCGATGTCGTTGATGGTGCCGGCGCCCGCGTACCGGGCCTCGGCCCGGGCGAAGGTGAAGTTGCCGCGGACGGCGACGTAGCGGTTGACCTGATAGGCGACGCCACCCCCGACGTTGTAGCCGGTCTGAGGGGGCTGAAACCGCCGCCCTGGGCGAACACGACGACGCCCCGACCCTCGCCTTCCTGGGCGAAGGCCGGGCTCGTGGTGAGGACGGCGAACAACCCGGCCACGGCCAATGCGCGATGTCCCGACATGAGACCTCCAGGAGGGATCCGCTGCCCCCGACCGCGGAAGCCCGTTGTTCGGAACATACGCTCGTCGGAGTGGAGTTTCGCTGACAGAATGTCCATATTTGATGTCTGTTCGTCCACGATTGGACTCGATGACTAGATGATTGTTAATATGGGCGCGGAGGAGTTCATGGACGTCCTGACCGACGTGCTGGAGGCCGTCCACCTCAAGAGCATGATCCACGGGCGCCTCGAGCTGACGGCGCCCTGGGGCCTCCGGCTCGACGGGGGCCGCCCCGGCTTCTACGTGGTGACCCGGGGCACCTGCTGGCTCGAGGTGGCGGGCGTGGAGGAGCCGTTCCAGCTCGCGGGCGGGGATTTCGTCCTGCTACCCAAGGGCCAGGCTCACGTCCTCCGGGACAGCCGGCGCACGCGGGCGTTGCCGGTGGCCGAGGTCCTCGGCAATTGCCCGAAGAGCCGCCAGGGGTGCCAGCCCGGCGGGATCCGTCACGCGGGCGGGGGGGGTGCCCTCACGACCATGGTCGGCGGCTGCTTCGTCTTCGAGGACGGCGAAAAGAACCCCCTCCTGGTCTCCCTTCCCCCGGTCATCCACGTGAAGGGAGACGGGGGCACCGCCGTGCGATGGCTCGAGGCCAGCCTGCAGTTCGTGGCGTCCGAGATGGGATCGGGTCAGCCGGGCGCGGAGACCGTGGTGAGCCGGCTCGCGGACATCCTGTTCGTACAGGCGGTGCGGGCCCATCTGGCCCAGGCCGGCGAAGGAGCGAAGGGCTGGCTGCGGGCGCTCGTGGATCCCCAGATCGGCGAGGCCCTCGGCCTGATCCACCAGAGGCCCGAGGAGCCGTGGACGGTGGAGTCGCTGGCGTCGCGAGTCGCGTTGTCCCGCTCGGCCTTCGCCGCGCGGTTCGCGCACCTCGTGGGCGAGCCCCCCCTCACGTACCTCACGCGCTGGCGCATGGACAAGGCGACCCGGCTCCTCCGCACCAGCCACGCCAGCATCGGCGAGGTGGCGGCCCGGGTGGGCTACGACGCGGAGGCGGCGTTCAGCAAGGCCTTCAAGCGCTGGATCGGCGTGGCCCCCGGCGCCTACCGGCGAGCGCCGGAGGGAGCCTCGCGCGCGAGCGGGCGCGGGGCTACTTTCGGTCCAGCACCTCGTGGACCGTTGCTGCGAGACCACCGGGCGTGAACGGCCCGCCCACCACGAGGCTTCAGTCTCTCGGGAATGGGGGAAGAGGAAGAGGTATGCGCCCATGACGCCGGCAATGGCTCCGGAAGCGCCGACCGTGGGAACCGTGGAATCCGGGTTCGTGAGACAGTGCACGATCCCCGCGGCCAGACCCGCGAGCAGGTAGAAGGCCACGAAGCGAACGGGTCCCATCCGGTCACCGGGCGGTTGGCCAGCTAGACCCGCGGGCCCCCGGACCCCCCGGACGCAGTGGGGCCCGCCGCGACCTGGCTGCGGCCGGCGCCCTTCGCCGCGTAGAGGGCGACGTCGGCCGCTCCCCGCCAGGCATTGAGGTCCATGGTCGCGGGGTCGAGCATGGCGACGCCGGCGCTGAAGGTCACGTGAAAGGCCGATCCGTCCGGCGCGTGGTGGGGCTGGGCCGCGAACTCTTTGAGGAGCCGCTCGAGCAGGCGCACGGCTTCCTCCTGGCTGAGGTCGTCGAGGAGCACCGCGAACTCCTCGCCGCCGTAGCGCCCGATGGTATCGGACTGGCGCAGGCGCCGTCTCAGGAGCGCGGCCAGCGAGGTCAGGACCCGATCCCCGGTGGGGTGCCCGTAGCGGTCGTTGACCGTCTTGAAATGGTCCACGTCGATCATGACCCAGGCCGCGGACCGGCTCGCGTCCCGGCGTCCGCTCGCGAGCACCACCGCGGCCCGTTCGAGGAAGGTCGTGTGGTTCAGGAGCCGGGTGAGGCCGTCCCGGCCGAGCAGGCTCTTCACGAAGCGCGCCCGTTCGATGCGGGCGGTCACCGCGGTGAGGAGCAGCGCCGGAGGGGTGGGCTTGACGAGATAGTCGTCGCCCCCGGCCCGCGCCCCCTCGATCCGCGCATCGATCCGTCCCTCGGTGGTCAGGAACAGGATGGGAAGAGTGGCGTGGCGCTCCTGCTGACGGAGGTAGCGGGCGAGGTCGTACCCGCTGATGCCGGGCAGCACCACGTCCATGAGGACGAGGTCCGGACGGAAGCTCCCGAGGTCCATCTCGAAATGCCGCGGGTCGTCGCAGACCCGGACCTCGTAGCCCGCGGAGCTCAGCACGGCCCGCACGAACGACGATTGCTGGGGGTCGTCCTCCACCGCGAGCACGCGGCCCGACTCCGGCCGGTTCCGGTCCAGGAGGTGCAGCAGGCGTCGCATCAGGGCCTCCCAGTCCACCGGCTTCTCGAAGAACCCGTCGGCCCCGCAGTGCATCGCCTCGACCTTGTCGAGAAACCCGGTGAGCACGCTCACGATCAGCACCGCCGGCGCTTCCCCGTGGGGCCGTTCCCGCAGGAACCCCACGAGCTCGTAGCCGAACCCGTCGGCCAGGCGCACGTCCGTGATGAGGCCGTCCGGCAGGCGGCTCTCGATGGCCCGAACCGCCTCGGCCTTGGTCGTGGCGCGGCGCGCGGTCATGCCTTCCTGCTCCACCCGCCGCACGAGGAAGTCGAGCACCGACGGATCGTCGTCGACGACCAGGATGTCCACCGACCGCGCCGCCGGCTCGGAGGGGGCGGACGGCGCGGAGGCCGCGGGCGTACTCGAGGACGAGGCGAGGGCGTCCCGCAAGGCCGCCAGGAGCCGCCGCCCGTGGTCCAGGTCGGCCGGCCCCGGCGGAGTCCCCTCGTGCAGGAGTCGGTTGCAGGCCTGCTCGCCCTCCAGGCCCAGATCGGTCACGGCGGGGAGGCCGTAGGTGCTTCCCGAGCCCGCGAAGCCATGGAAGCGGCGCATCAGGTCGCGGAGGCCGTCGCGGTCGGCCGGATCTCCCGCCAGACGGCCGAGCAGCCGCTCGATCTCGTCGAGGCGCGGTCCCGCCTCGCGCAGGAACTGGACGCGCAGCTCCGCGAAAGCGTCGTCCCAGGACTGCATCAAGGGCGTCCCAGGCAGGTCTTCAGCTCCTGCGGCAGGGACATCGGGTCGAAGGGCTTGGTCAGGACGCCTCGCGCCCCGAGCCCCATGAGGCGCTCGATCTCCGAGGCCATGGCCTTGGCGGTCAGGAACACCACGGGGATCTCGGCGGTCGCCGGGTTGCTCCGGAGCGCGGACAGGGTGGCTGGTCCGTCGAGCCCGGGCATCATGACGTCGAGGAGGATCGCGTCAGGCCGCTCGGAGGCGGCCTTGCGGACGCCCTCGAGCCCGCCGCTCGCGTCCACCACCTCCATCTTGCCCACCCGGGTCAGGCTGAGGCAGGCGATCCGGCGGATGTCGTCCTCGTCGTCGATGATCAGTACCTTCATGGCTCGCTCCGGAGGTGGCCCGGCGCCTGGAGCAGCTCGAGGACGAGGGCCTTGAACTGCGCGTCGCTGGCCCTCGACTTGGTCAGGAACCGCGTGGGGCCGAGGGTCAGCCGCTCCCGCTCCTCCCCGCTCAGGTCCCTCCCGGAGTAGACGAGCACGGGGATCTCCCTGGATTCGGGGCGCCCGCGGAGGGTCTCGATCACCTGGAAGCCGCTCGCGTCCGGCAGGTCCACGTCGAGCACGAGGAGGGCGGGCGGGGTTCGCGCGGCCTCCGTCACCGCCTCCTGGGCGGTGCGGGCCGCGCGCACCGGAAGCCCCGCCTGCACAAGCTGCCGCGTGAGCACCCCGAGCAGGGCCGTATCGTCGTCGGCCAGGAGCACGTCGCGGCCCAGGGCCTCGCGGCCGCTCAGCGCCTCCAGGAACCCGTCGACCTCGGGGGCAGGCTTGGGCCCGGGCCCGGAGGGGATGCGGAACCAGAACGTGCTGCCGCGACCCGGCTCGCTCTCCACCCCGATGGTGCCACCGTGCTGCTCGACGATGGCCTTGCAGATGGCGAGACCCAGACCCGTACCGCCCTTCTGGCGGGAGTCGGCGGCCTCGACCTGCTGGAAGCGCCCGAAGATGGCCTCGCGCTGGCTGGCGGGGACCCCGCGCCCGCGGTCCTCCACGCGCACCTCCGCCCCGCCGTCCTTTTCCACCACCGAGGTGGTGACGCTCGCGCCGCGCGGGGAGAACTTCACGGCGTTCGAGAGCAGGTTCACGAGGACCTGCACCAGCCGGTCTCCGTCTCCGAAGACCCGGGCGTTCGTCGCCGCCACCCTCAGCTCGATCCCCTGCTGCTCGGCGAAGGCGCGCACGGAGTCCACCGAGCGATCGATCACCGGGCCGAGGGGAGCCGGCTCCAGGTGCAGCTCCAGCTTCCCGGCCTCCAGCCGCTCCAGGTCAAGGATGTCGTTGATGAGCGTGATCAGGCGGACGGTGTTGCGCTCCGCGATCGCCACCACGTCCCGGGCCTCGTCCGGCAGCACGCCCAGGGCCCCGCCCGTGAGCAGGCTGAGGGAGCCCCGGATGGAGGTCAGGGGCGTGCGCAGCTCGTGGCTGACGGTGGCCACGAACTCCTGCTTCAGCCTTTCCAGCTTCTTGCGCTCGGAGATGTCGCGGAGGTGGCCGGCGAAGTGCCGGCCTTCGTGGGTCTGGAAGGCGAAGAGCGAGAGCTCGAAGCGGAACAGCTCGCCGTTCTTCCGCCGGCCCTCCCACTCGGTGATGCGGCCCAACGCCCGCGGGGCGGCGTCCTTGAGGAAGGCGTCCGCGCCCTGGGCCGTGGACCGGGGCATGAGGACCTTCAAGTGCTGGCCGATCAGCTCCTCGGCGGCATAGCCGAACATGTGCTGGGCCGCCGGGTTGACCTGCTCGATGACGTTGCGTTCGCTGATCGTGATCAGCCCCTCGAGCATGTTCTCCACCACGGCCCGCATCCTCTCGTCGCTTCCCCGGAGGGCGCGGTCGGCCTCGTCGCGCTCGAGGAACTGCCCGAGCTGCCCGCCCAGGGCGGCGAACATCTGGAGCCACTCCGCCTCGGGCTTCTCCGCGCTCCGGGCGAAGAGCTCCATGACGCCCCGCACCTCGCCCCCCACCACGACGGGAAAGGCCACCCCCGTGCGCAGGCCGTCCTGGGCGGCCGCGGCTCCGCGCAGAAACCGGCCGTCCCGGATCAGGTCGGCGATCCATTCGGGCCGCCCGCTCTCCCAGACGCATCCCGGCAGCTCCATGCCCCGCGTGAAGATGGAGCCCGCGGTCGCGGTGAGGAACGCGACCGGCGGATGGGCGGCCACGTGCCAGGTACCCGCGAAGCGCATCACGGCCGCGTCGCGCTGGATGCGCCAGAAGGCCCCACAGGTCCAGCCCAGCGCGCTCCCGATGGCCTCGAGGATCTTCGGGCCCGCGTCGTCGATGGTGAGGCTCTCGGCCAGGATGCGGGTCACGGCGTGCTCGGCGGCGCGCCGCCGCTCGGTCCGCCGGAGGGCGGTGATGTCCCGGATGATCGCGATGAAGGTGTGGCGGTCGCCCTCGCACATCTCCGAGATCGCGAGATCGATGGGGAAGCGGGTCCCGTCGGCCCGGCGGCCCTCGGCCTCGGCATGGAAGCCGTCCTTCAGGTCCCCGACCGCGCCCGGCACCAGCATCTCGATGCTCCGCCCCAGCACCTGCGAAGGCGGATACCCGAAGAGGCGCTCGGCCGCGCGATTGTAGATCTCGATGGCCCCGCCTTCGCCATAGGTCACGAAGCCGTCCGCCACGTTCTCCACGATCGCCCGCACCTGGGCCTCGCTCGCGGTCAGGGCGCCCGTCATGGTGCGCCGCAGCGCCCCCTCCGCCCGGGCCACTTCGGCCAGGGTGCGGTCCAGCTCGCGCACCTGGCGCCGGATCTCGAGCTGGGCCACCGCCTGCCGGCCGAGCGCGCGCAGGGCATCCCGCTGCGCGGGTTCGAGCCGGCGCGGCACGCGGTCCATGACGGACAGCGCGCCCAGAACTTGATCCCCCTCGCGGGAGACGAGGGCGAGGCCGGCGTAGAAGCGGATCCTCGGCCCCGACGTCACCATGGGCTCCGCGGAGAAGCGCGGGTCGGCCGCCGCATCCTCCACCACGAGGAGATCGCTCCCCGCCGTGGCGAGGGAGACGAACGCCGCGTCGGGGGGTGTCGCCGAGGCCTCGAGCCCGACCCGAGCCGCGCACCACCCGGGCTCGCGGTCGGCGAGGCTGATGAGGGCGATGGGGGTGGCGCAGATGCTGGCCGCGAGGCGGGCCAGATCGTCGAGAGCGGTCTCGGACGACGTGTCGAGCATGTGGTGACTCGGTTCGACGCGGATGCGCCCGCCCGTCAGCCCAGATGCTTCTCGAGCACGGCCCGGAGCTGACCGAAGTCCAGCGGCTTGGCCAGGTAGTCGTCCACCTTGAAGCTCTTGTAGGCCTCGGTCTGGTACTTGACGCTGGTGTAGAGAGCGGTCATCACCACGACCTTGATGCCCGCGGTCTCCGCACCTTCCTTGATCTGGCGGCACATCTCGCGTCCGTCCAGCTTGGGCATCAAGGCGTCGGTCAGCACGAGGTCCGGCCGATACTCCTTGGCCAGGGCCAGCCCCTCGGAGCCGTTCCTTCCCACGATCAAGCCGTAGCCGAGGCTCTCCACCGTGCGGGTGGCCACCCGCAGGATGTCCTGCTCGTCGTCGACCAGGAGCACGAGGGGGCGGACCACCTCGCCCTGAGCCGGATTGGGCTTGGAGACGAACTCGCTATGGTGCTCGGCGAACTTCCGGTCCCAGAGGCCTCGGGGCGCGGCTGACCAGAAGCTTCTCTTGTACGGCGCCGGGGCCTCGCAGAAGCAGGTCAGGCAGCTCGGGCAGACCAGCGTGCGCTCGGTGACGATGCACGAGCACCAGGGAACCTCCATCGCGTCGAAGGAGCGCTGGCAGTTGTGGCAGGCGACCTCGTAACCCTCGGGCGCGCCCTCCATGTGCAGGAATCGTAGCACGACCCGACGTTCTCAAGCGTCTGGAGCGGGCCGCTTCAGACCGACGAGCAGGAAGTGGATACCGCCCGTTTGAGGCCGTGCAAGCCGTCCTGGAGCTTTCGCAGGCTCCGGCAAAGGGCCTCGACCGCCCGAGTACGGTCTTCGCTCGCGGGGCCAGGCATTTCCGCCTGGAGCGTCTCCGAGAGGCCACGGATGGAGGTGACTCGGTGCGCCAGCACCTCGCGGCACTCGTCCAGGGTCGTCCCGTTCCGCTGCATCAGCCAGCCTCCCCTCGAGCGGCGCCCGTGCGCTGCGCACCTCTCCTAATGGCAACGAACGTACCGAGTCGAGCCTAGCCAGGAAAGGCTTTATTACTAATGAGTTACATTGACGGGCATCGAGGACGGCCCCTCCCATTTTTCCCGATCGCGGGCAGAACTCCTTGCCCCGAGACACCGGAGCTCGATGGGCTTGCCGGATGGGGGCCTTTGCGCTTGGAATCCAGGATCTGTGAGGCGATCAAGGCCCGGACTGTCCTCGAGTTCGACCACTTGACGTTCAAGTGCACTTCCGCGAAACTCCACCACGGAGACTACTTGAATGACCAGTAGAGCGCCGGAACGGGTGGAGCTCCTGCAGGGAACCCTCGACCTGATCGTGCTGCGGGCCCTGGATACCATGGGGCCCCAGCATGCCTACGGCCTCGCGGCCCGCCTCGAACAGGTCGCTCGACCGTCCCTCACCGTCAATCAAGGTACGTTGTACCCCGCTCTCGTCCGGCTGGAGCAGCGGGGCTGGATCAAGGGTGCCTGGCAAAGAACCGAGACCAATCGCGAAGCCAAGTACTACAGCATCACCAGGGCCGGCGGGCGCGCCCTGCACAAGCAGGCCGAGCGTTGGCGCCGCCTGGCCGGTCTGGTCGAGAAGCTCCTCCTCAACGAATCCTGACCAGAGGGAGAGAACGATGTCCGCCCTCCGACGGTTCCTTCAGAGGCTCCATAACTTCCTGCGTCCGGTCCGAACCGAGCCGGAGCTCGCGCGCGAGGTGGCGTCCCACCTCGCCCTTCTGGAGGATGAGCTCATCCGTCGGGGCATGACTCCGGAAGAAGCCCGGCGGGCGGCGGAGCACGCCTTCGGTGGCGTGGAGCAGACGAAGGAGCTCCATCGTGACGCG
>WNGH01012342.1_pt1 | contig 11910 bp, 8 predicted proteins | sample 5400631 | NCBI WGS metagenome assembly WNGH01 (sample SAMN13153373, study PRJNA577476) | soil metagenome | isolation source: 115 cm soil or saprolite under Garry oak tree replicate 1 | place: USA:California | collected 2016-06-15 | reverse complement strand
GCGTCGTACTGGTTCGAGGCGATGTGGTTGAGCGGGTCCTTGACCGAGACCACGTTGCCCTGGTCGTCGTAGCCGTACTCGGTGGTCTGGTTCTGCGCGCCAAGCTCCTGGAAGAGGCGATTGAGGTTGTTGTAGACGCGGCTTCGGGTCTGGGCGAGCGCGTTGGCCGGGTCGAACACCTGCTCCTGGGTGCGGTTGCCCATCGCGTCGAGCGTGTAGGCGATGCGGTTGCCGAGGTTATCCTGCATCCCGGTCAGGCGATGTGCGGCGTCGTACGAATACGAGAGGAAGGAAAGATCCGGCAGCGTGACCTTGATGAGCTGACCCGCGAAATCGTAGTCGTAGGAAGTGAGCTCGGTTCCCACGCTGCGGGAGGTGAGCCGTTGCCGAAGATCGTAGGCAAATATAGTCGTGAGGCCGTTCGGATCGACGATCGTCAGCGGTTGCCCGTGCGCGTTGTACGCGGTGATGTTCGTTACATGTCCGGCCGCGTTGGTTATCGTCGCGACGTTGGCGCGCTTGCCGAGATCGGCGTCGTCGTTCGCGTAGTAGGTGTAGGTGGTGGCGTCCGAGACGTCGGTGCGCGGGCCGTCGAGCGTGAGCACCGAGCCGTTCGTGTTATAGGTATAGGTCGAGGTGCGCGGCGTGCCTAAGGGCGTACCGGAGAACCCCGACGAGCCGTTCGCGTCGCTGGTCGCCTGAACCGTCTTCGAGCACAGCGCGCCGCGCGCGCCGCACACCGTACCGTCCGCGTCGTACACATTGGTCGTGATGCGCAGCGGCTCGGCGATGCGCGTCGGCAGCCGGAAGCTCGTGTTCCATTCGGTGCTGATCGTGCGCGTCTGCGGCGTCGTGCCGCCCGCCGCCATCAGCCCCTCCGTGCGCGAGGTCTCGAGGTTGCGCGAGAGATCATAGGTGTAGTTGGTGCGGTTGCCGTTATAGTCCGTACGCGAGGCAACGTTGCCGTTCGCGTCGTAGGTGAGCGCCGTCGACACGGTTCCGGAGCCGCTCGCCGCGGGTTGGCTTTCTGCATCGTTCTTTGCCAGGCCCAGGACATTTGAGAATCCGTATTGGCGGGCCGTGTTCATGCCATCGGTGACGACGGCCAACGTTCCGTTGTACGTTACAGTTACGCGTTCGGCTCCGGTATGCTCGCTTGCGATCGCCCGGCCACTGGGGTCGTATTGATAGGTGGCAAAACGGCTCGCGTTCTCGTCTGTGATGCCGGTCAGCGCATTAGGAAGATTGGCGCCGCCCGTGTTCGCCGGCTCGTTGTAGTGATAGGTGCGCTGCGCGCCACCTGGATACGTGACGGACGTCAAGTTTTCATTGACATCGTAGGCGTACGCGTAAATCAGACCGCCCGGCACCGTAACCGTCGTAATACGCTGGGAGCCGTTATAACTAAAAACAATCTGCCGACCAAACGCGTCGGTGACAATGGATAGCTTGCCGTCGGTCGCGTAGGTCAGTACTTGGGTAAGACCGGTTTTGTTCTTCAAGGACAACAATCGCCCGCTGGCGTCGTAGGTTTCGGTTTCCTCCTTCGCGCTCGTAAATAGCTGGTACCCCGTTATCTGCCCTCCCGTGTTCCGGAGAACCGTCAAGCTGTCATTGACGTTTCCATTGGCAACGAATTGACTGCCAGAAAAGGAAAAATAGAGAACCTTTCCGTCCTCCCGGTAGGCGGCCGCGGGAGCCACGCTGCCGATTTGGCCGTTGCTCACCGAGATGGTAAGAGACCGATCGTAAGAACTGCGCCAGTTAATGCCAAACGGCCTTTGTGAAGCCGATCTGGTGCTGTTATAGACGCGCCCTAGCTCGAGCGAAAAAGGGCCGGGGCCTCTATAGTCCGTCTCGATCTCGAACTTGTTCCCGGTTCCTTGGTTGATGGGGTTACCGCACTTCGGGCACGAGTTCCCGTTATTCTGCGGATCAGCAACTTGAACGTCCGTCCACGACCCGAAGGCGAGCTTGTTACCGGGGCTTGCATCGTGGTGGTAGTAGCACGTGCCGTTGGCACTGGCGGAGTCGTAACTGTCTCCCGGAAAAACGAAAATGCTCGCCCAAAGGAGCGTGCAGATCGCATCAAAACTGTCGGCACCCGGCACCGCCGTTTCAATGTCGTGAAGATCCGAGCACTGTAGATTTCCGCACGAGGCTGCCTGGCCTTTTGTAAATGCAGACGTAACTTGCGCGAACGCGCTGGGGACAGCGCAAAGCATGGTCAGCACCGCGGCAACAGCGCGCCAGTTGACGCGGAGCCAATGGCGACCCCCGCTTTCCTCGCTCATGTAACTCCCTTTCAACGACGCAGTTCTCAACCCTTTAGGATCGAGCGCGCCGCAAGTATGCCCTTGGAGAAACGGGCTGTCCAACGAAAAAAACAGATAGCAGCAATTGGCATCAAATTTCCGCCGCTGCGTCGGACAACTCGATAAGAAACGACTACGGCGTTCAGCTCTCAGAGTTGCGGCGTATCGATCGCAAAGCCGGTGAGAAAAGCTCTTCGAACTCCGCCGCGTCGAGCGGCGCGCTGAAGAAGTGGCCCTGCCACTCGTCGCAGCCGAGCGCCAGCAGCCGCGCGAGCTGCGCCTCGCGCTCCACGCCTTCTGCGGCGATCGAGATGCCGAGCGTCTGCGCCATCGCGATGATCGCCTTCACGATCGCCTCGTCGGCGGGGTGCGAGTCGATCTCGCGCAGGAACGAGCGGTCGATCTTGAGCTTCTGGATCGGCAGCAGGCGCAGGTACGAGAGGCTGGAGTAGCCGGTGCCGAAGTCGTCGATCGCGAAGCGCACGCCGAGCTCGCCGATGCGCCGCAGCGTCTCGAGGTTCTCGGCGAGGCTGGACATCAGCACCCGCTCGGTGACCTCGAGCTCGAGATGCCGGCCCTCCAGGCCGTTCGCTTTCAGCGTTTCCCTCAGTTTTTCGAAATATTGATTTTCTGGCGCCAGCTCCGACGCGGAAACGTTGACCGCGAACCAGGGGCGCCCGGGAAGCTTGCGCCGCCACGCGCCCGCCTGCGACAGCGCGCGCTCGAGGGTCCACTCGCCGACCTGGCGGATCAGGCCGCTTTCTTCCGCGAGCGGCACGAAGTCTTCGGGCGGCAGCAGGCCGCGCTCGGGATGCTCCCAGCGCAGCAGGGCTTCGGCGCCGACGATCGAATCCTTGCCGCGCAAGACGGGATGCCACTGCAGGCGCAGCTCGTTGCGCGCCAGGGCGCCGCGCAGCTCGTTCTCCATGCGCAAGCGCTCCACGGCGCGCGCATTGAGCGCCGGGGAGAAGAAGCGGAAGGTGGCGCGGCCGCTTTCCTTGGCGTGATACATCGCGGCATCGGCGTTCTTCAGGAGCTCGGCGAAGTCGCGTCCGTCGGCGGGATAGATGGCGATGCCGATCGAGGCCGCGACATTGAGCGCCGTGCCCTCGATCGCGAACGGGCGCGCCAGCACGCCGAGCACGCGCTGCGCGAGCAGCGCCGCATCCCCGAGCGACTTGATGGATTGCAGGATGACGAAGTCGTCGCCGCCCAGGCGCGCCAGCGTGTCCTCGCGCACCAGGCCCTCCAGCCGCTCCGCCACCATGCGCAGCAACGCGTCGCCGGCGCGATGGTCGAGCGAGTTGTTCACCAGCTTGAAGCGGTCGAGATCGAAGCACAGCAGCGCGAGCTGCGAGCGGCTGCGCGCCGCGGCGAGGATCCCCTGCGCGGCGCGGTCGGCGAGCAGGATCCGGTTCGGCAGCCCGGTGAGGGCGTCGCGCGTCGCGAGATACTCGATGCGTGCTTCGGCCTGCTTGCGGCCGGTGACGTCGGCGGCGGTGCCGCGGTAGCCGGTCAGCTTGCCGGCCCGACTGCCACACCACGGCGCCCGGCTTGGTGACCGAGCGGTGCACCAGCTCGCGGAAGGCGCCGCCGGCGGCGGTATTCTGCTCGAGCCATTGCTGCACGCCGTCCGCCTCGCCGAGCGGCATGAATTCGTGCGGCGTGCGCCCGAGCATCTCGGCGCGCGTATAGCCGAGCAGCGCCTCGACCCGCTCCGACAGGTAGGTGTAGCGCCAGCGCTCGTCGGTCTCCCAGACGTACTCGCGCGAGACCTCGGCCACGTCGCGAAAGCGCCGCTCGCGGTCCGCCAGGGCCTGCTCGGCGCGCTTGCGCTCGTCGACGTCGGACATCGTTCCCGACAGGTTCAGGGCGCGCCCCGCGGCATCGCGCTGCATCACGCGGCCCCTCGTCTGCAGCCACTTCCAGCCGCCGTCCTTGCGGGGAATCCGGAACTCGGCGATCAGCTCGGGGATCTCTCCCTTGAGCGCCCGCACCAGCTCCTTCTGCACCGCGGCGCGATCCTCCGGATGCATGGCGCCGAGCAGGTCGGCGCCGAAGGCATCGGTCGGCGACATCGCGCGCCCCAGGAACCGGACCCAGCCGTCGCCGGCGTACAGGCCGTCGGTCGCGACCTCGTAGTGCCATTCGGCGAGATTGCCGCCGTCGAGCGCGAGCTCGAGCCGCGCCTTCGCCTCGAACAGCTTGCGCTCCGCGCTGCGCTGCTCGGTGATGTCGCGCCCGACGCCGCGGTAGCCGAGGAAGCGGCCTTGCGGGTCGAGGCGCGACTGGCCCGAGACGATGTGGATCTGGCGCGCGCCGCGCTCGTCGCTGCGCGCGATCTCCAGATCGAAGAACGGCAGCTGCCGCTCGAGCCGCTCGAGGTGCGCCTCGAGGGCGCCCGACTCGACCTCGACCTGCGGAATCTCCCAGAAGCGCTTGCCGTAGGTCGGGGTGTGGCCGAAGAAGGTCGAGACCGGCGCGCCGCCCGAGAGCCAGACCACGCGGTGCTCGGCGTCGGTCTCCCAGAACCAGTCGGCGGAAAGCTCGGTGAGGCCGCGGAAGCGCTTTTCGTTTTCCGCGAGCAACGCTTTTTCCCGGGAGGATTTTCTCAGGTAAAACCAGCAAACCGCATAAACGATCCCGCCCGACAGCAGGGCGAGGAGCAGAGCGTCGAGCACGCCGCTAGCCGGCTTCGCGCACCGGCGGCGCCACCTTGAGGACCTCCTCGACGGTGGTGAGGCCGGCGCCGATCTTCAGCGCGCCGCTGATGCGCAGCGGCTTCATGCCTTCCTTGAACGCCTGCTCGCGGATCAGGGGCAGGTCGGCTTTTTCGTTCACCAGCTTTTTTATCTCGGGGGAGAACAGCAGCGTCTCGTAGATCCCGACCCGCCCCATGAAGCCGGTCATGCGGCACTCGAGGCAGCCGACCGCCTTGTAGACCTGGGCCGGGCGGTTCGATTTCCAGGGCGCGACCAGCGCGTCCCAGGCCTGGTGCTCCTCGGCGCGGTGGAATGCCACTTTTTCCTTGCAGTGCGGGCACAGCGTGCGCAACAGGCGCTGCGCCATGACGCCGTTCAGCGTGGCGTTGAGCAGATACGCGGGCACGCCCAGCTCGAGCAGCCGCGCCACCGCGCTCGGCGCGTCGTTGGTGTGAAGCGTCGAGAGCACGAGGTGGCCGGTAAGCGCGGATTGCACCGCCATCTCGGCGGTTTCCAGGTCGCGGATCTCCCCCACCATGATGATGTCGGGGTCCTGGCGCATGAGCGCGCGCACCCCCTCGGCGAAGCCGAGCTCGATCTGGTGCTGCACCTGCATCTGGTTGAAGGACGGCTCGACCATCTCGATCGGGTCCTCGATGGTGCAGACGTTGACCTCGATCGTCGCCAGCGTCTTGAGCGTGGAATACAGGGTGGTGGTCTTGCCCGAGCCGGTGGGGCCGGTGACCAGCACGATGCCGTTCGGCCTGAGCGTCATCTCGTCCCAGCGCTGCTTGTCCTCGTCGGAGAAGCCGAGCTCCTTGAAGTCGCGCACCAGCACTTCCGGGTCGAAGATCCGCATCACCAGCTTCTCGCCGAACGCGGTGGGCAGGGTCGACAGCCGCAGCTCGACCTCCTCGCCGTCGAGCGTGCGGGTCTTGATGCGGCCGTCCTGCGGGCGGCGCTTCTCCACCACGTCCATGCGGGCGAGGATCTTGATGCGGCTGGTCATCGCGACCAGCACCGCGGCGGGGATCTGGTACACCTGGTGCAGCACGCCGTCGATGCGAAAGCGCACGATGCCCTGCTCGCGGCGCGGCTCGATGTGGATGTCGCTCGCGCGCTGCTCGAAGGCGTACTGCCACAGCCAGTCGACGATGCGCACGATGTGCGCGTCGTTGGCGTCGAACTGCTTGTCGCTCTTGCCGAGCTCGACCAGCTGCTCGAAGTTGGAAAGCCCGCTGGCGGCGCTCGCGGTGCGGTTGGCGCCCTTGATCGACCTGGCGAGGTTGTAGAACTCGACCTGGTAGCGCTCGATGTCGAGCGGGTTGGCGATGACGCGCTTGATGTCGCGCTTGATCATGCGCGCGAGCTCCGGCTCCCAGTCGCGCACCCCGGGCTCGGCCGTGGCGATGGTCGCCTCCTTGGAGCTCACGCCCACCGGCAGGATGCGAAAGCGCGTGGCATAGGCCGAGGACATGACCTCGGTGACGCCCGCGAAGTCGATCTTCAGCGGATCGATATGCAGGTACTCCAGGCCGACGCGCTTCGCCAGCCACTCGGTGAGCGGCTCGAGCGACAGCTGCTTGTGCGGCGGCGAAGCCTGGCGCCACTTCTGGTCGGCGACCACGACCAGCGGATGCAGCGTGCCGCGGAAATAGCGGCGCTCTTTCTTGAGCTGGTCCGCGGCCTGCGCGGCGACCAGCTTGTCTTCGACCAGCCAGTCGAGGATTTCGGGCAGCGCGAGGCGGTGATCGAGCGGTGTCTTAACTGCTTGTTGCATCGAATCAAGACTATACCGCAAAGTACAATGGCCTCTGCCTTTTAGGTGTGTCCTTCATGGCAAGAGCCCTTTCATCGGACGTCAGGCTGCGCGAAGTCTGGGCGTGGAGCATGTACGATTTCGCCAACTCGGGCTACACGACGGTCGTCATCACCGCCGTGTTCGGCGCGTTCTTCGTTTCCGCGGTCGCCGAGGGCAAGCCTTGGGCCACGTTCGCCTGGACCGCCGCGCTTTCCGTGTCCTACGCCGCGATCCTGGTGAGCGGGCCGCTGATCGGCGCTTGGGCCGACGCGCACGCGGCCAAGAAGCGGCTGCTGCTGCTTTCGACCGTCGGCTGCGTGGTTTTCACCGCCCTGCTTTTTTTCGCCTCGCCCGGCGCCGTCGCGCTTGCCCTCGTTCTGGTCATTCTTTCCAATTTTTTCTTCGGCACCGGCGAAAACCTGATCGCTGCCTTCCTTCCCGAGCTCGCCGCTGCCAACGCCATGGGCCGCGTCTCGGGCTGGGGATGGAGCTTCGGCTACCTGGGCGGCATCGTCGCGCTGGGACTTTGCCTCGCCTACATCACGATTTCCCAGAAGGCCGGCAACAGCGCGGGCGAGTTTGTTCCGGTGACGATGCTGATTACGGCGGTGTTCTTCGCGCTTGCCTCGGCGCCGACGTTTCTCCTCCTGAAGGAACGGGCTTTGCCGCAATCACAGCAGGAAAATCCCTGGGCCCGGGTGAGGCAGACCCTGCGGCATTCCAGGAGGTACGGCGATCTCAGGCGCTTCCTGCTGTGCATCGTGTTCTACCAGGCGGGCATCCAGACCGTGATCGCGCTCGCCGCGATCTACGCACAGGAGGTCATGAAGTTTTCGACGCAGCAGACGATTACGCTCATCCTGGTGGTCAACGTCACGGCCGCCGCCGGCGCGTTCGCCTTCGGCTACGTGCAGGACGCCATCGGGCATGTGCGCGCCATCGCGCTGACGCTGTGCGCCTGGATCGTGATGATCACGATCGCGTTTTTCTCCGAAACGCACGCTTCCTTCTGGATCGCGGCCAACCTGGCGGGCCTTTGCATGGGCTCGTCGCAGGCCGCGGGGCGCGCGCTGGTCGGCTACCTTGCGCCGCCGGCACGGCTGGCGGAGTTTTTCGGCCTGTGGGGACTGGCGACGAAAGCGGCGTCGATCTTCGGGCCGCTCACCTACGGCGCGATGACCTGGATCTTCGCCGGCGACCACCGTCTCGCCATCCTGGCCACCGGCGCCTACTTCGTCATAGGCCTGGCATTGCTTTTCAAGATCGACGTCGATCGAGGGCGCGCGGCGGCCCTGATTTGAAGCCGCTATCCGACCGCGCAGGGCCTGCTACAGGTAGGCCTCCGAGCACTTGATGATTTCGGTGTTGCTGGGGCGCTCCAGGCAGTGGCGGGCGTCCTCGGCGCGGCGCGCTCTTCGGGTCGCGGTCATGGCCCGCTTCGGCGCTTCCTTGACAGCCGGTTTTGCCGCTTCCTGCGCCAGCGGCTTTGCCTCTGGAGCAGCCGCGCTCTTTTCGCTCTGAGCCAGGGCGACCGAAAAGAACACCATCGTGGTCGCCGCCAGCAATGCGATGCTTTTCATTTGACGTCCTTTCGATCCTCCTCCAACGCCCTCATATCGTAGCCCTTTTTCAGCTTTTCAGCTTTGCCAGGTAGTTGCGGATGCGCTGTGCGTTAATGCCGATATCGCTGCGCCCGACCCGCGACACCGAACGCACGTCGATCTTGCTGCCGCTGCCCGAGGGCGCGACGCGGATCACCACGTCGTCCTTGAAGCCGTACCAGAACGTCGTAGCCGTGGCCTCTATCCTGCCTTCGGCGGCGTTGTCGGCCACCATTGCCCACCCCATGCTCTTGGCTGCGTCCAGCGCGCGCGCAAAAGCGGCTTGCGGCGGCATCGCCAACTCCAGCGGCTTGATGTCGGGATAGCCTTTGAGCTGCTGGTCGGCGATTTCCTTCCCGCCGTAGGCTGCGGTGTTCTCCGCCCCCTGGCGCAGGGGCAAAACGGCGACGAAAAGCGGCGGATTCACGGTGTCGGTCGAGATATCGTGGATGCGCGGCACCGACTGCGCGCGCTGCCGCCACTGCCACGGCACGTAAGACACCGCGACACCGACGACGAGCGCCGCGATCAGGCCGGCCGTCCAGCCGGCGCGCACTTTGGGAATTGCGAGCGCGATGATCGCCAGCGCGCCTGCAGCCAGCCCGACGTAGACCGCCCAAGGTTGCAGCCCGGTCAAGCCGGTGCGGAAGTGCCACCAGCCCATCCGGTATCCCACCGGGGCGGCCAGCAGCAGCAAGGCTGCGACCCCGGCAGTCAGCAGCACGAGCAGGCGAAACGGCGTGATGAATTTCATTGCCCTATCTCCTTCCGTGATCCATGGATTTTTCTTCCAGCTCCAGTTTCTGCTTCATTTCCCGGGACCTCCTGTCGGCATCTTTCTTCACGTCGCCCATCTTCATGCCGGGTTTCATCATCTTGGTGGACATGGGCGCGTCCATTTCCATTTTCCTCTTTGCGGCCTTGGGATCATCGGCAGCGAGGGCAGCCGAGGCAAGGCAGGCAGCGAGCAGGACGGCGGAAAAGCGAAGCGGCGCCATGGCAAACCTCCGCGGATTCACACGCAGTCTACCTATCATAGACCGGCTTTCGGTATCATTCGCCCTCCCCTTTTCGGAAGACCCAGGAGAGATTTATGACGATCAAAGTCGGCGACAGGTTGCCCGACGGCAAGCTGATGGAGTCCACCGAGTTCGATTCCGCGACGCAGTGCGCGATGCCGCCCAAGGAAGTGAACGTCGCGGACGCGGCGAAAGGCAAGAAGATCGCCATCTTCGGGCTGCCGGGCGCGTATACGCCGACCTGCTCGGCGAAGCACGTGCCGAGCTACGTGCAGAACATGGATCAGCTGAAGAAGAAAGGCGTGAACCAAGTGTGGTGCGTGGCGACCAACGACGCGTTCGTCATGGCGCACTGGGGCAAGGACCAGAAGGCGCTCGGCAAGATCCGCTTCCTGGCCGACGGCAGCGGCAACTGGACCAAGGCGCTCGGCCTGGAGCTCGACCTCAACGCGCGCGGCATGGGCACGCGCATGCAGCGCTTCTCGATGCTGGTCGACAACGGCGTGGTGAAGCAGCTCAACATCGAGGGCCCCGGCAAGTTCGAGGTGTCCGACGGCGCGACGATGGTCAAGCAGCTCGGCTGAAACAAAGAGTTACACCTTTACTGTCGGCTGCGGCACGGTAAATCCGTTACTTTCGTGGGACCTCCCACGAAAGGAACTGACATGCTTAAAGCTCTCACCCCCCTGTTCGGCGCCGTTCTGCTGGCCGTAACGACCGCGCTCTACGCGCAGACCCCTCCGGCTGCCGCCGACAGCGGCAAGGCCGGGCACGAGAAGATGAAGGCGGCGCACGAGAAGGCGCGCGGCGCGTGCGAAGGCAAGCAGGGCCAGGAGCACCGCGACTGCATGCGCAAGGAGATGTGCGCCCAGTCGAAGGACCCGGCGAAGTGCGAGGCGCACTTCAAGGAGCGCTCCGCGGCGTTCAACAAGGCCTATGACTCGTGCAAGGGCAAGGCGACCGGGGACGAGTTCCGTTCCTGCATGCACGAGCAGCGCGTCCGCGCGAAGAAATAGATCCGCTGTATCTCCGTGAAGCCATCGAGCGCCGGTAGAATCCGGCGCTCCGATGGCGTTTGACCGCTCCGCTCACGCCGAGAGATGATTGGCTGACATGAAACGGTTTCTTTTCGCCGTCTTTTTCCTTGCCTGCTTTGCGACGGCCGCCGGCCAGACCGTCAACAAGAATGCCGGCCTGGAAAAGGCGGCTTCGATCGAGGGCGTCACCGAGTACCGGCTGGCGAACGGTCTGCGCCTGCTGACCCTGCCCGATCCGAGCATCGACACCGTGACGGTGCATATCACTTACCTCGTCGGCTCGCGCCACGAGGGCTACGGCGAGAAGGGCATGGCGCACCTGCTCGAGCACATGCTGTTCAAGGGCTCGAAGCGCTTCCCCAATATCAAGGAGCAGTTCAGCCAGCGCGGCGCGCGCTGGAACGGCACCACGGCGAGCGACCGCACCACGTACTTCGAGAGCTTCGCCGCGACCAGCGCCAACCTCGAGTGGGCGCTCGCCCTGGAAGCCGACCGCATGGTCAACTCGTTCGTTCGCAAGGCCGACCTCGACAGCGAGATGACGGTGGTGCGCAACGAATTCGAGATGGGCGAGAACAATCCGGGGAGCGTGCTCATGCAGCGCATGCAGCAGCTCGCCTTCCCCTGGCACAACTACGGCAACCCCATCATCGGCCAGCGCGCCGACATCGAGCAGGCGCCGATCGGCAAGCTGCAGGCGTTCTACCGCACGTGGTACCGGCCGGACAATGCGCTGCTGATCGTCGCCGGACGGTTTGATGAGAAGCGCGCCCTTGACCTGGTTGAAAAACATTTTGGAAAAATTAAAAAACCGGCAACGCCGTTGCCCTCGCTCTATACCCAGGAGCCGACCCAGGACGGCGAGCGCACGGTGATCCTGCGGCGTGCCGGCGACAACCGGATGGTGCAGGCGCTCTACCGCGTGCCGGCGGGGAGCCATCCCGACTACCCGGCGGTCGATGTGCTGGTGCACGTCCTCACCGAGGTTCCGGCCGGGCGCGTGTATCGCGCGCTGGTGGAGAAGGGAGTGGCGAGCTACACCTGGGGCGGCGAGCGCGGTCTGCACGACCCGGGCTTCATGTACTTCGGCGCTTCGCTGCCGAAAGATGGAGATATCGATTCCACAAAGGAAAGCCTTCTCAAGGTCGTAGAGAGCGTCAAACAGGACAAAATCGAAGCGGCCGAGGTCGAGCGCGCCCGCACCGCGCTGCTGAACGACTTCGAGCGCGCGCAAATGGAGACCGCGTCGCTGGTGCGCTCGCTTTCCGAGTTCCACGCCATCGGCGACTGGCGGCTGCATTTTCTCTATCGCGACCGCCTGAAGAAAGTGGCGCTGGCCGACGTGCAGCGCGTCGCCGACTCCTTCCTCAAGCCCGCCAACCGGGTGGTGGGGCTGTTCATCCCCGCCGAATCGGCGGAGCGCGCCGAGATCCCG
>WNGH01020929.1_pt1 | contig 11911 bp, 16 predicted proteins | sample 5400631 | NCBI WGS metagenome assembly WNGH01 (sample SAMN13153373, study PRJNA577476) | soil metagenome | isolation source: 115 cm soil or saprolite under Garry oak tree replicate 1 | place: USA:California | collected 2016-06-15 | reverse complement strand
ACCGGCGCAATGGCGTGTCCTCTCGTGTCCTGTGGTGTCCGCGCGGTTCCTTCTGTACTCGAATTGGATCTTCTTCGTGTCCTCCTGTGACCTCGTGTATCCGCCTGGTTCCGTGAATGCGTGGCACGGCTGTGACCTCCAGGGGCTCGGAGACTGATCGTAGTCGTACCCGGCTTCGACCCCTACGCGGAGGGCCGTAGGGGGAGTGCCTATGTGGTCGGAGTCCGGCGCGAGACGACCTTCGGGAACAACCAGGTTGGGCCAATGGTCAGGAAACCGGCCAGGAGCACCATCCCGGTGAGGGCGCCGGACCAGAAATCCAAGGACGAGATGAGACCTGCGGCGTAGCCGTACCTGATGACGAGGTAGGCGAGGATCCAGTAAAGGACGCTGGTGACAAGCCCGGGCGAGTAATCGCGCTGCCGAATGGTCCAGAAGATGTGGACTGTCACCCCATGAAGCGCAAATCCGAAGATCCAGAACAATGGCAACACCACGAAGTGCCCGCCGACCAGGTCGAATAGCCCGTTGCTTGTGGTTATTGCCACGACAGCGCCGGCGTTGAACCAGAAGAACATCCGCCAGTTGTAGCCCGGCCAGAAGTTGGTGCTCACCCAGCGAACGAAGCCGCCCCTCATCATCGTCTCGTCCAGCAAATGGACAACGTAGGCGGCGAGCAGCGCCCAAGACAAAAGGTCGAGCGTCATTGCAGCTGTTATAGGAAAGCGTAGTGGTGGGCGGGGGTGGACTCGAACCGCCTCTGTCTCGCCGGTTCTCGCCCGCCCTCGTGCGGAGGGCGAGTGAGGTGATTCCTAGTACACCTGAGCACCCACATCGCGCGGAGCGTGTTCCATCGGCTCGGTCTGCCCTCGCCCTCGTCCATCGCGAAATGCAGCCAGCCAGGATGGAGATTCTTGACGGGCCAGCGACCGTCGGCATCACGCTTGGACTCGACCAGGTCGATCGCCTCGGCCAACCTCTCATCCGGGGCGGCGCCGGCGGCGCAGGTAGTCGAGACCTCAGAGCACGTCGTCGTAGTGCACAGTACGTCGGGTAGGAGACCTGCCCGCATCCGCGGCCAGAGCGCGATCCGTAGTCCTCATCAGCGCAACCTGCGTCTACTCCGCCGGCTCAGAATGATGTTCGTGAAAAATTGTCCACTGGCCGTCAACTCTTTTCAGACCAACAGTCAGCCGGACGGTGAGATCGGTTTTCCGACCGCTGGAGCGCGGATTGCCGCAGTGAATAAGCGCATGACAGAAGGCAACGTCGGTACCTGTTGTCACGCTTAGGTCGCTCAGATCGAAGGTGCCACCATTGGATAGCCAGGGGAAGAACCTGCTCCAGGAAGATTCATAGGCCTCGATACCGTTCAGTTGAAGGGGCGGCGGAACATCGAACATCACGATGTTTGGTGCGTGATGCATGAGTATCGATTCCATGTTCTTGTCGCGAACAGCGTTTGCCCACGTCTCGACTAAGTCACGGATTTGAGCTTCGTTGGTCTGGGTTTGGTTCTGGTTCATTGTTGCCCTCCTGCTAGGTACCGGTGCAAGCGCCCTGGACGTCGCTGCCGGCCCGGCGTCGGCGCCAGCCCGAACTGCGTCATGAATTCGAGCTCGTCAACGTAAACGTGCTCTGAGGCGACCAGCCCGTCCTGGATCCGGTGGATCGCCGGAAATCGGAGGGTTTCCAGGCGTTGGCAGCGCGACCGCGTGTGCTTGATGGGCACGCTTGTACATGGTTCACCTCACCGACGAGGGACGCGCTTCTACTCGATCGCATAACTAACGTCGCAATGGAGCACGAAAGCCAGCTCAGCGAAGGGCTGGCCCGCGGCGATCGGTAGGCATTGATTGAACTGCTAGCAAGGTAAGGACAGAACCAAGGCCTGATCTCCGGATCCATCCTGACTTCTGAACGATGACAGCCCTTGCGGCCAGGCGATTCGCGATGAGATCCTCTGCACCTGAAATTCTCCGCTGTCGTCAGCCGTCAGCCTCCCATCATGCCGCTCGTCATCGCTGGCATCCGCAACCGAGCGAATCGTCATTTTGCTAAACGCGCCCGACGAACTGATCTGCCAGATAGGCGTCCAGATCAGGCCCGTCCGCGTTTGCAAGCACGTGTTGCACCCATGCATTGCGCTCGTATCCGATCACAGCCAGGTCCCAGGCACATGCGATCGGGTCTCCAGCACTTGCAGGACGGATGCTGGCCGGCTGTTCGCTTGGTGAAAAAAACACCTGGTGATGGAGTTCGTTCTCCTGCTCCCACCAGTCGACGAAAACGAAGTTTCCACCTCGCCCATCATGTATGCCAACGAAACCGACGCCGTATCGCACATCGGTGACCGGCGGCTGCGGAAGGTGTGTTGTTGCTGCGGAGAGTGAAGCGTTGATGAGCTTGCTTCGTGGGCGCGAGCGGCCATAGGCGATGCCGTACAGCTTCAACCTCCAGCCTGCGATGGTGTCGACGCCAAGCGGTGTGATAGGGCGCGGCCGGTACAACTCGAGGACATGACCACATTCCAGTGGCAGGAGGCGATCGGAGGCGTTCTGTCCCTCCTATATGGACTTAATCATCCAGCGAAGGAGCGGATGCGGGCGCTCAAAGCTGAAGCCAGTTACACCGCCGGACAAGTTGGACGCAAGCTACAACTCGACGATCACATAGCCCTCGCGCAAGATGATGTCGCGCAACTTCTCAAGACCATCTCAGAACAATCGCCGTTTGTATGGGCATGCGAGAACTTGGATGTCGATTCGTCGAAGGCTATCGGTCCTTTGGAGCGAGAGGCTTCATCTGTAGTCATGGGTCTCGTGATCGGTCCTGACAACCTCGGCGCGCCTGTGTTCGCGGCATTATCCTCCGCGTTTGTTGAGCAAGTACTGGGCGAGGAGGGATATGAAGACGCCAAGCGAGATTTTCGTGAAGCCCTGGGGGAACTCGATCCGTAGCCCAGTCCAGGCCCAATCCTGGCTTGACGCGCGTAATGTCGATTCCGCCAAACGGGTCCTGGGTGAGTAGCTCGCGATAAGGCTTCGGTATCCGGCGCAACCGCTGGACGGGAGCTCTTAACGCCGCTTACCTGAAGGGTCGGTGAATCCGGTGGCGTAACGAAGGTCCGGCCGAAGGCTTCCAGGTCGAAATGGTGGATTCTTCCCAACGCCCCCCTCTCTCAGAATCGCCGTGAGCTGACAGAGGCGCGAGCAGTATGGTGCTCGCCTGATCGTGTATGGAGTCGGTCGAAACTCGGTACCACAAACCGGGCAGGTTTGACTCTGCGCCGGATTCAGTCGGGTTTTGCGAGCGGGCCTCTTCCGCATGGCAGGATCGAGCATAGATCCGCTCGGCCGCGATTGTTGCGGACATCGCGCCCATGGGCGATTTGGGCCGGTCCGAAAGGCATCCAACGCCGAGAGAGCACCTCCAAATCAGGCTAGCTCGCGAAAAGCCACTGGCGGCGCGCCTATCGCCAGCCCGGTGCAAAGCTGTCGCCCACGCGCGCGCGTTAAATTTGCGTGCTGTGGCCGGTCAAAGCGCCGATTCCCTAATCCACGATCAGGCTGTTCGGTTGATTCGCGATGCGTACGAGATCGCAGCCAAGATGAGGAATGTCGATCTAGAGTCGGTCAACCGACCTCGACCTGCAAACCTTCGATACCGCTCGCACGCGGAGCTCGTCAGGGACTTCACTGACTCTGCGGGGGCAATGCTGAACTTTGCTGGAGAGCTAGGCCTGATCACACAGGATGAAGCGATTGCAATTCTTCGCGATATCGGATTAGCCCATCCGGAAATCGAGGAGTGGCTAATGAAGTCGTGACCACCTCGGGGGCCCGTTGCTATCGACACGGCGAGCTTATTAAAGAGATATGCGTCCGAACCCGGTTCGGCAAATAGCAGAGCGCCCCAACTCGCCCTCTCCGTTCGCCGCTTGTCAGACTCCCCGAACATGTGGGGCCGCGGCATTGGTCGGCTATAGACCTTTGCAGAACGGACAATCACGGGTCGACACGACTGGTATCGAGTGGACGAATTTGATTGCCGCCCTCACGAACTCGCCTTCAGCGCGGCCGGGCACGAAGATTTCCAGGAACAGATCTTCGGCTCCCATCACTCGACCCTCCCAAAGGCGATGAGGCGGATCGGGATCATGAACTAGTACGCGATCGCTGACCCTGTAGACCTCTGGTCCCGTAGATACCAACAATCGGTTGATCTCTCTGCGTGTCTTCTCAATGGTGACTCCCAGATCCCCCAGTACACGAGCAGCGGTACCCTCGCCTTCGATCAAGAGCCCGAGCAGCAGGTGCTCGGTGCCGACGTAGCTATGGTCCATACGCCGCGACTCTTCAAAAGAAATCTCAATCACCTTTTTAGCGCGTGGCGTGGGGGTGATCGATTGAGTGTCGGCGCGCTCGTCGTGCCCCGGCATTGAGTGGATGGCATCCCGGACTTTCCGCATGTCCACGCCAAAGTTGTCTAGAACCTTGGCGGCCAGACCATCACGTTCGCGGAGCAAGCCCAGCAAAACGTGTTCGGTGCCGATGTAGGAATGGTGGAAGCCCTCAGCTTCCTGTTGTGCAAGGACCAACGCTCTCTTAGCACGCTCGGTAAAACGTTCGAACGGATAGGCAGTTGACACTCGGCCACTAGCCTAGTCGCAAGGGTCCCATCGGTCTCTCCGTGCTCGTCGATGAACCGCCCCCAGTCGTCTTTAAGTCTTTGGCAAACTGACTCGGCGGCATCGATGCTCTCGATAAGACACCACTATTCAGAGCGACGGTAGACTCGCTTCCCATACGACATCTAGGTCTAACCAAGCGGAAAGCTGTGGTGCATGGTCGAGGAGTTATCGAGACCGACGCCCTAGGCGCATGGCCTAAGCCGCACTAATGAGTCGGTTGCAACGCGATCCGCCCGAGCTGCTCTCGATCGGCGTCGTACGAGGGGGCCCTTCGCCAGCCAACGAGCTCGTGAACGATGCGCTTATGGGCTTCATGCGCCTGGTTATCAAGAAGAGGCCGATGTTTCCGAATGACGGCCTGCGGATCAACATTGTCTTCCATGTGCCGGGGCCGATCGTTCAGCCTGATTACACCGGGATTCACGCCACGAAGCTCGACAAGAAGACCGCGACAGTACTCATCGTCGCCGCTGTGCCGGACACACTCAAGTTCGACATGGTTTCAAGATACGTAGCCGACGTATTGAGAGAGGGCCGCCAAAGGGCAATCGAGTACGCCGCCAAGCGCAGCGTCTTGGCGTCTCCCGACCACGTCAGTGGCCTGATCGACTACCTGGTAGACGAAATCCAAGCCGCAACCGATCCGCACCCCGATGACTGGTGCTGATAAGCGCGGTCATCTCGGTTTCGCCCTGATTGTTCTCCTGATCGCGCTTCTCGCGCCGAACGGCTGAGTCGAATGAAAGCCGACTGCTCAATTGCCTTTTGTTGTATCAACGATTGAGCACCTCCGGCCAGCGGCGCAAGGTCGAGCAGGTGCGGCGGCTCGCTCCGTCACAGGCGCATCGCGCATTCGCGGAACCGATGGCGGAGGTGGGAAGGGTCAGCTGCTTCGTGCTCATGCTGGGGAGCTGGCTCGAGGAAATTGGCAATAGGGGCAATCGCCGGCCCAAAATGACGGTGGGAGTGCTCGCTGATTCGTCTCGGCTGCTTGACGTCGGCGGGCTTTAGATGTATAAGCACCAACGGGTAGCCGCCGGGCTCTGCTCGCTGGGAGTGCATTGGAAGCTGTTGCTGGGGGACCCCCTCGCGACTGGTACACGTGTATCGGCCCCACACCAGCCTCGGCAGCGGGGATTCCTAGCGATTGATCTTCAACTTGACTGTCCTGGTGCTAGTTGGTTCTTCGGCGACAGAGGTTGAATCGGCCGGGCTGCGATGCGAATCTTCGACCGGGCACCGAGATAAGCAATCGCGGGATTGAGGAGGTAAGCCACCGTGGCGAGAGTCATATCGTATTCACCAGTCACCCCTACAATCATGACCTTTGGAGTTCAGGTGGCCTCGGGAGGGTCGAAGTCACCTGATGGTGGCTACTTCGAGCGTTTGGTGAAATATCTTCGTACCGTTTGCGGTGCTGATTGGATCGGGCAACCCTTTCTTGCTTTGGGTACTGGTGGTTGCCTGCGTGGTGGGCACGCCTCTTTATCTTTGGTCGAATAGCCGCTCCCTGGCCGCTGCGAAGAAGCCACTACCCCACTATTACGTACTGTCAGTTGTTGCTTTCATTGTTTGGGCGCTTGGAGTGGCTCCTAGTTTCGCAACGCTGATTGGCGCTTCTGACCTCGGCGTGACGGTCACGATGGGAGTTACAGTCTTCTTGCTTCCTAAGGTTGACGATGTCCTAGCCGCTTGGGGGATATGACGAAGCTAACTGGGCGGATTACTCAACATGTTTCCGCTGTTTGACCCCACGACGATAGTCGCCACCAACGACAAGCTCGCGATAAGAGACAACTATCCCGAGAGATTGCAGGTGGGCAGGGCTGTCGATATCGGTGGATTATCGCGAGCGAGACTAAGCCCCGCAGGAGCCGCCTATGCCGGCCCGTACCCCGCCTCCTAACCGAGTGCGTAGTGGACTTCCGGTATAAACCGCCGGCTCCTTTCAGACAAGTTCGAAGCCAGAATCCTCGCGGACGAATGGCTTGCAGGAGCCGGCGCCAAGTCGCCAGGAGCCGCTCGCCGCGCGACCCAGCAATCCACCTTGCCTGGGTGTGACAGAACGAGCACGATACTGCGATGCGCCTCAGCGACTTGGCCGCAATCACCGACAAACGCATGGAGCTTGCGCTTGATGAAGCCCGAGTCGCACTCGCTCAACATGCTGATCGTGGCACGAGGGTTGAAGAGTCGGTCCGGGCTTTACTACGACAGTTTCTCCCACAGCGCCTTCGGATCGGACAGGGAGAGGTCATCGATACGTTTGAGCATCGCTCGGCCCAAACCGATGTCGTCATTGCAGATGAAGATCACCCGGTCATCCTCATGGCCGAAACTGCAGAATTGTTCCTCTTCGACGGTGTCGCAGCGGCGGGCGAAGTTAAGACAGTTCTGACGGGGGATCATTTGGCATCCGCAATATCGAACTCTAGAAAGTTCAAGGGCCTCGTTCCTCAGTATGTCGAAGGCGACGTAATTGTTGGCGTCGAGCCCGACGCCACTCGGTACTTTCGCCACAGGCCGTACTTCCTAATTTGTCTTGAATCCGAACTGTCGCTGGAAACGGTCCACGCGCGAGTTTCGGAGGAATCCCAGGCGCCAGGGTTAGTGGACGCAATCTTCGTGCGCGGCAGAGGTTGGGTAATCGATCGGCCGAAGGATGATGCATTTAGTCCAGTCTCTCCTGATACGGTGTGGGTTCTGCAGGAGTCGGAGACCGTTCTCTTCGACCTGCTCACCTGGCTAGCCAAAGTAATGCCGCGCATCATCCATCAGCGCCCAGTTATCTCGGCATATCTGCCGTAGAAGCCCGTGCCCGAACTCTTAGTAGCCGTCGACACGAGCTAGCTACTGACGCCTTGCCCGAGTAGCTGGTGGGTTGCTATTCCGGGCGATGCAAGGATTCGTGCTGCAACAGCGATCTACGACCGACGTGTGTAATGCGAGCGGCCCCGTGCTTCGCGCAGAATCTTGCGGGCCTCTGACGGCGCCAGAACTCCGGCCTCCACATCCACTCGGAGGCCGAACAGGGCGCGGGTATCAATTACTTGAGCCAGATGTCTCGGCAAAAGTGCTCACCTCTCGGTCGGCTCCGTGGAGAGGCTCTTGCCGGACCGACGGATCTTCCCCAATCGAATGGTTGGCGATGTACCACGTCCTATCCCGGTGGGCGATAGTGTTCCGCGGGCCTAGGACCGGGATTACATCTTCCGGCTATATGGAGATATTGTCGGGCCCTCTCCGTGGTGGCATCGACGGCCAGTTCGAGGCTTTAAGGGTCGAGCTAGCGTCATCTGGTGATTCAGATAGGGACCTGTTCGGCTATTGCTATCGATAAGAAGCCACTATCGAGCACCCGAGACGCCAGATTCACCCGACGATTGCTCTCGTCATGGTGGCGAAGCCCTCGGCCGGATAGCAGCGAGGCATCCGACTCCGGGCAGGAGTGATGCGGACCGGGCCAGCGGTGCAGGTCGCACACTGCCTGCACCGTTAGCCGTCGGCCGCGCCAGGACGAATAAACCACGAAGCCTCGTCGTGCTTACGCTCCGCCGCCCCAGGTTAGGACTATCTCGCCGGAAATCGGATAGACCTGCGACTCATCAATGTTGAGGCGCACGGGATGGTAGGTCGGATCCTCCGCCGGCCACTGATCCAACCGCACGTTGTACTCACTGTGCGACACATTTGTGGAGGGGTCTGGTGCTGGCCAGGGGTCTGACTGATATGTGACAACCCCATTACGAACTATTGTCATGAACTGATCGGCGACATAGTTGAAGTAAACCGGCTGCGCGATGATGACTGCCGCGAGCATGGGATCTTTCCCTGAGCGGAGAGCGGCAGCCTTTTGGTCCACGTAGGTCTTGACCTGAGTCGCGATGTCGTTCGGCAGGTCAGTTGCCTCGGGCCCTTCGCCGTCCTCGTAATAGACCTTGACCACTCTCTGATTCCGGTGCGGGATTGGAGGAGGCACGTAGTCCGATGCGGATATCGTGACGCGGACGCCGGTGGCGTCCCACAGCCGGGCCATCGATACATTTACCCCAGGCCGGACCGTCAGGCTATAGGTCAGAAACAGCGAATCTCCAGGTTTGAAAAAGACGTGCTGAGTGCCCTCTGGAGCACGCACGTTAAACGTGACCTCGAACGGCCGATCAACGAAGGTAGGAACTAGGGCTGGTATGGCGCGTGAGTCAGGAAACCCAGAGAGGATCACCGGCGATGCTGTCACCTGCGCGTTCGGATCCACATCTATCGACGTGCTCAGCACATTGTGGGAAATCAGCTGGGATACCTCACTTTCGAGGTGTGCCCTGAAGCCCCGTGGCATCCCGTCGTCGTCGAACGAGAAGGTTTGGCTAGCTAGCCACGGCCGACCAAGAAGGTACGCCACCGTTTGGCCTGCCTTCTCGTCGCAGTTGGCACGCGCGACCAGGAGCGGTGGGTGAAGCTCCGTTCCGAAGCTGTCGTGCCCGGCATCCACAATCCATCTTCCGAAGATCACCACCCGATCGCCAGGCTGCGGTCGGAACGACTGAGGAAGAATGCCCTGCTCCATCTCGACGTGCATTGTCCCCGGCACTTTGAGCTTGCGAACATCGCGTGCCTCCCGAATGGCTGATTGGACCTCGTCTTCTGGAGGAAACCACGTGACCGGCCCGACGTCGCCCAGTGAAAGCGACGTGATCGCAAGCAGGTACCAGTACTCCTCATCGGGAGCGAAGTTGAAGTTCGAATCCGTTCCAAAGGGATGGTCGAATGGCACATCGTTCTTTGGAGCCGAAACAGCGTTGTTGTATGCAAGCGCTGTGCCGGCCATCGCCGTCAGCCGCTCTGTAGTGAAGTCAGTCTCGGCGATGATTCGCTGCGCGAACTCCAGTGCAGACTTGTCTTCATCGCTTAACTCACTCATTGGGGTTAGCGGCATGCCGAGGATGCCCTGCACCTCTGAGATCGAGAAGGGAGGCGGCTGGTGCCCCGTCCACCTATTTACGGGTAGAACCGGATTCAGGACTGGCACCCACTCAAATGCTGGCTCGTCCCCAAGGGGAAACGTGCTACCTCCGACCAGATTGCCAGACCAAAAGGCAGATGCTTTGTCGCCAAACATTGCGACCAGGGGGCCACCAGGATTTGCAGTGTCTTCAAAGACGTTCAGATAGTCCGTGTCCAAGATTGGAAAGAGATCGCGCCAATTCGCCGGGTCAAAGAGCCGCCGGATGATCCCGGGATCGATCGCCGGCATCAGAACTGCCGGTCGAGGTGTTCCTCCGAACGCCGGAGCGGGAGCTCCCTTTTGGACGAGTAGCTCCTGCATCGCAGTCAGCTGCGCAAGTATGCGTGCCAACTCGTTGAGGTGCGGCCGATTCGTCGCGTTCACGCCGCGGAATATCTGAGTAAGCCGCGACATGAAGCGGGCCATCGGCGCGGATTTGTTCAACGAATGCCCGATGCCGCCACCGAGCTGCGACGCTTTGCGGCCTCGCGTCCAATCTACTCGACTCGATCGTGCATTCGCGGCTGCCTTCCCCCGCTCGACTGGGCGTCGGGTGCGCGTTCGACCGGGCCCATCTCAGTCTCAGGGTCACTCTCAATCCGTCTCAAATTTGGTATCGCCGCCCGGCAGGCTCCATGGAGATGAACTAGCCCGCGTCGGTCGGGGCCGTGCCAACGTTCAATCGGCGCCACGTCTAGTACAGCCTGCAAGTCGACCTAGGCTCATGCTCGTAGAGCAGGACCACGGGCCAGGAGAAGTATCAAAGTGCCGACCTATCGAGTGACAGTTCGCGTCCGCCCGTACGTGAAGCATCGCTTGGGCGGTTCACAATCAGCTGAGCTCCCGGACAGACTAGAGCTCGGGCCGTTCACGTTCATCGCCGATGAGGCATCACACTCGACTCTAATCGAGATTGCAAGCAGTGACGGACAGTCAGCACTTCTCGAGGCTGTTGGCCGGATTCGCGATGTCCTAATTGCGCTCGCTGCAAGGGGGGACGCCTATGCGATCGACATCGATCCCCCTCCGAAAGTCGAGACGCTCGCCGAGCCAGCTCGTGTGACTGCAACCAAGTCGGGCGCCAGCGTTTCTCTTGACGCAATGGCAAGTTTCACGGGGCACCTCGGCGTCGTGGTCCGCCGCGGCGATTACTCAGTGGTGTCGATGGCCGTGGCGGCTCGCGATAAGTGGCCGATGTGGCGCGCGTAGCCCTCGAACTTAACTACATGGGGGAGACGGCTATTGAGGACAGACCCGCTCTTATCAGCTTCTGCTCAGCTCTCGAAGTAATCACACATGCCACCCAGGAGAAGATCACCGCCGTTGGCAGAAGTATTCTCGGTCGGCAAGGCTCGCGGGGTGTTTTCGCGGAACTCATCCAGTTGCTAAAGGCGCATGGCCTCAATGACGATCAAGCCGAACGAGCGGCTCTGCAAACGCTCAATGCGCAGACTGTCGGCCTGTCCGAGCGTATCTCTCACTGCCTGGCCGAGCTAGATGTCGCAGCGGCGATCGCCGACATTACGTTTGCCACGAAGACACGTGGCGCAGTCGTTCATGCGGATAAGCAGCCGTCCGACGAGGACGTGCGACGGGCGATTGGCCTCATTCGGGGCTGGCTAGTCATTGCGCTTCCTAGACTCTTCCAGCAGCTCACACGATGCTAGGCAATACGAACCGCTTGCTTGCGATAAAGACACCCTTAGCACGAGCAAATCGATCCACCTCCCCGCGGACAAGAGTCGGCGGGACACGTTTTAGCCTCGACGCCGCACGGATCTGGATGACGCTGCCTGAGCCGGGCTCCCGCTCCCGTTAGCTGGTCGCATGTCGTTGGCACTTAACGAAAAGCTTCGTTGGCGAGATCGCCAAGTCGCCACTTGACATCAATCGCTTAGCGAATAGAGTTCTTCTTGGCTGCGGACTTAGCTGCGACTAAGTGGGGAAGGGAGGAGCGGGGCCTTGTTCGGTTCCCTTTTTGGGCGCCCACGTTTACCTCGTCAACGGCGGTTCCGATTGTTGCCGACCCTCGTGGTGACGGTGGCGATCGTCACCGCGTTGGTTTCCCCGGTGCCAGCTACCAACCTCTTCAGCGTAAAAGCAGCGACCGCCAGCCCAGGTTCGCCCAACCTCTTCGATCCGACGACTCGGGCCACATCCATAAACAATCTGCCACCGCAACCCGCGGCCAACGCAGTCCCGAGCCCACCGGGGCC
>WNGH01005642.1_pt1 | contig 11911 bp, 12 predicted proteins | sample 5400631 | NCBI WGS metagenome assembly WNGH01 (sample SAMN13153373, study PRJNA577476) | soil metagenome | isolation source: 115 cm soil or saprolite under Garry oak tree replicate 1 | place: USA:California | collected 2016-06-15 | reverse complement strand
CCGCCCTCCTCCGCGGCGGTGAGCACGATGACTACGCCCGGCGTACCCGGAAATTTCTTCGCGAGATTGCGCGCCGCGAGCAGGATCGCCGCGACGCCCGCCTTCATGTCGGAGGAGCCGCGCCCGTAGAGCCGGTCGCCGTCGGTTTCCCCTGCGAACGGGTCGCGCGACCAGGCCCTGGCGCCGAGCGGTACCGTGTCGATATGCCCGGTGAGGCACAAGGGCGGCCGCGACTCCGCGCCGCCGGCGCGCGCAACGACGCTCGTGCGCCCGTCGGCGAACTCGTGGTAGGCGACGCCGAATCCCCAGCCCTCGAGCAGCGCGCCCAGATGCCGCGCGCAGTCGCGCTCGCGTCCAGGGGGATTGACCGTGTCGAATCCCAGCAGCGACCGGGTCAGGGCAACGGCGTCCTGATCGCTCCGGCGGCCCTTCGCTCCAATTGCGGGCGAGCCCATGGGCGCATTATGATCCGGGACGCGGGAATTCGCGCCGACCCATGACCACTCGCAGAGACTTCATCCGGAATTCGGCAGGCGCCATGGCCGGAATCGCCTTTGTCGGCTGCGATCTCCTCGCCGCGCGGGACGCGCAGGCGCAACCGGCGAGAAGGCGCCGCGAGGTCGTGGTGAGCGGCCGCCGCGTGAAGACCGTCGACGTGCACGCGCACTGCGCCGTGCCCGAAGCGATGGCGCTGATGGGGCTGAAGGTCGAGCCGCAGACCCAGATCATGGGACAGGAGCGCATCCGCGCGATGGACGAGCAGGGCATCGACGTCGAGGCGCTCAGCATCAATCCCTATTGGTACAAAGCGGAGCGTGACCTCGCACGCCAGATCATAAAGCTCCAGAACGAAAAGCTCGCGGAGCTGTGCGCCTCGCAACCGGATCGGTTCGTCGCCTTCGCAACGGTCGCACTGCAGTACCCGGACCTCGCCGCCGAGCAGCTCGAGGACGGCGTGAGAAAGCTCGGCCTGCGCGGCGGCTCGATCGGCGCCAACGTCGCAGGCGAGGAGCTGTCCGACCCCAAGTTTCATCCCTTCTGGGCGAAGGCGGAGCAGCTCGGCTGCCTGATCTTCATCCATCCTCAAGGGGGAAGCGCGGGTTTCGAGCAGAGGCTCAAGGGCAGCGGCGGCTTGAGCAACGTCATCGGCAATCCGCTCGACACGACGATCGCGCTCTCGCACCTGATCTTCGAGGGAACGCTGGACCGCTTCCCCGGGCTCAAGATCTGCGCTGCCCACGGCGGCGGTTACCTGCCGTCCTACGCCGCGCGCTCGGACGCAGGCTGCGTGACTTTCCCGGATCGTTGTCCGAAACCGCTGAAGAAACGACCGACCGAATATCTGCGCCAGCTCTATTACGACTCGATTGTCTTCACTTCGGAAGGGCTGCGGCATCTTGCCGCGGAGGTCGGCTCCGGCCAAATCGTCATGGGAACGGACTATCCGTTTCCATGGATGAAAACTTCGGTCGACCACATCCTCAACACGCCCGGCCTCTCCGACGCCGAGCGGGCGGCGATGCTGGGTGAAACGGCCTCGCGGCTGCTGGGGATCAAGGCGTAGCGGCCGCCTGAGGAAATTCCCGCGCGGCGAGCGCGAGCGCTTCATCAATTCGGTGACGCGCGGCAAGAATCAGATGCCGCCCTGGGGCGATCTGCTGAAGCCGGAAGAGGTCGAGGCGCTGTGGGCTTACGTGGTCGCGGGCGAAAAGATCTGAAAGAGCCCTTTCACGAGGGCAGCATGCGACGCAGTATCCCGTGGCGAGGGAAGATCAGGTGCTTCGCGGCGGCCAGCACGTGGAGGGCGATCAGGGTCACGAAGACGTAGGACGTCCCCACGTGCAGGCCGTTGAAAAAAGCGTAGATGGCGCGGTCGTCCACGCCCCACGGCGGAAGCAGCAGGGAGTTGAAGAACTTGACCCCGAACTTGCTGAAATTCGAGGCGGTATAGCCCGCAAGCGGCATGACCAGCATGCAGGTGTAGAGGAGTATGTGGTTCACGCGCGCCGCGCTGCGCTCCCAGGCCGGCATCGACTCGGGCAGCGGCGGCGGTGTGTGCGTCAGGCGCCAGGCCAGGCGAAACACGATCAGCAGCCCGATCACGATCCCGGTCGACTTGTGGAGATTGACGAAGATCGTGCGGTCGGGCGTCTCGCGAGGGACAAGCTGGAGGTACCAGCCGAACGCGATCTGCCCGAGCACGGCCAGGGCGATCAGCCAGTGCAGCAGGATCGCGGTGCGGGTATAGCGGGTCGGCGGGAGGTTCATGCGCGGCGGAAACTATAGGGGATGAGCGATGGGGAAATCAATCCCGGCCGGTCGGAATTGGCGGATTCGAAAGCAAGAGCCGGAGTGCTTGCTTTCCTGACGTCCCCGAAGATGGCGCCATGGCGAGCCCAGAAGGCGCGCCGCCACCGAATAGGAGCGTTATCATGCAATTCGCAATGACGAGGAAAGAGACCGACTCCCCGACTTTCGCAAGCGACGCCGAACGCTGGGCGGCGGTCCAGCACAGGGACCGCGACGCGGACGGCGTGTTCTTCTACTCCGTGCGCAGCACCGGCGTCTATTGCCGTCCTTCGTGCGCCGCGCGGCGCGCGCGGCGCGAGAATGTCCGCTTCCACGCGAGCTGCGCGGAAGCCGAGGCGGCCGGGTTCCGGGCGTGCAAGCGCTGCCGGCCGAACGAGGCGGCTCTCGCCGTGCGCCGCGCCGCCGCCGTGGCGAAGGCTTGCCGCCTGATCGAGACGGCCGAGGAGATGCCGAATCTCGCGGCGCTCGCCGCATCCGCGGGCATGAGCCGCTTCCACTTCCACCGCGTGTTCAGGACGGTGACGGGCCTCACTCCCAAGGCCTACGCGGCGGCTCATCGCGCGCGGCGCGTGCGCGAGGCCCTGCCGCAGAGCTCCACGGTGACCGAGGCGATCTACGGCGCCGGCTTCAATTCGAGCGGGCGCTTCTATGCGGGGTCCGGGCAGGTGCTGGGAATGACGCCCACGCGCTTCCGCTCGGGAGGCAGCGGCGCTGCAATCCGTTTCGCCGTCGGCGAATGCTCGCTCGGCTCGATCCTCGTCGCTGCGACCGACAAGGGCGTCTGCGCGATTCTGCTCGGCGACAAGCCCGAGGCGCTGGTGCGCGAGCTCGAGGACCGCTTTCCCAGGGCGACGCTGATCGGCGGCGACAAGGACTTCGAACAATGGGTGGCCAAGGTGGTCGGCTTCGTCGAGGCGCCGGCCGTCGGCCTCGACCTGCCGCTCGACGTGCGCGGCACCGCCTTTCAGCAGCGCGTCTGGCAGGCGCTGCGCAAGATCCCGGCGGGGTCGACCGTGACCTACTCGCAGGTCGCGCAGCGCATCGGCCTGCCGAAAGCCGTGCGCGCGGTGGCGCACGCCTGCGCCACCAACGCGATCGCCGTCGCCATTCCCTGCCACCGCGTCGTGCGCAGCGACGGCTCGCTCGCGGGCTACCGCTGGGGCGTCGAGCGCAAGCAGGCGCTGCTCGAGCGTGAAGCGCGGCCCTGAAGGCGAGCGGGATACCCGGGCGTGAGAACGCTCTGCGAAGGCGCAACGCTGCTGAAAGGATTCGCCGCGACCGAGGCGCCAGCCCTGGTCGAAGCGCTCGGGCGGATTCTCGCCGAAGCGCCGCTTCGCCACATGGTCACCCCGAGCGGCCATACGATGTCGGCTGCGATGACCAATTGCGGCGAAGCGGGCTGGATCACCGACCGCAGCGGCTATCGCTACGATACTATCGATCCGGCGACGCAGCGTCCCTGGCCGCCGATGCCCGAGCTGTTTTCCGATCTCGCCGCGCGCGCTGCCGAGGCGTGCGGATTCCCGGGGTTCGAACCCGACGCGTGCCTGGTCAACCGCTACGAGCCGGGCGCCCGGCTCACGCTCCACCAGGACAGGAACGAGCGCGACTTCGGCGCCCCGATCGTGTCCGTATCGCTCGGGCTGCCGGTGATGTTCCTGTTCGGGGGCTTTCGCCGCAGCGATCGGCTGCGCCGCGTGCGCCTGGAGAGCGGCGACATCGCGGTGTGGGGCGGCCCGGCGCGTCTCGCTTACCACGGCGTCGCGCCGCTCGCCGATGGAGACGACCCCCTTACCGGCCGCTGCCGCATCAACCTGACTTTGCGCAAGGCGCTCTGATCGACCGGAGTAGCGGTTGCTGTCCTTTACCAGTAATCTACCCTTACCGCTGACCGAGGGAGATCAACGATGAGCAAGCTCGAGCGCAGGGACATCCTCAAAATCGGAGCGCTGGCGGCCGCCGCCTCGAGCTTTCCCGCGATCCTGCGCGCGCAGGCCAAGGAAATCGTGATCCTCGGGCTGTGGGACCAGACCGGCGCCTTCTCCGACGTCGGGCCGCTCAACGACCGCGGCATGAGGATGGCTCTCGAGGAGCGCGACATGAAGGTCCTCGGCCGGCCGATCAGGTACGTCACGCGGGACGGGGCCACGCAGGCCGGCGCGTCCACGCGGCGCGCGGAAGAAGCGGTCGACGGCGAAGGCGCGCGCTTCATCGTCGGCCCGTGGTCCTCGGGCGTCGCGCTCGCGGTTTCGGAGGTGGCAAAGCGCAAGAAAGTCGTGCACCTTTTTTCCGGCGGCACCGAGGACATCTCGGGCAGCCGCTGCCACCGCTACTCCTTTCAGTGGGCGGCGAGCCCCTACACCGCGGCGAAGACCGTGGTCGACAACTTCATGAAGGCGAACCCGAGGGCGAAGCGCTGGCACCTGCTCGTCGCCGACTACGCTTTCGGCTGGTCGGTCGAAAAATACATCAAGGAGGTCGGCAAGACGCACGGCATCGAGTTCGTCGGCGCCGACCGGCATCCGCTGGGCGAGCGCGAGTTCTCCAACTACGTGCAGAAGGCGGCCGCCAACAAGCCCGACGCCGTGGCGATGATCAACTTCGGCGGCGACGCCGTCGCGGGCGCGCGCGAGATCTTCAACTTCGGCCTCACGCCCAGGCTGCCGCTCATCATGAGCTGGTCCTCGGGCGTGGAGGAGCTGGTGCAGCTCGCGCCGGAGATCCGCGACAACCTGTGGGTCGGCACGAACTTCTATTACACGGCGGACACGCCGGTCGCGAAGAGCTTCGTCAAGAGCTACCAGGCCAGGTTCAAGCTGCCGCCGGGCTACGCGCCTTCGGCCGCCTACTCGATGACGCGGATGCTGCTCGCCGGCTTCGACAAGGCGAGATCCGACGACGTACAGGCCGTCGTCAAGGCGCTCGAAGGGCTGGAGATGAACGACATCGTCGGGCCGATGCGGGTCGACGGCGCCACGCACCAGACGCTGCGGCCTTACTTCTTCCTGCGCTGCAAGCCGAAGGCGGCGATGAAGCACGAGCTGGACTTCGCGGACGTCGTCGCCACCGGGGATGCGCCGCTGCCGAAGGAATACGCCGCCTGCAAGGACATCGGAAGCTTCTGAGCCTTCCGCTTTGAGCCTGCTCGCCGGCCAGATCCTCAACGGGATCGCGACGGGCATGCTGTATGCCCTGATGGGGCTCGGCCTGTCGCTCATCACCGGGACACTCAACATTCCCAACTTCGCCCACGGCGCGCTCTTCGCCGTGGGCGCCTATCTCCTCGTCACGGCGGTCAATGTCCTCGGCAATTTCTGGATCGGCCTCGTCGTGGCGCCGCTGGGCGTTGCGCTGCTCGGCCTCGCCATCGAATACGCCGGCATCCGGCGCCTTTACGTCGCCGGGCACGACTACCAGCTCCTTTTTACTTTCGGCTTTTCGCTCATCCTGGCCGAGGGCATCATCCTCGTCTGGGGGCCGGTCGGCATCAGCCACCTGCCGCCCGAGATCCTGCGCGGCGGCGTGGACCTCGGCTTCACCTTCTATCCGAAGTACCGCCTGTTCGTGATGGCGGTGGCGGGGCTGCTCGTCTTCCTCACCTGGCTCTTCCTCGAGAAGACGCGCTACGGCGCCATCATGCGCGCGGGAATCGAGAACAAGGAGATGGTGTCGCTTCTCGGCATCGACATCCACCGGCTCTTCACGGCCGCTTTCGCGCTGGGGGCCTACCTCGCCGGAATCGCGGGCGCGCTGACGGCGCCGATCCGCGGTCTGTCGCCCGGCATGGGCGTGGACATGCTGGGCATCGCGTTCGTCGTCGTCGCGCTCGGCGGCCTGGGGAACCTGCTCGGCGCGATCGGCGCGGGCCTCCTGATCGGCGTCGCGCAAGCCGTCGTCGCGGCCTACTGGACCGAGGCGTCCACGGTCGTGATCTACGCCGTCATGGCTGCCGTTCTCCTCGTGCGACCCCAGGGCTTGTTCGGAATACGGTGAAAAAAGAAACTATCCTGCTGCTCGCGGCAGTCCTCGTGCTCCCGCTCGTCCTCCGCCCGGCCATCGCGTCGGAGATCTGGATCTTCGCGATCTTCGGGCTGGGACTGAACCTGCTGCTCGGCTACACCGGGCTCCTTTCCTTCGGCCAGTCGACTTTCTTCGGCTCCGCGGCCTACGTGGCGGGCTGGCTCCTCAAGCACTACGGCATCAACGTCTTCCTCGCGCTGGGCACGGGCGTCTTCGTGGGCGCGGCCTCCGCGGCGGCGGTCGGCTATCTTTGCGTGCAGCGCTCGGGGCTCTACTTCATCATGCTGACCTTCGCGCTGAACCAGCTCTTCTACTTCGTCGCCTACCAGTGGACGAGCGTCACCGGCGGCGAGGACGGGATGCCCGGAATCCCGCGGCCGGACTTCCTCGGCATCGACTTCAGGGAGCCGCTCCCCTATTACGCTTTCGTGTCGGCGCTGTTCCTCGTCTCGCTCTGGATCATGAAGCGCATCGTCGAGTCGCCCCTGGGCAGGATCCTGCAGGCGATCCGCGAGAACGAGGTCCGCGCCGAGGCCGTGGGCTACGACGTGGCGCGCTTCAAGCTCGCCGCCTTCGTCATCGGCGGCGCCTTCTCCGGCGCGGCCGGCGTGCTCTACGCGATGCTCTTCGGCATCGTGCCGCTGGAGGCGATCGGCTTCGTCACCTCGGGCAACGTTGTTTTTGCAACGCTGATCGGCGGCTCGGGTTCGCTCTACGGGCCGGTCATCGGCTCGTTCGTCTTCATCTGGCTCTCGGAGTCGGTGAGCACGCTGTGGGCGCGCTGGCCGCTGCTCCTCGGCGTGGCGTTCGTGATCGTGGTGCTCTTCTTGCGCGGCGGCGTCGTCGAAGCCTGGTCCCGGTTTTGGTCATGGCAGTCCTCGAAACAAAAAACCTGAGCAAGGCGTTCGGCGCCCTGACCGCCGTCAACGACGTGAGCCTCGGCATCGAGGCCGGCACCCTGCACTCCATCATCGGCCCGAACGGCGCGGGAAAGACCACGCTGTTCAATCTTCTCACCGGGACCACTGCGCCGAGCTCAGGCCGTATCCTCTTCGACGGGCGCGACATCACGGGCACGCCGGCGCACCGCGTCGCCCATCTCGGCCTCGCGCGCTCGTTCCAGCGCACCAACGTCTTCCCCGTCTTCTCGCTGCTCGACAACGTCTGGGTCGCGGCCTTCGCCTGCGCCCCATCGTGGAAGGGAATCCTCTGGCGGCGCGCCGACCGCTACCCCGAGGTCAGGGCGCGGGCACTCGCGGCGCTCGCCGACGTCGGGCTCGCGGACAAGGCGGGCCGGCCGGTGCGCGAGATCTCGCACGGCGAGCAGCGCCAGCTCGAGCTCGCCATCGCGCTCGCCGCGGCGCCGCGCGTGCTGCTGCTCGATGAGCCGGCGGCGGGCCTCTCGCCCGAGGAGACGAAGAGGCTCGTGGCACTGGTGCGCGCGCTCAAAGGGCGCTACACCATCGTGCTGATCGAGCACAAGATGGACATCATCATGAGCGTCTCCGACCGCATCTCGGTGATGCACTTCGGCAGCCTGATCGCGGAAGGGACGCCGGCCGAGATCCAGCGCAATCCGGAAGTGCGGCGCGCGTACCTCGGCGGAGTGGCGGCATGATCCTCGAAATAAGGAACATCGATACCTTCTACGGTCTCGGCCATATTCTCCACGGTTTGTCCCTCGACCTGGCCGAGGGCGAAGTCGTGGCGCTCCTCGGCCGCAACGGCGCTGGAAAGACGACCACCTTGCGGTCCATCGCCGGGCTCACCCCGCCGCGAGCGGGCGAGATCCGCTACAAGGGCCGGAGCATCGCCGCACTCGCGCCCCACGGGATCTCGCGCATGGGCATCGCCCTCGTCCCTGAAACGCGCGGCATCTTCTCCTACCTCACGGCTCGCGAGAATCTCGCCATCGCCCGGCGCCGCGACTCGCGCTGGCAGATGGACAGCGTGCTCGAGCGCTTCCCCGGCCTGCGCGGGCGCCTGGAGAGCAAAGGCCGTCTCCTCTCCGGCGGCGAGCAGGAAATGCTCGCCATCGCCCGCGCCCTCATGACCGGCCCCGAGCTGTTGCTCCTCGACGAGCCTTCGCAGGGCCTCGCCCCGCTGGTGGTAAACGCGGTGATGGACACCATCCGCGAGCTGAAGAGCCAGCGCGTCAGCATGCTGCTGGTCGAGCAAAACGTCGAGATGGCCCTGCAGCTCGCCGACCGCGTCTACGTCATCGACCACGGCACGGTGGTGTTCGAAGGCTCACCGGCCGTTCTCCGGGCGGATCAGCGGATCACCGCGACCTACCTGGGAGTCGGGGGCTAGCGGCGGAAACAGTGGATTCCCGCCGCGACATTTCGCTACGATACGAAGATGCGACCCATCGTTCATCCAGAGGAGGTTCCGTGATCGGTCTTGCCCGTACGCTCGCACTCGTTCTGGTCGTCTCCCTCGCCGGCATCGGCTCCGCCGCCGCGCTCGACTATCCGACGCACGCGGTGAGATGGATCGTGCCGTATCCGCCCGGCGGGTCGACGGACGTCCTCGCCCGCATGGTGTCGCAATGGCTGTCGGAAAAAATGGGGCAGTCGTTCATCATCGAGAACAAGGCGGGCGGCGGCAACAACATCGGCGTCGAGCTCGTCGTGAAGTCGGCGCCCGACGGCTACACCATGCTGCTCGTCAATCCCGCGAACGGAATCAACGCGACTCTCTACAAGAACCTGCCTTTCGATTTCATCCGCGACATCGCGCCGGTCGCCGGGCTGGTGAGGGCGCCGAACGTGATGGAGGTCAACAATTCCTTTCCGGCGAAGAACGTGGCCGAATTCATCGCCTACTGCAAGGCGAACCCCGGGAAGATCAATATGGCCTCCTCGGGAAGCGGGACCTCGGTGCATTTATCGGGCGAGCTGTTCAAGTCGATGACGGGCTGCGACATGCTCCACGTGCCGTTCAAAGGCGCCGCGCCCGCGCTGGTCGAGCTCATCTCCGGCCAGGTCCATGTGATCTTCGACAACCTGCCTTCATCGGCCGCCCATCTCAAGGGCGGGCGCATCCGCGCGCTCGCGGTCACGTCGGCCGAGCGCGAGCCGTCCCTGCCGGGCGTTCCGACCGTCGCCGAAACCGTTCCCGGCTACGAGGCCACCGCGTGGTTCGGCATCGGCATGCCCAAGGGGACGCCGGCGGAGATCATCGAGAAGGTCAACGCCGAAACCAACCGGGCCCTCGCCGATCCCCAGATGCAGGCGCGCCTCGCCCAGCTCGGAGGCAGGCCGATCCCGGGCACGCCGCAGGATTTCGGCAAGGTCATCGCCTCGGAGACGGCGAAATGGGCCAAGGTCGTCGTCTCCTCGGGCGCCAAGGTGGAATGATGCGCTCGTTGCTTGGAACTTTCCGGGCGTCTCAGCGGCCGCGTTTTGCGCCGGAGCGGGCCATCGGAAGACTGCCTCAGCAAGTCCGGAGGACGGGAATCCGTCACCATTTGCGCCAATTCACGTGCGCCTCCGCACAGACAGGCCAAAGGTGCCGGACGGAAAATTGGTCAATGCTGGTGAGTACGCCTCAAACTCGCACGCTCAACCGCGCCTTGGAAAGGTGCGGCGGCGGGATCGCATTGGCCAAAGCGCTCGGGGTTACCATCGAAGTCCTCTCCGGCTGGCTTGCCGGGGATGATGTCCCGCCTAAGATCTACCTCTCGGCCCTGGACATCGTCGCCATGGGATCGCTTGGGTCGGCGAATCTCAACGGCTAGCTGAATTCGCAAGGCTTCTACGCCGGATCCTGGGGCTGTGACGAGGATGCCGAAGCGTTGCGCTTGCGTTAGCATGGCGGCGCCATGCCGCGAATTCTCCTCCTCGCATTGTGCGCGGCACTGCTCGCCGCGCCCGCGGCCCTTGCGCAGCAGAATTATCCGCAGAAGCCGATCCGCTACATCGTTCCCTTCCCCGCCGGCGGCATCGCCGACGTTTTCGCGCGCATCATCGGCGGCCGGCTCGGCGAATCCTGGGGCCAGCCGGTGGTGGTGGAGAACCGCGCCGGGGCGGGCGGCAACATCGGCGCGGAGCTCGTCGCGAAGAGCGCGCCCGACGGCTACACGATCCTCATGGGCAGCATCGGCACGCAGGCGCTGAACGCGAGCCTGTACCGCAACATGCCCTACGACTCCGCGAAGGATTTCACTCCGATCGCGCTCGTGATCGAGGCGGAGAGCCTGCTCGCGCTGCATCCATCGGTCGGCGCGAATACGCCCTCCGAGCTGATCGCGCTCGCCCGATCGCAAGGCGGCAAGCTCACCTGCGCCTCCGCGGGCGTGGGCACGACCAGCCACCTCGCCTGCGAGCTGTTCAAGTCCATGGCGCGCGTCGACGTCACGCACGTGCCCTACAAGGGCAACGTGCCCGCGATCACCGATCTCCTGGGCGGCCAGACCTCGATGCTGTTCGCCACCATGCCCACCGTGCTGCCGCACGTGAAGGCGGGGAAACTGAAAGGGATCGCCGTCCTCGGCACCGGCCGCTCGCCCGCCGCGCCCGAATTCCCGGCGCTCGCCGAAACGCTGCCGGGATTCGAGGTCAACAACTGGGTCGGCAGCTTCGGCCCGGCGGGACTGCCTTCCGCGATCACCGCGAAACTGAATTCGGAGATCCTCGCCGTCATGCGCACGCCCGAAGTGCGGCAGCGCCTCTTGAGCGAAGGCGCGAGGTTTACGCCGATGACGCCGGCGCAGTTCGCGGCATTCGTCGCCGCCGAGACGGCGAAGTGGGGAAAGCTGATTCGCGAAGTCGGCATTCGAGCCGATTAGAAATGAGGAACACGCAATGAGAATCGCGCCGGGCTTGCCCTGCTTGATCGCGGCGTTCGCTTGGTCTTCCCAGCTCTTCGCTCAGGCGTATCCGGGAAAGCCCATCCGGATCATCGTGCCGTACTCCGCGGGCGGCGGCACCGACATCGTCGCGCGCGCGGTTGGCCAGAAATTGAGCGAAGCCTGGGGCCAGCCGGTGATCGTGGACAATCGCGCCGGCGCGAGCGGCATGATAGGCGCCGAGGCGGTCGCCAAGGCGCCTGCCGACGGTCACACGCTGCTGATGGCGACTCCGCCGGAAGTCGCGGTGAACCAGCATCTCTACAGCAAGGTCAGCTACAGCCCCGAGCGCGACTTCGCGCCGATTACGCTCGTCGCCGTCACGCCGCTGGTGATCGCGGTCCACCCGGGTGTGCCCGCCGGGAATATCCAGGAGCTCGTCACGCTCGCGAGGGCGAAGCCCGGCACGCTCGCTTATGCCACGCCCGGAACCGGCAGCACGCAGCACCTCACGGCCGAAATGCTGATGGCTGCCGCGCACATCCAGCTCGTCCACATTCCCTACAAGGGCGCGGGCCAGTCGATACCCGACGTGATGGGCGGTCAGGTCCCCGTGGGCATCTACGGACTGCTCACCATCAGCCAGCAGGCGAAGGCAGGCAAGCTGAGGGTGCTGGCGGTGACGGCGCTCAAGCGCTCGTCCACCGCGCCGGATTTTCCCACCCTCGCGGAATCCGGCTTTCCGGGGTTCGACACTTCGCTCTGGTTCGGGCTGATCGCGCCGGCGGC
>WNGH01005639.1_pt1 | contig 11913 bp, 9 predicted proteins | sample 5400631 | NCBI WGS metagenome assembly WNGH01 (sample SAMN13153373, study PRJNA577476) | soil metagenome | isolation source: 115 cm soil or saprolite under Garry oak tree replicate 1 | place: USA:California | collected 2016-06-15 | reverse complement strand
AGCGTTAGCGTTGCCGGAATTGACGACCAGCGCTCGGGCGAAATGGCCCTTGATCTGGGCACGGCACCATTCCACCGGGGCCGACGGACATTTCGAGCGGGTGAAGACGCCGGCAACGCTCGTCTCGCGATCAAACACCGCGAGCATGACGTCGGCGCGATTGCGGTAGCGGATACCGGCCTTGGCGGTCGCTAGCCGTACACCGCCGATAACCGGGAGCTGCGGAATTGTCTTCGGCGCGAGCGGAGAAATTGATGCGGACACCGGCATGCCCCTTTTGTCATGGCCGGACCTTTCCAGCCATTCCTCTTGAGCCGGTAATGTTTAAAGGCCTCGCTGGCGGGAACAAGCCCGCCGAGCTCGGCGGTCACTTCTTATCGGCCGTCACTTCTTAGATGGCGCAGCCGGATTAAGTGCCGATGAATCGGATGGGCCGGCAGGCCGTTCGAGACGCTCGATGGTGGCAGATTTACGAAGATTATCGACAAGTTCCGCTTGCGCGCGGCGAGCAACGTAATTCTGCAATTGCCCTTTGACTTGATCGAATGTCGGAGTGGGCTTTAAGCGTTTGTCTTCGACTTTGATAATGTGCCAGCCGAATTGCGTCTTCACCGGATCGGAAGTCTGCCCCTTCTCGAGCTTGAAAGCGGCCTCGGCGAATTCCGGCACCATCTGTTCCTTGGTGAAATAGCCGAGGTCGCCGCCTTCGGCGGCGCCAGGATCCTTGGATTTCTCCTTGGCCAGCGTGGCGAAATCCGCGCCTTTCTTTAATTGCGCTTCGATATCTTTGGCTTCGCCTTCGGTCGCCACGAGGATGTGCCGCGCATGGACTTCCTCCTCGTTCGGAGTCTGCTTGATCGCCTCGTCATAGATCTTATGCATCGCATCGTCGGTCATGGCAGCTTTGCCGGCATCCTGCAGCAGCGCTTCCATCAAAGCCTTATGACGCTCGAATTCGATCCGGTGCTTGACCTCATTACGGTTGGCGAGCTGCTGCTGATCGGCCGCCTGCGCCAGGATAATCACGTCGGCAAGATAGGTGATGAGATAGTCGCGCTTTTGATCGGGGCCCATTTGCGGCATCGCGGTGCCGATGTCGTCCTCAGCCATTTTGAGGTCGCTCTGCCGGATATCGATTCCGTTGGCGCGCGCGACCACCGGATCAGACTCCTGTGCGCGTGATCCAATGGGGGCGATCAGAAATGCCGCAAGTGCGACTGCGCTCAGCAGGCGAGCGTCGAATGAGCGAGTGAAAGACATTGCATCCGATCCTTTGCAGTGATCCTTTGGCAGTGATCCTTTGGCAGCGATCCTTTGGTGACAGCCGGCTTGGTAGTTAACCACGAGGCCAACACGGCGGCTGGCTTCGGAGGCCAGATACTGGATGCCAATGCTGGGATGCCAATGCTGGGATACCAATGCTGGACTCTTTCGTGGTCGGTCCGACTTGGGTCCTGATTGGCGGTCCCGATTGGCGGTCCCGATTGGCGGTCCCGACTTGGCCGCTAACCCCGCAACTGATCCCGGCAGCTATCCAGCGGTTCTTGGTCGGCGCGGACACTTGCCCAATCGCCGACCGTTGGCAATGGCAGAAACAAGCCTGCGCTTAAACAACGCGTGAAAGCGGCGTCGCATTGACAACAAATCGACCCCCTCCTATCTGTCGCACGGTATCGGGATGTTCATTCGCCTCGCCATCGCCCGAATAGCGCCGTATTTTCCGCCCCTTGGGACTGCGTCGCCCGCGAGACAACGACGGCATGACCCCGAGCAGCAGGAACGGGTTTCCAGAAAAATCGTGCTTTGGGTCAAACGGCCTGCTGAGCCGAAATTCCAAGGAATGATGCGATGATCGGCGCTGTCGCCCGCAAGCTGTTCGGTTCCTCCAACGACCGTCAAATCCGCGCCTACCGGCCCCGGGTCGAGCAGATCAACGCGCTGGAAGCGGAGCTGGAAGCACTTTCCGACGACGCTTTGCGCGCGCGCACCGATGAATTCAGGAAGCAGCTCGCCGACGGCGCGACTTTCGACGACATTCTGGTGCCGGCTTTCGCCACGGTGCGTGAGGCCGCCAAGCGCACGCTCGGGCAACGTCATTTCGACGTCCAGCTCATTGGCGGCATGGTCCTGCACGAAGGCAAAATTGCCGAGATGAAGACCGGCGAAGGCAAGACGCTGGTTGCGACCCTTCCGGTCTATCTCAACGCGCTCGCCGGCCGCGGTGTGCACGTCGTCACCGTCAACGATTATCTCGCCAAGCGCGACGCCGAATGGATGGGCCAAATCTACAAGTTCCTCGGCTTGACCGTCGGCGTCATCGTGCATGGCCTCGACGACGAACAACGCAAGAAGGAATACGACTGCGACGTCACCTACGCCACCAACAACGAGCTCGGATTCGACTACCTGCGCGACAACATGAAATACCGGCTCGAAGATATGGTGCAGCGCAGCCATATCTACGCCATCGTCGACGAAGTCGATTCGATCTTGATCGATGAAGCTCGCACTCCGCTGATCATTTCAGGTCCGCTGGACGATCGCTCGGAATTCTACAACACCATCGACGCTTACATTCCCCGGCTGGACAAGACCGATTACGAGCTCGACGAGAAGCAGCGCACCGTCAATCTCACCGAAGTCGGCATGGAGAAGATGGAGAATTTGCTGCGCGATGCCGGGCTGTTGAAATCGGATTCGCTTTACGACGTCGAGAACGTCTCGGTCGTGCATCATGTCAATCAGGGATTGCGGGCGCACAAGCTGTTTGCCCGCGACAAGGATTACATTGTCCGTAACGGCGAAGTGGTGATCATCGACGAATTCACCGGCCGCATGATGCCGGGCCGCCGCTACTCCGAAGGGCTGCATCAGGCGCTCGAAGCCAAAGAGCATCAGCCGATCCAGCCGGAGAACCAGACGCTCGCCTCGATCACGTTCCAGAATTACTTCCGCATGTACGAGAAGCTCGCCGGCATGACCGGTACCGCGGTGACCGAGGCCGACGAATTCCAGGACATCTACAATTTGGAGGTTTTGGAGATCCCGACCAACATGCCGATGATCCGCATCGACGACGATGATGAGGTCTATCGGACGGCAGCGGAGAAATTCCGCGCCATCTTGGCTTTGATTGAGGACTGTAAGGGGCGCGGTCAGCCCGTCCTGGTCGGCACCACGTCGATCGAGAAATCCGAGCAGCTCGCCGAAATGCTGCGCAAGCAGGGTTGGGAGCAACATGATTTCTCGGATCCCAACGCGTTTGCGGCGCTCTATTCCGGCGATGAGGGCGCCTCCAAGGCCAAGGTGTTCGCGGTCCTCAACGCGCGCTATCACGAGCAGGAAGCGCAGATCATTGCGCAAGCCGGCGTGCCGGGCGCCATCACCATCGCCACCAACATGGCCGGCCGCGGCACCGACATTCAGCTCGGCGGCAATGCCGACATGCGCATTCGCCAGGAATTGGCCGACATCGCCGAGCCGCGCGAGCGCGAAAAGAGCGATCGTGCCGCTGAGATCCGCGCGCAAGTCGCGCGGTTGAAAGAAAAGGCGCTCACGGCCGGCGGCCTTTACGTACTTGGCACCGAACGCCACGAAAGCCGCCGCATCGACAATCAATTGCGCGGCCGTTCCGGACGCCAAGGCGACCCCGGGCACTCGAAATTCTTCTTGTCGCTCGAAGACGACCTGATGCGCATCTTCGGCACCGACAAGCTCGACGGCATGCTGCAGCGGCTCGGCCTTAAGGAGAATGAGGCCATCATTCACCCCTGGATCAATAAGGCGCTGGAAAAGGCGCAGCAAAAGGTCGAGGCGCGCAATTTCGATATTCGCAAGAACCTCCTGAAGTTCGACAACGTGATGAACGACCAGCGCAAGGTCATTTTCGACCAGCGCGTCGAATGGATGGAGGATCAGGCCGTAGGCGAGGTGGTCGCCGACATGCGGCATACCGTGATCGACGATCTGGTAGCCAAACACGTGCCAGAGAATGCCTATCCGGAACAATGGGACGCCGCCGGGCTGCGTGAGGAGCTCAAGCGCGTGCTCGGTCTCGATCTTCCGGTCGACGAATGGGCGAAGGAAGAAGGCATTGCCGACGAAGAAATCTTCGCGCGCGTCGAACGCCGCGCCGACGAGCATATGGCGGCGAAGGTGGCGCAATGGGGTCCCGACGTCATACGCTATATCGAGAAATCGATCCTGCTGCAGACGCTCGACCATCTCTGGCGCGAACACCTCGTTATGCTTGATCATTTGCGCCAGGTGATCGGGTTCCGCGGTTATGGCCAGCGCGATCCGCTCAACGAATACAAAGCGGAGGCGTTCAGCTTATTTGAAGCCATGAGCCAGAATCTGCGCGAAGCGGTCACGGCGCAGTTGATGCGTGTCGAGATCCAGGCGGCGCCACCGCAGCAGCCGGCAATGCTGCCGGCCATGGAAGCGCACAAAATCGATCCGGCGACCGGTGAAGATGAGATGGCTTTGGCGATGGCCGGCGCCGAAACGTTGGCGCGGCACGGTATCGGCCCGGCCGGCGGGCGCGTCGCGGGTGCGGCACTGCCCGCTGGCTCACCGCCAGGATCGGCGTTGGTACGGGCGCAGGCGCCGCCTCGTAATCCTCAGGATCCGCAGAGCTGGGGGAAGGTTGGCCGCAACGAGCCTTGTCCGTGCGGCTCAGGCAAAAAATACAAGCATTGCCACGGGCGGTACGCCTGACAGGAATTAGTTGTCTGGCATCAGGGATCAGCAAGCCCCCTGATCCCTGATCCCTGATTTCTGATTACTGGAGTCCCGCCCAGCGACTGTCGAACGAGCCGGTTGGAACGACCGGTTGCGCGCCCTTGATCAGGCTGCCGCTCGGCGGCGGCGTGGTCGCGCTGGCCAGTTGCGGAGCTTGTGGCGGCGGCGACGGCCGCGGCGCTGCCGCAACCGGTGCTTGCGGTTTTTGTGGTTCTGTTTTTTGCGGCTCGGATTTCGCGATCTCGACTTTCCGAGCTTCCGCTGCCGGGCGCAACCCGGCGAGTGCGGTGCCTTGCGGCGCGGCTGGCTGCTGGGCGGTATCGCTCTTCGGCTTGAACAGACGCGTGAAGAAATTGTCCTGGCTCGTATCCGCGGAGGCGACTTGGCTAGTGCCCTGAGTCGTCGTGCGGTCAAACAGGCCACCAAACAAACTGGGCTTTTGCACCGAAGCGGTTTTCATGCTGGCTTCGGGGTCCGCGCGCGGGCCACTGAGCGTCGGCCGCGGCATGCCCGGATGGATCGGCGGCGCGTGCACATGCCCGTCATTGTCATAGACCGGTGCGGACTCTTCGAGCTTGGCGACGAATACGCGGTTCATGCCGCCATCGGTGCCCATGGTGATCGGCGCCACCGGCGCATTTAGTCTGGTCAATTGCGCGACCTGGTATTCGTCGTTGCGTTGCTTCTCTAGCGCCGGCCCGGCGATCTCCACGGGCACTTCATAGGTCGGGCAGCGAGTGGCCGGGCTGAATGCAAGGGGCTTGGTCGAGTTCGCCGGCGGCTGCGCGTCGAACACATAATGCCGTTCGCACACGTCAACTTTGGGCTCGAGATGCGTCACCTCGAAGTGATCGTTGCCTTCCTTCAGCACTTTCCAGAAAGGCATATTTGGATTGGTGCGATGTCTCGCCAGGTTCGCCGCGGTCAGGCGGAACGGATAGGCTTGAATTTGGAATTGCTTCTGGCCGCCAAGGAATGACTCGCGCGCCAGGGAATAGATTTCACCGATCTGTTCGTCGGTCATGGCGTAGCAGCCGCGCGACGAGCAATCGCCGTGAATCATAAGGAACCCGCCAGTGTAACCGTTGGCTTTGTCATAGGCGTTTGGGAAGCCCATGTTGATGGCGAGGTAGTAGTTGGAATTCGGATTCATCAGGCCGGGCGTGATCGAATAGAAGCCCTCCGGCGCCTGGCGATCGCCTTCCACTTTCTTCGGGCCCAGTTCGCCCGACCAGCGGCAGATCGGGTAGACTTTGAGCAGCTGATAGAGGCCTGTGGTGTCCTGCTTCCACACCTCCAGTTCCGATTCCTCTTTGAACACGCGAACGAGGACCGGAGAATCCTTCGGCATATTTTTCTTTTGCAGGAGCGCGAGCATTTCAGGCGAGATTTCCTTCATCGCCCTGCTCGGCAGCTGATAGCCCTCATCGCTGTAGCAGCCGGCGAGCGCCAAGGCGCCGGCAAGAGCCGCCGATGTCATGAGCACACGCAAACCGGCGGCGCTGCACGCCAGCGCGCGAATGAGGTAGGCGCGGATCAAGACGAGATTCCCCGACAGATGGACCATCCCCCGTGCCATCAGCTGCTTAATCGTTATCCGCAAGAGGCGGCTTTCGCAAGGCAACCGCCTCCGGCCCCTACGCTTGAACACCCCCTGCTTAAATGATTGGTAAATTATCGTCGAATTTGGCGGGGAAATCCAACGCTTTAGCAACCGCGCCGCATCGCGTGGAGGAATCGCGGCGACATTGTGGCAATCGGCGGGCAGGCGTTGCGTTTGCGCCTTCGGCCGTTATCCGAGCGTGCGCCCTAGCGCGACGAATTTTTCCCGCCGCAGCCTGACGATTGTGGACCGATCGAGCCCGCGCAATTCGCCAAGCGCCTCGGCAATCGCCTCTCCTGTCGTGCTGATTGCGGCCGCGGCGTCGCGATGGGCGCCTCCGGTCGGCTCAGGCACAATCATGTCGATCACGCCGAAGCGGGTCAGATCCTGCGCGGTAATTTTCATGCTGGATGCCGCATCTTCTGCTCTTGCGGTGTCGCGCCACAGAATCGAGGCGGCGCCCTCCGGAGAAATCACACTGTAGATGGCGTGTTCCAGCATCAGCACGCGATTAGCGGTAGCGATCGCGATCGCGCCACCGGAGCCGCCCTCGCCGATGATCACGGCGACGTTTGGCACGCCGATCTCGAGACAGGCTTCGGTCGAACGGGCGATCGCTTCGGCTTGGCCGCGTTCCTCGGCTCCGATGCCCGGATAGGCGCCCGCGGTATCGACCAGGGTCAACACCGGAATCTCGAAATGGTCCGCCATCGTCATCAGGCGTGCCGCTTTGCGATAGCCTTCCGGCCGGGCCATTCCGAAATTGTGTTTAAGCCGGCTGTCGGTGTCGGAACCCTTCTCGTGACCGATCACGCAGACGCTTTCACCGCGGAAGCGGCCGAAGCCACCGACGATGGCTGCATCGTCGCCATGCTTACGATCGCCGGCCAGTGGGACGAATTCGCTGATCAGTCCCGCCACGTAATCGAGGCAATGCGGCCGTTGCGGATGGCGTGCGACCTGCGTCTTCTGCCATGGCGTAGCCCGCCGTAGAGTTCTTTCAGAGCGACCGCGGCCTTGTTTTCGATGCGACTGATTTCTTCGCCGATTGCGATGGAATCGCCGCCGCTTTGCAGCGCGCGTAATTCTTCCACCTTGGCCTCCAGTTCGGCCACCGGTTTTTCGAAATCGAGATAGCTGCGCATGCGGCTAGTTACTTGCACAAAGTGGCTTGCTGAGGGGCAGACATATTATTCATGCGCCAGCGGGTGCAAGTCACGCACCATCCCCTTCAGGCGCTCCTCCAGGATATGCGTGTAAATTTGCGTGGTTGAAATGTCGGCATGCCCAAGCAGCGTCTGCACCACGCGTAGATCGGCGCCATTATGCAGGAGGTGACTGGCGAAAGCGTGGCGCAGGACATGGGGACTGATCTGTTCGGCACGCAATCCTGCCGCTCGCGCGAGGCTCTTCAATTCGCGCGCCAAATGCTGGCGTGTCAAATGCCCGGTTTCACCGAACGAAGGGAACAGCCACTTCGAGTGCGCATCTCGGCCTGACAGCGCAAGAAGCGCGAGGTAGTCCTGCGTTGCGCGTCGGGCGGCATCGTTCAGCGGCACCAGACGTTCCTTGTTTCCCTTGCCGCGCACCACAATGACCTGGGCCTCCCGGCGCGCGGCGGCAATCGGTAGCGCAACGAGTTCGGAGACCCGCAGTCCCGTCGCATACAGGATCTCGAGGAGGCAGGCGAGCCGCGCCGCGCGCAAGCGCACCCCCAGCGGCGCCGCCGGGTCGCATTGACCCGCCGCGCGTAGCAAGCGATCGACTTCAGCGATCGTGAGAATCTTCGGCAAGGCGCGTTGGCGCTTGGGTCCTTCGAGCACGGCCGCCGGGTCATCCTTGCGGTGACCTTCCGCGTAGAGAAATCGGTAAAGCTGGCGGATTGCCGAAAGCCGCCGCGCTGCGGTAGCGGCCTGCAAGCCGCGCCGCGAAAGCTCTTCGAGATATGCCCGCAAATCGGCTGTCCGTGCCGCAACGATAGACCGCCGCGCGCGTTTGAGGTGCGTGGCAAGGTCTTGAAGATCGCGTTCATAGGCGGCGAGCGTGTTGGGTCCGGCGCCGCGCTCCGCCGCCAGCATGTCAAGGTAAAGGCGGATGAGCCGCTCGTCGGAATGTCGCGCTGCAGCCGCAGATGCGCGAGCCATGATTGCGCGAGCCATGAACGCTCTCAGTGCTCCTTGAAAAATTTATCGGGAGGAACCGAAACCGAGATTTCGCGCGACTTCGGCTCCACGAAATGCGCAAGCGCGTACACGCCGCCATAGACGACGGCGCACAAAACCGCAATTACCGTTAATAGCCGCAGTAAGCTCGGCATTCTCTAGTGTCCCGATTCCGAAGTTCGTAAGCATTTGCGGCGCGCTCGTACGAACTTCGGAATCGATAAGGACACTAGCAACTCTATCCTTGTAGTGCCGCTTCTGAACCCGAAGTTCGCATCCGAGCACTCCGCAAACTTGTGCGAACTTCGGGTTCGCGGCACTAGCGTGTCGATTCTGCGCTTCGCAGCTATTCGCCCCGCGCCTTCGCATGCGAACTTCGGAATCAAATCAAAAGCGAAATTAGCAAATATATTAATGCTCGTGCGGTTTTTGGTTTGGGTTCCGCGGATAGAGCTACTGGTGAATTACAAACGCGAGCCTCACCCATCGGGGGCGCGGGAGTATCGCCGTTGGTCATGGCGTCGGGACCGGCTACGATCACCGTTTCGGCCGCATTGCAACTGCTCGCTGTGCTTATGTTGCCGTTGGCGTATCAGCTGCGGCTGGCAATAGGCGAACAATCGATCGGACGCTGAAAGAGTTAAATGGTTGGTATTACTACACAAAAAGATCATGAAAACGGTTCATCGCCGGCCATCCTGGCACGCTTGGGCGATCGGTCAATCGTGCTCATCGGGATGATGGGCGTTGGCAAATCGTCGATCGGCCGCCGGCTCGGCTCCCGGCTTGGCGTCCCGTTCGTCGATGCCGATACCGAGATCGAACGAGCGGCGGGCATGAGCATTGCCGACATTTTCGCCCGCCACGGCGAGGCTGCATTCCGCAGCGGCGAAGCGCGCGTGATCGCGCGCTTGCTCAACGGCGGCCCACAGGTTTTGGCCACCGGCGGCGGAGCGGTGATGAATGAGGCGACACGCGCTCTGATCAAGGAAAGAGGCGTTTCGATCTGGCTGTCGGCGGAGCTTGATCTCTTGCTGCGGCGGATCAGCAAACGCAAGGCGGAACGGCCGATGCTGCAAACGGACGATCCCGCCGCCGCCTTGCGCGACCTTTTGACAACGCGCCAACCGATCTATGCGCAAGCCGATATTACCGTGCAGTCGCGTGACGTGCCGCATGATGCCATCGTGACCGAAATCATCGAAGCGTTGACCGCGTTTTTCAGCGCTTCGCCGCCACGAGGTCAATAATGACGGCCCCGATGCGCAGCGACTGCGTCGTCGTTCCGGTCGCGCTTGGGCCGCGCAGCTACGACATTGCGATCGGACGCGGCGTCATCAGCACGCTTGGGACGCGGATCGCCGCGCTCCGGCCTGGCGCTAAAGCTTTCATCGTCACCGATCAAAACGTGGCGCATCATGCCATGCCGGCTGCCGAGGCGGCACTCAAGCGCGCCGGCGTGCCGACGGGTCATATGGTCGTTCCGCCTGGTGAAGCGTCGAAAAGCTATCGCGTCTTCGAGCAGGTCTGCGAGGCCATTCTCAATGCGCAGATAGAGCGCGACGATCTGGTCATCGCCCTCGGCGGCGGGGTGATTGGCGACCTTGCCGGATTCGCCGCTGCCGTGGTCCGGCGCGGGCTCGATTATGTGCAAGTCCCGACGACACTGCTGGCTCAGGTGGATTCTTCGGTGGGCGGCAAGACCGCCATCGATTCCGGACACGGCAAGAATCTGATTGGCGCATTTCACCAGCCCATCCTAGTCGTCGCCGACACCGCGCTGCTCGACACGCTGCCGAAACGCGAATTCCGCGCCGGTTATGCCGAACTCGTGAAATACGGCTTGCTCGGCGACGCTGCATTCTTCGCGTGGCTGGAAACGCACTGGCGCGAAATCTTTGCCGAAAGTTCGTCCGGAAACCCCGCGCGTGAACAGGCGGTGGCGGTGGCTTGCCGCGCCAAGGCTGCAATCGTCGCCCGCGACGAGCGTGAGACCGGCGAGCGCGCCTTCCTCAACTTCGGCCACACCTTCGGCCATGCATTGGAGGCCGGCTGCGGATTTTCCGATCGCCTGCTTCACGGCGAGGCGATCGCAATTGGCATGGTGCTCGCTCTCGAATTCTCCGCGCGTCAGGGCTTGTTGCCATTATCGGAGGCTGAGCGGGTAAGGCGCCATTTCGCCGAGGTCGGGTTGCCGACCAGCCCAGCCGATATTTCCGGCCCGCTGCCCGGTATTGACCGGATGATGGAATTGATCGGCCAGGACAAGAAAGTAAAGCGCGGAATGCTTACATTCATCCTGGCGCGGGCAATTGGCTCCGTCGTCATCGAGACCGGGGTCGACGCGCGCCAAGTACGGGCTTTTTTGAGCGAGAAGCTTGCCGAGCGATGAGCATTGTCGATTGGCTGACCGTGTTTGCGGTCGTTCTCTGTCTTTTGATCTCGGCGTTCTTTTCCGCCAGCGAAACCGCGCTTGCCGCCTCGTCGCGCGCGGCGATGCTGCGCCTGGAAAAACACGGCAATCGCGATGCCGGCATCGTCAACCGGCTCATGGCGACCCGCGAGCGGCTGCTCGGCGCGATCCTGTTTGCCAATAATTTCACCAATATCGCCGCTTCGACTTTGGCGACCGGGATACTGCTGGTCCATTTCGGCGAGGCCGGGGTCATCTATGCGACCTTCGCGATGACGCTCGTTATTTTTGTTCTAGCCGAGGTCTTGCCGAAGACGGCGGCGTTCAACGCTCCGGATCGCATGGCGCTAGCGGTCGCGCAACCGGTGGAGCGGACGGTACGCTTTCTTTCTCCCATTTTGCGTGTTGTCGAATCGCTGGTGCGGTGGATTTTACGCGGCCTGGGCATGCCGGTCGGCAAAATCCAATCGATCCTGTCGCCGGGCGAGGAGCTGCGTGGCGCGGTCGATCTGATGCACCGCGCCGGCGTCGTGGAGAAACTCGACCGCGACATGATGGGCGGCTTGCTCGATTTGCGCGAGCTCACGGTATCGGATGTGATGATCCATCGCACCAAGATGGTGATGCTCGACGCCGACGAGCCGCCACGCCAGTTGATCGACGACGTTCTCGCGGCGGGGGTCACGCGAATCCCGCTGTGGCGCAATTCGCCCGATAACGTCATCGGTTTGCTCAACGCCAAGGAACTGTGGCGCGCGCTGCACGCGGCCGGCGGCGATGCCGAAAAGATCGGCATTCCAACTTTGGCGAAGCCGCCGTGGTTCGTGCCCGACACCACGCCCGTCGCCGAACAGATCAAAGCGTTCCGCCACCGCAAGACGCCGTTTGCGCTTGTCGTCGATGAATACGGCGAACTCGAAGGCCTGGTCACCCTCGAAGACATTGTCGAGGAGATTGTCGGCGATATTTCCGACGAGCATGACATCGCCGTT
>WNGH01005638.1_pt1 | contig 11913 bp, 9 predicted proteins | sample 5400631 | NCBI WGS metagenome assembly WNGH01 (sample SAMN13153373, study PRJNA577476) | soil metagenome | isolation source: 115 cm soil or saprolite under Garry oak tree replicate 1 | place: USA:California | collected 2016-06-15 | reverse complement strand
CTGACGTCAACATTGGCCGGCGTCGCGGTCACGGCCTGCACTGCCGCCCGGGCGACGGCAGGCACAGCCGCCAGCGTGGCAGCGGTTAGCGCGGCCACCACAAGGAGCACAAACGGCCAACGTTGGCGCACAGGCGCGACCCGGTCCATGTCCAGCAGTATGAGCGCTCTTGCAAGAACTGGAAACCCGCGCTTCACGCCACGCCAGCGGCTTGCTTCACCGGCACGGCCAACTGCCCATTCGGATAGTGCTCGGCCATCGTGGCCCGTGATCATTCGTACGGAGGATGTCCTGCGCAAACGGCGGAAAGGATTGCCATGGGCGTCGGCAACTTGTGACAGCCAAGTAATTTCGTGTTCTTCCCGGGTCGCCCGCTCTTGGCATGGCCGCGGGTGGCCGGGTCTTGGCGCAGCCAGGTGTCAGCCCTGGGCCCACCCTGGTGTCAGCATGCCGACTGCGGTGGGGCCAGCCTCCAGGCAGATGTCGTCCTAGCACTCTGGTGACGAACTCGCGGCAAGCCATCTACTTTGAATCATGGCCCGCTCCACTGCACCGCTCGCCAGCGACAGCGTCGCCCCGGTGCGGATACGCCACGGACGAACCGATGAGCGGGCATGCGGATTACCCTGACCTGGCTGCGCCCGGAGCTGCGCAGGCGCTGGCGGTCGTTTACCGTGCTGGCCCTGCTGGTCGCCTTGGCCGTCGCGACGGTTCTCGCCGCCGCCGCGGGCGCGCGACGCGGACAGACCGCATTCAGCCGGCTGTGGGCGCGCACGCTGCCCGCGACCGTCACCGTGCTGCCGAACCAGCCGGGCTTCGACTGGGCCAAGATCCGCGCACTACCCGAGGTCAGCGCGCTGAGCACGTTCGCGGTCGCCGAGGGATTCGTGCTCGACGGGTACCCGGGCGCCAACACCGGATTCCCGCCTGGCGACAGCGAGATCTTGCGGACCATCGAACGGCCTGTGGTGCTGGAGGGACGGCTGCTCAACCCCAACCGCGTTGATGAGGTTGTGGTCACCCCAAGATTTGTTGCGAGCTTCGGCAAGGGCGTCGGCGATACGCTGACGCTGCACCTGCCGAGCCCGGAGCAGGCCGACGAGGGGTACGACTCGTCGGTCAACGGACCACCGCGTGGGCCGAAGATCCGGGCCCGCATCGTCGGGGTGGGCCGCTCCTTCTGGGGGGCCGACAACATCGGTGACAAGGGATCCGTGCTCCCGTCGCCGGCCCTGCTCGCCCGTTACCGCGCAAACATCATGGGCACCACAGGGCAGAGCTACATCAACGCGATTGTGCGGCTCAAGGGAGGTACCTCGGCGATCCCCGCGTTCCGCGCCGACCTGGCGCGGGTGAGCGGACGGTCAGACATCGACGTATTGAACAACCTGGTCGATTTCGGCGGCCCAGCGCGCAGGGTCACCGGGTACGAGGCCGCCTGCATGCTGGCCTTCGCGCTCGCTGCCCTGGTCGCCTCTTTCTTCCTGGTCGGCCAGTCGGTTGCCCGCTACACGTCATCCACAGCGGCGGACCTCCAGATCCTTCAGGCGGTCGGCCTGACGCCACGGCAGGCCGTCGCGTCATCCTCGGCCGCACCGCTGCTGGCCGCGGTCGCTGGGACGACGCTCGGCGTAGCCGGGGCGATCGTGGCCTCCCGGTGGATGCCGATCGGCGCTGCGTCGCTTCTGGAGCCGCATCCAGGGCTCGACGTGGACTGGCTGATCCTGGGTACCGGCTGGGTCATCGCACCGCTCATCGTGCTGGCCGGATCGGCCGCCACCGCGGCGGCGGCGCTCGCGGCAGGTCGGCGGCAGGTAACCCGGCGAAGGTCAGAAGTCGCGGCGGCAATGGCGGGAGCAGGTCTGCCCGTACCAGCGGTGATCGGCGCCCGCTTCGCACTGGAGGCAGGACGTGGCCGTGCGTCAGTGCCGGTTCGCCCGGCTCTGGTGGGCGCGGTCGCGGGTGTGCTTGGCGTGCTTGCGGCGTTCACCTTCTACGCCGGGGTCACGGACGCGGCCACCAATCCGGCACGCTTCGGGCAAACCCATCAGCTTGAGGCGTTCCTTGGCCTCAACGGGCGGGACTTCGGCCCGGCCGAGCGGGTACTGCGTGCGATCGCTGCCGACCACGACATCACCGGCCTCGACGACGCACGCATCGCGGTGGCGCAATCCGGCCAGACCTCCATCACGGCTTACACCTATGACCCGGTGGCCGGCAAGCGGCTCCCCGTCGTCCTCACCAACGGGCGCCTGCCTGCCAGCGAGAACGAGGTTGTGCTTGCCGTTGCGACGGCCCGCGCGCTGCACGCCGTCACCGGTTCCGTAGTGCGGCTGGTGGGCAGCACACGCCCGCAGGCCGTGACGGTGACGGGTATCGGCTTCGTCCCTGAAGGGCCGCATAACGGCTACGCAAGCGGCGCATGGGTCACCCCGGCTGGCTACGACCGGATCTTCAGCGGCGCGCGCTACTCCTTCAAGTTCCACGGCGCGGCGGTGGCGCTCAGGCCGGGTGCGGATGTGCAGGCCGTGGCCCGCAGGCTGAACGCCGCGGCCGCCGCCATCAACGGCGGCCAGGCATTCAAGTTTGGGGAACCCTCGCCGCTGGCGGAAGTCAGGGAGATCAAGGACGTTGCGGTGCTGCCGCTTGTGCTGAGCGGGTTTCTCGCCCTGCTCGCGTTCGGCGCCGTGGGCCACGCACTCGCCATTGCCGTGCGCCGCCGCCGCCACGAGCTTGCCGTACTGCGAGCGCTCGGGATGACCCGCCTGCAGACCAGGATGGTGGTGGCCACGCAGGCGAGCCTGCTCGCCCTGATCGGGCTTTCATTCGGGGTTCCGCTTGGCGTGGCGGTTGGCCGCACCATCTGGCGCGTGGTCGCTGACAGCACGCCGCTCGCATATCACCCGCCGCTTGCCGTGTGGGCGCTGGTGCTCATTGGCCCGCTGGCCCTGCTGGCCACCAACGTGCTTGCCACGTTGCCCGGCCGACGCGCAGCGCGGCTGCGCACGGCGCTGATCCTGCGCGCCGAGTAAATTTGACCGGCCACGACTGCGGACACGCTGCAACCAGAAGATGCGTCGCAACCTTGGCCCAATGAAATTGTTCGCGTTTTGTCGGTTCCACAAGGCACAGTTGGGGTTGCGGGCGGACGTGCTGATGAAGGGCTGCGTATGTCCTACAGCATTGAGGCCGAAGGCCTCATCAAGCGGTTCGGAAAGATCACTGCTCTGGCGGGAGCGGACTTCGCGGCTCGCACAGGGACTGTGTTTGGGCTGCTCGGTCCCAACGGGGCGGGCAAGACGACCGCAGTGCGCATACTCGCCACCCTGCTGCGCCCGGACGGCGGGCGCGCCAGCGTGGGCGGCTACGACGTGTCGCGTGACGCGCACAGGGTGCGCCAGCTTATCGGGCTCACTGGCCAGTACGCGTCCGTGGACGACGGACTGACCGGGTTCAACAACCTGCTTATGATCGGCAGGCTGCTTGGCCTGCCGCGGCGGGAGGCCCGCATCAGGGCCAAGGAGCTGCTTATCCGGTTCCAGCTTTTCGACGCGGCTGACCGGCCAGCCAAGACTTACTCGGGCGGCATGCGCCGTCGGCTTGATCTGGCCGCGAGCCTGGTCGGCCGCCCGCAGGTGCTGTTCCTGGATGAGCCCACGACTGGACTCGACCCGAACAGCCGCAGCGACGTATGGACCATGATCCGCGGCCTGGTCGCCGACGGGGTGACCATACTTCTCACCACGCAATACCTGGAAGAGGCGGATCACCTGACCCATGACATCGCGGTCATCGACCACGGCCAGGTGATCGCGACCGGGACTCCGGATGAGCTCAAGGCGAGGACCGGCGGGCAGGTGCTTGAGGTCTTGCCTGATGATAGAGCGCGGCTTGGCGAGGTCGCGGGAATCCTGATGAGCCTGACCGGCAACGCCGCAGACAGCGACGTTGTCGCCGGGCGGGTTACCGTGCCGGTGGCAGATGCCGCCGCGCTGCCCGAGGTCGTGCGGAGGCTTGACGCCGCAGGGATCATCCTCGCCGGCTTCGCGCTCCGTAAGACCAGCCTGGACGAGGTCTTCCTGGCGTTGACCGGTCACCGTGCCGAGGAGAACCCCGATGTGCCTGGTGACCGGGACCCTGCCGACGGGCGTGCCAGCGTGTCCGCGGCGAGTGCGGGTGCGACAACCTCGGGTGCGGCAACCTCGGGTGCGGCAACCTCGGGTGCGGCAACCGCGGGTGCGACAACCGCGGGTGGCCCGACGGCAGACGCGGTCGCCGACGCGGCGGCACCCTGGCTTGAGGCCGTCAGCAAAGCTGGAAGGAACAGCCCATGAGCGCCGTCACCACCTCGCCGCCGACCGGGCCGCTCGCGCCAGTTCTGGCCCGCCATGTCAGCCCTGTCGCCGGTCTACGGCACACCGCGACGCTGACCTGGCGCAGCCTGCTGAAGATCAAGACGAACAGCGAGGATCTCCTCGGCCTGAGCCTTCAGCCGATCATGTTCCTGGTGCTGTTCACATACGTGTTCGGCGGCGCCATATCCGGCAATACGCACCTCTACCTGCAGTACGCGCTGCCCGGGTTGCTCGTGCAAAGCGTGCTGTTCGCCACCCTCGGCACCGGCCTCATGCTCAACAGCGACATCACCGGCGGCGTTTTCGACCGGTTCCGTAGCCTCCCCATCGCCCGCTGGGCACCGCTGGCAGGCGCGGTACTCGGCGACATGGTTCGCTACATGATCTCCGTGGCCGTCATGCTCGGGTTCGGCATGGTGCTCGGGTTCCGGATCCGCACCAGCCCGCTCGCCGCCGCGGTCGGCTGCGCCCTGGTGCTGGGCTTCGCGCTGGCGATGTGCTGGATCTCCGCCCTGATCGGCTTGCTGGCGAGAACCGCACAGGGGGTGCAGATCTTCGGGTTCACGGTGATGTTCCCGATCGTGTTCGCGAGCAACTTGCTTGTCCCGACGCGGACCATGCCCGGTTGGCTGCAGGGGTTCGTGCGGATCAACCCGATGTCGGATCTGGCTAGCGCCACCCGAGGGCTGGTCACCGGCGGCCCGGTGACCGGTGCCGCTGTGAAGTCGGCGCTGTGGGCACTTGGAATCGTCGTGGTCTTCGCGCCGATCGCCGTCCGCGTCTACCGCCGCAAGACTTGACGCCGCTACACCCGGTCGGCTAGCGCCGCTTCGCGCGGCTGGGAGCGACCCGGGGCGGCTCGTCTGGCTGTTTCGGGTAGACGGGCGGCCATGGCGCGTCAAGCAGTCCGTTAGCCCGGTCCCGCGCGTTCATTTCCAGCAACGGTTCAAGGGTCTGCGGGTCGTCGTTCATGCCGGCCCACGGGTCGCCGACTGTGTCGAGCCTGGCCGCAAGCGTTGCGATGGTGAACTGGTCGGGGTGGATGTGGTCGATCTCCGCCCAGGTGACGGGCGTTGACACCTGAGCGCCCGGACGGGCACGCACCGACCAGGCGCCGAAGACCGTCTTGTGCGGCGCGTTCTGGTTGTAGTCCACGAAAACCCGCTCGCCGCGTTCCTCTTTCCACCATGCGGCGGTGATGAGATCGGGCCGGCGGCGTTCAAGCTCACGCGCGGCAGCCACCGCGGCGGCGCGGACCTGGTAGGAGTCGAAGCGCGGCTGCAGCCGTACGTAGACGTGCAGGCCGCGGTTGCCTGTCGTCTTCGGGTAGCCCACGATGTCGAGTTCGGTGAGCAGGAGGTGCAACTCGTGGGCTGTCTTGCGGATGTGGGTGAAGTCGACGCCTGGGGTGGGGTCGAGGTCGATCCGCAGCTCGTCGGTGTGGTCAGGGTCGTCTGCCAGGTAGGGCCAGACGTGGAAACCCAGGCAGCCAAGGTTCACCGCCCACAGCACGTGATCGAGGTCGGCGGCGACGAGCGCCCGCGACGTGGTGCCGTTGGGCGTGGTCACGGTGGTGGTATGCAGCCAGTCCGGGATGTTCTTCGGCACCCGTTTCTGGAAGAAGGAGGGCCCGCCCGCGCCTTCAGGGAAGCGCTGCAGCAGCACGGGGCGCCCGCCCATTGTCCGCATCAGCGGCTCGCTGACCCGCAGATAATGCTCGGCCAGGTCACCCTTTGTCTCGCCGCGCTCGGCAAAGAGCACCTTCTCCGGACGGGTGATCAGGCCGGTTCGCATGGTTGCCCGGTTGCTCGCTCGGTCACGACCGGAGATTACCCGAGCGGGGCCGCGTTAGGCGTCACCCCTGCCGTGCCCGCACGTCAGGCGGGCCGATCTCCGCGGCAGCCGTTCGGGATAATCACACCAAGCGCTGCCGTGCTGCGGTGACCTACCTTCGCCCGCCACGGTGAGCCCGGCTGTAGTTTGCGCTCCGAACGGGCCGGGGTGGTGGGTGGCCTGACCCATCGCAGGCCTTCGATTTTGATCCCGAACGGCTGGCGCTGCGTGTCACCCCGTTCGGCCGGTGGCACACCCGCGGGGAGTTTCCCGCTTCAGCCAGGCTCCGCTACCAACTTGCCGCGGGCGTCGGGGCCGAGCGCCGGGGGATCGGCTGTCGGCGGACCTGGGCCGAGCAGCAGGGTGAGCACTAGCTCGGGGATCTCATGGATTCTCGGGCTCGTGCCATCCGAGGCCCAGTGCTGCGCCAGGGCCAAGTCGGTGAGCCCGGCGATCGCCAGGGCAAGAAGCTCCGGCGAAACGTCGGCCCGAAGCTCGCCGCGGCCCGCGCCCTCTCGGACGGCCGCCGCAAGCTTGCCAACGAGCGGCGCCTCCGAGCCGATCACTTGTGGGTAGAGCCCCGGCGTACCCATCAAGCATTCCCGGACAAGGACCCGCGCGAAGGCGTCATTGCGGCGGGCCCAGGCGCAAAAGCCGTGCAGGATCACGCCAAGCTGCTGCCTGGCCGGAGCCTCGCCGTGTTCCGAGTTCGAAGCGTCGGCCCGCGCCGGGTTCGGAACCGCAGTCTGCCCTGCGTCCGAAGCGGCGGCCTGTGCCGATGCCTCCTGTACGACGGCCAAGAACAGTTCCTCTTTGGCCGGGAAGTAGTTGTAGATCGTTCCCTTGGCATAGCCAGCGGCCAGGGAGATCGCGTCGACGTTGGCCCGCTCGAATCCGGCACGGCCGAACTCTTGCGCTGCCGCTGCTAGCAGCCGCGCCCGCGTCGCCTGTTTCGTATCAGCTGAGATCCGAGTCATCGCGGTGCCCGTGTCACTCCTGTGCGATCTATCCATCTTTCTCCCCTCTCACTATAGCGGGTGACTGGTCACCCACTCTAGAGTGGGTGACCAGTCACCCATTCTAGGCTGGGCGGCCATCCAGCCAGCCAGCCAGTGGGAGTTAGGAGGCCTGAAGTGGCGAATCATCCAGCGATTGTGGCCGAAGCCCTGTCAAAGCACTTTGGCCGGGTTGACGCGCTCAGCGGCGTCTGTCTCGAACTCCCCGCCGGAACAGTGCTCGGCCTGCTCGGCCCCAATGGCGCGGGGAAGACGACGACGGTAAGGATCCTCAGCACCCTTCTTCGTCCTGACCGCGGGTGGGCGCGTGTTGCCGGGTTCGACGTTGTGAAACAGGCAGCCGCGGTCCGGCGACTGATCGGCCTGGCCGGCCAGTACGCGGCGGTGGACGCCTATCTGACCGGCCGGGAGAACCTGCAGATGATCGGACGGCTCTACGGGCTCGGTCGGCGTGCGGCCACCCGCCGGGCCGATGAACTGCTGGAACGTTTCGACCTCACCGGCATCGCCGGGCGCCTCGCGCGCACATACTCAGGCGGGACGCGCCGTCGTCTCGATATCGCCGCGAGCCTGGTGGCAGATGCCCCCGTGCTGTTCCTCGACGAGCCGACGACTGGGCTTGATCCCCGAGGTCGCGTCGCCGTGTGGCAACTACTCGGCGAACTGACGGCCCGCGGAGCCAGCTTGCTGCTCACGACCCAGTACATGGAGGAAGCCGACCGCCTCGCCGACAACATCGCCGTCATCGACAGCGGCCGGGTCATCGCCACGGGAAGCCCGGACCAGCTCAAGGCCCAGGTCGGCGGCGACCGCCTGGAGCTGAAGGCCGTGCCGGGCGACGACCCAAGACGGCTGGCCCGTGCCCTGGCTGGGCTGGGCTGCGGGCCGCTCGTCGTGGACGAGGTGGCGGGCCGGATCGTCCTTCCCGTGAGTGACGGACCCGGCATCCTTCCTGAACTTGCCGAACGCCTGGCCGTATCCGGACTGCGGGTCGCCGACCTGGCACTCCGCCGCCCGACTCTCGACGACGTGTTCCTAACCCTCACCGGCCATCCCGGGGCTGGCGCAGCGCGCGCGGAAGATCCACCTGTTAATAGCGGACCCGGGAGCGAGCTGCAGGGAGCCACCAATGAGCACCGCTGACCTGGACACCACGGGACACATCGCCCCGGCCTCGGCACTCGCCAACGTCGGTGTTATCACCGGACGTAACCTGCGCCGGCTTGTTCGAGTTCCCACGTTAATCGCCCTAGCCACAGCGCAGCCGATCCTCTTTGTGCTGTTATTCACCTACGCCCTTGGTGGCGCCGTTCGCGCACCGGGTGGGGCCTCCTACATTGACTATCTGCTTCCTGGTCTGCTCGTGCTCGCCATCGGGTTCGGCGCCTCGCAGACGGGTGTCGCCATAGCAGAAGACCTGTCCAGCGGCATGATCGATCGACTACGTGCGCTGCCAATCGCCAGCGGCGCGGTCCTTGCTGGGAGGGTAACCGCCGACGCCATCCGTAACCTGTTTGTCGTCGGGCTGATGATCGCCGTTGGGTCCGCCATCGGTTTCCGCTTTCACGCTGGGCCGATCGCCGCGCTGGCCGCCGTCGCTCTTGCTGTGGCAGTTGGGTTGGCGTTCTCGTGGCTCAACGCGCTGCTCGGACTTCAGGTACGCGACCCTGAGTCAGCCGGTCTGGCCGGCTTGTTCCCCATCATCATCCTCACGTTCACAAGCTCGACGCTGGTACCGGTGGCCACCATGCCCGGCTGGCTCCAGGCCTTCGCCAAGGTCAACCCGATCACGGTCGTCGTTGACGCGCTGCGCGTCCTGTGCCTCGGCGGGCCGACCGCGAAACCCGTGGCAGAAGCCGTGGCTTGGATCGCTGGGCTCCTCGTGGTCACCGTCCCGGCAGCCATCACCCGTTACCGCCACACAACCGCCGCATGACATGTGATTCAGGCCGTCCCGCAGGTGTCGCCGCTTGGCTTGTCAGCGTCGTCGTCGCCAGGCCCGGTGCGGCGCTTTCTGATACTTCGCGTTCACCCCGGCCTGAGCGCACCAGCCTCACTTGCGCCGTCCTGCGCGCCTTCGGATTTCCTTCTCTGGGTAATTAACCTTCAAGGTAGCTTACCACATATATAGTTCGCCAGGACAGCGTTATCCTCGAGGCGTGCAAGCGCAGACAGGTGCCCAGGATCTGGAGCCGCACCACCTACGGCTGGTTCGGGAGGTGGTGGGTCTTTGGGTAGAGATGCAGTCGCGCCTGCAGGCACACTTCGCCGCGCTGGCCGCAGAACACTCGCTGTCGGCGATCCAAGCCAAGGTCCTGATCCGGCTTGACCCCGCAGGTGCGGTAACGATGCGGGCGCTTGCCGACCATCTCCAGTACGACCCTTCCAACCTAACCAGCGTCATCGACCGCCTGGAGGCTCTCGGCGCGGTCCAGCGGCGGCCCGATCCGCGAGACCGGCGGGTAAGGGGAATTGTCCTTACCGACAAGGGGCTTCGGCTGCGCGAGGGGTTCTGGCAGCGGCTGGTCAGCGAGGCTGGGCCGCTGGGCCATCTCGGTGTCCGTGAGCTTGCGCAGCTGCGCTCGATCCTGCAGTCAGCGGTAGCAGGACCCAACCCATCAGGGCACTGAGATCGACGCGCAAGCAGCGCGATGAATTGTCTGTGCGCCGTCGCGCTGGTCGCGGCCTTGGGTTTGTGTGGGCCACCGCGTTGCCCGGCGGCCTCACAGCCGCGGTGCGGTCGCAAGCGCCCGCCGCGACAGCGAGAACCGGGCGCGAGGGATGCATGTGTCTTGGCCGAGCGCCAGGTCGGCCAGCACCTCGCCGAGCAGCGGCCCAAACTTGAACGCGTGACCTGAACAGCCACCGCCAATGACGAGTGTGCCCTCGCGGTCGACCACGAAGTCCTCGTCGGCGGTCATCGTGTACAGGCACGTCTCAGCAGCGAACCCTTCAGCAGCCAGACCAGGCAGACGCCGCCGCACATATTCGGCGGCCTCCTGCTCAAGCGCGGGATCGATCTCGTCGAATGGCCCGTTGCGCGGGTCGACGGCCGGGCCCGGCACGTGCGCGGCCACCTTCACGCCGGGCGCGTCGCCGGCCATCGGCACCGCGTACCAGCTCGGACCCGTGGACTGCCATTCGATCAAGGTGGGCCATCGCGCACCATCGCCGTCACGCGGCTTGAAATAACGCACCTGCTGCACCGTCGCCGTCAGCCGTGGGACGTGGGCGACGGCACCAGCTAGTAGCCCTTCGTTCCACGAGCCCGCCGCGATGATCGCCACCCGAGCCGAGATCTCACCAGCCGAGGTCAGCAGCACCGCCCTGTCGTTTTGGGGCTCGATGGCCAACACCCGGGCCCCGGTCCGTACCTGGACGCCATCGCGGGCGGCCAGCCGATGCTGCGCCGCGACCGCGCGGCCGGCCAAGCACACCCCAGCCTCAGGCTGGAACAGCATCCGCTCGCCTGGCCGCACTGCGATGCCAGGGAAACGCAAGCGGATCTCCCCAGCCGCCAGCCAGACGTGCTCCACGCCGCAGGCCTTCAGTGCCGCCGCGCACTCGCTCGCGAAAGGGCCAGCGTCCAGCCCGCCGGTCGGCACCAGCAGCTTCTCGCCCGCATCGTCCTCCAGACGTGCCCATGCGTCGCGCGCACGAATGGCCATCTCGACGTAGTCCGTGTGAGGGTAGGAAAACCGGAAGATGCGCGTCGCCCCGTGCGAGGAACCGCGGGCGTGGCCGAGACCGAACTGCTCTAGCAGTACCGCGGGCACACCGCGCGCGCCGAGGGACCGCGCCGCCGCCGACCCGATCACACCGGACCCGACAACCGCGACCTCCACCCGCTCCACGGCCGCGATGATAACCCCGCTGCCCGCGCTGCCGGCCGCTGCCTGCGGGCCTGCGGCTGTTTGTGCTATCCGCGGGCCTGCGGCCGTCCGCGCTGTCGGCGGGCCTGCGGCTGTCCGCGCTGCGCGCGCTGCCCGGGGCCTGCGGCCGTCCGCGCTGTCCGCGGGCCGTCCGGGCTGTCCGCGCTGCGCACGCTGTCCGCGCGCCGTCCGGCTTCGGTTGCTGGCTAAGCAGGCGGTCGGCGCACAACAGGCGCACATAGGAAGGCCACATTGGGGATCTGGCTCAAATTTCCTGATGATCACGAGCGGCGCTACTGTCGGCGTGTGGTGAATGCGGCATTCACCACACAGGAGTGTGGTCGCTGTCACATTCACCACGTTCTGCGCACCAGGTACCAAGATCAAATCGTCATCATCACGTTATGCGAGGCAGATCCCATATTGGGGGGCATATCCGGGCGCGCAGCGAGCGAACCTGCCGGGCGTGGGCCTGGATGCGGGCGAAGATGAGGCGGCAACCGGCGGTGCATGAGGCTTGCCTGCGTCGGTGTTTCAGCGTCCGTCCAGCAGGCCTTGAGCTGGCGCGCCGAAGATGTGCGAGCATGCCGGGCTCATTTCGCGCCACGGCTGGGGCTGTGGGCGAGGGCAGGTCCGGCAGAGGAGGAAGGTGGTTCACGCCATGGCGGATGATCAGGGTGCGGAGCTAATCGGCATGATCGAGCGCCACGCGCGCGGAACTGCGGTTGGTTGGCTCAACGCGCTCGGCCGCAGCGATGCCGCACACGCGCGCCTGTTTGCGCCTCCGCTGGCCGGACCCGCTGTGCTGCTGATCGGACCTCTCGGCCCGATGATCGG
>WNGH01025321.1_pt1 | contig 11919 bp, 13 predicted proteins | sample 5400631 | NCBI WGS metagenome assembly WNGH01 (sample SAMN13153373, study PRJNA577476) | soil metagenome | isolation source: 115 cm soil or saprolite under Garry oak tree replicate 1 | place: USA:California | collected 2016-06-15 | reverse complement strand
GGACTCAACTCGAAGATCCGGCTCATCAACCACCGGGGCTACGGCCACCACACGGCGGCCGCGGTCATCGCGATGATCTACCTCTGTTGCGGCGGGATCACGGTCCGGCTACCCACGGAAAGGTGAGGAGAACCCAAAAAGTTGGGGGTACCTTTCCAGCTCAGTCTGGGTGAAGCAGCGACGGGGACCTGGGTCTCTCTGGGGTTCGGAATTCGCTTCGGAACCAGGCCAAGGCCGAGGGCTGTCGCTTCGGGCCGATAGGGACAGCATTCGCGGTTTGATGTCGGCTCGCAGCCCCCTCGAAGAGCCAGCCTGCGGCGTGATCTTGTCCGGGTCCGGTGATCTTCTGGCTAGCTCCTCGGAGCGCACATCACCGTGTACGGAATCAACCTCTGCGCCCAGGCCCCTGGATGCTATTTGGTGGCCAGCCGAGCTCCTGCTGAAGTTCGGGCCCGACGCACTTCACGAATCTCTCGCCCGAGAGTCCAGGGAGGTCGGATGCCGCGAGCACCCGGGCAAGCACCTTGGGCCTGAGTTCGCGACGAGCAGCACCTTCGATGAGTTCAAGGGCTGGATCCACCAGCATGTCGTCCCACGAGGTAGGGGACGAACGAATTAGGGCCAGAGTTAAGGACCTCATTGCGCGGGTTCTCTCTCGTGGGCTTGCCTGTTTCCCCCCTGAGTCGGGGTTTTGATCCCACGGGCGGGTCGGGATCGCATACCAGGCCGCCACGTTATGCAGCGTGGCCCCGTCCAGCTCGTCCCGGAGCCAGCCGATGGGGGCGTCGTCGGCGTCCCATGCACCCTTCTCGACGCTCTCTATCTCGTCTTGGGGGTCGCTGGCGTCCTGGATTAGGAATAGGGCGACGGCAAGCGCGAATCGTACCCGGCGAGACGCGGCGATTCGAGCGCTGTCATGATCGTCCTCATCTTTGGTACGGGTGATGCGCCCTAGAGCCTTCTCGTAGTGGGCGATGGCCGAGAGCAGGGACTCGCGCTCCCCTTCGTTGGGGCCGCGTCTTTCCTCTGCGTGGTTGGATGCGCCCGCTTTCGCTGGCAACGCCTCCGGAGGAATAAGGTCGCGGCCATCAGGGTCGCTAGGCACCTTAGCCTCCCGTGGCGCTCTGCCCCTGGGCCAAGCTCGGTGGCGATAGGCATCTCCGAGATTCTCGTGCACCTGATACCAGCGCTGAGGTGATTGGTCAGCCGCTTCCTGCAACGTCTCAATAGCTCGGTCAAAGAACTCCGGATGGCCAGGGGTCGACAGACCAGCGTCAATGTGAAGCCGTCCAATGTAGTTGAGGAACTGAGCCCGCTCGTGGAGGTTCGTATGAGGGCGAAATCGCCAATACCAATAACGACGAAGCCTTCGGACGACGCTGCCGGGATTCTCCGCCCACTCGGTAAAGTATTCGAGGGGACTCCCGACGATCCTTGACCTCTCTTGATGAGCGTTCACTAGAGCAGCCCCTCGCGCCGATACAACTCGATAGCCACATAGCGCGCCGCCCACTGGAAGAGGCTCTCGTATTGAGTTCCCAGACTCCTGTCTGTCGTGGGCCCGGGCCGATCCGGGATTGTAAAGGCCAGCGGCTCAAGCTCGTTTCGTAGGTCGGACAGATCGAATGACAACTGCAGCCGTGCACGTTCATGGTCATCGGTTTGGAAGAGGTAGGGCGTAACCCTTGTCCCACCAGGGCGGAACCACGCAAGCGCTGCAAGTTGGGCCAGTGGTCCCGCCCCGCCTGGCAGGTCCTTCAACGTCGCGGCCATCTGACTAAGCTTGTCGTCGAGAGCGGGTCTAGGGAGAGGGGTTCTTCGAGCCATTCTCTTTCCAATGATCCGCCCCCGATCCTTAAGACGAACCTCCTCTTGAAGCTCGGCGTCCGAAATCTTTCGGAGCCGCTCGATCTCCTTGATCAGGGTCTCTCTGAAGCGTTGGCTCAGTCCTGATCCCATTTTGCCAACCATTTCGGACCCCGACGCGTTCACGAGGTCTCCCACCACAACCTGCCGCTTGGAGCGCTGACGAAGTGCCCACATCAGCAACGCAAGCGCAATCAGTGCGATGAGAACCTTGAGGGCGGCCGCTGCGCTATCGCCCACCTTTTGGAACTGGCCCGGCACGCCCTCGTACTTGGCACTTGTCGCGGTGGCCACCGGGCCGGGAATCAGCGTCGGGCTAGGACTTGGAAATGGGAACGCCATTGGGCTTGGGCTGGGAAACACGAATCCCTGCGACCTTGGGGTAGGGAATGGAAAGGACTTATTGCTGGGGGAGGGGAACGGGAAAGCGGTTGGACTGGGACTCGGAATGGGGACCGGCGTGGCTCCACTTGAGGTGGAGCCATCAAGAAGCGTCACCCGCGGCGCCAACGCTTGAGCGCTGGACTGGATCGACAACAGCAGGAGTCCAGCGGTAGCCACCCCGACGATCACTCCCGCAGCCTTCCCGCGGCGGCGACCTCTCACAGTGTCCACCTCTCTGCTTGCTCCTGCGCCGGGGGGTGAGAGCGCCTAATCCAGTAGGCGTCAAGCTACCCGAGCCGCTGAAACGAGTCAAGCCTGCGATCGTTCGCGGTCATCTTGACCTGAGGCAACCTAGCCCTTTGACTGCGATTGACCGGATCCTAATCGAGCACGACTGGCCGGCCCGAGGTTGCCCGCCGAGGGGCTGCTGCAAAGGGGCCGGAAGCAGCATTCTCAGCCATGGGCGATCGCTCCCGCCTTCCCCTCACCGCTCATCTGGCCAGATTCGCGGGCCGAGCGCCTCTGGATCCTGGTCCGTAGACCGGCTCCATCGTCGCTCTAGGACGAGGTGATTGACTCGTCGTCACCTGGATCGCCAAGTACCACAGTGAAGCGTGGTTCCAGGTTTCTCCCCATCTCGCCGTGGCATTTCTTGTACTTCTTGCCTGAGCCGCACGGGCATGGCTTGTTCCTTCCGACCTTCGGCACCCCGCGGGGGACAGGCTGTCCCTGATCGTCGAGCTCGGAGGTCTGGAAGTCCATGATCGCGACGTCGGCACGACCGTCACCCACGGACCTCACGAAGTTGGGCGCGTAGGAAACCGGATCCCGCGTGTCCGGGTGGTAGCTGGCGGTTGCCATCGATCCGTCTCGTGGCACGACGATGCTCATGCAGTCGCGACCGATGAGACCCCGCGCCGCCGGCCGCTTCGCCGCCCTTCGGACCATGGCGACGGTGCGGGCCACGAGCGCTTCGGCCGGAGCGCGACCGAGGAGGGCGTTCGCCAGGTCCTTCAAGTCGCCAGGGTGAACGGCAGCCTTCACCCCACAGGACAAGAGAAGGCGTTGCGGACCGACGACAGGGCGCTTCTCGACGAACGTCTGGAGCCCAAACTCCCGGGTTGGGATCTCCGCCGGTTCCTTCGTCGCATCGTGGTCGATGTTCGACAGGATCGCGGCGAACGCGAGGGGCGGGTCGGCCCGATCGACGTACCCGGCGACGTGGAAGCTGAGGGCTCGACGCCGGGGGTCGGCGATCGGGAGCTGCCAGATGACGTCCGAGAGACGGTCCCTCAGTCCGAGGAGGGTCGTTTCCAGCAGGTGATCCGCTCCGCCGCACTCCGCGAGGGCGTCGAGGATCCACCTGCTGGCGTTGAAGTCAGCGATCGTCGCGAGCCCCGTGAAGGCGACGCTCACCGCAGCGTCTCGGCAGGCGAAGAACGTCGCCTTGTTGATGACATCGGGGTCTTCACCGAGGCGTGAAAGACGGCGGTCCGATACCTGGATCGCCTGGTCCTCGTTGACGGCGGTGATGATCAGCGTCACGAGGAACAGGGTAGCGTTCCGATCCAACCCTCCCGGCGATTCTGACAGACATGAGGTGTCCACCCCGCAGGCAGGTACTCCCCGCAATGCGGTGCTCACGGCTCGCCACACCGGCTATCCCCGCTGCTACGAGGTCCAGCCCCTCGTGACCGTCCTCGCCACCAGGGGCGTCCCCGAACGTGCCCCTTCTCGTCCGGTGGGGGATTTCGGAGGACTGGGTGCGGGCGGACTGGAACCTGCCAGGATCTTGACATCCGTACGCCGATCGGCGTTTAGAAGCGACCCTGCCACAGAGTCGTCGTGGCGGCGGGGCGCCCCGCAGTGCTTTCGCCCCCTTAGAGCCGACCGCATCACGCCGGCTGAGCCTTGAGCCATGTTGCAACGGTGGGTTAGGAGCAGTCCTGGGCGCTCCTCCAGGAGTTCCCGTCCACCGCCGCTTACACGAAAGGTTCACGAAAGCGCACCACCCGCCGCATCCGTCCCGTTCGCCCCTTCGCCTTCCTGGGGGAGATGGCCATGGACCAACGCAAGGACGCGGCCTAGATTGCGATCCGCCCCGGAGCATTCGGGCTTCTGAGGTCTCCCCTCAGTCCCCTCCCTGGTGCTCCGGGGCGTCTACCGAAGCTAGAAGTCGGCAGCTACTAGTTGAAGTGCACCAAGCCCAGACAGGTGTATGTGCGAACCCCGGTGTTCGGGTCGACGGCTCGCGACCACGTGCCCGTGCCGGCCAGTGTGGCGTAGGCACCGGTGCCTTGGCTGATCATCCACGTGCCGCCGAAGAAGGTGGGATTCGTCACGACGTTCAGGTGGACTTGGAACTCCATCTGGAAGGTCCCGGCCGAGCCCGTCTCCACCGTCTTGAGCTCGATGTTGCACACTGGGGTCTGCGCGATACACCCCGCGCCGACCCCGAAGGGATCGGTCCACGATCCCGCGTCCGTGAAGGTTCCCGAGGCCGACCAGCCGATGGGGGTCCCTGCGCTGTCGCGCTGCAGCACGATGGTCTCGGCGGTCGAGGTCGTGGCCCCGGCCGGTCCAGCCACTGCGAGCGCCGCCAGGAACGCAGCGAGCACGATGATCGATGTTCTCCGAACCATGGTTCTCCCCTCCTGACCGTATTTGCTCCGCTAGGGCACGGGCTCTGTGTGCCTTGGGCACCACCTCCTCCGCACCGACGCTACGGGGCGGAGGAGGTGGATGAACCCTGGAAATCCGTGGAGTCGCCCTGGCCTACCGGCGGATCCGGCAAGGCCGCCGCGGGCGATCGCTGCGACGCGCGCCAGATGGGCATGCTCGACAGCGAGCGGAGCGAGCAACCCGAGGCGTAGTCACAGCCGGGTGAGTCACCGGCTCGACTGTCCCATTCGGCCCCTACCAACACGCTTGCGGCCCGGCAGGGTGCACTGCGAGCGTGGCGCGCGGCGAGTCCGGGTCAAGGACCCCCTGAATTTCCGACTGCCCACGCTGGGCGCACCGAGAGCTCAGATTTGGGGTGACCGAAGGAAGCTCCGGACCGCGGCATTGAAGCGGTCAGACCCCTCGACGTCGCACAGGTGACCCGCTCCGGGAACGATCACAAGCCTCGACGTGGAGATCTTGGCGGCGAGGTCCTCGGCCACGGTCAACGGGGAAGGCACATCCTTGTCGCCGTACAGGAGCTTGAACCGGGAGATCCGCCGGCGGACCGACGGCGAAGGCCCGCATGGCCGTGATCGACGGTGACGACGTTGGGGAGGAGGTGAGGCCCGAGCTGGTGGCGGCCGGCTAACTACTCACGATGAACGAGGTTGAAGCGGTGTTCTCGTACACCACTTGCGCGGGCGCGGCCCGCTCTCCTCGACGACGGCCCTGGTCACGCTGACGGCCAGCCCGGCGATCCGCATCAGCGCGTCCCCGGGGGACATCCAGGTCTCGAGACGCTGGGTGCGCTCCACGATGTCCTGGAATGTCTCATCCGGAAGGCCCCGTGCCCTCCAAGCCTCTCGGGCGGCGTCCACGGAGGTCCCCGATCGCCACGCCTCCATGCTGGCCTGGACCTGCTCGGGGCTCAGGCGGTCATCCTCCCGCATCCCAGCCGCCGTCACGGCGGCGGTGTGGAGCGGATCGGCCCCAAGCACGCCAGGATCCCGGAGCGGGAGGGGAACTGGCACGGGATCGCCACCGGCTCGGTGGTGCTCGGGGGTCGGAAGGTCCAGACCGAGCGTCCCCGAGGCCGGAGCACGGGTGGAGGGGAGATCGCCCTGGACACCTGGGCGGCGTTCTCGAACGAGGACCTGCTCACCCAGGTGGTGGTGGAGCGGATGCTGGCCGGGGTCCCCACCCGTCGGCACGTCGACGTGGCCGAGCCGCTCGGGGCCGAGCTGGAGGCACGCTCCAGGGCCACTTCCCGGTCGGCGGTCTCCCGCAGGTTCCGCCGGGCCACGGAGAAGGCCCTGGCCGAGCTGCTGGGGCGCGACCTGTCCGACCTCGACGTCTGTGTGGTGATGATCGACGGGATCGAGGTGGCCGGATCGTGCCTGGTGGCAGCCCTGGTCATCACCACCGACGGGCGGAAGGTCCCGGTCGGGCTGTACCTGGGCGACACCGAGAACAAGACCGTGGTCACCAACCTGGTGGCCGACCTGGTGGCTCGAGGCCTTCGGGCAGAAGACGGCCTGCTGGTGGTGATCGACGGAGCCAAGGCGCTCGCCGTCGGGGTCCGCAAGGTGTTCGGAGAGCAGGCCCTGGTCCAGCGATGCACCCTGCACAAGCGGAGGAACATTGATGGGTACTTGCCCAAGGAGCTCGCCGCGCGGATCGACCGCCGCCTGGCCGGAGCGTTCAACCACCCCAACCCGACGGTGGGCCTGGCCAGGGCCAGAGCCCTCGCCGTGGAGCTGGACCGGGATCATCCCGATGCTGCGGCCTCTCTCCGGGAGGGCCTGGAGGACATGTTCACCGTCCGCCGCTTGGGGGTCTCCGGGCGGCTTTCGAAGACGCTCACCAACACCAACTGCATCGAGTCCATGATCTCAGTGGCCCGCACCGTGATGGGCAACGTCAAGCGGTGGAAGGACGGATCCATGAAGAAGCGGTGGGTGGCGGCCGGCGTGGTCGAGGCCGAGCGGAACTTCCGCCGGGTCAGGGGGTGCAACGAGATGCCAGTCCTGGTCGCCGCTCTTCGCCGCCACACCGGGAGTGTCAGAGGACCGAAGTACGATGAGGAAGCAGCGTGAGAAGCCCGGGATCACCGCCGGACTTCAACAGCGGCCGTGACATCCTCCTGACAAGACTCGGACTGCCTTCCCCCGCTGCGACCGCCCTCATCGAAATCGAAGCCTCAGCCAGATTGTGCAGCTACGCGGAACGGGGCGGGCTGTCCACCAGCCCCGTTCCGCGTAGCTGCGAGATTGACCCCCCGACTATGGATGAATCCGCTGAGCGATTTCCGCAACGGTGAGACCCACCATGTCCCGAAATCCACCTTGCCCGACGGCGGCGACACGCCCACTTGCGTCGAGACTGAGGAGGCCCTGTGTGTGCCCAACGATCTGGTACACGCCTGGCTCCGCAGAGGGCTGTAGGAAGAGCACGTACTCCCCTGGGGAGGGTGGCGTAGCGCTCAATCCCGCGTCGGGATCCTCGACCGAGGCAGAGGAACTGGGACTGAGACCCGCCCAGACCACCGTCACTGCGCTTCCCGGGTCCTGGCCGCCCACCACCTCTTCTACCTGCACTGGCAGGTAGAAGTCCACGAACAACCCATCAGGACTCCGAGGGGTCAACCGAACGTCCGAACCAACGGTCCCCCGGACCACCAGGCTCGCCTCGCTCACGAGAGCCGCCTCATTTGGCGCCCAGTCGATATCGGTTGACAGAACGATCTTGCTTCGATTCGCTTGACCCGTTGTGGTTGTCTGGCGCTGCTGGCCAGCTTGGCCGCCAGTTGCGAGAAGGCCCGTTGCCACGGCCCCTGCCATGACCGCTGCCAAGCCGGTCACCCACACCATCCTTCTCCTCATCTTCATCCCTCCTGCCCGCGTCGCACTAGCGATTCTCGTGGCACGTCGGGTCGCCTTATGCGCTCAGTACCGGTTGTTGATGTCATTCTTGTCATGGGTCTGAAGCGTGTAGATGAGCTGATCGTGGCAACGAGTGGAATGGGGGATGAGCAGGATGCTCGTGAGGGTATTGTGGTCGAATCCCATGCCGTGCCCGTTCTCGTGAATGGCCGTGCACCTGTACTGGTTGTACGTGTGAGAGGTCGCGTTGAAGTGTGGGAAGTTGTAGTAGAAGCTGCCGGCCGTCATGGTGTGGGTACTGCAGTTGACCAGGAGCGACGTCGCCCCAGCGATCGAGGTGTCAGAACTTCCGAGATTGTACCAGAGCATGTTCGCGTCCGTGGGGGGAAGCGATCTGGTACTTGAAGTGGGAGTTCCCGTTGATGTTGGTCCTCGAGTCCAGGATGGCGTTCTTGTAGTTGTCGGCCCAGGTCGACGGGTAGCTCTCGGAGGTGGTCCCACCGGTCCACTTGATAGCTCCTCCGTCGCCACAGAGATTCCAATTGTGAGCGAACGCTGGAACCTGTGCGTACAGGATACCGAACAACAGCGTAACCAGGCCAACCAAGAAAGCTCTGCGCATTCCCCTCCCCCTTCTCCGGATTGGTTCGGACCAGTCGGCTGTCGCAGGCAGGCTAGCCCGAACGGAAACATGCCGTCAAGGGGGAGGCAGAAATCGTTGGGATGGCGCCGCAGAGCACCGAGCCGGGGTTGCGAGCTACGCGGGGAGGAGGAGGATTCGCACGCTGACTGACTGGCCTGAGCCGACACAGCTCTACACCGCCCGAATGACTCGGCCCTTGAAGGCCAGCCACGTCAGACCGTCGAGGTCAGCCCAAACTGGCGGTTCGCCTTCGAATTCGTGGGGGCGGAGGATGTTGTCCACGACCGGTATCGCCCCCTGAACTATCCCCTCGATGTCGTAGAAGGAACCGTCCGGGCCTGTTGAGCGCTGAAGAGCCAGGACGTACTCCTCTCCACTCGCAAAGGGACGAGGGAGCGGTTCAGAAAGGCTGATATGAGTCGCCCTGCTCGCGAAGCCGGCCTGGGCGAAAGAGATCCGGTAGACACCGATCACACTCCCGGGCTGAAGGCTTCCCTTTGCCACGTCGAGCACGCGGAAGCGCTCAAGGAATGTCAACAACACGTGGCCTGGCTGGACGAGCTGTTCTTGTCCCTCCGCGCGGCCCAGCACAATGACATCCGATCTCGCGACCAGCGCTTTGAATGTTGGCGCATAGTCGATGTCGAGAGATGACATCCCACCGGTAGCCGAGGGTGGAGCAGTCACCCGGCCGGCGATTCCATTCAGCAAGAACCAGGTTCCGACCACTACGACTACTGTGGCTGCCACCAGCGGAACGAACGCATGTCTCCAAATCCGACGACTCGAGGCCCGAGTTCGAGGCCTCGGAATCGCCGCAACATCACGGTCTGGGAGATCTCTCGACATGCGGGCAGGTTGCACGCGTGCCAACACCCGTGCGGCAAGATCGGGCGGGCTGGCGCCCCATACTTCCCTGGCGATCGCTTGGGCACGATTAAGGCGGCTGACCCACGAGCGACACCCCTCGCAGGATGCGAGGTGCTCGTCCGAGCCAAGGCCTGGAAAGTCCCTCCTCGCCACCTCACAGTCCATTCGACAAACTCCCTTCGTCCCGAATCGCCAGGGCGGCTGCCAGACGGTCACGGGCTCGATAAAGACGGGACTTCAACGTAGAAGGCGGGACGCCTTCTGTGCGTGCAGCCTCTTCTCGCGACAGCCCAAGCAAATCAACCAGCACAAACGCCAGCCGCTCGTCCGCAGGCATTGCTTCCAGTGTCTCCTTGATGAGGTGCCTGTCCTCGGCATGCTCGTCGATGTGTTGCAGGCGAGCGGCTCGATCTAGCGGCAGCACGTTCCTCCGCTGCGCTATCAGGTCGAGACAAGCCCGTCGACAGACGGAGACGAGCCAGGTCCGAAGGGCAGCGCGACCTCGAAAGGAGGATAGACCCCGGTATGCCCTGACAAACGTCTCCTGGACGGCGTCCTCGGCATCTTGATCCGACCCGAGGAGGCACCTTGCGAACTGCCAGAGCACGTCGGCATGGCGCCGGACGATCAATTCGAATGCGCTTGACTCGCCCCCGACGGCAAGGAACACCAGCTTCTCGTCGCTCGCTCCCAACAGATCCATGACCGCCAGGTTAGACGGGCGGAGGAGCCGCTTTCGACGACGCATTCCCAGTTTCTTTGGCCTGGACGCGATGAGGTCGCGCCTGCTTTGCGCTCCCAGGCGGCCAGGGAGCTGCCTGGGTGTAAAGGCCGGTCGAAACCTGTAGCGGTGGCCGGCCGAAAACGGGTTCTCCTCACCTTTCCGTGGGTAGCCGGACCGTGATCCCCCCGCAACAGAGGTAGATCATCGCGATGACGGCGGCCGCCGAGTGGTGCCCGTAGCCCCGGTGGTTGATGAGCCGAATCTTCGAGTTGAGACCTTCCAGCTTGGAGTTCGAGAGGCCCAGCTCGACGGCGGCGAGGATGCCGTCGCGGTGGGCCCGGATGGTCTTGGAGAGCTTCACGAACGACGGGATCCGCGACCGGCAGGCCCAGGCCAGCCACCGGTCCAGGAACTGGTGGGCCGCCCCCAGGTCCCGCAGGCGGTACACGTCCCGCAGGGCGGACAACGGGGTCCTGCTTCAGTTGGGATATCGCGGATTCGTGCTGTCTCAGTTCTCGCAATTGGCCGCCAGCCTCATCCAGCAGGCCCCAAAGATCCGCCGAGCGGTCCTCGATCCTCTCGAAGTGATTCGCATCGCGCCGGATCCATCGCGGCTGTCTTTCAAGCTGGTCTCGCGCTGAAGGATAGACCCGTTGAAGCACCGCTAGTGCCGCTTGGGCATACGCCCTGAGCAGCTCAAAGAGGGCCTCGTCTCTCATAGTCCCGCAAGGATAAGAAACCCGCGCCGCCGAGCCAAAGCCTAACTGCCCAGAGAGTGCCCTTTGGGGGCAGCCTCCGGATTCCGGGACCTGAGACGACGGAGAAGCCACGGAGAAGCCACAGAGAACTACAGTTTTGGAGGGCGGCCTGCGCCCGCGCCATCGCGGTGTGACAGGCCCTCGGTGGGGGGGTATGCGAAGGGTGCGAGAAGGTCGCCGCAGGAGGAGGTCCTGACCCGGTCTCGAAAGCCGGGGGCGGTCGCCCCCGGGCCAGGAACGTCTGGTCCCTTCAGGCCAAGGGGGGCGGTTGCGGTGGGTGGGCACCTTCGTGGACCCTTCGTGTAACAACCCCGGTGGAGGGCAAGCGGTGTCGTCAGGACATCCAGAGGCACGGCCGGGACCGGGCCGAGCCACATTCGCGACCCGAATCGCTGCGGGCTCAGGTAGCCCGAGGGCTGTTGCAAAGGGTACGTAGGAACAGCCCTCGGCCGCCCGCTCACAGCTGCGTCACCCCATTCGATCCGGGAACGGCGGCTGCGCCCGAGGCTTGACCACTGGCCTTCGCGGGTTGACATCCGTCGGTAGGTTTGGCGGGACGATCGAGTCACAGAGGAGGATCCCCTTGAACACTCGACGGCTTGGATCGACCGGTCCCGTCGTTTCTGCCATCGGTCTTGGCTGCATGGGGATGTCGGGCGCCTACGGCCCGGCCGACGAGGTCGAGAGCATCGCCACGATCCATGCGGCGCTCGACGCCGGGATCAACCTGCTCGACACCGGCGACTACTACGGCATGGGCCACAACGAGCTGCTCATCCGGGAGGCCCTGCGAGGCCGGGACCGGGACGACGCCGTGGTCAGCGTCAAGTTCGGAGCGCTCCGTGCGCCCGACAACGCCTTCATCGGCATCGATGGGCGGCCGGTGGCCGTGAAGAACTCCTTGGCCTACACCCTGCAGCGCCTCGGCACCGACCACGTCGACATCTATCGCCTGGGGCGGGTGGACCCGGCCGTCCCGATCGAGGAGACGATCGGAGCGATCGCGGAGATGATCGAGGCGGGCTACGTGCGCCACGTGGGCCTCTCGGAGACGGGCGCCGACACGGCGCGCCGTGCGCACGCCGTGCATCCCGTGGCCGACCTGCAGATCGAGTACTCGCTCCTCTC
>WNGH01005631.1_pt1 | contig 11919 bp, 10 predicted proteins | sample 5400631 | NCBI WGS metagenome assembly WNGH01 (sample SAMN13153373, study PRJNA577476) | soil metagenome | isolation source: 115 cm soil or saprolite under Garry oak tree replicate 1 | place: USA:California | collected 2016-06-15 | reverse complement strand
TTCCCTGCGTATTCGGCGTGGACGCGGTACGCCGTAAGACCCTGCGCTACTGCTTCATCCCGGCCGGCCCGGACCGGCTAGGCGCCCTGTCCGCCGCGTTGCGCGAGTACTCATCGCGGTGCCGTGACCTCCGCAACCGGACCTCACTCGTCGCATTCTTCGAGCCGGACGAGTCCATACAGACCATGGACGGATACAAGCGGGAGTTCTGGCGCCTGCTCAACGGCGTGGCCGCCGCCGACAGCGAGCCATGGCCGGCCGGGATAGATACCGAGACAGAGAGCCCTGAGTGGGAATTCTCCTGCTTCGGCACGCCGTTCTTCGTGGTCGCCAACACGCCGCTGCACATAGCGCGCTCAAGCCGGTACTTCGAGTACTTCGCGATCACCTTCCAGCCGCGTTTCGTATTCGACAATCTAGGCCCGGACTCGCAGGCGGGACGTAATGCGCGGAAGGTGATACGCGCACGCCTGGAACAGTACGACACCGTACCGGCCCACCCGCAGCTCGGCGGCTTCGGGAAATCGGGAAACCGGGAGTGGGTGCAGTATTTCGTCGCTGACGACAACATCCCGGTGCCGGAAAGCGAGAAGTGCCCGTTCACCAGGCCGGCGAACGGGCGGACAACGACAACAGGAGGAGCCACGATGACCGGACCCGAGTTCACGCAGGTAGCGTCGCGCGAGATACAGCTCGATCTGCTCGAGCTGATCCCCCGTCAGGGCAGCATCGAGCTGCAGCACGACCAGCCGGGAAAGGTATTCGGCTGGCATCAGCATGACCTGGACGAGGAGCTCTACGTCCTGTCCGGGAGCCTGACCTTGTTCTGGGTCGATTCCGGCGGCGGGTACCGCGAGCGCCACTGCGAACCAGGGGCCCGCATCGGGCTGCCCGCCGGGACGATCCACGGCTCGACGGCCCACGATGATGGCGCCTACTACATCATCCGCCCCCAGGACGGCAGGACCGCGGTCACCAGGTTCCTGCCGGAAGATCACTGGCCCTACCCGGTAGCCGACGTGCCCAGCGCGGCCAGTGCCGGGCCCGGGCGGCGGCCTGGGTGAGCCGGGACCGAGGTCCGGGTGCTGCGTCATGGGGCGGGCTAACCGCCCCGGCGGACGGTCAGCCTGCGGACGCGCAGCGCGAGCTGCAGCTCGAAGCGGCGCTCCGGATCGCGCAGCTGATCGCCGAACAACTCATGGACCTGCCGCAGCCGGTACCTGACCGTCTGCGGGTGAACGTGGAGCTGGTGCGCCACCGCCGCGGCGTTCTCGCCGAGCTGCAGCCAGGCCAGCAGCGTCTCGGCGATCCGGTCTCGCTGGCCGGCCCGCAGCCGGGCCAGCGGCGCGAGGCGGCTGTTGCCAAGCGCGCGGGCCAGGTCCTCGTCGGCCAGGATCAGCAGGGTGGACAGGTGCTGGTCACAGCGGACCGGGCCGCGGGCCGCCGGGATGACCCCGGCGCGGGCGAGGGCCAGCGCCTGCCGGGCCCAGCGCAGCGACATGGCGGCGCGGGCGAGCGGCACCGACGGGCCGATCGCGGCGGGCCGCCCGCGGAGCGCCCGGTCGATCACCGCCCGCCGCCCCGGCCCGTCCGGGTCCGGCAGGAGCAGGCACGGATCGGGGCGGTTCACGTCGGCCAGCACGCCGGGCGGCAGCACCAGCGCGTCCTGCGGCCGCCCCTCGCCCAGGGCGGCCACCGCGACCTGGGCCGGCAGCACCCAGCCGGCCGCGCGGGCCAGGCCGGCCAGCAGCTCGGCGCCGGGCGGCGGCTCGGACAGGATCGTCGCGAGCAGCCGCCGCGACCGGCGCTGCCGCTCTTCCGCCGTCTGCGCCAGCGCTTCGGCGTAGCCCTGCGCGCACGCGGCGGCCAGCTCATCCAGGTAGGCGAAGACCGCCTCGCCGACACCGCTCAGCTCCCGCAGGTCCAGGCCGGCATCGGCCTCGCACAGCCAGCGCCAGGCGACGCGGGCGCCGAGGCGCAGCGCGTTCTGCGGCGCGTCCAGGGTGCCTCCCTCGCGGGCCGCGGCGGAGCCGATGGCGCGGAACTCCGCCGTGATGGCCTGCGTCGACCGGCCCGGCTCGGTGATGTGCGCGATGAACTGGGCCACGGCGGCGGTCACCGCGTCGGCCAGGCGCTGCTGGCTGTCCGGGTGCGGCTGGCTGGCGTACTCCGGGACCGCGCGCCCGATGACCTCGATCATCTCCGGGACGGCGCCGCTGAGCCTGGCCCGGACCACGGCCGCGGTCTGCGCGGGCAGGGGGGCCGCGCGGGGGGCCTCCGCGAGCTCGCGCATCCTCTCACCGCCCGGACGCAGGTTCCGCCCCCCGCGATACAGCCAACCAGCACGTTACCAGCAAGTAACTTCCTGAGTCACGCGTGTGACCCGAAATTCGCCCGGGCCAGGGCGCCGTCTTTGTCGGCGATTGACAATTCCGGCCCGGGAATCGTTGCGCCGGCCCATAGGAAGCCGTCGCGGCGCGACGTGTACTCCGAGCATGCCCCGTTTCTCCGCCCTCCGGCTGCCCGCAGCCGCACTCCTCCTCGCGGGCGCCGCGCTGGCCGCGGCCCCCCTGTCGGCCCAGGCCCAGACCCTGCCGGTCAACTGGGACTTCGCGACCGGCGCCCTGGCCGGCGCCTTCTCGCCGGGAACACCCCCGCCCGGGGCGGACAACTTCGGCTGCCGGCCGTCGACCGCGCACCCGGACCCGGTCATCCTGGTGCACGGGACGTTCGCGAACCAGGACGACAACTGGCAGGCCGCCTCGCCGCTGCTGGCCAACCACGGCTACTGCGTCTTCTCCTTCAACTACGGCGGGACCTCGCCGACCGCGTTCATCCAGGGCACGGGCGACATCGCCGCCTCGGCGGGCCAGCTCGCCGCGTTCGTGACCAGGGTGCTCGCGGCGACCGGCGCGGCAAAGGCCGACCTGGTGGGCCATTCCCAGGGCGGCATGATGCCGCGGTACTACCTGAAGTTCCTCGGCGGCGCCCGGTACGTGAACAGGCTGGTCGCGCTCGCCCCGAGCAACCACGGCACCACCCTGGACGGGCTGACCGCCCTGGTCACCGCCCTGGGCGCGGCGGGCCTTGTCAACAGCGGGCTGAACGCGCTGTGCACCGCGTGCGTCGAGCAGGAGGCAGGCTCGTCGTTCCTGGCCGGCCTGAACGCGGGCGGCGAGACCGTGGCCGGGGTGAGCTATACGGTCATCGAGTCCCGGTACGACGAGGTGGTCACGCCGTACACCTCGGCGTTCCTGTCCGGCTCCGGCGTCACCAACATCACGCTGCAGAACCAGTGCCCGCTCGACCTGAGCGACCACCTGGAGATAGCGGCGGACCCGGTCGCGCTCGCGGACATGCTGAACGCGCTCGACCCGGCCCACCCGGTGCACGTCCCCTGCCTGGTCGTGCTGGCGATCACCGGCCCGGTCGGCCCGGTGCCGTCGTTCTGAGCGTTACCGGGGCGGGGGCGGCGCGTCGGCGAGGTCCTCGACCGGCCTCACCCCGGCCGTGCCGTTCCTGAGCCGCCGCAGCAGGCCGCCGAAGTACCACAGCGCGGCCAGCGCCAGGCCGTAGCCGAGCACCTTGTCGGCGCCGTGGAACGGGGAGGGGAGCGACAGCACGACCATGATCAGCAGGGTGTAGGCGAGCACGAAGATGATCACCGGCCAGGCCCAGCGGCCGAGGTTGAACGCGCCGGGGAGGCTGTCGGTGGTCCGCCGCTTGACCGCGTAGGCCAGCGTGATCAGGAAGTAGATGATGTACGGGATGATCGCGGTCGCGCCGACCAGCGTGCCGAACGCGCTGGGCTGTCTGTACCCGTAGATCATCACGCCCAGGTCGATCACGCCGAAGACCAGCAGGGCCACGATCGGCGTCTGGCTGCGCGCGTTGATCTTCCGCAGAAGTGAGGAAAACGGCAGCATGTTGTCCCGCGACATCGAGTAGACCAGCCGGGCCTGGGCCCCCGAGCCGACCACCAGGATCGCGAACATCGAGAAGACCACGAACGCCACGAACACCTTCACCAGCCAGGACGGCAGCCAGTAGCCCGCGATGGCCAGCAGCGGCAGCTGGGCCGACTCGACCGTCTTGAGGTCGGGGATGGCGACCGTGAAGCCGATCAGCGCGACCATGCCGAGGACGGCGGAGCCGCCCACCGCCCACAGCACGCCGCGGGGCACGCTGCGCACCGGGTTCACCGCGTCCTCGGACATGTCGGCGGCCAGCTCGAACCCGACAAGCGTGAACGCACCGAGCAGGCCGGCCAGCGCGAACGCGTACCACGTGGGGTTGTGGAAGGCCGACGTCGTGTTCACCAGGATGCCGGCGCCGGTCGTGGTGGGCTTGGCGTGCACGCCCCACAGGACGAACAGCAGCACGCCGAACACGACGGTCCCGACGATCTCGGTGAACACCGCGACGTTGTTGACCCGCGCCGCCACCTGGATGCTGATGAGGTTGATCACGACGGGCAGCAGCATCAGGATGATCGCCACCGTGAGCACGAGCTGCCGGCTCGGGTTGTTCACGTTGAACTCGCTGAGCAGCAGCGGGGAGGCCACCCCGAGCATGATCGCGCCGCCGCCGACGGCCATGTAGAGCAGCCCGGCGAAGCCGACGAACCAGCCGTAGGTCGGGTTCACCAGCCGGGCGCTCCACTGGTAGGCGTAGCCGGCCAGCGGGATGCGGGTGCCCAGTTCGGCCACCACCAGGGCGATCATCATGTTGCCGAACCCGACGATCGGCCAGGTCCAGATCGAGGCCGGCCCCCAGTACGCCAGGCCGAACCCGTAGTTCAGGAAGATGCCGGTGGTGATGGAGATGATGGAGAAGGCGATCGCGAACATGGAGAAGAACCGCAGCGACCGCCTGAGCTCCGGCTGGTAGCCGGCCCGCTCGAGGATGGTCTCCCGGGAGTCGCCCGCCAGCCCGGCCGGGACGGTCCCGGGCCGGTTGGGTTCGGCTGCTGTACTTGACATGCTGGTCCTCCTAAGGGCATCACTGGCCGAGGTGCTTGCGGACGGCGGCGAACGCCTGGTCGGTCGCCTCGAGTACCAGCGCGAGGTCGCCACCGGTCATGGCGGCGGACACGAACCAGTTGTGCCGGGGATGCAGGTAGGCGCCGCCGCGCAGGGCCTGCGCGGCGAACACCCCGGCCAGCTCGTGGTCCCGGTCCCCGGCGAAGGTCAGGTAGGGCATCGCCGGCGGGCCGGTGTAGCGGACGGCCAGGTCCCACGACCGCACCTGGTCCAGGATCCCGTCGCGCAGCGCCTCGCCCGACCGCGCCATCGTCTCGACCGCCCCCTCCTCCCGCAGCGCGCCGATGGTGGCCACGGCGGCCGCCATGGGCACGGCGGAGAACCAGAACGAGCCGGTGACGAACACCTGCCGGGCCCCGCCGCGGAACGCGTCGCGGCCCAGCACCGCGGCGAGCGCCCGGCCGTTCGCGATCGCCTTGCTCCAGGCCGACAGGTCGGGGTCCACGCCGACCGGCTCCCAGCTGGACCCCAGGTGCAGCCGGAACCCGCAGCGGACGTCGTCCAGGATCAGCGCGGCCCCGGTGGCGTCGCACAGCGCGCGCAGGCCGCGGGCGAACGCGGGGTCGACCAGCTCCTGGTCGTGCCCGGCGTCGTGCTTGAACGGGCTGACCAGGATGCCCGCCAGGTCATCGCCGGCGTCGGCGGCGGCCTGCTGCGCGCTGGCCAGGTCGTTGAAGGTGTAGTAGCCGAGGTTGGCCCGGTCCTGCGGTGTCGTGCCGGCCGGCCGCGGCGTGCACCACGGCGCGGCGCCGTGGTAGGCGCCGGCGGCGGCCAGGATCCGCCGCCGCCCGGTCTGCGCCCGGGCGATCGTGCAGCACATGGTGGTGGCGTCGGTGCCGTTCTTGGCGAACATCGCCCAGTCCGCGTGCCGCACGGTCCGCACCAGCAGCTCGGCGAGGTCCACCATGACCGGGCCCGGCCCGTTCTGGCAGTCGCCGTGCGCGGCCTGCGCCGCCGCCGCGGCCTCCACCGCCGGATGCTGGTGGCCGAGCACCACCGGGCCATAGCTGCACATCAGGTCGACGTACTCGTTCCCGTCCACGTCCCAGACCCGCGCCCCGCGGCCGCCGCGCATGAACTGCGGATAGGCGGCGCCCGGGGCTGACTGGTGCCCGTACATCCCGCCCGGTATCACGGCTTTGGCGCGCTCCCGCAACTGCCGGTCGGCGGTGCGTCCCGTTGGCTCGCTCACGAGATCTGCTCCTTGATCCGGCCGGCCACGGCCGGCTGCGCGCGGCTCAGGAAGTCAAGCACCTGGCCGAGGTTCTCGATCCCGGCGTCCGAGCCCAGGCCGGTGGCGACCAGGGAGCCGCAGGCGATGCCGAGCCAGGCCGCGTCGACCGGGCCGACGCCGGCCAGCAACCCGGCGAGCATGCCGGCGGTGAAGCCGTCACCGCAGCCCGTGGTGTCCACCACCTCGACCTCGATGGCGGGCAGCGCCACCGGCGCGCCGCCGCCCCGCCAGCCGACCAGGCAGCCGCCCGCGCCCAGCGTCACGGCCACGCCGGCGGTGCCCAGCGCCAGCACGTCGGCGATCGCCTCGGCGAGCTCGTCACGGGCGGTGAGGGCGAGCAGTTGATCCCCGTTCGGCAGGAACCAGTCCGCCTCGGCCAGCAGGCCGGCGATCCGCGCCAGGTCCTGCGGGCGGCCGGGATGCAGCACGTCGACGGCGACCAGCGCCCCGCCGGCCCGGGCGGCCGCGACGACCTGCCCAAGGTCGCCGACGACCGGGCCGAGCGCGTCCGGCGCGCCGATGAGCAGGGCCCGGCTCCGCCGGACCCGGTCCAGGTCGACGTCGGCCAGTTCGAGGAGCGACGTCGCGCCCGGCACGTGCAGCGCGGGACGCTCACCGTTCCCCCGGATCGGCAGGATCGTGGCCGACGTCTGCGCCGCGCTCTTGCGGCTCAGCCCGCTGGTGTCGACGCCGTGCCGGGCCATCGCGGCGACCACGATGTCGCCGAGCAGGTCGTCGCCGAGCGCGCCGACGGCCAGCACCCTGGCCCCCAGCTTGGCCAGGTCGACGCCGGTCCCGGCGGCCGTGCCCGCGGCGGTGGCCCGGATCTGGAGCAGCCGGGCGCTGCCCTGGCCGGGCGGGATCTCCTCGACCGGCCGGCCGAGCACGTCCAGGATGTGCGCGCCGAGCACGGTCACCGGCCCCAGCGGCCAGGCGCCCTCTGGCGCGGTCATGAGGGGCCGCCGCGCCGCTCGCCGTAACGGCGCCGCCGGCTCTCCGCGGTGACCTCGTCGAGTTCGGCGGCCGACAAGATCGCGGGTGCCCCGTAGCACAGCGCCAGCCGGTAGGTGCGGGCCAGCCACTCGAGCAGCAGCGCCCGGTCGTAGGCCTGGGCGAGGTCGCGGCCGTAGCTGACCGCGCCGTGGTTGCGCAGGATGACGGCGCTGCGGCCGTCCAGCGCCTCGACCGCCGCCGCGGCCAGGCCCGCCGACCCGAAGCGCACGTAGGGCGCGACGCGGACCGGCCCGCCCAGCCCGGTGATCGCGTAGTGGATGGCCGGCAGCTCAGGGCGCGCCGCGGACAGCGCGATGACCTCGGGCGAGTGCGTGTGCACGATCGCTGCCGCGCTGGTCGCCGCGTAGATCGCCAGGTGCATCGGCGTCTCGGAGGACGGCGCTTCCGGCCCGCCGGCGGCGTCCTGGCGGCCGTCCATGCCGACGAGGCAGATGTCGTCCGGCCGCATCTCGGCGTAGCTGATCCCGGACGGGGTGATGGCCACCAGGTCCCCCGCGCGGACGCTCATATTGCCTGCGCTGCCGACGGCCAGCCCGTCGTCAAGCAGGCGTGCGCTGTAGCTGACGAGCTGCGCGCGAGCCGCTTGAAGCCCGTCGGAGTCGCTGAGATACACTAATCTGGGATATTAGACGGACGTCCGACAAAAAACCAGGCTTGCGGGGAGCACTGGAGGCTCATGCCGAAGATCGTCGACTGGGACGCCCGGCGTGACGACATCCTGTCGGCCACCTGGCGGGTGATCGCGCGCGACGGCATCGCCCGGGCCACCATCAGGGCCATCGCCCGCGAGGCCAGCTGTTCCCGCGGCATCCTGGCGCACTACTTCGACGACAAGGCCGACATCCTCGGCTCGGCGCTGGTGATGTCCCACCGCCGGGTGGTGGCCCGGATGGAAGCCCAGGCCGCCGGGCTGACCGGGCTGGCCGCGCTCCGCGTCATCATGCTGGAGGCGCTGCCGCTGGACCAGGAGCGCGATCTCGAGGCCCAGATCGAGATCAGCTTCTGGGGCCGGGCGCTCGGCAACCCGGCGCTGCGCGAGCTGCAGCACGCAGAGTTCGACCGCTTCGCCGGCCGGCTGCGCACCCATCTCGCCGAGGCGGCCAGGCGCGGCGAGCTGCGCGACGGCGTGGACATCGCGCTGGCCGCCCACCAGCTGCTGGTGCTGATCGACGGGCTCAGCGCCGAGCGGGTGCTCTACCCCGACCGGGTTACCCCGGCCCGCCAGCGGCAGATGCTCGACGACCTGCTCGACCGGCTGCGCGCCTGATCGGCCGCCATCCCGGCGGCCCGGGCCGGCTGGGCTGGCGACACGGGCCGGCCGCCCGGGTCGGCCAGCGGCCTCGCTCAGCGACAGGCGCCCCGGAGCGCACCTGTGGGTTCTGCCGCCGTTTCCTGAAAGGAAATTCTTTTCCGCTCAGGCAACGGCGAGGAGAAGGGCACGCTGCCACCCGGCCCCCGACGGCCACGGCATGCTAATAAATGGGGATGTAAGCGCGTTGCCGCGGAAGCATCTGTCCCCGGCGCAGCAGTCCGGTCTTCGCGGCGCATCCGGAAACCGGCTCAGCGGGCCGGCCGCCCGAGCAGCTTCTCGATACTCCGGCGCTCGCGCTTGGTCGGACGGCCCGCGCCGCGGTCGCGGGCAGCCACCGCGACAGCTTCCTCGCGAGGCGGAGGGGGAGGGCTGTTGTCGATATAGCACCCGGCGGATATATCTAGTTAGCGCCCTGTGGGATATACTCGATGGAGACGGAGGAGATAATGGCCAAGACTCTCATCGAGATCGACGACGAGTACCTTGCCGCCGCTCAGCAGGCGCTGGGCACCGCAACCAAGAAGGACACTGTCAACGCCGCCCTCCGCGAGGTCGCCGCGCTGGCAGCCCGGCGGCGTGACCTGCAAAGGCTCACTTCCCGCGGCCTGCCCGATCTTGAAGACGAGGAAGTGATGCGGGCCGCATGGCGGCGGTAGCAAGCTATCTGGCAGACACTAGCGCGCTCGCCCGCATGCACCACCCGGTCGTGGCAGCGGTCCTGGCGCCGCTGATCGAGGCAGGAGTGGTAGCCACCTGCGGTGTCATCGAGTTCGAGCTCGGCTGGGCTACCCGCAGCAGCGCCGAGTTCGACCAGTTGCGAACCGACCGCAATGCTGGCTATGAGTGGCTGGTTACCCACGATGAGGACTGGCGGCGCGCGCTTGATGTCCAGGCCTCGCTGTGGCGGGGCGGACGCGTTAGGGCGGTAGGCCTGCCTGACCTGCTCATCGCCGCAGTGGCCGACCGGGAACGTGTCACTGTCCTGCACTATGACGGTGATTACGACTTCATCGCACAGGTCACCGGTCAGCCAATGCAGTGGGTCGTGCCTCGCGGAACAGTTCCCTGACCATCGCTCAGAACGGCTCTGGAGGGCCGGTCACACGGGCATCAGCCCGTGCAGTGGGAAGACTGCCCGGCGGGTGGCCATGATCGCCCGGTCGACCGGATCGCCCGGGTCGCAGCCGGACTCGAACGGCTTGAACACCGCGGATGCCCCCTCGGTCATGTGCTCGGGTGCGGTCAGGCCGGTGTGCTGCGCGACGTACTCCCTCCACGTGGCGGGGGTCTGCGCACCCGGGTCGGTCGGCTGGCCTGCGGCCTCGGCGAGCAGGTGCGTCCAGCTCCGCGGTACCACCTGGATCAGCTCATATCCGCCGCCGCCGGTGAGTAGCCAGCGTCCGCCGGCCAGGTCGTGGGCCAGCGCGTGGATCGCGGCATGGGCGGCACGCTGCCCGTCGATGCTCAGCTCCAGGCGAGCCAGAGGATCCAGCCGGTGCGTGTCGCAGCCGTGCTGGCTGACCAGGATCTGCGGCCGGAACTGGCGCAGCAGCGGCGGCACGATCGCGTGGAAGGCGCGCAGCCAGCTGGCATCGCCGGTCCCGGCGGGCAGCGCGACGTTCACCGCTGACCCCTCAGCGCCAGGGCCGCCGGTCTCGGCGGGCAGGCCGGTGAACGGGAACAAGTTCTCCGGGTGCTGGTGCAAGCTGATCGTCAGCACCTGCGGATCGGCGTAGAACGCCGCCTGCACCCCGTCGCCGTGGTGCGCGTCGATGTCCACGTAAGCGATCCGCTCGGCGCCCTGTCCCAGCAGCCAGGCAATCGCGATCGCCGGGTCGTTGTAGACGCCGAACCCGCTGGCATGCGCGGCCATGGCGTGATGCATGCCGCCCGCGATGCTGGCCCCGTGCCGAGCCGAGCCCGACCAGACGGCCCGGGCCGCGGCCAGCGTCGCCCCGGTCACCAGCGCCGATGAATGGTGCATGCCGGGGAAGACCGGCTGGTCCCCCGTACCCAGCCCGAACGTCCGCGCGTAGCGGAACTGGGTCACCTCCAGGCCGCGGGCACCAAGGTCCTCGGCCCAGCCGCTGACCGTCCGCACCGCCGCGATGTACCGGGCCTCATGTACGAGTTCCAGGTCCGCGTCGGTGGCCGGGGCCGGGGCGGCCAGCGTCACGCCGGGCCGGGTCCACAGCCCGAACTCGTGCGCGAGCCGCATCGTCAGCTCCAGGCGCACCGGTGCCAGCGGATGGCCGGGCCCGAAGTGATAGTCGGTCAGCCGCTCGTCCCAGGCCACATGCAAGGTGCAGGTCATCCTGGCCGCAACCTCCTTGCCTCGTGCCGGTTTCGCGTTCGCCGACAAGCCGCCCATACTCCGGCAGATCCGCTGCGACGGCGGGTTTCCGGGTCCTGACCAGCCAAGGCGACTTCCGCTGCTATAGCGGCGAGAGCTCCGGCAGCGGCTATGATGCCCCGGCGGGCGCAGCTGAGGTAAGGGTCCTTGGTCACGTCGCACCAGAGGCCAGGGTTCGTGGCTATGTCCGCTTCTGCCCGGGACGCGCAAAGCCTCGCCTGGATAACGGCCGGCGATCAGGCTCTTCGGCGACCGGCTACGCCCGTTCGGCCATGACACCGAGATCCTCCCCCGCGTCCGCATCGTCGACGCCGCCGGCCACACCCCAGGGCATCGCCAGGCATGGCGACGCCTACAGATGGGAACCGCTACGACACGATGAACCCCAGCGCGATCCCGCCCCCGGCCCCTGAGGGCACCTCAGGGCAGGTCTGGATCTGGGTGGCCGGCCAGGAACCGGCCGCCTGCCTCATCGTCGATGAGCGAGTTGTCGGCGAGCCACTGGACGGCGCGGCGCCTGGCGCGGGCATCGCGGAAGGCGTACCACGCCGATAGCAGGTCCGGATGCTCCTCGTGGAGCTTGTCTTTGAACCGGCGGAAGGCTCCCTTGCCCTGGATGGCCCGTGCCAGCCTGCGCCCGGCCTGTTCATCGGTAATCGCCTCGGCGAAGTCCGCCATGTCCTGGTACCAGATCCAGGACGGCAGCGGGTCGATGCAGACCAGGTCCAGGTCGTCGAGGTCGACCGGCGTCTGACCGTCGATGCCGGTATCGGCCGTCCAGAACACGATCTCCCCGGTCTGCGGGTTGATCAGCCACCGGTGCTCGTAGCCGGTCTGATCGGCCAGCGCGTCAGCGATCTCCTCCAGGTCCAGGCTGCTCAGCTCAAGCACGAGGCCAGGATAGATCCCCTGCTCCAACCACGAATGCTGATGCGACGATACGCGGAGCGGCATGTGAGCGCGT
>WNGH01023394.1_pt1 | contig 11920 bp, 7 predicted proteins | sample 5400631 | NCBI WGS metagenome assembly WNGH01 (sample SAMN13153373, study PRJNA577476) | soil metagenome | isolation source: 115 cm soil or saprolite under Garry oak tree replicate 1 | place: USA:California | collected 2016-06-15 | reverse complement strand
GCCTGTATTGCATCGTGGTTTCCTTTCAAAAGCAAAAAAGCGTGGGGTTCATTTCTCAAGGGTGATTGAGAACAGGGAGTGGATTATCTGCAAGAGTGATACCTAAAAGACGCGCTAGTTCTGCGGTTACCGTGTCAAGGTCATGGATGTTAATAAACGGGATATGACTAGACAAGTCCTCTGTTACAAATACCCAAGAAGGGATATTCCTTCTTGGGTATTCTGTGGTAGTTGCAGCTAGTGCATCATTGTCGCCGATGCAGAAGCTTCAACTGCACCCTCAGACGCCTGACTGCTCGCGGCGCCAGGAGAAGCGCCGCGCAAGGGAATCTCCTTCAGGAAGAAGATTGCGACAAATCCCACGCACATGAGGACGGTACTCAGCACGAACACGTTATGAATGCCGCCGGTCAAACCAACCTTCACCGCTTGTAGCAGTTGGGTATACAACATTTTACCCGTTGGGCCAAAGGCCGCGAATTTCGCCTGCAACTGACCCTGTAAGTCTGGCGATAACAGAACGTTTGGATTGTCAAAGACACTGAGAAGCTTACCTGGAACAGCCGCTTTGATGGTAGATGAAAGGGCATGGTGAAAACCAGGGACATAGGCTGATGTCAAAAGCGAGCCCATTGCCGCTACCGCAATTGTGGCGCCAATAGAGCGGAAAAACGTGAGTCCAGATGTTGCCTGACCGATAACCTTCGGCAGCGCGTTCTGTACGATAACCGTGTAGAGGGACATACTGAAACCAAGCCCTAGACCCAACACAACCATCGCAATAATCAACTGCGTATACGTTGAGTTCACATCCAGACGTTGCAGCAGTAACGAGCCGCCAATAGTGATCGCCATACCGACAAACGCAAGCCATTTGTATTTGCCAAAGCGCGATACCAATTGACCGGAGATGACGCTACTGACTATCAGGCCACCCATCAACGGTGTGAGGATCAGGCCACTATTGGTAGCTGAAATGCCCAGCACGCCCTGTGCATACAGAGGTATGAACAGGATACTACCGAACATCCCCATACTCGTGATCATGGTGATCATGACCGATACCGAGAAGATGCTATTCTTAAACAGGCTGGGATTGATAATTGGTTGCTCGTTCCGTCGCTCCAGGCGAGCCTCAAAGAGGATAAACAACGTCACGAATACAATTGATCCTGCAAACAGGCTGAGGATCTGCCACGAGAGCCAATCATACTGGGAACCAGCCCAGGTGAATCCCAGTAAGGATGGCATCAAGAAGATGAGTACCAGCAGCGCGATGATACCAATCGGCAGGTTGACATAGAACACCCAGCGCCACGTGGAGTTGTCCGTAATCCACCCGCCGGCTGTTGGGCCAAGAACGGAAGACAGGCCGAACACTGCCCCGGTCAGACCCTGCCACCTGCCGCGTTCGCGTGGCGTGAACAGGTCTCCAATCACAGCCAGAGCGATTGGTATCAATGCGGCTGCTCCTAAACCCTGGAAGGCGCGGAAGGCAATCAACTCATTCATTGATTGGTAAGCCCCCGACAGGGCTGAACCAATCAGAAACACGACTACACCAAAGAGGAAGATCGGTTTGCGTCCGAAAAGATCGGAGAGCTTTCCATAAATAGGTACCATCACGGTTGATGTCAGCAGATACGCGGTCGTTACCCATGTATAGCGGTTAAAGCCTTGCAGATCGCTAATAATGCGGGGCATAGCTGTACCCACAATCGTCTGATCCAGCGAGGCGAGCAACATGACAAGCAAGACACCGGTCATGGTTAAAAGCGTTTCACGCCGCGTGAAACGGGGAGTATTACTATCCCGATCCGCAGAACTTCCCCCTCCGCTCATGTCGTTGATCTGCGATTCTTGGGCTACTGTTTTCATAAAAGAAATCTTTCTTACTTTTCCTCGTGCTTTATTATGCCGTTGAAGTAGACACGCTGGAGATTTTTGATCTGATCTTCACGTGAGAAATCTTCCCCTAACAGGAGATGATCATACATCTTGGGCGAAAACAAACTAAAAAACGAGAACACCATAATTTTTGTTGGAAGAGAGAAATCAAATTCTCCCCTAGCCTTTCCTTCTTCAAGGAGCTGTGTAACGAGTGAAACCAAACGTTCCCAGAGTTCACGTACGCAGCCGCCTTTTTCAGCAATCATCCGCTTCAAGTCTATGGCATTGTACATAGATGAAAGCAGGCGCGTTTGTTTGCTATACAGCCCCATATAGATGAATTGCAGGAGGGCCTCAAGCTTCGCCCTCGGCGTTGGCTCAGTTTCGATCACACCATCAATCCCGTCAAGGAATTTCTGCAGGTCGCGCCTGAAAATCGCGACCACCAGTTCCTCCTTTCCAGAAAAGTGTGCATAGATCGTGCCTTTGGCAATACCAACCCGAGCGGCAATCTCATCCATCGAGGTCTCATAATACCCTTTTTCCTGGAACACTTCTTCCGCCGCCTGAAGAATGAGTTCCTCGCGTTCCTTGCGCTGTTTTTCCTTCAGCGAAAGAGCCGGTGTCTGAAACGTTTGCATAGTAAGCCTCATTGCTACCATTGTACTCATCGATTAACCAATACGTAGAGAAGTACCATATATATTGACTATCGGTATTATTGGTGACTCATGAATATTTTCATGACTCATTAGTCATAATTTTACAACAAAGTCATACATATGTCAAGAGGTCAGGATGAGAGCTTTTTTTAGTGTTCCCACCTCCGATCGAAGCCTATCCAGTTCCAACGCTTGTTGTCCACACAGTCGCTCCAGATGGGCAATCTGTTCGTGTGCATTCTGCGGTCGATCGATCTCAGGGGGACAGGGAAAGGCCTGAGCTGGTACAAAAGCCGCTGAATAGCTCTGATTGTGTGCCATAGAGCTTCTCCTTTCGCTCCCTCTTGACACTCCACACCTGCTGACAGCATACTCAATCAAGTGTGTCATCTGTCAAAATCGCCTGGTATGGCTCCATTGGGGTCACTCTAGTCTTTACGCTTGCGTTGCAAGAATGGTTTGGGAAAGAGAAACGCCTAACAGGCTGGCAAGTTCGGTGGTGAGCCTGTCAAGGTCATGGCTGTTAATAAACGGGACTTGACCAGACGATTGTCTCGACGGCCTACCTGTTGACATCTACGGTCACGGTACCCATTTATGGTAAGCTTTCCGACCTGTTTGGCCGCAAACCGATCTTCCTCTTTGGCGTGGTCATATTTCTGATTGGTTCAGCGCTATCGGGGGCTTCCCAATCAATGAATGAGTTGATTGCCTTCCGTGCCTTCCAGGGGCTAGGTGCTGGCGCTCTTATGCCTATAGCCATTGCCATCATTGGCGACCTGTTCACGCCGCGTGAGCGTGGTAAATGGCAGGGCCTCACGGGTGGTGTATGGGGGCTGTCGGCTATCATTGGTCCGACGCTTGGTGGCTGGATTACGCAGAATACATCGTGGCGTTGGGTCTTCTACGTGAACCTGCCTGTTGGTTTAGCTGCCATGCTGGTATTGATTTTCTTGATGCCGTCACTGCGTAGTACAGGAAAGCAGGTCTCGATTGACTACATTGGTGCTGCGCTGCTCATTCTGGGTACAGTACCCCTGCTGCTTGGTTTCAGCTGGGCTGGCTCTCAGTACGACTGGTTATCGCCGCAAATTCTCGGCCTTTTCGCTGTCTCATTGGTTGCATCAACCGCCTTCGTAATCTACGAGGCACGGCTGGAGCGACTTGGTGGACAGCCCATCATTGAGCCAAGTTTATTCAAAAATAGCATTTTTACCGTCTCGACTATCATCACCATCATCTTTGGTATGGGTCTGTTTGGAAGCATCTTCTTCATCCCGCTGTTTGTGCAGGGGGTGATTGGTACTTCTGCCACCAATAGTGGTCTCATCCTGACGCCATTGATGTTGACCTCAATTGTCGGCAGCGTTGCCTCTGGTCAGCTGGTCTCACGCCTGGGCAGGTACAAGTGGATTGCCGTTACTGGTATGCTCGTGACAGTGGCAGGTTCCTGGATGCTGGTACGTCTGGATGTTCACTCAACAAACAATGATGTCTTGCTGGCGATGCTGGTCATGGGACTGGGCATGGGCTTTGGTATGGCCCTCTATACGCTGATTGTACAGAACGCCCTACCACGAAAGATTGGTCAGGCGACCTCGACGCTGGTCTTCTTCCGTTCTATAGGTGGAACCATCGGCCTTGCAGCTATGGGTTCGATCCTGACTTCAACATACTTGCCTGCATTTAAAAGCGCATTAAGCGAAGGACTGAGCAAGCAACCGCTTCCGCCAGCGGTGAAACAGTCGATCCAGGCGCAGTTCCTGAAGATTTTCAGCAATCCGCAGATCCTGCTCTCGCCGGATGCTTTAGCGCAGATGCGTGCGGCGGCGGCGGCACAGGGCCAGCAAGGCCTGGCCCTCCTCAATGTCGCTATTGAGGCAGTGAAGACTGGCCTGGCGCAGGGTGTCCATAATGTTTTTGTCCTGAGTTTGGCGCTCATGATTGCCGGGTTAATAGCAGTGTTCTTTCTCAAGGAAGTCCCACTGCAAGGTGGACGTAGCCTCAGTGCTTCCACCACTGAAGCAGTGGAAGATGTAGCACCTGAAGGAAATGTGGCGGCAATGATTTAACTGTAAAAAGCAGGCCAACAAAAATCGGTCTTCCCCTCGCGGGAAGACCGATTTTTGTTGGCCTGCATTGCATTATGAGGCGTTTGAGCGCAGCTTGTAAACTTTGATAGCCACCTGGAGCGTGAGCCAGTTGCTGCGCTCCTGCAGGTCAATGTCACACAGCGATTGCAGACGCTCTAAGCGCTGGATGAGCGTGTTGCGGTGCACAAACAGTTGGCCGGAAGTTTTGGTAAGATTACCTGCACATTCAAGATATGTTTCCAATGTATCCAGTAGATCTGTTCCTTTCCGCCGGTCGTAGTTTGCGATGCGTCCCACCTGGTCCTGGTACATGTCGCGCAGGTCATCCATACGCGCTATCTTGTAGAGATAGCGGTAGACTCCCAGATCATTGAAGTGGGTGACGCCACCCTCACGATGCAAGTTTTGTCCCATTTGCAGCGCCTCACTGGCCTCGGCAAAACCACGGCGGTAATCGCTGATACTCTGACAGGTATTCCCAATGCCAATCGACAGGCGTACATTTTGCTCACTGCGCATCTGGCGCGAGAGATCGCGCAGCCATGTCTTCAATCTGGCAGCGTTTGGATCTTTGCTCAAACATAAAATACACGTGAGCAGATTTTCGTGTTCGTGGACCACGGAGCCCGGGTAACTGTCTTGAATACGGCGCCGTATTATACTACTGATGCGCTTGTGCGCTGCCAATCGTTCGTCTTCCGTTTGCGCTGACGGTGTGCTTGCCTGGTGAACATCTTTGCCGTTTTGCTCTCCCTCCATCTGAGAAATCTCAATCAGGGTCACCAGGTGAGGCCTGGCCAGGTCACAGCCGAGGAAATTGGCCCGTTGGCGCAATGAATCCTCTGAGTCGTACGTTCCGTGCATGAGATCATCAAAGAAGCCCTTAACCAGGTTCTTCTGTGCCAGCATATCCACGAGGTGACTATTTTTGATGGCTATCGCCACCTGGTTGGAAATTGTGCTCAGGAGCGTGTAATCCTCTGGTGTATAACGACGAGGCTGGCTTGAGTAGCAATTGATGAGACCAAGATGTTCCGCTCCAGCAATAAGTGGAGCAGAGAGCAACGCCTTGAACTGGGTGTCTTTGAGCGGATTCAGGCGCTCGAGCGCATGTGTACTTATCTCAGACGTCTGGCCGCGCACATTGTCTTTGTGGAATGAGGCTTCGTTGATTTCGCGCAACTTTTCCCACACATACCGGTCAACATCGATGGGTTGAAAATTTAAGGCGCGATCATTGAGATTAGGCGAGGAGGCACGTACCGTGAGACGTCCCCGTGCCTGATCCATGAGCATAATCACGCACAGATCGACCTCCATAATTTGCACTGTCAACATTGCCAGCGAGCGCAGCATATCGTCAAGGTAGAGACCTGAACTGATGGTCTGGCTCAGTACGGAGAGCGAAGTCAAAATGCTGAGTTTGTGTTGTGTATTTTCATACAACTGGGCATTTTCGATAGCGGAAGCGACGAGAGCAGCTATATTACTGACAAATGTTTGATGCTGGTCTGTGAATTCATAGGGGGCAACAGCATGCATGGTAATCACGCCAATAAGGTGCCTGTCTTTACCGATGATCGGCACGGTCATCGTCGACTGAAATTTTTCTTCTTCCAGATCAGGAAAATAGCGGAAGCGCGGGTCTTCCAGGGCCTCATCTTTTAAGATCAAAGGCTTTAGCGTCAAGCCTACCCAACCTGTAGTACCTTCTCCCAGGGCTAATGTGATTTTTCCCACCTGGTGTTGATATTGTTCAGTAGTGCTTGCCAGGACAAGGCGATCTTTTTCTTTGTTGTAAAGATAGATGAAGGCAGCATGGCAGGAGATAGCACGGACAATAGTATCCACCAGGTGACTGAGTACTTCATCGAGCTTCAGTGTGGAGCTGATTGTCGAGATTACATCGTTAAGTAATACATTTTCTTCCCGGCTGGTAGCAAGGGCGCTGCGCAGCTCTGCATTCTCTTTGCGAAGCTGTTCAGGGTTATCTGTATGGCCTATACTGGCCGAATTGGAACTCTGTGAAGCTCCTTTATGCGTATGCGGATGCGTGGAAGACATGCCAACCTCCTCTTAGACAAAAGGGAAATAGTAAAGATCGCACTTGCGTCAACAAAATGTGGTGGTTATAAGAACCTTATAATTGTCTGCCAGAACGTTTAAATATGTATGATATGTCTACAGGAAAAGCATAGCAACTTTGCGATGTTTCTGTGATATACTTGTACATATCTCATTTGCTCAGGTGTTTGACGCTGTATCCTTACAGCGTATATCATCATAACATCAATGAGATATGTAGCGTACTCTCATTAAAGTTCTCAGAAGGTTGGGAGAACTTCTGAGCGCCAGCTATCTCTGGTGAGATAGAGGTTCGACTGGCTCGCTATCGAGGGGATTGCTTCGCCCCTATTTTTAAGGATGTGTGCATCAGTTTTTTATCCAGGAGGACGAAAAATGGCTACCGATGTTATAACCATCCCCGAAGAACAGGGTATTGAGACACATGGTATAGAACGTGTCTCGCCTGCAACTCGTACTCATGTCCATATCTTAGACAACTTCACTATGTGGCTCTCTGCCAATCTCGTGATCTCCACTGTCGGTCTTGGAGCATTGGCTATTCCCATCTTTGGCCTTGGGTTTTGGGATAGCCTGGCTGTTATCCTCATTTTCAATGCACTTGGGGTCCTACCCGTTGCCTTTTTCTCCACTCTCGGCCCTAAGTTGGGGCTACGGCAAATGACCATCTCACGCTTCGCTTTTGGCTGGGTAGGTGGAATTATCATGGCACTCTTTAACGTTGCTGCTTGCATTGGCTGGTCTGTTGTCAATGTCATTATTGGAGGCCAATTAATCGCTGCGTTGAGCGGTGGAAAAGTTCCTAGCTGGGCAGGTATTCTCATCCTAGCAATTCTGACGACCCTGGTCAGCATCTATGGTTACAGGTATGTGCATCGCTACGAGCGCTATGCCTGGATACCTATGGCGGTCATCTTTGCTATTATGCTGATTGTAGCGGCTCCTCACTTTAGCATTGTAGCTACGCCTGCATTCGGAGCCGCCGAAATTGCTGGCCTGCTCTCCTTTGGCGGTGCCGTCTACGGTTTTGCAACAGGGTGGGCATCCTATGCCGCCGACTATAATGTCAACCAACCGGAAGATACACCATCTCGCCGTATTTTCTGGCTGACTTACCTGGGTCTCTTTGTACCGATGGTGCTGCTAGAAACACTGGGCATGGCCTTTACCACTTATGGTCCGTGGGCGACTAAATTTGCCAATGGACTGGTTGGTGATCTGCTTGCCGCTGTGGTCAGTCCACTGGGGGGCTTTGGCACACTCATTCTGGTGTTGCTTGCTCTGAGTGTCGTCGCGAACAATATCCCGAATGACTATAGCCTTGGCCTGTCCGTGCAGGTGTTTGGCCGTCCCTTCCAGCGCGTCAAGCGGTACGTCTGGACACTCATCGGTGCAGTGATTTACGTGCTGATCGCCCTTCCTGCTTCGGCCAACTTTGCACATACACTCACCGACTTCCTGCTCATCATTGCCTACTGGCTCGGTCCCTGGGCGATTATTCTCGTTCTGGAACACTTTGTCTTCCGTCGTGGGCGCTACAATGTTGATGATTGGAATACTCCAAGCCGACTTCCCATTGGTTGGGCTGCCATTGTATCCATGGTGGTTGGTCTGGTAGGTGTCTTGCTGGGAGCTGCGCAGGTCTATTACGTTGGGCCTATCGCTAAACTGGTCAATCCACCCTTTGGTATGGACGTTGGCTTCGAGCTTGGCCTCGTCTTCGCTGGTATTGCTTACCTGATCTTGAGACGGATTGAACTGAATACCAGTCCACGAGGCGAGGGAACTGTGTAGGGATCGGCAAGCAATATCCTGGATTATTGAGTTGTAGTGGCAGGCAGACTTATTGGAGCAAAACTTCAATGAAGCTGCCTGCCTCACATTTTTTAAAGGAGTATAACCTGAATAGATCCAAAGAGGAAGATCATATGCAATATGACCTCATCATCCGCCATGCCCGGCTTCATCGTCATGATGGTTTTGTTGACATCGCTGTCAAGGATGGGCGCTTTGCTAAAATCGCGGGCGAGCTTTCCTCGCATAGCGCTCAAAGAGAGATCGATGTGGCTGGCCGGCTTGTCGTGCCTCCCTTCATTGATGCTCACGTTCATCTCGATGCCGTGCTCACGGTGGGGCAGCCGCACTACAATGCTACGGGCACGTTGCTCGAGGGCATCCAGATCTGGAGTGAACGAAAGCGAAGTTTAACCCGTGAAGATGTTAAAAAGCGTGCCCTGGAGGAGATCCGTTGGGAAGTAGCCCAGGGAACATTGTACATTCGCAGTCACGTGGATGTATGCGATCCGAACCTGACCGCGTTGAGGGCCCTGATTGAGGTGCGTGAGGAGGTACACGACATCTGTGACCTGCAACTCGTTGCTTTTCCCCAGGATGGCATCCTGTCTTTCCCTGATGGACGCGAGTTGATGCGCCAGGCTATGGAACTTGGCTGCGACCTGGTTGGAGGCATTCCGCACTACGAGTGGACGCGCGATATGGGTGTTGAAGATGTGCATTATGCCTTTGCCCTTGCCAAAGAGTTCAACCGCGATGTTGACTGCCACTGCGATGAGACCGATGATCCGCTCTCGCGCTTTACGGAAGTGATGGCCGCCGATGCGATGCAACAGGGTTGGCAGGGACGGGTAACGGCCAGTCACTGCACCGCCATGCATTCCTACGATAATGCCTATGCCTTTAAACTCATTCGCTTGCTCGCGCGCGCTCAAGTAAACGTCGTTGCCAATCCCTTTGACAATGTCGTCTTGCAGGGCCGTTTTGATACCTATCCCAAACGACGGGGCATTACTCGTATCAAAGAGTTGCTGGCAGAGGGCGTCAACGTTGCTCTTGGTCACGATTCCATCATGGATCCCTGGTTCCCCCTGGGCAAGGGCGATATGCTCGCAGCTGCACAACTGGCTCTCTACCTCTGTCACATGAGTGGTTATGAAGAAATGAATGAAGTTCTTGATCTGATCACCACCAACGCCGCGAAGGTACTGCATATCCAGGATACTTACGGCATCGAGGAAGGCAAACCGGCTGATTTCCTTGTGCTGGATGCGCCTACAGCCTTTGAGGCCCTGCGCCTTGTTCCCGCTCGCCTGCATGTATTTAAAGGTGGACGCGAAGTGGCATACACGGTACCAGGCAGGAGCGTGCTCAGGAGAAGCTCAGGTGATGAGGGGAAGGAAGTTACTTTCCGTCTATAGTAGCAGGGGGACGCATTCCTGGGATGGCCTTGCAGTCGCCCTGAATAGTTACTCTCTCTTTTAAGCCCTACACGGGCGATGATTGCTTTCTTTACCATGCATGACAATATTTTAATAAAATCTCACTTTGCGTGCAAAATACACGCTCATCTGATATAGTATAGTATGAAACACAGCACAACGGAATGAATACTGTCCTGGTCCTCTCTGGGGGTAATTGTGATGATGGAAGTGGAGCAACAATGTGAGCACCTCAGCTTGACTGCCCCGGCAGTCTTAACTGCTCTTCTCAATGAGTTCAGTGCGGTCACTGATTATCGCACCCTGCGCGATAGTCTCCCCCGGCGACTGGCACATTTGCTCAATTGCCGGTGTGTCTTACTCTATCAACGGATTGGTGAAACCTTACAATTTGCGGCGGGTACGTTTGACGATGTGCCTGGCTGGTCGGTTTCCCTTCTCTCCGTGGCCCATATTAACCCTATTGATCTCAGCAGCGATTTGCCTGAAGCGCAGGCGTGGCGCTCACGCCATGCCATTACCTGCCCCCCAGACAGGGTTAATGTGTCCCCCAGACAGGGTTACGACTCTGCTGAAAGTTCCCACCCGGCGCTTGTAGCTGTGCCGCTAATCTATCGCCAGCGCGCTATTGGTATACTTGTTGCCTTCCGCAGCGTAGGAGTTCCGCACTCCCTGCCATCAAACGGTGCCCCATTCACAGGCCCCACCTATTGGTCAAGTGATGACCTACCTGTACTGGAAGCCGTAGGAGGTGTAGTCGCACTCCTCCTGGAAAATACCCGCCTTCTGGAGCGCGACCGGGAACGTATTCATGAATTGTCGCTGCTCAATAGTATCGCGAGTCAGCTGAACTGCTCAATGTATGAGCCTGAGCGAGTACACAATATTATCCTGCAGCGCACGCGGGAAATTACATCTCCCGATCATTGTGTGCTGATCTGGCCGGATTCATTAACGCAAGCCTCCTGGATTACTCCCGCTCTACGAGATCTGCTGCTTATGCGCTTCAGTAGACAAAGAGAACCTCATCCGCTTATTATTGAGCGGCCGGGCGACTCGCTTACAATTGAGTATCTGAACCATTTGCCAGCAAACATCAAAACCTTTTTTGCTGTCCCCCTGCTCGTCAGTGAAGGAACGCTTCACAGGCATGGATATGGAGTGGGTAAACTGGGAGGCCCTCTGAAGGGCTATCCACAAGAAGTCCTTTTACAGAGAACGGCAGGCGACAAAAGGCTCCACGGGACGCACGAGGTTGTGGATGTTCACGGACCAAAAGTGCTCGGCGTTATCGTTGGAGCCTATCATCGAGCCTGGAAACTGCGGCGTGAAGAGCTTGTTTTGCTCCAGGTATTGGCCAGCCAGGCCAGTGCGGTTTTAGAAAATATGCACCTGGTGACCGAAGTTGTTGAGGCACGTAACGAGGCGCGCAAGTTATTGCGCCAGGTTTTGGACGATCAACGTCTGAAAGAATTGATTCTGGAGAGCGTTCCCAGTGGCTTGATTACAGTTGACCTATCTGGATGTATCACCACCTTTAATCGTGCTGCTCAGGCTATCCTCGGTTATCATCCCTATGAAGTGCTGGGGCAGCCTTTGCAGAAGATACTCAACTTGTCCGTGCCCGCAGGTCGTGTATGTAGCGAAGAAGGCCAGATTGCGCCTTTTACATCTTATAGCCAGGTGAACGTAGTGGACGATATCTCTACTGTTTCTGAAACCCTCGTCACGTTAGATCGACATGCGCAAGAAGTAGCGTTAGACGTTCATCTCGTACCCCTCTACAATGATCTACGCGAGCAGACTGGCTGGTTAGCGACTTTCGCTGATGTAACTTCTATGCACCGTTTGGAAGAGGAGAAGCGGCGCCTTGACCGCCTGGCATCTCTCGGTGAAATGGCGGCTAGCGTTGCTCATGAAGTTCGCAACCCCCTTGCTTCCATCAAAACTTCTA
>WNGH01009760.1_pt1 | contig 11921 bp, 10 predicted proteins | sample 5400631 | NCBI WGS metagenome assembly WNGH01 (sample SAMN13153373, study PRJNA577476) | soil metagenome | isolation source: 115 cm soil or saprolite under Garry oak tree replicate 1 | place: USA:California | collected 2016-06-15 | reverse complement strand
AAGATAGTAACCAGTGTTGCAATGTTCTACGACCTAGAGGACCCCAACAGTTTCGTTGCTGATGTTTCTCAGATTCTAGCTCGAGACGGTGTCTGGGTTGTGCAACAAAACTATTTGGCCACAATGTTGGAACAAAACGGCTTCGACAACATTGGGCACGAGCACTTGGAATATTACACTTTGGGGACAATGAAGACTCTGTTGGCAGGACACGGTTTGGAAGTGTTCGACGTGGAAACGAACCGCGTTAACGGGGGCAGTATTCGCACTTTCATCTGTCACAAGGGACTTCATCCGATTCGAAACAGTGTAAATAGTTTAGAGAAACAGGAGGATCGACTTGCTCTGAAGGAGCAAGCAACATATGAAGCGTTCGCAGACAACATCAAGAAGATTCGGACAGATGTCCATGAGTTCGTCGCGAGAGAGGTTGGGAGTGGGAAGACTGTATATGTATATGGTGCCTCCAACAGAGGAAACACTATCCTTCAATACTGCGGTCTCGACCATGCTCTAATCGGAAAAGCCGCCGATGCGAACTCAGAAAAATGGGGCCGAAAAACTGTTGGGACCCTGATACCGATAGTCTCGAAAGACGAAGCTCGAAGAGATCAACCTGACTATTTTCTCATCTTGCCGCATCACTTTCTCGATGAAATCGCGAAGGAGGAGAAAGCATACCTCGAAAATGGCGGAAAGTTCATCGTCCCCCTGCCCAAGTTCAGAATATTGGATGCTTAGACAGGCCTTGAAGGAATAGTGTCAGACAATTGGCGTCTAAGAAAGAGTTCAAATCATTCGCCGCTTTGAAAGCGCGAATGTCCCTTATCGAACTTTCAGCCTACCATTTCAAGAATAGTCGTAAAGGACGTCTGCCTTAGGAAATGCGCCAGTTAGCGAATCAAAGAGACTTGGTTCTTAGATGCGGGCGAGCTCGGCTTGAAGACTGCAGAAACATTAGACTTCAGCATTATCGCGCATCTTACTCAGGCGAACTTCCAGGAAGTTGACTGATTCTCCTAAGAGAGATTATGGTAGGGTGTGTCCATGAAAGTGGCGACTGTGATTCAGGATAGCCTTAGGTCCCTTGGAGGAGGAGAGCTCGTATGCATGAGCACCTGCGTTGCCCTTCAGAGGTTGGGATATCGAGTTCAACTTGTCAGTGACAGGTTCGAACCTAATGAGGTCGAGCAGGCCTTCGGTATGGGTGACGTCTTGAGAAAATGCGAGCATATTAAGATCCCGGAACTGGGTCGAAAATTGGCTCTTTTTTCTTCGCTACCCGGGATTTTGTTTGCTTCGAGATCAAAGCAGTTCTTTGAGAAGCAAAATGCTGATGTTATATTTGTGACGAGAGACCCGAGGCGTCCCAACGTTCTCCCTGACAAACCGCTTTTCCGGTTCGTGTACGAATTGTCTCAACTTCGGCCCTTCTGGGAGAATTACAACTGGGGTGTCAAGCTCTTATATCGAACCACAACCCAGCAACAACGGACTCGAACGACCTATCTCGCTGTTTCCTCAACACTTTCGAAAGGCCTTAAGCAGGTCGGTTATGAGACGGTCGAACTCGTATACCCATCCTATGGAATAGGTTTCCGACCTCGAGCTAAGAAGGATCAAGTTGTTCAGGTAACTTTCCTTGCCCCCCAAAAACGGCTGGACGATTTCATGGAAATAGCACGCAGGCTTCCAGAATACACATTCTACTTGGTTGGCAGAGACACAGAGCGGGTAAATCGGATTTACAAGGGCCATGCAAGGCACCTTTTGGCTAGCAAACCGAGTAACGTTGAATATGTCGAGTCTCGAATCCGTGAGGTGCCAGAGTTGCTAGAGGAGAGTAGGATCTATCTTCACACGGGGATAGAGCCAGGAATGACCATCGCCGTGATGGAAGCCCTCTCCGCAGGTTGTGTGCCTATTGCACCCGCAGAGGGAGGAGCGGCAGAGGTAATCGCCGCTGCTGGTGCCGGATTTCGGTATACTACGATTGACAGCGCCGTGAATTTCATTAGGTCGGAGATGAACGAAATGACTGAAGTCACAAGGAGACGAAGCATTTCGAAGCTTGCATCGGCCGAGATTGCTGAGAGAGGAAGAATCTTCGATCTGGAGACGTTCCAGACACGAATTGAAAACGTAATCTCCAGAGAAAATCCCACGTCGTAGCAAGGATTTCTCGTTGCTTGTTTGAGAGGAGGCACCTTGCCACTGCAACCAGTCTTTGAGCGACGCGATCCTTGGATACTTTTCGCGACTTTGGCCTGCGGTCGAGAGTTAACACGTGGAATTACCCTTAATCTCACATTAGCGGCTCAACGCCAAGAAAAATTGGAAGTTGGAGAATTAGTGAGCTCGTGGTCCTCATGAGGATTCTTATCGTCCACCCTGTGATGACTTTTCTGGGTGGGGGAGAAAGGCTTTGCTGCGAAACGATTCAAGCCCTCTTGTCGCTTGGGCACGAAGTGACATTGCTGTCAGAGATTTTCGATACGAGGCGCACAGAGAGGTTTTTCGGGTATAGCCGATTATTCGACAAAATCATTCCTATGTTCTATCCCTCGTCAAAGACGATGGGAAGCTTTGGAACTTCCGCTCATCTAATTCATCATCTTCGGTCCCAAAAGCATGAGCTGGAGGAAATCGCGAATTCTCACCCCCGACCCTTCGACCTCATTTTTTCCACTCAGGACCCCGGTTATGTCCCTGACATGAATCTGCCAGTCATCCAGTGGGGATATTCTCCCAGATTCTTTCCTAAGCCGTTCCACGCCGATTCTCCTCGAGCCCTGGCGAGCGCTATTCGTTGGTTGCCTCTACGGCTGCACTACTTACAGAAGATTTCAAGAATAGGGCTTGTTCTTGCAATATCTCAATATTCTAAGACCCATCTAGATGAAGACTGGAAACGACCCAGTGCCCTGGTTTATCCCGCCTGCAATATGGTCAGCCCGGGCGCGAAACGAAATCTCGTCGTCACAGTTGCTCGGGCAGTCCCGGTAAAGAGGCTTGAACTCTTCTGGAAAGTTGCGATGCTACGCCCAAACTATGAGTTCGCCATGTTGCTTACTCAAGACCCGAACTTCATTGGATATTCGATTGGCCTATCGAGGGCCGCTCCTCTGAACGGAAGAACCATCTTTAACCCATCAGTAGAAACGTATCACAAGTTTCTGGGAGAAGCAAAAGTCTACTTGCATCTGATGGAAAGGGAGCATTTTGGGATTAGCATTGTTGAGGCTATGTCCGCATTATGCATACCCATAGTTCATGATTCTGGCGGGCCGAAGGAAATTGTTGATGGCAGAGTCGGATTCCTATGGCAAATTATAGATGAGGTCCCGACTATGGTAGATGAAGCTATGAGGATCTCTCCCTCCGACGCTGCTGGACAGAGGGCTCAATATTTCAGTGTCGAAAGATTCGAGAAGCGGCTCGCTTCAATTTTTTCGCAAGTGCGCGTGTGAAACCCAACCCTACATCGACAAGCCTTCCAATTACGAGAAAAGGATACAATGGCCCAGCCCAAAGCATAGATTTGTAACCTTTTAGACTCATCGAAAGTCCCAACATGCCCACGTGGAAAACAGGAAAGAAATTGTCGGCTTGGAATCAAAGGCGCATGGGTTCCAGAAATAGTGAATACCCAAGTAGGTAGGGTATGGTTCTCGCGTACCTCTCAAGGATCATAACGCCACGATGATGTAATATGTTGGGCCCGAGTAGGTCTCGCCGAGGCAGGGGCCACAAATGGCTGGAGAACTGTGATGAGTGAATAACTACAGTTGAAGCGAGCGCTGGTAATTCACCCAATTCTGTCTTTCTATGCGGGCGGAGAATACCTTTGCCTCATTGTATGTGAAGCGCTCCAGGAGATGGGATATCGAGTGAGCATCGCTTGCGACCTGTTCAATCCCTCTGATATACAGAGAATATACAGGTTAGGACAAGTGATGGATAGATGTGATCATGTTCAGATACCCGAATTTAGGGCAAATCCCCGATTCCTAGCCCCGCTTCAAAGACTTTCCTATGCAAGGCGCGTTTTGCAGATGTTCAGAGACACGGATGCTAATATAGTATTCAGTACACAATCATCTCCATTCGTTCTCCCTAAGAAAATCTTCCATTTCGTGTATAACGCCATAGATTTGTACGGGTATCCCCCAGCTGCGGCCCCTCTTCGTTTACATCACCCTTGGGAAATCCGCCACTCCGGTTTGCGCGATATCATAGTGGACGTTCTAAAAGAGCCTGCACGTGAAGTCCTCAGGCAAACTTCAAGGCTAGTTTGGAGGAAACGTAGAGAGGGGCAGGACTGGTTCTTCGCGATAGGGTCGATAGTCCTCACCGATATCAGAGAGAAGGGTTATGCTAACTCTTCTTTTGCCTTCCCACCTTGCCGCATAGATTTCGCTCCGAAGTTTCCAAAGAAAAAACAGGTTGTGCAAGCGGCCCGTATTGTTCCGGAGAAGAGACTGGAGCTGTACCTAGAGATTGCTTCTCGGCTACCAGATTACATGTTCATTCTTATTGGCAAGAATCCGCAAAAGCTTCGGGAGCTATATCCTGGTTACTCCCATCGGCTACTCTCAAGAATGCCAAGGAATATGACCTACATCGACGCACTCGTGCATGAGCGTCCTGAGGTCTTAGAGGAAAGTAGGGTCTATCTCTATACGGGAATTGAGGCCGGAATCGGGCTTGCGGTTGTCGAAGCAGTTGCAGCGGGTTGTATTCCATTTTCGCCTCGGAATGCGGGTGCAATTGACATCCTCAGAGCGCTGGGAGTAGGTGACACCTATTTCGGCGCCGACGAGGCTGCAACCAAGATAAGAGCGACTCTAGAAGGAGAAGTCCGCCCAGATGAAATAACAGAAATGTCTCAGAGAGCCCAAAGGTTTGGTCCGGAAGCTTTCAAAACGTGGGTTAAGGCGATTGTTCAAGCTACTAAGGCTGAACCCCGAAGAGCCGAGTTGATTGCTGATCGCTTAACATAACGAGTCGGGATCGATCTTACACAGCCAAAGGTTCTCAGGTCCTTCGAGTAGCGATCGTCGATCAAGATGACCACCGTCGCATGGCATCATATGTGGGAAAGACTTACACGCGGATGAAAACTACTACCGCAAACTGGCGGCTACGTAGATACGGAAATCTGATCGTGAATAGATTATTTCCCCTACGAAAGACTACGCTGGACGGTTTGAAATTCTGGTATTTCGCTGCGGAGTCGCCACCCCAGGACCCCAGAGAATTCATCGTGAAAGGATTGGAATTTCATCATAGAATCAGTGGATTGTCGGGATGGGAAGCTATCGACGTTGGAGCGAATATCGGATCCTACACCCTTCGTCTGGCTAGGAGATTTCAGAGTGTAACAGCCTTTGAACCCAGCCCTGCCCACAATAAAGTGCTCAGGCTCAATATTGCCCTAAACCATCTTAGAAATGTACACGTTAGAGGGGTGGCTCTGTCCGATGTCAATGGGATCAGTCCGTTGTATATTCGAGCAGGAGCGACTAGTCTAGAGGCGTCCCATTACGGACTCGGTTATGATAGCGTGAGCTTCGTTAGGACAGCCAAACTTGACGAATATCAAACCAAATTCACCAAACTGGATTTCGTGAAGGTAGACGCCGAGAACTTGGAGTATGCGATTCTTAAGGGAGCGATAGGAATGATATCTAGATTCAGACCTGTAATCGCCGTAGAGGTGCACCGTGCGCGAGCTCCCTCGAATGGATCGTGCAAATGTGACGTATGCAAATTATTGCAGAGTCAAGGATATGACACCGAAGTGACAGGGGAGTTTTCGTCGATCGGAATGGTCCATTGGGTTTGGGCCACTCCGGACATCGGGTCAAGGATTTGAACCGAATGGCAGCCAGATACCGAGAGGCATATTAGCGCTCATTTTGCGGATGGGCTCGCTCCAACTCGAAGGGTCCGCTCGTTTTGTACGGAGGTAATGAAGAATTGGAAACAGCCGAAAGTGATTCTTAATAGTTACCGGAAAATGCCGAAAGCGGTGTATGCTCCCCGGTGTGAAGGTCTACGAGCCCAGGAAGAACGTAGATGAGAGAGGATTCTTCGCGGAAGTTCTTCGTCAAGATTGGAAAGATCTTCTCGGAGAAGACATCATAGTCCAAGCCAATCTCTCGTTTAGCTATCCAGGAATGATCCGAGCCTGGCACAGGCATAGCCGAGGCCAAGTAGACTATTTTGTAGTATTACGAGGCGCCATGAAGATTTGTGCCTACGATGACAAGCAAGGTTCGGCAACCAATGGACAGCTCGACGAGATCGTGGCGAGTGAGGAACAACTTCAAGTGGTCAGGATACCAGGGTTTTACTGGCACGGCACCAAGACCCTTGGCGAGAAACCGTCTCTGACAATTTATTATGTAAATCGTCTTTATGATTCAAACCATCCTGATGAAGAAAGGAGACAGTGGAATGATCCCCGAGTAGTAGATCCTAAGACTTCCAAGCCCTTTGACTGGAACCGGCCACCTCACAAGTAGAACGCCTTCGATGTTGAAACGACTTGAAACGCACCATGTTTCTTCATCTCCATAATGCCCTCGTCTGCGGTGAGAAACCTCATTCCGAGGGCTTTCTCAGCTTTCTCGATTCTTAAGCAACTGTTCTTCGGCCTCAATGCCATTTGCTTGAACGCGCTTGCGTCGACAGGTTCGATCAGCCCGCTTGGATAGCCAAAGATCTCGGCAAGCTTCACTGCAAATTCGTATCTGCTTAGGCAGGACCCACCGGCTGTATGAAATATGCCATTGTCAGAACGCTTTGCAAGCCTCAACAGAGCCTCGGCAAGATTATCAGCAAATGTTGGGGAGCTATACTGGTCATTTACCGCCTTGACCGTCTCGCTTTTCTTGAGCTTGTCCAGCACGAACATGGCGAAATTTGTTGTTTTACCAGAGCTGGAAGCGATCCCTGTCGCCTCGAGTGGATTCCATCCATAGATCACACTGGGTCGTGCTATTGCATAGTTTGATAGTTGCGATACGATGTTCTCAGCGTCCAGCTTCGTCTGAGCGTAATAATGTAGTGGATGAGGCGCGTCCGATTCACTGTAGTGCCCACGTGTTCCATCGAACACGTAGTCAGTGGAGAGATGTATTAGACGGCTGCTATTCTCGCGCGCTGCCTCGGCAAGATTTCTCGCGCCTCCAACATTTACCCTGTAGGCTTCTTCTCTGTGAGTCTCGCAGTAATCCACATTGTGCAAGGCGGCGGTGTTGACGATCACACTCGGCTGGATATCTCTGACCAGCCGGAGGGTGTCTTGGCGGTCACCTATGTCAGCCTGAAACATGCGAGGGAGGGGTGCCATTCGAGCATTTTGTGTGTGGTATGCTTCGAAGCCATGCTCTGCCGCCGAAGAAGACACCTTGGAGCCGACCAGCCCTGTGGCCCCGATTATCAACAGCCTTTCCAAAGGTGCGCTATGGTTTCGAAACCGTAGGCTTTTCAAGGTTGAGTCACGACTCTCCTGGAAGAGAAAGATATGGTCGTTCTAGTAACTGGTGGTTGCGGTTACATCGGGTCCAAGCTCATCCGAGACCTTGCCTCGAACAGGAAATTCGTAGGTAGCACAGTTAGAGTGATTGACAATATGATGCGAGAGCGGTACATAGCCATCATGGATCTTCCACCCGACGGACGCTTCGAATTCATCGAGGGAGACATTCGCAAAGATGATGACTTGAAGAGAGCGTTTCAGGATGTTGACATGGTTGTGGACCTCGCCGGAATAACTAACGCCCCCCTCTCCTTCGAGAGGAAGGATCTAACCTTCGACGTGAACGTCAATGGTGGAAGAAAGGTTGTGGACTACGCCCTCAAAGTGAGCGTCAAGAAGCTCGTCTACTCGTCCACGGCGAGCGTCTATGGTCCCACGACGGGGGTGGTCAATGAAACATATCCCTGCAAGCCGATAAGCCCGTACGGAGAGTCTAAGCTACAAGGAGAGAAGGCGTGCCTCAACGCTTCCGAACAGACCGGTCTTAACGCGACTGTTCTGAGACTTGGGACAGTATTCGGATACTCCATAGGAATGCGCTTCGACACTGTCGTTGACAGGTTCACCTATCTTGCTTGTATCGGGATGCCCTTGACTGTTTGGGAGTCAGCGCAGAACGAGAAGAGGCCGTACCTTCATGTCTCAGATGCAGTTGAAGCGCTAAGCTTCGCACTGACCCAGCCTGGAATGAAGGGAGAAATCTATAATATTGTCGGGGAGAACGCCTCGCTTAAACGGATTACCGAGGTCATTGGAAAAGAGGTGCCTGATTTGCGAGTGGTGATCACGCCCACACCAAACCTAAATCAAGTATCTTACGAGCTTGACGGGTCCAAGATCGGGAGAATTGGGTTCAAACCGCGCCATACCCTCGAAGAGGGTGTAAGAGAAATAGTCGAGAAATTCCAATCCTTTTTCCGCGCTCGTACTATCACGGACGTTAGGACGATCGCAAACTCAAGGTCCACCTTATCCGAGGCATAAGCTGCCATCGCTTCATGCCACCTCCACCGCAATCGAAACTTACTGTGTCACGGAACGTTTTCTTGTTTCTTCATTTTCCAGAAGATCGCTGGTTCGTAAGGCCGACTGCTTGACCCTTCAACAAAATGTCCGCTTTGGCCAGAACATCCTCGAATTCACTCCTCTCTTCCAGGGTCATCGTCTTCAGTTGTTCCATTACCTGGGCGAGTCCTTTAGCGGTGAGCATCATCAAAGGCAAGAACACTTCCCTTTCTTTGCCGGGGACGGCGCGGTAGACATATGGATTTGCTTCTATTGAAACAGAAGCGTCAGCGGCAAAGGCGCCGGTTCTCTTCATGTGATACAGCCCGGTGAGAATCAGGCTCGGAAAGATCGCGGATAGGTATTTGTTGTCTGTTACCCCGAGCCTATAGAGGACGACTATGTTGCTGGCAAATCCGATCAAGAAGGCCAAATAGACATTGTAGCCCTGCCTGAAGTAGAACCAGGCTCGAAACAGCAATTTCCAAAAATTCAACTCTTTCACCCTCAACGTGGGTCGTTTTCGCCAAATCCTTATATGAATATGTGGCTAAAAACCGATGATCGTTGGCCTGATGCAGAAGCGAATCCTGCTGTTACCCTTGATATGGGGCATATTCGGCATTTCCGACGTTCTCGCAGTCAACTATCTATTCGGATCCGTTGTCAATAGTCTTCCTTATCCGCCCAACGACAAGCCGATAGGAGGCTCATTCCTTCCCGTGCTCGCTTTCAACGTCATCGCCATACTCGTCGTCCTCGGACTCAGCCTATACTCGCTCGGGATCTGGAACATCGACTGGACGAACCGAAAAACAAGAAGCGAATTTGTTGCTCTGGGAGTGTTGTTCGTTAGTCTTATGGCCTTATTCTATGCGCCGATTTTCCTCTTCTCTGCAGCAGTAGCTCTGGTCTATCTGCTTGCAGTCAACATAGACTAGTACCAGTCATGATCCGAAATAGCCTCAAAGAGAGGTCTCCTAGAGGCTGACGAAGGTGCTCTCGCCGACCACGAACCTTCTCCCGCTCGGGCGGTAAGTGTGATCAGAGATGATCTTAGAGTTCTTCCCGATGATGCTGTCCACGATTCTCTCTCTGCAGTCAACTACCGTCCCATCAAGTATGATACTGTTCTCGATTTCAGCACCGAGGATCTTGACATGGCTTCCCACTGAAGTGTACGGTCCGACGTAAGCTCCACCCCCAATCTCGGAATACTCCCCTACGACTATCGGACCCCTCAGAACTGCACCGCGGTGTACGATCGTCCCTTCTCCCACCTCGACGTTGCCTGAAATGGGAACTTCCTCTTCGATCTTTCCCTTGACGGACGGTTTCAAGTCTTTCAAGACGAGTTGATTGGCTTCCAGAATGTCCTCAGGCCGCCCGGTATCTTTCCACCATCCAGAGACCTCATGATAGGTTATCCTCCCACCCATATCGAGAAGGCCCTGTATCGCCTCTGTGATTTCCAACTCGTTACGCCAGCTAGGCTTCAGCTTCTCGATAGCCGGGAAGATGGTGGGTCGGAAGAAGTAGACCCCTGCCAGTGCTAGGTCGCTGATGAACTGCTTAGGCTTCTCGACAAGTTTGACTATCTTCCCCTTCTCAATCTGTACCACCCCGAACCTGCTCGGATCCTTTACCCGGCTAAGGACTACAGTCGCGTCAGCACCGGAGCTCTGAAACTCCTCAGCCATTTCAGGAATACTATCCTTCAGAAGGTTGTCCCCAAGATGAACGATGAATGAAGAGTCGCCGAGAAACTTCTTCGAGATTAGGACCGCATGCGCGATGCCTTTCGGGTCGGGCTGGTCCAGATACGTAATGTGGACTCCAAACTTTGAACCGTCACCGAGAGCATCAACGATGCCTTCCTGCAGAGGTCCGAGGATGACACCGATCTCGTTCACTCCGGCGCCCCTCAGCTGATCGAACCCGTACATCAACATCGGCTTGTTTGCGATCGGCAGCATGTGTTTGTTACCGGTATACGTCAGAGGGCGGAGTCTCGTTCCATGCCCACCAGCAAGCAGCAGACCCTTCACACTGGTCACACCCATACTCTTCGACGACGGAGAAAAGAGTAGAGATAAATGGGTTCAGTTCAAAATCCTAACCGGTAAAGACGATTATTTGTACAATCAGAACTAGACCGGGTTGATCCAGTCAATACTCGTATAGTATACTCCCACGGAACTCGACTCGACGAATACCGTCACTGTTACTATCTGAGGCGTCGCCCAGCCTTGGCTATTCCAGACACTCTGGGAATCCATTCTGACACTGTTCCACCCGGATATCTGTGTCGGGACGACAATTGTGGTGTTTGTCGCGTAGGGCGTTATCGTCTGTTGCGTTACCTTGTTCGAGAAGATGAAGAAGAGTGTATGGGTGCCATCAGTAACACTCGACGCAAACATAGTCTTGGTGGCAATGTTGGTCGTCAGCGATTGGTTGAAGTGGATGTTTACGCTCGTGGCGTTGAGCAAGACTTTCTGCGATAGCGCTAATCCTTCAACTGGCCCCCTCCCGGTAGACGTGTAATTCAGCATCATTTGCAAACCGCTGGTCCCGTTGACCCCAAGCGGGGTGACGCTGGAGACTAGCGGGTCGGTGTTGGAGAGGGACAACTTCCAGCCAAACGGTACTTTCTTACCAATGCTCTGCTCCAAAACCCACCACTTCAATCCAGGATTGACAAGGGGCGGAGCCGGTATGTCGACCTTCCAAGATGACGACTCGCCAAGCAACTGACCACTAAGTTTGTCATAAATCATAATGCGGAACTGGTCGCCTCGAGGCACACCACTCAGCGCATCAGGAGCACTGATTAGGTAAGTGTTCTCCGCGCCGCCCGTTAGCGCAGCGCTAGAATTGGTTGTCCAGTAGAAAGGTAGCGGGCCATACTTGACAAAGAAGGTCGGCGAGACGGGAGTAGCCAAGAGATTCGTGAGAGTTACGTTGATGCGTGTCGCGGCTCCGAGACTGTCCGGATCCATTACGCCGTTGATCTGAATCGAGGCCTTGGAGTTTGAGACTTGTGAGATGTAAGCGCCCGACACTCCAACAAAGGCCAATGTCACCACCATAACAAGCACGATGGATGGGGTCAGCTTCTGACGGAATATCCGGAGAAGCGTCCCGCCGGGTGGACGCCAAGCGATGCTAGGGAGCCTCATTGTCAAGTGGAGCCTGAGTCTTGGACCCCCGAGTCGGCCTAGCTCGAAGACGAGCGGAAATAGCCAGTAAGCCATGTAATTCGGGAAGGATCGATAGTAGAAGAAGAAGAGGAGGATCGGGAATGCGAAAACCATACGGTTCAGGCCGCGAAAATGTCGAGCGTAGAGCAAAACCAAGATGCCAG
>WNGH01009592.1_pt1 | contig 11929 bp, 19 predicted proteins | sample 5400631 | NCBI WGS metagenome assembly WNGH01 (sample SAMN13153373, study PRJNA577476) | soil metagenome | isolation source: 115 cm soil or saprolite under Garry oak tree replicate 1 | place: USA:California | collected 2016-06-15 | reverse complement strand
CACGAAGGAGAACGTCAGATACCTCGCGCAGTCTCCGTGACGCGCGAATCAGCCTCGAGGAGCGAAGCCACACGGGCTCGATCATCATCACGGCCGCGCCGACCGACTTCGTCCTCGACGTCGGGCACTCCGCCATGCACGAGGCGTGGGCCATGTTGCCGTTGAGCCGCTCCACGGGGGCCGTGCCGAGGATCGCCAGCGAGCATATCGGGCACAGGTCCAATCGGACGAAGTCGTGGACGCGATACGGAAACAGCCCCATGCTCTGATAGGCGAAGAAGTCGAGCAGGCGGGCATCGGCGTCCCTTTCGGAAATCGGCCCGACGCAGCCGACATCCACATTGTCTTCCGACTCGACCGCCCAGACTTCTCCCGTCGCGCGATGCTGGCGATACCCGCGAAGCTTCATGGGCGAAGGTCTCCTCGAAGGATAGTAGGCGCCTCGGTCGCCTCGACGTCAAGCGCGTGAGCCCGTGGCCTCGCCTGGCGGGCTGGCCTCGTCAATCGTGACCAGAACGCGGCCGACGCGGCGCGTAACGCAGAGCTTCGGATTCCGCTCTGGCCACACCTGCGGCATCGCGGAGCTGTCGCGCTTCCTTGCGGAGATCGGCGGCGGTCTCGCGAATGACCCGCGCGTCGGCACACGCGTGCTGAGCGGCGAGGGTAGTCGCGGCGGCACAGGACAGCAGATGTTCACCGGCCGCATCGGTCAGGTCGATGCGACAGCGCGGACAGAGGTGGCTCAGGCCCTGGAACAAATCGGCCGCAAGCTCGGTCATCCTGAACGAACAGCGACAACGACGACACTTTGCGACCGGATGATCACAGCACGCCCGGAAGAGGAGCGCACGTTCTTCCGGCATGAGCATCCCAACAACGTAAGGCACCCGATCGCGGCGGGGTCAAGACGCCGCCGGCCTTCCTGTCTACGGTGCAGGCACGGCCGTGCGGTTTGCCGGCACGATCTGAGGCTGATACGCAAAGACTTCTCGGCTACGGGCGTCCACGACCACCTTCAGCCACTGCACGTCGTTGTTGCCATTCCCCTGGTTGTTACCAAACGTCTCGACGCGGGTGAAGTTTTCGAGCCGGCGTCCCTGGGCGTCTTGGAGCGGCTTGTCAACGCGGAAGTAGTGCGAGTCGCCATGCACGTAGGCGACGGGCTTGCGGAAGGCGATCACCTCGTCGCGCAGCGCGATGAGGAACTCCTGATAGCCGTCGGGCTGGCCGTCGGTCTCGGCAAGCGTCTTGGGATTCCGTAGCGGTGCTCGCGTCCCGTCGCTCAGGTCCCAGCCAGGATCGGCCTGCGCGATGAACATGACGGCCGCCGAGTTGTGGGCCACCCTCCAGCGACGGTTCTCGACGCAGGGCACTGGACCGCTCACCCCGAGGCAAAACGGCTGGTCGGTTTGCACCTCCTGGCGCATCGGGTGCTGCCCGAGTGAGAAGCGAGTGCTGAAAAACACCCGTCGCTCATGGTCGAGCCGTTCGAGCGAATTGAACCCCCCGTTCGACGGGCGATCGCAGTCCGTCCAGTCGTTATCGCCGGGCGTCAACATGGCCGGCGCCCGGAGTGCATTGAAGAAGCCGAGTGCCTGGATGTAGAGGGCGTCGCTGCAAATCGTGGGTGTCACAGAACCGGGCGTACCGTTGCCTGCCTTCAGATCCCCGTCGTGAACCGTGAAGGCGAGGTCCTGGCTGTTCATGTCGGCAATGAGGTTGGGGACACCGGTCAACGCTTGAACGTCCGAATAGGGCAGGTCACCCCAGAGGCCGATCGCATACGCGCCGTGTCCGTCGTCGCGGTCGTCGTCGTCGCCTTTCGCGCGGAATCCTTCGCCCATCGCCAGACTGGTCGTGATGGCCGCGGCAATCAAGCCCGCCGCGGCCACCACGAGCCACCGGCGCAGCGTTCGCGAGCCTCGTCTGCCGGTGTGGTCGCCCAGAGTATCCGTCGTCTTCCCCATGATGTGTCCCTCCCTCCGGGACGCGTCGGCCCCGATGCGATGATCTCCGCAGCAGGCTGCCGCCGGCGGCGGCGTGCCACGGAAAGCCGACGGGACGGTAGACGACGGACGCTACGATTCGATGAATTTGTCGGTACGATTCGATGACTGTTCACGCTTGGCGTCCTGACCGCCGAGCGCGACCTACGGCTGGGCGAAATCCTCAACGAGGAGGTGGGGCGATCCGTTACAACGGACGAGCGGCGCTCTTCGTCACACCCTCCAACGATGACGAATGGCGTCGCTCACGACCACTCTCTTCCTGCGGCGGTGGCTCAGACATCTTTCGGAGCTTCTTGTAGCACTCGACGTGAACGGGCGCCCGCTGGGCCGTCACCGTGCGGTAGTGCTCGTCGCGCAGATCGACCCGCTCGCCGCATAGCGCGCAGTTGGAGCGTCGGCGATCGTTCACGCCGACATCCTCGGCGAGATCAACCGCCGGACGACGGCGAGTTCCATGAGCCTGACGGTGATCTCCGTCACGCGGACGAGTGGCTCCACACGCCGGGTTATCGGCTGCCACAGAGGCGAACCGGAGGCGAACGTCAGATCGATCCCGCCGCGGTGGTTCGCCAGCCTGCGCGTCGGGATTTCTCGTTCACAAATCCGGACGGGCCGATTTGACGTTTATAAGTAAGGCATCAGATCGTCTACTTGCAGCGGCCGGGGGAATGAGAACCACCACCCGCTGCGGTGGAGCGTCGGAACTCCGATGACCAGGCACGATTGGACTTGGCCCCTGGGAGGGGCGGCTATGGAACAGCGACTCGATTCGGCTCCGAAGTGCTTCGGGTGCAGCGCCCCGATTCTCGACGGCGATCTCGTCCTGCGAGACCACGGTGACTGGCATCACGTCCGGTGCGCCCGCATCCTGACGTCCGATAAGCAAGTGAGGGAGTCCCGTGAGGCCATCATGACCCGGAGCCAGGAGCGCCTGACGCGGGCCGCTCGCTTAACCGACGAGAGCCCTGCCATTGTGTGCGTGATCTGCCTGACGGGCATCGGCAGTTTCGCGGAACTGGCGATGACGGGTTCGGGTGCGACTCATCTCCGCTGTCGACCGGCTCAATCAGCCTGACCCACTACCGTGAGCTACAGCATCTTGACGCGACCTGCCAACGACGGCATGATTCCGCGGCGGTGGGTAGGGCCAACCGGCAACGCCAGGACCAGCTCGATTCTGCGACGAGAACGCTCGGCGATCTGCTCTTTGCCGACCAGGCGAAGACTCCGGTATCCGAGAAGGATTGGGTCGGGCTCGTTCAGACCATCGCCGCGGGCGATCAGCGCGCGCTGCACGCGCTCTATGAACGCACGCAGCGAATCGTGTTCACCTTGATCGTGCGAATCACCAACAATCGGGAAACCGCCGAAGAGCTGACGCTGGACGTGTTTCACGACGTCTGGCGACGAGCGTCGACGTACGATGCTGCGGGCGGATCCGTCGTCGGATGGATCATGAACCAGGCGCGGTCCAGAGCGATTGACCGGCTGCGGTTCGAGCAGCGAAAAAAACGCGTGAACCATCGCGCGGACAGCCCACTTCTGACGACTGTTGCGAGTGACCCCCACGAGGCCTTCGACCTCAGGGAGCAGGGTCGCCTCCTGCGAAGTGCCTTGACGGTCCTCACGCCGGAAGAACGACAGACGATCGAGACGGCATTCTTTTCCGAGCTGACGTATGTCGAAGTGGCGGCGCGGCTGAATCAGCCGCTTGGAACCGTCAAGACGCGAGTCCGTTCCGGACTGGGGAAGCTCCGGCAATCGCTCGCCAGGACCATGAAGGGGCTATGAGCTCGGCATCGGGCACACACGGGCAGGATCACTCCGACCTGGTGTTGCAGTGCGCTCTGCAGGCTCTCCCTTCGAGCGACGTTCGTCGCGTGGAAGCGCAGATCTCCGCGTGTGCGGACTGCCGGCAGGAGATGGAAGCGCTTCGCCCGATCATCGACTCCTTCGTCTCCTGGCCGATCGACGTGCTGCGCCCATCAGCATCGCTCTGGGGACGCCTCGCGCGGCGAATCGCGGCGGAGACAGGCGGGGACCCGGTGGTGCCGGTGCCACCGCGATGGGCGGAGCCGGAATGGAAAGAAGTGGCGCCGGGGATCTCCTGCAAGCTGCTCGCGACCGATACGGAGAAGAACCGCGTCAGCATGATGGTGCGGCTCGCGCCGGGAGCCGACTATCCGACCCATCGCCATCAGGACATCGAAGAGCTGCACCTGCTTGACGGCGAGCTGATCGTCGACGACACGAAGCTTCATCCCGGCGACTACCGCCGGGCGGAGGCCGACAGCGTCGATCATCGTGTCTGGAGCGAGACCGGCTGCACATGCGTTCTGGTCACGTCGATTCACGACGTCCTTCTCTGACCTCTTGGTTGCGCCTCAACCTTCCCAGAACTAAAGCCGACACGATTGCATGGCCCCGAGGGCTGCGGCGTCGGCGAAACTTACAGCTTTGAAGTTCACAGGTCTCCGGCGGTCGCGCAAACGCCCGCCAACCCACTGGCTTATGCATTCGGTAAGCCTTTTGCACTATCTCGCTGCAACGATCGTGATGGTCGCAGAAGCACCATGCGGCTCCGCGAGCACCACGAGCGAACAGCGCCGCTCGCGGAGACGTGCCCTCTGCGCCCGGCGCGCCTTCTTACATACACCCGCGTCGTTCGTCGTCACTTGGCGGGACGATGCGCGACGCGGGTTCTACCGCAGCAAGGCGGGGAAACAACATCCAGCACGCGTGAGAAGCCCCAGCGACAGCTGTCGGTCAACTCGAGCGTGAGATCGGCGCTTGCGACTCATCACGAGAACATATCGGCCGCATGAGGCTTCACTTCACGGCAAGATCCAGGAGCCACTCGAACGCTAGAACAGCGAGGATCGCGAGCGCGAAGACTAAGACGCTGCCGATGAATAGTATGACGCGCTTACGTCGGGATCGACGTTGCCATCGTCTCGAGCGTCGGCGGCGGCGCTGTCGTCCAGGGAAGTGGTCGGTTACTTCCTGACGCGTCCTGATCCAGCATTGTAGGTGAGGGACACGGTGATCCGCTGTCGGCGGGCCCACTGGCGCGGTGCGCTTGACGGGCTCGTGGCAGACCGGGCAGAAGATTCCCTTGGCCTCGTCGATACTGACCCTGGTAATCGGACACCGCGCGATGCCCAAGCGGACGGGGGAAATGGCTCCTGATACCGCTGACCGACGTCGAGACGGGGCGGTTGGAATGAGCTGGCGCCCGCGTTGGGTAAGGTTTTGTCCACTGGCGCAAAGTTGCGAGTGTGCCCCGGGATCCCAGGGTACGATAGACGCAATCCAATGAGCCAACCCGAACCACTCCGCTTTCGTCCGATCGATCTCACAGGCGTCTATGTCCTGGTCGTGGACGATTATGAAGACACGCGCGAACTCTTCCGCTCGGCGCTCGAAGCATTCGGTGCGGAGGTCGTGACCGCGCGGAGCGCCCGCGATGCCTTGACCATTATGAAGACTGCGCGCGTGAACGCCATGGTGTCGGACCTGGCGATGCCCGGTGAGGACGGGCTCTGGCTCGTCCAGCAACTCCGGCGACTCAAGTCCACGCAAGGCGGCGGTATCCCGGCTATCGCCATCACTGCGCACCGGGAGCGGTATGCAGCCGAGCGAGTGAGGGAGTTCGGTTTCGAGGCGTTTCTGACCAAGCCCATCGATCCCTTCGATCTTTCAAGAGCGGTCGCCTCCCTCGTCGGCCGCTGACGGATTTCACGACACGATCTCCCACTCCTGGATCTCGTTTCCGAGCTCCAGGCCGGTGAAGCAACCGCCGACGTAGGCCTGCGGCCCTCGGCAGGCCTTTCGTGGGTTGGACTAACGCCCGCCGGTGGCCCCGCTACTCCTTGCGTGGCTTGCGGGGCACCTTCTCGGCCTTCTCGTAGCAGTCAACATGGAACCACGCGAGGCTGGCGCGGTAGTAGCCCTCGTCCGTCTTCACCGCTTCGCCACAGACCACGCAGAACGGTCCTCGCTCCTCCTTCTCGATAGGCATGGAGACAATTCTACGTGGCTAGCCAGGCGGGCAGGTCCACGGATGTAGAAGGGCAGGTGGGAAACTTTTTACCCGCCGGCGAGTGAAATCAGACTTGAAGGCGCCCGTCAACGCGGTACGATATGATGACTCGTAACGCCCCGAACCTGCGCAACATCCATGTCCTCGTTCTGGACGAGCATCAGGACACCCTCGAAGTGTTCCGTACCGCGCTGGAATCGTGCATGGCGAACGTGCTGACGGCGCGGACAGCGCGCGATGCCGTCACGATCCTCAAGACGGTGCGCCTGGACGCGATCATCTCGGACTTGGCGATGCCCGGTGAAGATGGCCTCTGGGTCGTCGACCAACTACGCCGATTGGCGCTCTCGAAGGGCGGCAGCATCCCGGCGCTCGCAGTCACCGCACACTGGGACAGGTACACCAGCAAGGACGCCAAGGACGCGGGCTTCGACGCGTTCCTCACGAAGCCGGTCGATCCGTTCGACTTGTGCAGGACCGTCGCCTCGCTCCTTGGGCGCTGATACCGTCCACGGGGAGCGTAGCCCTCGCGAGCGACGCTGCCTCCTGCAACTGCCGCATCGTGTACCCCGTCCCGTAGCTGCGCTCGATCTTCCCGCCACCCGCGGCGCTCGACAACGTCTCGTAGCTCGCGCTCCTGGTTCAGCGTCATCTGACCGTCGGGCCCGCTTCCCTTTGCTTGAACTCATCAGCACGACGCGACTCCGGTGTCAGCAAAGCCGACATCTTATCGGCTCGGTGGCCGCGGTCGACCACCGCCCTTTTTCTCGCGATCGGCGCCCGCTCTGGCGTCGTGGACGCTTACATTTCCGTGCTCGGGCAAAGGCGATGCGCCGCAAGTCCGCGTCACACGACTCGGCGGCGGTTCGGTATGCGGCATGCAGAAGAGTTGACGGCAGACACGCGGGTGGCACCCGTACGGAGATTTCGTATAGACTTCCGTCGATTTTCCCGCTTGGCATTCGTCGCCCTTTTACTCACGATCGGAACTGCCAGTGTGCCGGCGCTCGCCGGCGACGTATTCGTCCACGGCCACACGCAACGTGATGGAACGTATGTTCCGCCGCACTGGCGGTCGGCTCCCGACAGCGGCGACAACGACGACTGGACGAAAGCCTTGAAGGTCAACCCTTACACCGATCAGCAAGGCACCCGGGCTCCAGACGTCCCCGATATGCAGTGGAGGCGGCCCGTCCCCGAGTTCGGGAATTTCGGTAATCAGAACTTTGGAGGAACGCAACGCCGCGGGTGGTGAGCTAGAAGCGAGGCCGCCTGGACATGAATGGCCGACCAGGGGTCCTTTCTCTGCTGCGCTGAGCGGGTAGCTGCCAGCCGCAGCTCTCAGAACGTCGCATTCTGGACCCTCTGTCGGAATCATCTTTCGACGCATGAATGCTCCTCCCGGCCCTCTCCCTTCACGCGACCGCCCGTCTCGTTGTGAATGGTGCCCCCGGGCAGTCCGGCCGGGATTGCACCCTCAGCGGCCTGATCCAGGCCGTGTGAAAACCTGGCCGCTGAGTCGGCCAACGAGGACTCCACGGCCACGAATTCCTTCCCGCCTCGGCGAGGATCTGGTGCATGGTGACGGCAAGCGGGCACAATGCCGGTCGCTCCCGGCGCCACCGGGGCCGCCCCTAGCCGTCCCGCGCCTTCTCCTGTGGGAGGGGAATGCGATGGGACGGACCCGCACCGCTGCAAAGCGGCAACGCCGAGCTTCAAGGAAAGTTATACCTGCAGACCATAGCTAGGGAGAACACGGAGGCCTGGCTCCGGCGCCAGCTCGAGGCGCTTGGGGAGAAAGAGGGCGGCGCGTGATGGCGCGCCCGCGCCCCGATCAGGCACTGCGTGCCTGGGCCGCCGCTGTGGAACGACCGATGCTTGCCTGGCCAAGCAAGGCTGGGCCGCCGCCAGGGTGGGCATTCTTCTGCGGAGTCCAGATGATGGCGGGCCAGGTGGCGATCATGCCCGACGATGCCCTGGCGCGCGTGAAATCCGCTCTCAGTGAGCTGCGACGGCGCCGACACGTTGAGCCGGAACAGGTGCACGGACCATCGAAGAACGTAGGTTCGCTGAGTGACTGTCGGAGGGCTCGGTCATGAGGCCCTTCGCCTGGCTCCTCATCGTCGCCGGCGTCCTGATCATCATCGCCGGCCCGATCTATTCGGGTGTCGATCCCAGGGCGCGTGATCGGCGGTGGTTTCGTCGCGCGGTGGAGAGCGGCGATCGCGAACGTGTCGACCGGATGCTCGTCGAGGACGTCCGGGCGGTCTGGGTCGTTGTGAATCCCTGGCCGATCGTCATGGCCGGCGCAAGCGTCACGGCGTTCGGGATCGTGTTGCTGGCGAGACGGCGACCGGATTCGAGCCGTCTGTGATTCCCACCACCGAGTTCGTAGTCGAGACGACTCAGCACCTGATCCCTGGGACCTCAAGACATCACTCGAGCGAGCATGTAATGCGATAGAGCGGTCAGCGGGCCTAGGGTAGCTCCCGAAAAGCCGACCAGGCCGTGAGAGGGTCTGGCCCGCGATCCCTCGGTTCAGAGGGCTGTCGTTGCGCCGACGGTACGCGAAGTGTACTTGGCACCGCCCTGGATGTGTTCGCCTTTCCAGACTACGCTTCCACGCACTCTCGACGCTGCATCGTCAATGAGGAGAGCATCGAGGCGGCGGTCGCCAAGCTGAACGGAGGTGGCCTATGAGCCGATGGGCAAGACATCTAAAGCTCGTTTCGTTCTCCTGTCCGCATACTCGTCTGAACGATCCTCAGAGCGATCCGCGCCATAAAGATCGGCGCCAGGCTCGGCTGTCGCTGCGAATGAACATGCTGGCGCCGGCGTTCGCGCTCCTGCTCGCCGGCTGTTCGAACGTCTGGGTCCGCCCGCCCGGCGTGGACGAGGCCCAGTTCAAGCAGGATGCCGCAGCGTGTCGGGCGGCGGCCTTCTATGCCCCGATCGCGCCGGAGAGCACCTTCGTTGGCGCCTACCCGTCCAACTCGGCCGACCCAAGCCCGGGCTGGAGCGACGTCGGACGCCGGGACCACATCCAGGAGGCGTGTATGGAGGCGAAGGGGTACCGGAAGCAGTAGGTCGGGAGGCCGCGATGTCTTCTCCGGAAGGAGCAGAGCTCGCGAAGCCGGCCCGGATTACACGCGAGTACGTCAACAAGCTCGAAGCTGGCCGCTACGATCCGACCGTGAGCGCCCCTCGACGTGCCCGGTACAGGCGATGATCGGAATGCGCGCTGTGCCCCTGTGCCGTTTCAGCGCCCGGATCGCCGCCCAGCCGTCGAGCATCGGCATCGACAAGTCCATTACGATCACGTCTGGCCGCGAGGCGACCGCCATGCGGACCCCGATGGCGCCATTAGTGGCGACGAGGACGCGCAGACCTTGGGTCCTGAGGTACGTCGAGTACAGCTCGCGAGTGGCGGCGTGGTCATCGACGACGAGAACGAGCGGAGCCGTGTTGCGCGTGTTGGCGCGAGTCATGTTTCACGAAGTCTACGTGCGAGCGTCGAGCCCGTCTATGCGACGACGGCATCAGAAAATCTTTTCCTGTTTCCCTGGCGGCGGTTATAGCCCATGATGACGGCATGAGCGATCAGTCCACGATGTGTTCATCGTGCAGGGCGCCCATCAAGCCGACAGAACCTGTCGGCACGACGGCCGACCGCATCCTTCATCTCCGATGCTGGCTGAAGGAGCGGCTGAGCCGCGCTCTCGGTTGAACCCTTCAGCGGTACTCAGTCGCCGGCAACGGCGCGACCGGCAACGGCGCGATCTGAAGCCTTGCCGGGCGCGGTGGACAAGCAGAACGATCGCGGCAACGTCAAATGGTTTCGTGATGTAGTCGTACGCGCCGCGCTTGATCGCCTCGACGGCGGTCTTCACGTCCCGGACAGCGGTCGCCAGCACGACAACAACGGCAGCGCGATCGGACGCTCTCCCTTCCTGAGCGGATCGTATCCCTCCGGCCACTGCCTGTAGACGATCCGGATCCCGGCAGTCCGTGGTCGTTGATCACGACGTCTTGCTTGGGCTTTCCTCAAGGCGGCCTGCGTTCCCCCGTCGGGCGCCTTGCCCTTCCGGCATCGAAGAGCACCGGCGCTGACCTTCAGTGACAGGGCGCTCGTTGCACCTTCGAGCACATCGTGACGCTCATGGCGAGCCTTCGTGGCTCAGTGCGAGCCGTTGCCGTTGGCGCGAAGCTCGTGAAGGATGGGCGACACCTGGACTCCCGAAGAATCTCCCCGAAGCCGTTCACGATCCGCCAGCGCCATTGCGGTCCCTTTTCCACGGAGACCCCGACGACGTTCAGGAATCGGCGCCTGACCGCCTCAACGGGGGCGAGAGACACACAGTTCCGTGCGCGACTCCTCGGCCGTGAGCGCGAAGCCATCAGCCCCTCTTCTTCGTCGCGGTCTTCTCCGCTCGGTTCCAGCGGGCAAGTACAGCCCTGCGCATCAGCTCGCTAGCGTTCCTCCTGCCCTCTCTGACGACCACGGCCTTCTGCGTCGTGGGTTCTATCCAGCGCTGAACCTGCTCAGGCTCCCAGGGAGCACGACGATGTCGTTCAGCACCCCCGTGACACCCGGAAGGCTAGCCACCACTCCCTGCGCCACTCGGCGCTCCTCTTCGGTGCGGACGCTTCCGCTCAGAGCGAGGTGCCCGTCGGTGGAGGTGACGAAGATCTGCCGAAGCCTGGTCATTGGATTCGCGAGGAGCGCGGCTTTCGCCTGCGCGGCCAGACTCAGATCCCTGATCGTCTGCCGTGCAGTGGGGGTGATCTCAACACGCTCCTCCTGGAGCGCTTGGCAGATCAGTCGGGCGCCTTCGTCGGCGCTCAGTCGTTCGGTGTTGATGACGAGGTCGTAGGAAAAGGGATTGTCCCAGTCCACGTGGTAGAGGAACCTCACACGCGCGGCGCGCTCTCGATCGGATCGCCGCACGTAGTCGAGGGCCGCGTCCGCGGTGAGCCCCTGCTGCTGGTGGACTCGCTGCGCACGGATGCCCTCGGGAGCGCTGATTCGCACGCGCAGCGCCTGGGGGATTTTCCCGAGGATGGTGGTCGACGCTCGACCCACCAGGACGACGTTCTCACGCGCGGCCATCTCGAGCACGATCGCCTCGACGTAGGCCATGTACCGACGCTGGGTCTCTGTGAAGCGCTCCCAGATGGTTGGCTTCTCCTCCGTCGCGTGGGTCAGCTCCAGGACGCCTTCGCCGAAGCGCTCCGCGGCCTTCGAGATGATCTCGCGGTCTGCGAACTCATGCCCGAGGGCTGCCGCGACTGTACGTCCGATCTCCCTGCCGAGGCTGCCCGCGGTGTCGGAAATGGCGAGGATACTCATGGCGTGCCTCTCAAATGCCCCTGCCGGCCGTCACGACGGCCAACAGAGGCACTGAACCGCTACAAAAGATCCCGATCCAGCAACGCACCACCCTCCCGAAACGCTCGGGCGGTCCGAGCCATGAAGCCTTGGCCGGAGTCTAGGCACCAAGAACCGTCCGGTCAAGCGGTCGCATCGACTCAAAATCCCGGTTACCGAACAGTGCCCATTGCCTACGTCTCCAAACAACTCGGGCACTCGTCCATCCAGGTGACGGTCGACCTCTACGGCCGCTTCCAGCCGGGCGCCGACCGGCACCACGTGGAAGGGCTTGCAACCGCACTGGAGACAGCGACACAGGACCGTGAAGAGCCTCGTGCCACTCCGCACTTGGATTTTTCTTCGACTCCCACGACGCCGCCGGCTGAAGATGACGTCCCTCGGCCGTAAGTTCTCGTTGAAATTGGTGCCCCCGGGGTGAGGAGGCCAGGGGACAACTCGTGTCCTCGAAGTCCGCGATGCTACGGCGTTCCTAATCCGTCTCGATGA
>WNGH01005625.1_pt1 | contig 11929 bp, 11 predicted proteins | sample 5400631 | NCBI WGS metagenome assembly WNGH01 (sample SAMN13153373, study PRJNA577476) | soil metagenome | isolation source: 115 cm soil or saprolite under Garry oak tree replicate 1 | place: USA:California | collected 2016-06-15 | reverse complement strand
GATAGTAAAAATGCCTGGCCACCAGCGGGATATCGATGTCACGGCTCTCGCGAATCGGCTTTCCGTTGTCCATGGTTTCGAGCACGGCCACGCGCCGTGAGTGCTTCTGTACCTGCCTTGCTAAGGCGTACATATAACGTGCCCGTGCGTGCGGAGTGATGGATTGCCACTTTGGAAACGCGGCGCGTGCAGCCTGGACAGCAGCATCAATATCGGCGGATGATCCTTGCGCCACACTGGCTAGCTTCTCACTGGTGGAAGGGTCGGTGGTGTCAAAGTATTCTCCGGCAGAAGGCTCACGCCATGTCGCGTTGATGAAGTGGCCGAAACGGCGCGAGTGCTGGTCTAGCCAAGTGAGCGCCTCCTTCGCATCCTCCGGTGCTGGACCGTATTCCATGGCGGCGAATTTGTCAGCGATGCTCATTATCTTTTGGAAAAGCTAAGCAATGGGATGGCGATAATCCGCCGAGTAACGACCCGTCACGTGATGCTCCAGTTGTCGCTCAATATCACCTAAGAGTCCGCTGGCACCAAGGCGGAAGAGTTCTGCCTTCATCCAGGAAAGACCAAGTTCCTCTTTCATCAGAGATAACCATTCAAGCGATTGCTTGGCGGTACGAATGCCGCCTGCGGCTTTGAACCCAACCGCCATGCCGGTTTCTTGCCCGTATTCCCGGATGGCCCGGGTCATGACGAAGCCCACCGGCAGCGTGGCATTGGTCGGCTCTTTACCAGTTGACGTCTTGATGAAATCTGCGCCGGCCATCATGGCGACAAAGCTGGCGCGAGCGACATTGCGAAGAGTAAGCAGATCGCCGGTTCCGAGAATAACTTTCATGTGCGCCCGACCGCTGGCTTGTTTGAAGGCAGAAATTTCGTCGTAAAGTTCTTGCCACCTGGCGCCGAAAACGTGAGCGCGGGTTATAACCACATCAATCTCTTGAGCTCCATCTTCGACAGAGCGGCGGATTTCGGCGATTCGTTCCGACAACGGAGAAAGCCCAGCCGGAAAGCCAGTGGAAACCGCCGCAACAGGGATCATGCTGCCTTGCAACGCCGCGCGCGCTGTCTCCACAAACTTGTGATAGACGCACACCGCACCAACCTGAATCTTGAGATCTGCTATTCCCAGGCGGTCTACCAGCTCTTGCTGAATCGGTTGCCTGGCCTTAGCGCATAAGCGGCGGACTCGCTCATCGGTATCGTCCCCAGAAAGTGTCGTGAGATCCATGCAAGTAATTGCGCGAAGCAACCACGCCGCTTGCCAATCTTTTTTTACGGTGCGGCGCGCGACATGGGTCTGCGCCCGGCGTTCCACCGCACTGGTATTGACTCGAACCTGATTTATCCATTCTCGGTTGAGGGGTATGCCTTTGTTGGATAGAAGCGGGCGACCGGACGGTACCGCTAACGGCTGGTTGTCATCTTGGAATAGACCTTCCGTGGTAGCGTCAGTGGTTTGTTCGCCGATACGATAATGTCTGTTGTTTTCCACCGACATTTGGATGTTCTCCGAAACGAGTACGATTCGATTTACTCGGCTGGAAACGAAGGATCAGCCGGAACCGCTGTCTGTGAAGCAATTGTACGGCACCGCTTCGAAAAGGAAAGTGCACATGCGCCAGCCGTTGCTCGTCGCTAGATCTGGGCGCCAAACCCGCGCTGGCTGAAACTTTAGGTCTTGACACATCGCAAATCTCGACGCTAGGCTACGCGCTGTTCTTTCCACGCACAAATGAAAATTCTGCGGTTTGTCGGAGTTTCGAGATTTCGACGCCTGAAACCCTCTGTTTCTGCCCTTCTTTTGATGTGCTTGCTGGCTGCCTTGCCTCTGCCAGCCTTCGCGGCTAAGAAAATTATCTTCGACACTGATCCTGGGAGTGACGATGCTCTCGCGCTGATGCTGGCGCTCAACTCGCCGGAGCTGGATGTGCGCGCGATCACTGTGGTGCCGGGAAACGTCACGGCAGCCATGGGTCTGGAGAACGCGCTGCGCATGGTTTCACTGGCCAACCGATGCGATATTCCGGTGACGCGGGTGCACAACATCCTCTTTTCCAGAAGCTGATCACAGCCGAGTTCTGGCATGGCAAAAACGGATTGGCAAATGTTGAATTGGCCCCGAGTAAATGCAAGGTTGATTCTCGCTTTGGCCCCGACCTAATCATCCAGCTGGTTCACGCTTCACCCCACGAAATTACTCTGGTTCCAGTCGGTCCGCTTACCAATATTGCGCTCGCCGTGGAAAAGGATCCGTCCATCGTTCCTCTGGTCAAAGAAGTCATTCTAATGGGAGGGTCGATCAGTGGCGGCAATGTGAATGCCGCCGCGGAAGCCAACATTTATAACGATCCTGAAGCCGCGCAAATCGTTTTTCAGGCCGGATGGCCGGTAACTATGGTGGGACTTGAAGTCGGGGACAAAGCGCTTTTTACACAGAAATACCTTGATCAGCTTGGACAAACTCACGGTCCGATCAACGATTTCATTTATGCGGTGGCCAAATATCTGGTGAATCTCTCTGGCACGTTTGGTTCTCCTGGAGCGCCGATGTACGACCCGTCCGCAGTCGCGGTTGCGATTGATCCAACATTGGTGAAAGTTCAGGAAATGCACGTCGACGTCGAAACTCGTGGAGAGTTCACTCGAGGTGAAACCGTGGGGAATCGTCACGGAATGGTAGAGCGCAACGTTCTTCGCGGAGACCGCTACGTGATCGAGGGCGTAGATAAAGTATCACCTAATGCGAAAGTTTGTGTTGATGTGGACGCCGACCGCTTCTTGCAGCTTTTTGTTTCTAGAATTCGCGGTAAGTAAGGGGTTGTCGCGCGGCCACCCGAGCAGGAGCCGCTCAAGGAGAAAGAATGTATACACCGCATAGTTTGGAGATTGCACTGCTCATGATGATCACCAGCGCCATCTGCTGGGGATCATGGGCAAACACTTATAAGGGCGTCAAGAACTATCGGTTTGAGCTGTTCTATTGGGACTATGCCGTCGGCATCTTTTTAATTTCTTTGATATTCGCCTTCACTCTGGGAAGCACTTCGAATGATGCGAACAGTTTCCTCAATAATGTTCACTCCGCCGACACGTCGAACATAGTTTCGGTCATGATCGGAGGCGCCATTTTCAATCTGGCGAACCTTTTGCTGGTCGCAGCCATTGATATGGCAGGATTGGCGGTCGCGTTTCCGATCTCGATTGGAATCGCACTGGTGGTCGGTGTGGTTTCGAGTTATATCCTGCAGCCAAGGGGCAATGGCGAACTGCTCGCGGCCGGCGTGGTTTGCGCGCTGATTGCTGTGATCATGGACGGCAAAGCCTATGCGAGTCTCGCCAGCGCGGGGCGGCCGGTCTCTAAGAAAAGCATTATCACTTGCATCGTCTCTGGCGTTTTGATGGGGCTGTGGGCGCCTTTCGTCGCTAGTGCGATGACCAAGGGCAACACCCTTGGCCCGTACAGCATTGCTGTTTTCCTGACGCTCGGCGCGCTGCTCTCCTGCTTCATTTGGAACATTTACTTCATGAAGAAACCTCTGGTTGGAGAGCCGGTGGACTTCAGCGGATTTTTCAAAGGGCCGGCATCAGGACACATGCTTGGACTTCTCGGCGGTGTGATCTGGGGCACGGGGATGGTTTTCAATCTGGTTGCGGCAAACTTCACTGGCGTGGCAATTTCCTACGCAATTGGCCAGTCAGCGCCGATGGTGGCGGCATTGTGGGGAGTGTTGGCATGGAAAGAATTCGCAGGTGCGGGTAGTCGCGCCAAATTATATCTTGCGCTCATGTTCGTCTTTTATTGTCTGGCGATTTTGCTGGTCGCCAAGGCAAACGGATGATGGCTTTTTCTGCAGGGCAACCGAATCTTTTCAGTACATCGCCGCTGGGCCGCCTTGAGCCCGCGGTTTCTTCATGAGCAGTGCGATGACACCAATCAGAACATTGACTTAGAAGGACCCCAGCGCCAGCACTAGCTGATTCGACACTCCATTCAGGGACGCTTTGCAAACTTGGCGGCCGCCTCGAGGATTGTCTCTACCGCTACTTCATCGCCAATGCTGGAATTGATCATCAAGTGGAAGCGATGCCTTTCCGGCCATTTAAGTTTGAAATATTGCTTAATGAAAGCTGCGCGATCATCGTCCACGGTTTCCACGAGACTGACCGCTTCCTTCTCGCTCTTGCCGATTGCTTGAAGCCGCCGAATCTTGTCCTGAAAGGGAGCGTAGATGAAGACATGAAAGGCGTCGCGACGGTTTGCAAGGTAGTAGGCGGAGCCTCGGCCGACGATCACGCAATTACCGGTTTCCGCGACCTCCAACAGGATTTCCTGCGCTACTTCCCGGACGCAGTCGGTATCCACGGTGTTGAACCGGGGCGCGTTCACACTTCCTTCGAAGCTGCCTAACATAAAGGACTTCACCAGGCGGTAGTATGCCGGGTCCCTTCGCTCTTCATGTTCCTCCACCGCGTTGCGGGTGCAGTCCATCCGGCGAGCGATTTCGTCGGTCAGCCGCTGGTCCCAAAGCTTCCAGTCGAGGCGTTTCGCAATTTTCTCGGCGATAACGCCAGCCCCGCTCCCGAATTCGCGCTCGACGGTGATGATTCGAATCATCGTGAATGCCTCCTCCCTAGGTCATTTTCCCATCAATGGGCTGCGACGGCGCCTCCTCGACCTGGACTGTTCTTCTTCAAGAAGAAAGTCAGGAAAAACATCACTGCTGCACCAATGGACAGCATTAAATAAAGATCAATATAGGACATGGCTGCGGCCTGTGCTCGAAGGCTCGCGTAAAGTCTGGCCAAGGCTTGCTCCCGGGCCTCGTGGACGCTCAGGCCGGCTTGGGTCAGCCGCTGAGCAAGCGAATTGAGCGCATTCTGGAATGCGGGAGAGCCGGTATGGTCTGCCAGTACTGATTGATGAAACTGGGAGCGCTGCGCGACCACGGTTGTCACTAACGATGTTCCGACGCTTTGTCCCATATTACGCATGAAATTCACGATGCCGGCAGCGGCATTGTTTTTTTCAGGGGGAATTCCCACGTACGCTGCGAGCGTAATGGGCACGAACAAGAAAGCTAGTGGAAAGGCCTGAATGATCCGCAACCAACTGGCGGCGCTGAAGCTGATTTGCAGGTCCGTGCGTCGGGTTGAAACGTACATGCCAACCGTAAGGGCGATCCAGCCAAAGGCGATCAGATTTCGGGCAGGGACTCTGGTTGTGAGCCGCCCCACGAAGGGCAGCGTGCATAGTATGACGACCGCCCCAGCCGAGAGGACGAATCCTGCAGTTTCGGCCGTGTAGCCCATGAGAGTTTGTAGAAACTGAGGCATGATGACTGTACTGCCGAACAGGATGACGCCCAGAATGAAGAACATCAGGCTTGCAGCCGCGAAGTTGACGTTCTTGAACAAACGCACATCGATGATCGGCTGTTTGTGAAACCACTCCCATATGACCAGTGAGATCAAACACACGGCGGCCGTCACGGCGAGGATGGTAATGAAATGCGACCCGAACCAGTCATCCTCCTGCCCCTTGTCCAGCATGATCTGCAAGGCTGCGATTCCCACCGTGAGGAGAGAGAATCCGATGTAGTCAAAGGCGGGGATCCCCTTTGCCCGCAAGCGAGCCATATAAGGCGGATCCTCCACCAGGGAATAAACCAGCGCCAGCGCAAGGATCCCCACGGGTATGTTGATGTAGAAGATCCAGCGCCACGAATAGCTGTCGGTAATCCATCCGCCCAGCGTCGGACCAATGGCAGGTGCGCAAACGGCAGTGACTCCGTAGAGTGCGAAGGCTAGACCGCGCTTTTCAGGCGGGAAGGTGTCGGCCAGAATAGCTTGCGCCATGGGCTGCAGGCCTCCTCCGCCGGCGCCTTGCAAAACCCGAAAAATAAGAAGAGTTCCGAGGCTAGGTGCGATTCCGCACAAAAAAGAACTGATCGTGAAAATCACAATGCAGGTTATGAAGAAGCGTTTGCGCCCGAACAATCCTACCAGCCAGCCGCTGATCGGGAGAACGATAGCATTGGACACCAGGTAACTGGTGAGTACCCATGTGCTTTGGTCATTGCTGGCCGCCAAGTTTCCAGCGATGTGCGGCAGAGCCACATTGGCGATGCTGGTGTCGAGCACCTCCATAAAGGCCGCTAACGATACGACGACGCCGATGATCCAGGGATTTGCCTTCGGCCGCCAGATCGCTTGATCCAGGCCGAGAGTTCCGGCGCCTGCGCTCATCGCACTCTCACAACAGGCTCGACTGAGAGGCCGGGTTTAAGCAAGCCTTGGGAATTAAAGTTCTGCCCGGGAGTGCGATCAAAATCGATCCGCACCGGAACGCGCTGCACCACCTTGACGTAATTCCCGGTAGCATTCTCAGGAGGCAGGACGCTGAAGATCGATCCTGTGCCGCCGCCCGTGTTGGTCACGTGTCCGTTCCACTTCCGGCCGTAAGCATCGATCTTGATTGTGACCGGCTGCCCGGGATGCATGTGGGCGAGCTGGGTCTCTTTGAAGTTGGCAGTGACAAAAACGTCGTCCAGAGGGACGACCGAAATCAGTTGCTGACCGACGCTGACGTTTTGTCCGGCCTCTGCGCTCCTCTTACCGACGATTCCGTTCACTGGAGAGCGGAGGATCGTGTAACTCAGGTTGAGCTCCGCTTGGTCAAGTTCAGCCTTGCGTGCTAGCACCTGGGCAGTGGCTGAATCCGCTTTGGCACGGACATTGGAAACCTGTTGCGGCGCGGTCTTTGCCGACTGGAGATCAGCCCTGGCCTGCGTCAGTTTTCCTTCCGCCTGGACCAGCGCCTGCTTCTTGGATTCAGCCGTTGCAGCATTGGCAACCAGAGTAGCTTGATCCGCCTTGGCCGCGGCGACAGCCTGATCGTACTGCTGGCGAGAGATGTCTTCCTTGGCAACCAACCGTTGATAGCGGATCAGGTCCGCGGCGCTCTTCGCGACATTCGCTTCTGCCTGCGCCACATTTGCTTGCGCCGCTTGGAAGTCTTGTTGGGCCGCCCTTACTCCTGCCTCGGCATTGATTACCGCAGCGCTGGACGAATCCAAATTACTTCTGGCTGTGGCTGCCGTTATCGGCACATTGAAACGTGAACTCGCCGCGTTCGCTTGTGCATCGGCCAGGTTAGCCCGGGCTTGAGCGACCGAAACCTCGTAATCCTTGGGATCGATGACCACCAAGATGTCACCCGCATGCACGGCCTGGCCCTCAATGACCTTTACTTCCGACACGTGTCCAGTAATGCGGGCGCTCAACGGCTTGACGTAGCCATCGATCTGGGCGTCGTCCGTGTCCTCATACAGGTACGCACTGCGAATGAAATACCCGATGCCGAGCAAGATTGCGAGGGCGACGACAAGTGCGGCGATAGTTCGCCGGGGATTTTCTCGAAATAAACGCCGAACTCGATTTCCTCTCGGCGGTCCTTCGTCTGATATCAGGCGCGGCCCAGGCTCGGTCACAACAGCCGCTGGTTCGTTGAGCATCGAGGTGGAAGGGGCGGCATTGGAAGTGCTCTCGCGACCGGGCATCACTTTCCTCCTAGATATTGGCTGTAATCGATTCGCGCCACTCCAAGAGAGCGCGCAAGCGACAGCTTGGCTACGTTGTGGTTGTAAAGCGCAGTGATGTACTGGTCGTTTGCGCTCGCCAATGATTGCTCGGACTGCACCACTTCCACGCTGTTCGTCACACCGGCCGCAAAGCGGTCCTTGGAGCGAGAGAGAGTCTCATTGGCCAGATCCACGTTTTGGCGGGTCACGGCAACTTGTTCGACGGCGGCATTCAGATTTAGAAGTGCAGTGCGAACGTCATAATCAATTTGTCCACGGATGTTTTCGGCTTCCGCGCTACGCTGCCGAAATGCAGCCTCCGCCTGGGTTATGTCGCCCGCGATCTGTCCGCCGGTGAATACCGGAATCCTGATCCCTGCCTGGAAGGTGAACGTTCCTCGTGACTGTCCGAAAGTTGAGCCCACAGCGCTGTAGTTGCCATTCGTGGCCGCGACCGGATAGCGCTCGGCTTTTGCGGCGGACAGTGCGCGCTCCGCCGCTTTCTGGGCGGCGCGAGCGGCGAGGGAATCGCTTCTGGTGTTGAAGGCCAACCTGAGCGCTTCGTCGACGGTTGGAGGACTGATATCGGCGTACGGGAGTTCGTCTGTGACCTGAAAAGCCTGCCCGAAGGGCAATCCAATCGCACGGCTCAATGTGAGTTTGGCAATCGAGAAGTTGTTGCGGGCCACACTTAGGTTGTACTGCTCGGTACGAAGCTGCACTTGCGTGCGGGTCACATCGATTCGCGGAGCGGTGCCTGCCTCGAATTGACGGAGTGCTTGATCGTACGAGGCCTGTGCGTTTCGCACTTGAGCTTCCTGCGCCGTAATGCGGGAGGTCGCCTCGATCACCTGAAGGTAGATGCTGCCCACGGTGAGCGTGATCGCGTCGAGCGTGTCATTGTAACTGAGTTTCGCGGCCTGCTCAGCCGTGCGCGCGGCACGGAAACGTTGGATGGATTCGTAGCTGAACAGTGTCCAGCTCAGATTTCCGCCGGCTTCTACGTAACTGAACGGTCCGATGACGGCCGGGAACGAGACGCCCGGGATCCGCGCGTGTGAAATGCCGCTGGGTACCAAACTTATCTGATTCACAGTCTGCGTTGCGCTGGCGCTCACTTGCGGCAGCAGACCGCTCAAAGCGATTAGCCTTTGCCCACGCGCATTGCGAGCATTTTCTCCGGTCTCGATCACACCCAGGTTGTAACGCACGGCCCGTGCAATGGCGTCTCGCAGCGTGAGCGGCAAAACTTCGCTGGTCGCAGTACCACTCGGGACACTTCCTAAGTTCTGCGACGTCGCGGTTTGGTTTGTGGATACGGTCGCGGCGGGAACAGTACGGGAGCTGCCCGCTACCGTCTGGGCCTGGGCCGAGAGTGCCGAAGCGGCCATGATGAGCAACAGTAGCTGTGAGATGCCAGGTATTGTTCTCGGAATGACTTTCACAGGGTCCACGCCCTCCCTCTGCTTGTTGTATGGATTGTCGCTTGCAGCTAGATGCTTCGAAATTTGTGAGAAGCATGGCTGTGGCCAAAAAGCTGCCGGGGGAAAAGCTGCGTCAAGTACTTGATTTGGAAAAAGATAAGCAGAACAAAGTCGAACCCAGCCCGACGCCTGTGCGAGATCGCGCTATGTGTGTCGGCTAATTGACAGCGTCCCGCCGCAGCCCCGCCGACTTGCAGCATGATCCTCCCCTACTGGTTAAGAGCTTACATGCGTAACACTTTCACGCCCCAGGCATTACCCTGCGACGTTCGCGACCGAGGCGAAACATCCAAGCAGCCACTCAAAAGGCTTTTACGCCTTTGAACTTCACGTCTCGGGATGAGCTGCTGAGCTGGGCGGAGAAGCGAGAAAATACGTGTGATCTGAGAAATAGTGGGTATCTCGGCCCGGATGCTTGGTGGCAAGTCTTTCCTTGCACATCTCAAATCGAACGAGGCGGATTATGCTGCCTTCTCCAGTCCGGCATTCCGAAATGAAATACGAGCGATGGCACTCCAGTCGCTATCTCCCAAGCCCTGCGCCATGGCAGCCACAAATCGATCGTGAACCAGACTGGCCATTGGCATGGGTACGGCGGCTTCTTCCGCAGCAGCTAACACCAGCCGGTTGTCTTTCAATCCGAGCGGCAATTTGAAACCTACCGGTTCGAAATGATTGGCGGCGATCATGCCTCCGTAATTGATGACCACTGGCGCCGAGAACAGCGAACCGGTGAGAACCGCCAGGAACTTGCTTGGATCCACCCCGGACTTTCGGACCAGGGAAAAGGCTTCAGCCAAGCTCTCAATCGTGGTGGAAATCAGGAAATTTCCCGCCAGTTTGGTTACGTTCGCCGAGGATGGTTCCTCGTCAACCACAAATGTCTTCTGTCCCAGGGCGTCGAACAACAGCTGACAGCGCTCAATTTGCTTGACCGGCCCGGCGGCAACGATGAAGAGCTTCGCTGCGGCAGCAGCCTCGGGACGACCAAAGACCGGAGCAGCAATGTAGTGCTGCTGCCTTTCCCGGTGTGCTGCCGCCAGTCTTCGGGAAAGGGCGACACTGATCGTGCTCATACCAATATGAACAGCGCCGGCTGGGAGCAACTGAAGAGCTTGCCCGGGGCCGAGCAGGGCATCTTCAACGGCACGATCATCGGCGAGCATGGTGATCAATGCCTCTACTCCGGAGGCGGCCTCCCCTGGAGTTCCGGCAACTTCTGCGCCTAGCGGCCGCAACTCCTCCGCACGGCTTCGAGTCCGGTTGTAGAGCACGAGTTTGTGCCCCGCTTTGATCAGGTTGCGAGCCATAGCCGATCCCATTTTTCCTAGCCCAATGAACCCTACTTTCATTTTCTTGTCCTCCTTCTTTTGTTCATGCTCCTGACTATTCCCATAATTCGCCTCACCATCTTACTTATAGGAATGCCCACAGTCACCGTGGGACTTTTGGCATGGGATGCGGCATGGTGGCCGGTCTCTCGGGAAGGACTGGAGCTCGGTGCGGCGGAAATTCTCTGTCTTGCATCGGGGCCACCTGCCTTCCTGACCGCAAAGCTTCGATCTGTTGCGGCTCGAGAGGTCGTCCGGGATGTTCGGAACATTGCGGAACGCATTAGGCGGAACGGTATAGTCGGTGAAGGGGGCGTGGCTCTGGTAATTAACCTCGGAGGACTCATCCGTGTCGAAGGCTGCGGTTTTCCTCTCACCTCGGGAGGAGGCGTTCTCGCCGAGTTTCCCGCGGGCCTCTTTTGCGGACTCTGAGCATGTGCAGGCCGGCCGGCTCCTTCGCCGTTTTTGTTGGCAGCAACCAATCGCTGTGTACGAACCGGGGGCGGAGATACAGGCTTTCCCGGCGTAAGAGCACTCCTCGTCGGATTAGCGGGCGGATGTGGGATAATCTCCGCCTTTTCGAGTTGATCTGGGGGGACACGCACAACGTGATGGGCCACAGGCTGTCCACTGCTGAAGACACTCGTCGGCACCGCAGTGGTTGCGATCGTCTTGTACGCGTAATGAATATTATTGATGTTCGTTATGTTCGTAATATTGGTTACGTTCCTCATGTTAGTTACGTTGACGATATTCAGATAAATACCGCCGTAGTGGTACCAGGGAAAAAAAGGATCCCACGGCCCCAGTGGGAACCAACCAACCAAGCCGACGCCAATGCCTACCGAGAAATGCGGGCCTCCCAGAAACGCTACCAGGGCCGGCACATAAACCGGCACTACGACCAGGGGTGGCGGTATCCAATCCCAAGCCGTTCCGACATAAACCCAGCGGCCGTAGTGGAAGGGACAAAATCCCCATTCTTCATCTTCAATCCAGGACTAGCCCCAGGGATCAATCCATACCCAATGCCCGAAGCGATATGGCACCCAACCCGCAGGAACAATCGGATACCAGACGGGGCCGTAGTCGATGACCTCCACCCAATGCCCGTAAGCGTCCAAGTCGTCACAACCGGGAGTCAAAGGACTGACATACTTCGAGGAGCCTGACGATGCGAGCCGCCGGTCGCGTTCCTCACTCCAAGAATCGAAACTGTCAGAAGAAGGCATAGGAAGGGATTCAACTTGTATTGGATCCTGACCTGTCAACCTGACAGCCTGACCGGATTCCACGGTTTGAGAGACCCCCGGCCCAGTTATTTCCAGACTGCCTTCGTTAACCCGTACCGTCGTACGGTCGCCACTCGGATCAACGTCAACGCGGTACTTGCCGGGCCGTTGAATGGTGAGGGCTCCGTTGGGTGTGTCAATCTCAACTGTCTCACCCGAAGGCAATTGATAGACACTTAGGCGGAGCGTCCCTTGCTTCAGTCCAAGTTGCATGATTTGATCGTTGAGGTTCGTAATTG
>WNGH01018675.1_pt1 | contig 11930 bp, 14 predicted proteins | sample 5400631 | NCBI WGS metagenome assembly WNGH01 (sample SAMN13153373, study PRJNA577476) | soil metagenome | isolation source: 115 cm soil or saprolite under Garry oak tree replicate 1 | place: USA:California | collected 2016-06-15 | reverse complement strand
TCTGGGAGCCAAGTCATGCCCCGGTGCATCAGTGTGGTATTGAGGTTCCGTTGGGATCGATATTGGGCGGATCTGCAGACGGGCGGGATGGTTTCCTGCCATCCGCCGGCGCGGGGTTCGGCGTTGTTTCTCCGGGCCGACGTAAGCTGGGAGCGTTTGCTGGGCGTTCCTCCCCTGGGCCCTTGGCCACGCTTGGCGGGGCCGCAATATTCACTTCTTTTTGGGTTCGGATGACCTTTTCACCATTTACTTTCATGGTCTCGACCCGCACTACTTCATCCCCCACCAAGCGCACAAAATCTACATCGTGAGGGGGTTCACCATAGATCCAATCTTCGTATTCTGTTTCTCCATCTTTTTCGCGGACTTTTTTGGGCGCGCGCCCCTTGGCGTATATAACCATTTCTCTGTTCATCCCGACCAGGACACGATGGTTCTTGATTGCATCCTTGACCGGGGCAGGAACGGTTTCGAGGTATGCTTCCACAGCCGACTTAGCGTCGAAATCAAACACCGGCCGGAGGAGGGTTTTTAACTGCTGCGGCGTTAAGTCAGGAACATAGTGATCGAAAACTAAATCCACGTAGGACCCACGAGGATTGGCGTTGGGATCACTGGGGGCAATCGGAGTCGTGCCACCCATGCCTCCGACCTGGATACGTTGATACCATTTCTGTTTTTTGATCGGACCACCGTTAATCTCGAAGTGAATGCGATCGTCCTTGATCTGGATGTCGCTGATTCGTGCCTGGTCGCCGGGCTTGGCCGCAGGACCCCACATGGCGATCAGCTGCTGCAGTTCTTCGGCGCCAGGCAACACCTTGCCATCTTTCAAGGTCAGGCCCTTTTTTCCCATGGGAAAAGCTGAGCGGATGTAGACCAGTTCGGCATTGAATGCGCGGACCAGATCAATGCGTGTCTGCTTAGAGATGTGAGGCTGGGAAGGATTTTGGTTGTCGGCTATCGCAACGGCCACAACAAATAGAAAACAGAAAGTGGGAACTAAAACCTGACGTGGCTTCATGGCAACACCCCGGGGCCGTCTAACTATCTCGATTATAGCTCCGCCCCGCGCGGGAACAAGACACAAGAGATGTGGAACGCGGGCACATTGGTGAATGTGCCAAAGTTCTTCGCCGGTACCCTGCCTTGCAAAAATTATGGGGCGGGTTTGTGGCCCACCCCATACAGGATTTGTGTAACCCGGAACTCAGTAGTAGCTGAAGTTAAGGTTATCCAGGTATACGGAATAAGGTTGCTGCTTGTAGTTTCCATCCATCTGGTAATTGATCGTCATGCCGTACCTTTTGACCCAATGCATATGGACATTGTCCCACGTGTCCCATTCGTGTCCGCTGGCAATGCGGCACTCATGTCCCCAAATAAAGGACTTGCCATTGATGAATTGATTGATGTCGAACTCTAAGGCTTGAGAGATTTCCAAGTTCGTGCCGAAGAACCAGACATCGTAAGTGAAATTGTGGAAGTTCGGAACCGCCTTCGGGTCCGGCAAATACTTGGTGAACTTCACATTCCAGAGGATATCGGCGAATGGCATGGTGCCACCGAGACTGAATTTCATGGAGCCACCGCTGCTCAATGCGTAGGTCTTGTTCCCCTGTTGAGTGGACCAGGTGGCTAGCGGACCGGACGGCGTGCAACTAGCACAGATGTTGTACGACGTCGGCAACAGCGCATATCCATTCCACCACGCTTTCGATTGCAGATTAGAGAAAACTCCTGCCGTGGCGCCGCTGCCAACGGTCCCACCAGAACCCACAGTAATTGTGATCGGGACGCTGGCAGACCAACCGCAGTTATCCCATTCTTGAATGACTGTGTTGTAGGTTCCCGGGCTAAGCGTCAAATAGGTGTCCAACTTCGATCCAGTCACGCTGTACGCCAATTTGTAAGGGGCGGTAAAGATGCCGATCGAAGCCACGCCTTTGGCGCAAGCAGGCGATTGTGCTGTGGCGACGTAATGAACGGAGGATTGCACCTGAGCGCCATTGGTGGGGCTGGTTACGCTGATGCCTGCGAATGCAGGCATCGCCAAAGTCGCGAGGAGACAGAGATAGACGTAGAGCTTCTTCATGAAAAACTTCTCCAGCTTTTAATTGAAACGAGGTGACGCGGCGCTTACGAGTGGCTGGATTCTATGGGCGCAATTTTTTACTTGCAAGCAAATAGCAGAGTAGATGAACGATTTTTCGAAGAAACTAGGCCGAAACCCCTAGCAAATCCTTAACTGTTTGCAGTGCGGCGATGGCCACTAAGTGGAAAGCCTTAATCCGTCTCGGGCTACTTGGAGTGGAAGAACGCGTCCGCCATTATCGCCAATTGCGGTGGCCACACGGCTGGCAGCGCCTTTTTCCACGAGGAAAATTACGCAACCACCACCGCCCGCGCCACAGGCTTTTGCGCCTTGGCCTCCGTGCTTTGACGCGACGGAGATTAGTTTGTCGATCAGTGGTGTGGTAATGCCGGGAGCGTTAGTGCGACGCAGCTTCCATTCTTCGCGCAGCAAGCGTGCAACTTCCTCCCAATTGCCGGGAACCAGCGCCTGGTGCATGGCGCGCGCGATCTCCGCGATGCGCTCGAAATTTCGAAACACATGTTTGTCGCCATTGATATGTGCCTTGAAAACTTCCCAGTTGTTGATGCCCGATTGCCGCGGCGCTCCGGTGTAGGCAAGCACGAATCGCGATTCAATCTCCTCCGGAGTCACGGGAACGGCTTCGCGGTGGATTCCATCCGCGTCGAGGTGGATGGCACTGACGCCGCCGTAAAGCGCGGGATAGTAATCCTGGCATCCGGTGGGAACACGAATGATTTGCGCTTCCACATTCTGCGCAATCACGCGCATTTGTTCGAGCGTAAGATTGCGATCAGTGAAACGCGCCAGCGCAGCCGTGGTGGCGATCATCAGTGCGGAAGAACCAGAGATACCTGCTCCGGCCGGTGATTCAGAATCGGTCTCGATGAGGAGTCCTTCTTTAGGCGCGAAGAACTGGAGCAAGCGTGCGGCCAGCGGCAGTCGAAAACGGTTAGCTCCCCGCAATGCGTCGAAGCTGGGGAATTGCTCTTCCCTGCGCGTGTCTAGCGAGCGCAAGCAAATCCGCTTCCCTTTCAATGGAGTGATGCGGCACGTAGTCAGAATGTTAACTGCGAAATTTAGCGTCAACGTGCCGGGATGAAACAGATAGAGCGGCCAGAGGTCCATGGTTCCGCCAGCCATGTCGGCACGGCATGGAGCCTGCGCAATGATGGTGGGCGCACTGGCGGGTCCAGTCAGTTTCCGCATGCAGTGTTTGTACCACGAGAGTCATAGCGTCGCCATCGTCCCTGAAGTCAAGGTTGGGGCTTAAGGGATCCAACGCTGGCGTGCAAGTTCCCTGGCACCGGATTGCGTTATTTGTTGCCGATGACGTTGTTCCATGGTCGAACTTCCCACTTTTTGACGAGACCATTTACGACGTACGGATCCTGGCTGACAAAGGTCTCTGGAATGACCCGGTCCGCACATCGGAAAACGAGCAGTGCCCGGTCGGCAGGCTCTGCCAGCGCCCCAGCCAGAAGAAGCTCTCCGCGGGCGTGAGTTTGTTCGACCAGCTGCAAGTGTTGTTGGCGGAAAGGAGCTCTCCGTTCAACAAAATCATCAACCACTTCATAGAACAATGCGAAGTAAGGCATTTGGTTATCCTAGACGGGCATCAGCCAGCCGTGGACATCCGGTTGGCGGCCGGTTCGAATCGCGACCAGCTTTTCGCGGACGCGCTCTGCGAGCGCCTGAGTCTTGGCCGGCAACTGGATATCATGAGTGCGATAGCGGATCATCGCAATCGGCGCCACGGTGGCAGCCGTGCCGACGCCAAACGCTTCCGACAATGACTTATCCTTGTGGGCTGAAACCAGCTCTTCGATTCCGATCGAACGCTCATTGACTGTAACGTCCATTTCGCGAAGCAACGTGATGACGGAGTCGCGCACGACGCCAGGAAGGATGGTGCCGCTAAGTGGCGGCGTGATCGCTTCGCCGTCGATCACGAAGAAAATGTTCATCAGACCGCTTTCTTCAATCAATGTCCGAGTCTGGCCATCCAACCAAACAACGTTGTGAAAACCCTGTTCTTGAGCCAGCCGGCTCGCTAGTAAACTTCCAGCATAATTCCCTGATGCCTTGGTGAATCCAGTCCCGCCGGGAAAGGCGCGAACGAAATGTTCCTCGACCAATAAGCGAAGCGGTTCCGCGAAATATGGGCCAACCGGGCAGGTGAAGACAACCAGTCGGTAGCTGTTGGCGGGCCTGACCACCAGCGCCTCGTCAGTTGCGAAATAAATTGGACGTATATAGAGCCCCGCACCTTCGGTGCGCGGAACCCACTCACGGTCGAGACGCACCAGTTCAGCAATCCCATCAAGAAATAGCGATTCGGGAATCTGAGGCATCGCGAGTCGCTCAGCCGACCGATTAAACCTGGCGAAGTTCTCCCGAGGCCGGAATAGCGCAATTCGTTCATTCGCAAGCCGATGCGCTTTGAATCCCTCGAAGATAGCCTGACCGTAATGCAAGGCGCTGATCGAGGGTGGTATTTCGAGCGGCCCGTAGGGCACGATGCACGGTTCTTCCCAGTGCTCGTCCCGGTATTCAGCACAAAGCATGTGATCGCTGAAGACCGATCCGAAGGGAAGTTTAGCGAAGTCGATTCCGGTCAGGCGCGACTTCTCAACACGCTCAATGGGAAAAGCTGCTTTGGTTGATTCCAAGTGACACCCCACACAATACTTCGAACGAGATACAGATCACGGTGCTTGTGACACCGCTCCGACTGATCACGGACCGACCCATCATATGACATGCACACAATAGACATCAGTTAGTTGCTGATTGACAACCCGGCCCGCTTGCCTCACACTTTGTCAACGCTACTGCCTTCCCCAGCCTAACGGCAGTGAACTGAACTTTTCCATTGCAGGGAGCCCACGAGAGATGGCCTATTCTCCCATAGTGCCTCCACCTGCTGGCGCGCTAAGAGAAAAACGTTTCATGCCGCCAGGCACGCCTGCGCGCGCCGAACCGATCGACACCAAGGTTGGAGCGACCTTTTCCTATCTTCGTGAGCTCATTGCCAGTAGCACCGCCGAACGCGACACGGTGTTGCGAGCAATCGCCGAAGCCGCCCAAGACCTGACCCTGGCCAGCGGTACAGCGTTAGCCATGCAGCGAGACGGACAGATCGTCTGCTTGGGACGAAGCGGCGAAACTGCTCCTGTACTGGGCGCGCGCCTCAGCATCGATTCGGGTATTTCAGGGGAATGCCTGCGCACAGGCAAGATGCTGCGCTGTGATGATACCGAGAAGGACCAGCGGGTGGATCCTGAGGTGTGCCGCAAAATGCGGTTGCGATCCATTGCCGCCGTGCCCCTATTGGCTCGCCTGGCCGAGCTGGCTGAGGCAGCTCAATCGCGGCAAAGCCGTGCGACGGTAGCAGAAGTTGAAAGACCCAAAACTCGCTCGCGTCTTGTGGCTTTTTTAAAGTCGCCGCTTCCAACTAGAAATTCCGCCGGACTACATTTGCGGGAGAGGTTGCAGGCGAAAAACCGACGTTACTGGGCAGTCGCGGCGACCGCACTGTTATTACTGGTTTCCGTTATCGTCTGGAGAGTATGGAGCAAACCCCTGAGCGACGCTATTCCTGGCCAGCAAGTGTTTCAGGCTGAGAAACGGACGGGGCTAAGGTCCGCTTCAGCAGTCAAAAAAGGGCTGGCGTGGAAACCCAGTCCCACTCACCCGCTCAACGGATCCGGCCCAGGCGGAAGCCCCGACGTGCAGCAGTCCGCGAAAGGTGTAAGCCCAGATTCGGCTTCGGGCGCGGAAACTTCCACCGCGTCGCTCACGAAAACCCAAAATCTGACGGCTGCAGATACCGTCAAGCGAGCGGTAATGACGGATTCAGGCAGTTACACAGCCGAAGCGCCGAAACTCTCTGCCTCCAATCTGGATGGCCCCAAGATAGGAACGCTGCTCTCGGTTCCGGTTACACTGCCAAAGTTTGCTACGCCAATATCCCAAGGCGTAAGCGAAGGAATTCTCGAACATCTGGTGACTCCGATTTATCCGCGGCAGGCCCTTCCGCTGCGACTTGAAGGTCCCGTCGTGCTCGAGGCGGTCGTCAGCGAAAACGGGAGACTGGAAAACATCAAAGCGGTGAGCGGACATTCTCTGTTAGCCCGGGCTGCAATCGACGCGGTGAGGCAGTGGCGCTATCGTCCCTACCTTTTGAATGGCAAACCAGTGAGGATGCAAACCAAGATTACGGTGAACTTCAAAATGCCCGGAGATTAGGAGACGAATTCGGGGGAATTAGAAACCAGCGGCTAGTGGTCAGTTCTCAGTTCTCTGTCATTGGTCGCGGACCACTGGCCAGTGATCACTGGTTTCAGAGATTCAGGGCGCGCTTTATCGTGCCGCGCTCCTTCTGAATCTTATCTTGCAGAAGAGTGATGGCGTAAATCAGTTGCTCAGGCCGCGGTGGACATCCGGGAACATAGACATCCACGGGAATGACCTGGTTGACGCTTTGAACCAGCGCGTAATTGTTGAAGACCCCACCTGAAGTCGCACATGCCCCCATCGAGATGACCCACTTGGGCTCCGGCATTTGTTCCCACAATTGACGGATCACCGGCGCCATTTTGTTAGAAACCCGGCCGGCGATAATGATCAAGTCGGCTTGTCGAGGCGATGGCCGGAAGACTTCCGCGCCGAAGCGTGCAATGTCGAAGCGCGACGCGCCCATGGACATCATCTCGATAGCGCAACAGGCCAAGCCGAACGTTAAGGGCCAGATGGAATTCTTGCGCATCCAGTTCACAGCGGAATCTAGGTTGGTGAGCACGACGCCCTCGGGCGTGTGATTCCCGAAGGTGAGATCCTTCACTACCTTCTTGCCGTTTTCGCTGGTGACGTAGCTGCCGAAGCTGTGCTCGGGGGACATGGCTTCGTTCATTGTAAATCAGACAGCGCAGCAAGAAAATTTCCGATTTCCAATTTCCAAATTTTTAGGGGTTCAGCACGATTTTGCCAAACATCTGGCTATTCTCCATGTATTCGTGCGCGGCGCGGATATCTTTCAAGGGGAAAATACGATCAATGATTGGTTTGAGTCGTCCGGCAAACACGTGTGCCAGTACCTCGTACAACTCGCCCATGCTTCCCATGTAGGAGCCAAGTAAGGAGAGCTGTCGCGAATAGACGAAGCGTAGTTCGAGTCCCACGTTGGGGCCGGTCGTCGCGCCGCAGGTGACCAACGTTCCAGCCGGTTTGAGCGACTTCACGCTTTCTTCCCAGGTGGCGGCGCCTACGTGTTCGACCACGATGTCTACGCCTTCTTTGTTCGTGATCTTCCTAACTTCGTCGGAAATCTTCTGCTGGTAGTGGTTGATACCATGGTCGGCACCGAGTGCACGAGCCTTATCGAGTTTCTTCTCATCTCCTGCGGTGGTAATCACGCGCGCGTGAAATAGTTTGGCGATCTGAATGGCCGCGATGCCCACACCGGAACCGGCGCCGAGGACCAAGACTGTTTGCCCCGGACGGATGCCCGCGCGACCCACCAGCATGTGCCAGGCGGTCAGGAAAACCAAAGGAACGCTGGCGGCTTGATTAAAGTCCAGGCTCTGCGGAATAGGAATGACGTTGACCGCAGGAACGCCAATCAGTTCGCAATTACCTCCGTCCACGCGGTTTCCGAGAACCGTGAACTCGGGGCATTGATTATGTCGTCCTGAAGTGCAGTACGAGCAACGGTTGCAGAAACTCATCGGCGCCAGGAGCACACGTTGTCCAGGCTGGAAGCCGGTAACGTACTCGCCCGTTTCAACTACTTCGCCCGCAACGTCGCTGCCCAGAATATGCGGAAGATTGACGCCGGGCAGGCCCTTGCGCACCCATATGTCAAGATGGTTCAGCGCACAGGCTTTCACACGGACCAGCACCTGATCTTTGCGTGGCTTTGGATCGGGGACGTCTTCGTAGCGAAGAACTTCCGGACCACCGAATTCGTGAATGCGAACCGCTTTCATTAGGAGGCATCCCTCTTTAGAAGCCTAAGAACCTAGCATGGATGGCGGAAACGAAAAAGGCCGAACGCCGTTCGGCCTTGGAAATCTGGCGTTGTAGGGCAGGCCGTTATTTGGGCGTCAAGTCCATGGCTTCGACAATCCGTTTGAAAGGGATTTTCGCGGTTTCGTTCAGCTCCTTGACCACTTCGGGATTAGCTGCCTCGAAGAAACACATGCAATGTTCCTCGGCGGGTACGAAGGCGCTACGGATGTAACGCACCTTCTTTCCCTGGGCAGTCATTTTTTGGCTGAGATCGATGGCGGCTTTCTGCGCGGCAGCGAGCTGATCCATCTTAATTCCGGGCAGATCACGGTCAACCATGTATACGGGGCATTGAGTCCTCCTAGCACGCCAGCCCCAAAGCTTAGTCCCCCGTTTGCTAGATTTCAACGCTGCGTTTGACTTGAGTTGCGGAAAACCGAATAATCAGGCCTGAGATGGATATCTACGAGGAGATCGTTCAATTGCGACGGGACGGACGCCGTGGCGCAGTGGCCACGATCGTCAACGTGCGCGGCTCGATTCCTTCTTTTAAGACTGCCAAGATGTTGGTGCGGGACGATGGGTCCATCGTCGGGACCATCGGTGGCGGCTGTGTGGAAGCTGAGGTCTGGCAAGCGGCTCGCGAGGTAATGGAAAGCGAGAAGCCGCGCACTCTAAGTTTTAACCTCAATCAGGATCCTAAATACGATACTGGGTTACTGTGTGGCGGCACCCTGGACATCTTCATCGAGCCTGTATTACCTCCAGCTCTACTTTATATTTTCGGTGCAGGTCACATATCCGTAAACCTTTATAAGGTAGCAAAAGATGCCGGTTTCGAAGTAACCATAGTGGATGATCGCGCAGCCTACGCCAACCGCGAACGTTTTCCCGAATCGAAGGAAGTCATTGCTGAGGATTTTGACCAAGCCATGGCTCGGCTCGCTCCAAATGAGTCTTCCTACATTGTGATTGTCACTCGCGGGCATCGCGACGATATGCGAGTGCTGCGCTGGGCGGTGCAGACATCCGCCCGCTATATTGGAATGATTGGTTCCAAACGCAAAACTATTGCGGTGTTCCGCGAGCTTACGAAAGAAGGATTGTCTCCAGAACTATTCGAACGGGTTCATGCTCCGGTCGGGCTGGATATTGGAGCGATTACGCCGGACGAAATCGCGGTTGCCATTGCCGCCGAATTGATTGCCACTCGCCGTCGTGTCGAACGCGCATTGCCGCACATGAGCTGGTTTCATCGGCGGCGGAATGAGCCACCCGATCTTGCCGATGCGGCGGCCGAAGCTCTGGAAGAACAAGAGTAGTGGGGGTACGAAGTACGATTTATGAAGTACGATTTACGAAGTACGATTTGCAAATCGCGAATTTACGACTTTCTTCGCCTTACCATTCGACAATCGTCAATCGTAAATCGTAAATTTCTGCTATCTTCCCCCCATGAGCCGGGCGCCAAGTCTGAGTGGATTGATTCTCGCCGCCGGCGAATCGACGCGGATGGGGACAGACAAGGCGCTACTGGCCTGGCCACCGGCCGGGTCGGCAATTCCACCTCCTCCGGGACAGACTTTCCTTTCCGCGGGCATCCGCGCCCTGAGTCCATTCACCGATGTTGTAACGGTGGTGGTGGGCAAGAATGAAGTAAATTTATCTTCGGTGATCTACGCCAGTGGCGCTGGATTAGTACGGAATCCGGCGCCTGAGTTGGGACAATTCAGCTCTCTCCAAACCGGCTTGCGAGATGTATTGAATCGCGGACGGGACGGCGCAATGATCACATTGGTGGACCGTCCCCCGGCCAGCGCGGCAACGCTGCAAACCCTGCTTACCGCTTTCGAATCGGCGCTTTCTGCTGGGAAGTGGGCGGTGGTGCCTGAATACGGGGGGCAACACGGGCATCCAGTTCTGGTCGGACGCGAAATGATCGAGGCATTCCTGCGAGCTCCAGCTACTTCGACCGCGCGTGACATCGAACACCAGAATCAAGATCATATTCAATACATTCCCGTGGATGATCGTTTCGTGGTGTCGAATGTAGATACGCCGCAGGAATACACCGCGCTGCTGTCGCAGGTATCGTCGCAACTCAAGTAAACTTTTCCCAATGGATTCCACAAGTGTGAGCCGGGCTTCATCCCCCAAAGCTGCTGATTTTGTCGCGTCGGTTCTAAGTCTTCAGCCTCGCATTGCTGCCTTCGACTGTGACGGCACCTTATGGGCGGGCGATGCCGGTGAAGGTTTTTTTGATTGGGAGTTAAAGCAAGGCTTGCTTCCGGATGAAATCGTGGCTTGGGCGCGTTCACGCTATGCCGATTACAAGTCAGGCAAGGTTGACGAAGAAACTATGTGCGGCGAAATGGTGACTATGCATCGCGGGCTAAACGAAGACGTAGTACAGCGAGCTGCCGGTCAGTATTTCGATCTTCAGATGGCCAGCCAGATTTTCGCGGAGATGCGCGATCTAGTGCAACGACTACAGGAATCAGGCTGTGACATTTGGGCGGTCTCTTCCACCAACGATTGGGTGATCCGGGCAGCGATGAAGCACTTTGGAATTCCCGCAGCCAGGATTTTGGCGGCGAAGGTACAGATTGAAGCCGGCACCATTACCGACCGATTGGTCCGCATACCGAGTGGGGAAGGCAAGCCGCGCGCCATTCGCGAAGTTGTGCTGGGAAGTCTGGACGCGGCTTTCGGCAACTCGCGGTGGGATATTGCGATGCTGGATATTGCCCAGAATGCCTTTGCGATAAATCCGAATCCCGACTTGGAAGAAGTAGCTCGGGAACGCGCATGGACAATTTACTATCCCTAACCTAGCGGGGTGAGGTTTTCAGCTGCTTCAAAAGTGCCGCCCACGCATCCAGGGCGAGGTGGCTGGCATGAAGGGACGCCTCGGGTAAGCCGCCAATTTTCAACAGCAAGTCCTCCCTACGCAGGTTACGTGCAACTTCTATAGTGCTTCCCAGCAGCAGTTCGGTTAGCAGGGAAGCACATGCTATGGCGGGAACGCATCCTTTGGCGCGGAATCGGATTTCCGCGATGCGACGGTCGGCGACCCTGATGCTCAACTTCAAAATGTCGCCGCAGGCTGGATTTTCAATCTGCACTGTTGCGTCGGGGTTAAGTACTTCACCGGCATTGCGCGGATTCTGAAAGTGGTCGAGTAGTTGAGGAGAATACATCACGGCAGAATTGTAACCTCCCTTGTACCATTAGAAGTGATGCCCTCCGACCATAGTCCTCAACGGATTGTCTCCCTGCAACCGAGCGCTACGGTTATTCTTGCCGCAATTGGCAAGCTCGATCGCATCGTTGCATGCACGAAATATTGCGCGGATGTGTGCCCGGAAGTTGTGCGGAGCGGGCGGGCAATCGTCGCCGATTCCTGGACCGCGCACAGCCAAGAGATCCTTCGCGCCCAGCCGGACCTGGTCATCGCGGCTGTTCCTTATCAAGAAAAAGCCGTGATCGAGATCCTGAAGTCGGGGGCACGTTTTCTCGGATTGGCACCGAAGACATTAGCTGACATCTATACCGATATCGCGACCATCGCCGGGATTATGGGTGTCGCCGAGTGTGGGCAGCAAGTCATCACGAAGATGGAACTCGCCATTGATGAGGTTCGCAGTCAGGTCGATGACGGGATACGGCCTCGCGTGTTTTGCGAGGAATGGGGCAAGCCGCTGATCGCCTCGCAGCCATGGGTTGCGGAACTTGTGCGAGCCGCCGGTGGAGAGTTTGTTGGAGTGCCAGGCTCAACCACGTCGGCAGACACCATACTCTTGGACGATCCGGATATTGTTGT
>WNGH01005624.1_pt1 | contig 11930 bp, 11 predicted proteins | sample 5400631 | NCBI WGS metagenome assembly WNGH01 (sample SAMN13153373, study PRJNA577476) | soil metagenome | isolation source: 115 cm soil or saprolite under Garry oak tree replicate 1 | place: USA:California | collected 2016-06-15 | reverse complement strand
GGATCGCGGGCGAAACGCCAGGCGCGTACTACATCAACCAGTTCGCCAATCCCGCCAACCCGCTTGCGCACGAGCAGACCACCGGCCCCGAGATCTGGGAGCAGATGGAACACGGCGTCGACGCGGTGGTCTGCGGCGCGGGCACCGGCGGCACGATCACCGGCCTTTCGCGCTTCTTCTCGAAAATATCGCCAGACACGGAGATGGTCCTTGCTGACCCTACGGGATCTATCCTGGCGCACCGCGTAAAAACCGGGGAGATCAAGAAAGAAGTCGGAACCTGGCTGGTCGAAGGGATCGGCGAGGATTTCATTCCGCCGGTGGCGGACCTGTCGCGCGTGAAGAGGGCCTACAGCATTCCCGACAAGGAGGCTTTCCTGGTCTGCCGCGAGCTCCTGCAGAAGGAGGGCATCCTCGCCGGCACCTCCTCGGGCACGCTGATCGCGGCCGCTTTGCGCTATTGCCGCGAGCAGACCAAACCCAGGCGCGTCGTCAGCTTCGTCTGCGACAGCGGCAACAAGTATCTTTCCAAGGTCTACAACGATTATTGGATGATCGACCACGGCTTCCTCTCGAGGGAGGAGCACGGCGACCTGCGCGACCTGATCGCGCGCCGGCATCGCGAGCACGCCGTGGCGACAGTGAGCGCCGACGAGACGGTGCTCGCCGCGTACCAGCGCATGAAGCTCTACGACGTTTCGCAGCTGCCGGTGATGAAGGGCGGCAAAATCGTCGGCCTGGTGAGCGAAGAGGATATCCTGCTGGAGGTGCTCGACAACCCGGGCCATTTCGGCGAGCCCGTGAGGGAGGCGATGGAGAGCCGGCTGGTGACGGTGCGACCCAACGCGTCGGTCGAGGAGCTGGTGAAGATTTTCGACCGCGGGCTGGTGGCGATCGTCGTCGACGGCGAGGAGTTCCTCGGGCTCATCACCCGCATCGACCTGCTCAACTGGCTGAGAAGAAAGATGTAAATGAAGATCGAGACCAAGGTCATCCACGCCGGACAGGCGCCCGAGCCGCAGACCGGCGCCGTCATGCCGCCGATTTACGCCACCTCGACTTACGCCCAGTCGAGCCCCGGCGAGCACAAGGGCTACGACTACGCGCGCACGCGCAACCCGACGCGCGATGCGCTGGAGGCGATGCTCGCCGGCCTGGAGGGCGCCGCCGCCGGCTTCGCCTTCGCCTCCGGGATGGCGGCGATGGCCACCGTGCTCGAGCTGCTCGATGCCGGCTCGCACGTCGTCGCCATGCACGACCTCTACGGCGGCAGCTACCGGCTTTTCGAGAAAGTCAGGAAACGCTCTGCAAACCTGGATTGCAGCTTTGTCGATTTATCCAGGAGTGATTCTTTCGAGAAGGCGATCAAGCCCAGCACGCGCATGGTATGGGTGGAGAGCCCCACCAACCCGCTCCTCCAGCTCGTCGACCTCGAGGCCATCGCGGCGCTCGCGCGCAAGCGCGGCATCCTGAGCGTGTGCGACAACACCTTCGCTACGCCGTGGATCCAGCGGCCGCTCGAGCTGGGCTTCGACATCGTGGTGCACTCGACGACCAAGTATCTCAACGGGCACTCGGACGTGATCGGCGGCGCCGCGGTGATCAAAGACGCTTCTCTCAAGGACAAGCTGTCGTTTCTGCAGAACGCGATCGGCAGCGTACCGAGCCCGTTCGATTGCTTCCTCACCCTGCGCGGCATCAAGACCCTCGCGCTCAGGATGGAGCGCCATTGCGGCAACGCATCTTTAATCGCTTCTTTTCTTGAAAAACACTCCAAGGTGGAACGCGTCATCTACCCCGGGCTTGCGAGCCACCCGCAGCATGCGCTCGCGAAGAGGCAGATGAACGCGCGCTATGGCGGCATGGTGAGCGCGGTCATCAAGGGCGGCCTGCCCGGCTCGCGCCGCTTCCTGGAGCGTTGCAAGCTGTTCACGCTCGCCGAGAGCCTGGGCGGCGTGGAAAGCCTGATCGAGCACCCGGCCATCATGACGCACGCCTCCCTGCCCGAAGACGTGCGCGCCAATCTCGGCATCGACGACGGCCTGGTGCGGCTTTCCGTCGGAATCGAAAGCGTCGACGATCTGATTGCGGAATTGAAAGAAGCACTTTCGTGAAAAACATCAAGCTCGGCGATCTCTCGGTCAACCGGCTCGGCTTCGGCGCCATGCGCGTGCTCGGGCCCGACATCTGGGGGCCGCCGAAGGACCGCAAGGAGGCGCGGCGCGTCTTTCGCCGCGCCATCGAGCTCGGCGTCGATTTCTTCGACACCGCCGACGCGTACGGCCCGCACACCGACGAGGAGCTGATCGCCGAAGCGCTCCACCCCTACCCGAAAGGCCTGGTGATCGGGACCAAGGGCGGCTGCATCCGTCCGGATCGCCGCTGGGACGCGGAGGGCCGGCCCGAGCACCTGCGCGGCGCGGTGGAAGGCAGCCTGAAGAGGCTGAAGCTGGAGCGCATCGACCTCTATCAGCTGCACACCGTCGATCCCAAGGTGAAGTTCGAGGACAGCGTCGGCGCGCTCGCCGAGATGCAGCGCGCCGGCAAGATCCGCCACCTGGGGCTGTCGAACGTGACGCTGAAGCAGCTGGAGCAGGCGCGCAAGATCGCGCCGATCGTGTCGGTGCAGAACCGCTACAACCTCGGCGATCTCAAGTACGGGGACGTGCTGATGGCGTGCGAGAAGCTCGGCATCGCCTTCCTGCCCTGGTACCCGCTGGGCGCGGGCGAAGCGCTGCGAATCTCGAGAATAAGGAAACTGGCGGAAAAATTGAAAGCGACGCCCGCCCAGGTCAGCATCGCCTGGCTGCTCGCCAAGTCGCCCGTCATGCTGCCGATCCCGGGAACGTCCTCGGTCGCGCACCTGGAGGAAAATGTCGCCGCGGCGAAATTGAAGCTCGATGCCGCAGACTTGAAAGCATTGGAATAGGAGATTCGGCGATGAGATGCCTGGTGCCGCTTCTGTTCGCCCTGGCACTACCCTGCCTCGCGCAGGAGACCTATCCCGCCAAACCGGTCCGCATCGTCGTCGGCTATTCGGCGGGCGGCGGCAACGACCTGATCGTGCGCGTGCTCGCGCCGTATATGAGCGAAGCGCTGGCGCAGCCGGTGGTGATCGAGAACAAGCCGGGCGCGCAATCGATCATCGCGGCGGAATTCGTCGCGAAGAGCGCGCCCGACGGCTACACGCTGCTGATGGGGCCGAGCGGCCCCATGACCGTCAATCCGGCGACTTACTCCAGGCTTCCGTATTCTCCGCTGCGCGACTTCGCGCCGATCGCGATGATCGGCTCGTTTCCGCTGATCGTAGCGGTGAACCCCCGGCTGCCGGTGCGCAGCATCGGGGAGCTGATCGACTACGCGAAGGCCAATCCCGGAAATGCCAACTACGCCTCGAGCGCCGGCATCTTCCAGATCGCCACCGAGCTGTTCAAGCAGAGGACTGGCACCCGGTTCGAGATGATCCCGTTCAAAGGGAGCGGCGAATCGGTCCAGGCGGTCGCCGCCGGCGTCGTGACCCTCACTTTCGTCGATCCGGCCCCGGCCGCCGGCGCCCTGAAATCAGGCACGGTGCGCGGCCTTGCCGTGACCTCCGCGAAGCGCCATCCGTCGTGGCCCGAGCTGCCGACCCTGATAGAGCTCGGCATGCCGGACATGGAGGTGCCGGTGTGGACCGCGCTGTTCGCGCCGTTCGGGACGCCACCTGCGGTCGTCGCGCGGCTGCAGCGCGAGCTCGCGCGCGCCGTTCAGCTGCCGGCGGTGAAGGAGCGCTTTGCCGCCATGGGCGTCGACCCGGTCGGCGGCACTTCGGAAGAGCTCGGGCGGCTGGTGGCGCGCGACATCGAGAAGTGGACCGCGGTGGCCAAGGCCGCGGGAATAAAGAACGACTAGATGCCGTCGTAACGGCAAGAACGATTGATTATTTTCTGAAGCCGTCTATCAGCACGAAGGCAACCCGGGCGGTTTTCGCCGAGCGGTTCGCCCAGGCGTGGTTGGTGCCGCGCTGGATGAGAATGTCGCCGGCGCGCAGCAGCGTCTCCCCCTCGTCCATCACCGCCCAGATCTCCCCTTCGAGCACGATCGCGTAGTCGAGCGTCTCGGTGCGGTGCATGCCGGGATGCTTGGCCGAGCCGCGATCGTGATGGGCATCGTCGTAGATGCCGCCGAAGGTCGCGTCGAGCAGCCGCTTGAGCGCCTTGGGGTCCTTGGGCTCGGGCGGGAAATCGCAGATCCGCAGGATCGTGCCGTTTTTTGGCGGCAGCACGCCATGATGCTTTAGCGTCGTATCAGGAGAATTTATTTTTGCGGGCGACTCCTCCGTGCGCCAGACGTTCACCGCCCGATAGCCCGGCCGCTCCGCGACGCTGCGCACCGACGCGGCGGGTGCGTCCTCGACGATGCGTGATTTTCCGTTCGCAGCGTCCGCGGTCACGACCCGGCGGATCGGAGGCAGCGAAGCTTTCATTCGATTTTGGCGCCGGTCTCGCGGATCACTTTCGCCCACTTCGCCACCTCGGCCTTGAGGTAGGCGGCGAAGCTCTCCGGGGTGCCGCCCACCGGCTCGAACGCGAAGCTCGCGAGCCGCTCGCGCGAATCGGCCTGCGCGAGAAACGCGTTGATGTCGGCATTGATCTTCGCCACCACCGCCGCTGGCGTTCCTGCGGGGACGAAGACCCCGACCCAGGTGTAGTCCTCGAAGCCCGGGAATCCCAGCTCCTCGACCGTAGGGACTTCGGGCAAGGCGCCGATCCGCGTACTGCTCGTCACGGCGAGCCCCCGCAGCCTGCCCGACTTGATGTGCGGCACTGCGGTCGGCATCGCCACGCTGACCGCGACGACCTCGCCCACGATCGCGGCATTCACCGCCGGCGCCGCGCCCTTGTACGGCACGTGCGTCACCTTCAGCCCCGCAAGGTTCTTGAACAGGTACTCCGCGGTCAGGTGCGGCGTGGTGCCGGCGCCTGCGGAGCCGTAAATCAGTCCCGTGGCCTTCGATTTTTCGATCAGCTCGCGCAGCGTCGCCGGCCCCGTCTGCGCGGTGATGATCATGTTCGGGCTGGAGGCGACGTTGATCACCGGCACCAGGTCCCTGGCCACGTCATAACCGGGGTTGGCATTCAGGGTCATGTTGACCGCAATCGAGGTGGTGGTGACGAGCACCGAGTAGCCGTCGGGCGCGGCCCGCGCCACCTGCACCACGCCGATGTTGCCGCCTGCGCCGGAGCGGTTCTCGACCAGCACCGTCTGGCCCCAGGACTCGCCCAGTTTCTGGGCAAGCAGCCGCGCCAGGATGTCGGTGATGCCGCCTGCGGGGAACGGCACGACGAGGCGCACCGGCTTCGCCGGATAGGCCTGCCCGAGGACGCTGCTGCTGAGGCAAAGAAGTAAGGCGAGTAGGGCTTTTTTCAAATCATCTGGCGCGCCACGCGAAAGCGCACCTCGCGCATATCGTCACCGCGAAGCTCGCGTAGCGCGTAGCCGACGAACTCGGCGGTGACCTCCTTGCGCCAGTATAAGTCGAGATCGGCGTTGTCCATCGGCTTCGCTCGCGAGGCGACGATTTTTCCGGCCTCGGCGATGACCGCGTCGTCCAGCTTCCTGCCCTGCAGGAATTCACCCGCCTTTTCAACGACAAACGGGCGCGAGGCGACGGCGCCGAGCGCGATCCTGGCATTTTCCACCACGCCGCCTTTCATCGCGACGGCCGCCGCGACGCCCAGCACCGGGAAATCGAAAGCGCCGCGCCGGCGCAGCTTCCAGTACGAAGAGCGCAGGCCGCCCTGGAACGATACCTGGGTCAGGATCTCGTCGGGCCGGCGGCTCAGGTAGTCGAGGCCGTCGTTCTTGTACAGGCTTGCAACGGGAATATCTCTTTCGCCGCTGGAGGAGACGAGCTTTACCGTGGCCCCAAGCGCCATCAGCGCGGGCGCGCAGTCAGTCGAGGACATGGCCACGCAGCGCTTGCTGGCCGTCGCCACCCAGCAGATGTCGCCGTCCTTCTTCAGGCAGAAATCGATCGCCTTGCGCCACTCGTAATTCTGGTTGTAGTAGTTGCAGCGCGTGTCGAGGCACAGGTTGCCGCCGAGCGTACCCATGTTGCGCAGGTGCACCGTGGCCACTTGGTGCGCCGCCTGCCGGAGCGCGCTCGGGGTTCTTTCATTTCCTATTACCTCGGTCAGGGTAAGACCGGCGCCGAGGGATGTGCCGTTGCCTTTCATCGAAGCGATATTTCTCAAGGACACCAGGACCTTCGGCGCCATCTGGCGCCGTTTCATGTTCGGCAGCAGATCGGTGCCTCCGGCGATCAGCATCGCGTTCGGCCCCTCGCCGGCGAGAATGCGCGCCGCCTCCGCCACGGTCTGCGGCGCGCGATGCTCGAACCAGGGCAGGCGCATCATATTTTTGAAGAAGAAACTCTTTTTTCCGGAGAGGAAAGGCGAGGTTTCTCGAAACCCTTGACGGCATTTCCATCGCCGCCCTCCCAGGGCGGCGGCACGACGACCGGCTCGGGATAGGGAACCGGCGGGAAGTGGTCCGGGCCGACGCGGGGATTTTTGCCTTCGGCTTTGAGCTTGAGGGCCTTCAAAACCTTGTCGGCTGTGATCGGCAATTCATCGATGCGCACGCCGACCGCGTCGTAGATCGCATTTGCGACCGCAGGCATCACCGGCAGCAGCGGCCCCTGCCCGACTTCTTTGGCGCCAAACGGGCATTGTGGGTCGGGATCTTCGACAAAGATGGTATCCACCTCGGGCATGTCGAGCGAGGTGAGGCTCTTGTACTCGAGGAGCGACGGAATCTTGTGCACCAGCGCGCTGGAGAGCTTCGGCGGCAGCCGGCGGAAGATCTGCTCCTCCATCAAGGCCTCGGACAGCCCCATGTAGACGCTGCCTTCCACCTGGCCGCGCGCCAGCACCGGGTTGATCGTCCTGCCGATATCGTGCGCGATCCAGATCTTCGGCACGCTGATCCAGCCGGTCTTCGGGTCGATCCCGGCCTCGACCACGCAGGCCGTGTACGAATAGGCGGGCGACGGGCCGACGCCGGCGCCCTTGTAGCGCCCCGGGCCGCGCGGCGGCTTGTAGGAGCCGACGGCGCCGAGCGTGCCGAATTTCTCTTCGGCAAAGCCGACGGCTTCCACGAAGGACAAGCTTTTGTTCTCGAAAAAAACCCTGCCGTCGGAAAAGACGAGGCGATGCGGCGCGACTTCGAGCTGTTCCGCAGCGGCCTCCGCGATGAGATTCTTTAATTTGCTGGAAGCGTCGATGGCGGCGTTGCCCATCATCACGGTGACCCGGCTGGAATAGGAGCCGAGGTCGACCGGCGTGATGCCGGTGTCGCCCGTGACGCAGCGGATCTCGAACGGATCGATGCCGAGCACCTCGGCGACGATCGCCGCCAGCACGTCGTCGGAGCCCTGGCCGATCTCGGTCGCGCCGCAGAACACCGTGACCTGGCCGCAGCGGTCGAGCAGCAGCTGCACCCCGCATTGCGGCATCCTGTTCCAGTAGATCGGCAGGCCGGCGCCGCACAGATAGGAGCCGCAGGCAAGGCCAAGGCCTTTTCCAAAACCCATTTTCTTGTACCGCGCTTTCCAGGCCGAACGTTCGACCACCTGCTTGATGCATTGCGCCAGCCCGATCGACCCGATCTTCAGCCAGTTCGCCGTCACCGCATTTGCCTTGAGAATATTTCTCAAGCGCAGTTCCGCCGGATCGATGTTCAGGCGCTCGGCGATCTTGTCGAGCTGGATCTCCTGGCCGAAGCGGGGCTGCGGCGTGCCGTGGCCGCGCTTCGGGCCGCACGGCGGCTTGTTGGTGAAGACGCGAGCCGCCTCGAACTTGTAGCGGGGCAGCTCATAGGTGACCGTTTGCAGCGCGCCGGTGTAGAAGGTGCTCGCCACACCGTAGGAGCCGTAGCCGCCGCCGTCGACCAGGGTTTGCAGATGCATGCCGGTGAGCTTTCCGTCCTTGCTGACCCCGGTCCTGAATTTCATCAGCACCGGGTGCCGCCCGCGGTGCAGGTAGAACACTTCCTCGCGGTTGAGGCAGATCTTCACCGGGCGACCGAGCATTACCGCCGCCTTGGCGGCGACCATCTCGTGGTTGCAGACGTCGCACTTGCCGCCGAAGCCGCCGCCATTTGGTGTAGCAATAACTCTTATTCTTGTTGGAGAAAGTTGCAAAACCCTTGCGAGGCTGCGGTGCACGTAGTGCGGCACCTGCGTCGAGGACCATAGCGTCAGCTTTCCTTCGCCGTCGAGCGCGGCGAGGCAGGCGTGCTGCTCGATCGGCAGGTGGGTATTGCCTTCGTAGAAGAACAGGTCCTCGAATACGTGATCGGACTTGCGCAGCGCGTCTTCCGCGTCCCCGAATTCGAAAGCCTGCAAGCGGTGGATATTGCCGAGCTCGCTGTAGGCATGGATCCGCGGCTCGGGGTTTTGCAGCGCTTCCTCGGGATTCGAAATGGTTTTCAGCACCTCGTACTTCACTTCGATCAGGTCCAGCGCTTCGGTCGCCGTTTGCTCATCCTTCGCCACTATCGCCGCTATCGGATCGCCGACGTAGCGCACGTGCTCCGGCGCCAGCGGGTATTCGTCCTGAGTCACCGGAAGGATGCCGAACGTCACCGGGAAATCCTTGCCGGTCAGCACAAGATGAACGCCGTGCAAGGAAGTTGCCTTTGAGAAATCGATCGAAGTTATCTTTGCATGCGCGTGACGCGAGCGCAGCAGCTTCATGTGCAGCATGCGCGGCAGCACGACATCGTCGGCGAAGCGCGTCTGGCCGGTGACTTTGGCCCGGCCGTCGACGCGGCGGCGCGGCTTACCGAGGACCTTCATTGATCCTCCTCGCTGCCTCTTCGATCGCCTCGAAAATCTGCTGGTATCCGGTGCAGCGGCACAGGTTTCCCGAGATCGCCTCCCTGATTCTTTCCCTCGAGGGATTCTTCTCCTTTTCGAGGAGGGCCTTCGCGGTCATCAGGATGCCCGGCGTGCAGTAGCCGCATTGCGCGGCGCCGAGGTCGGCGAACGCCGCCTGCAGCGGGTGCAGCGCCGCACCCGTGCCCAGCCCCTCCACGGTCTCGATCGCGCGGCCCTCGCACTCCACGGCCAGCACCAGGCAGGAGAGCTGCGGCTGGCCGTCCACCAGCACCGCGCAGGCACCGCACTCGCCGAGCTCGCAGCCGTGCTTGGTCCCGGTCAGCGCCAGGTCCTCGCGCAGCACCTCGAGCAGCGTCTTGTAGGGCGCGAATGCCACCTCGGCCGCCTCGCCGTTGACCGTCATGGCCTGGTGCACGCTGTGGCGCATTTGTTTGGGTCCCAAACTAATTGCGGCCCTACTGTACTCCAAAGCCCCGGTAGCGGAAAGGGTCACGGCGGGTTTAGCATTTACCTTCCCCGCGTCACCCTTCAAACTTTTTGGACGAACCCCAATGTCACTCCGAATCGGCGACGAAGCCCCCAATTTCCAGGTCCAGACCACCGAAGGCCCGATCGACTTTCACCAATGGATCGGCGACAAGTGGGCGATCCTTTTCTCCCATCCCAAGGACTTCACCCCGGTGTGCACCACCGAGCTTGGCTACATGGCGCGCCTCAAGCCGGAGTTCGACAAGCGCAACACCAAGGTGATCGGCCTGTCGGTCGACTCGGTGGACGACCACAGGAGATGGGCCAAGGACATCGAAGAGACGCAGGGCATCGCGCCCAATTACCCGATCATCGACGGCTCGGACCTGAAAGTCGCCAAGCTCTACGACATGATCCACCCCAACGCCAGCGGCGAGGCGAAGAGCCGCACCGCGGCCGACAACGCCACGGTGCGCTCGGTGTTCGTAATCGGCCCCGACAAGAAAATCAAGCTGATCCTCACCTACCCGATGAGCACGGGACGCAACTTCGACGAGGTGCTGCGGGTAATCGATTCCATGCAGCTCACCGCCAGGCACAAAGTGGCGACGCCGGTCAACTGGAAGCAGGGCGATGATGTGATCATTCTCGCTTCCGTGCCGGACGAGGAGGCGAAGAAGCAGTTCCCGGCCGGCTGGAAGGCGCCCCGCCCCTATCTGCGCGTCGTGCGTCAACCGAAATAGCCGTAACGCGTTCCGGCGGCAGTAACAATCGGTTACCCATTGCTCGGATTTGCCGGGGTAATCTTGCGTCCAAGGCAATGGAGGCTGCTATGAAACCTTCGAAATGGACCTTGCTTCTTCTCGCAATGGCTACTGGTTTGCTTACGACCAGTTCGGCGTTCGCATGGTATCGGACGCGCGTTTTCGTCGGGTTTAACTTCGGTTATCCGGGTTACTACTACCCTGCGCCGTACTACTACCCGGCGTACTATCCGGCGCCCTACTACTATCCCGCGCCTGTAGTGCAGTCCCCACCCGTTTACACCGAGCGCCAGGACGTCGCGCCCGAGCAGGGCTATTGGTACTACTGCGCCGCAACACGGGGCTACTACCCGTACGTGAAGGAGTGTCCGGGCGGATGGCAGAAGGTCGCCCCGGCGCCGCAGAACTGAGAAATGAAAAAAGCGCTCTGCCTGATTCCGATCGCTTTGCTTGCCGGTTGCGTCTCGATGCCCAGCGGTCCGGGCGTCATGGTGCTGCCCGGCAGCGGCAAGAGCTTCGACCAGTTCCGTTTCGATGACTACGAGTGCCGTCAGTATGCTTCTTCGCAGGTCGGCGGAAATACCCCCGACCAGGCGGCTGCCGACAGCGGTGTGAAAAGCGCCGTCGTCGGAGCGGCCATCGGGACGGTCGCGGGCGCCGCGCTCGGCGGATCCCAAGGTGCGGTCGCGGGTGCCGGTATCGGCACGGCGGGCGGCGCGCTAGCCGGCAGCGGCGCCGCCAGCCGCTCCGGATACACGCTGCAGCAGCGCTACGACTTCGGCTATCAGCAGTGCATGTACGCCAAAGGCCACCAGATTCCGATGGCCGGGCGCTACGATCGCCCGTACCGGGCGGCGCCCAGGCCTTCCGCGCCGCCGCCTCCGCCCGGCACGCCTCCGCCGCCGCCTCCGGCCTAGGCCGCGCTAGACCGTCACCGGATCGGTATCCGGCGGCGCGAACAGACCGTGCCGCGCATGCTCGCGGAAGTGCTGCTCGCGCGGCAGTTCCAGCGAGCAGGAGCGCACGCGCTGCTCTTCGGCGCGCAAGGCGGGCAGCGGCTTGCCCTCGCGGTTGGCCTGCGCCGCTTCGAGCAGCTTCTTCCTCGCGAGCACGATGCCGCGGTCGGTCGGGCAGAGGTTCTCGCGCGTGCGGTCCTGGATCGCTCCCATGCTTTCCTGCAGCGAGGCATCCTGCATCGCGATGCCCTCGACGCCCGAGAAGCTGGCGCCGCTTCTCTGGCTTTCCCTGTCCATCAGGTAGTCGTTGCGCTTGTTCTGCAAAGGAACGAAGGTCCCCGGCAGGTACGCGACGTGAATCCCTCTTCCGCTCTTCATCGCTTCGAGTTCTTTCTCGGTCAAAGGCCGCCTGGGGTGGTAGTTGATGCTCCACGCCCAGCAATTCTGGTCGTCGATCGGCACCCACACGTGCGCGCCCAGAGGATGGCCGGCGCGCGGCGGAATGATGGTGTGCGACGGCATGATCCACGGCGTGATGCGCCAGTAATAGCGCCCGCCCTCGGCGTTGCGGCGCGCGCCGATCAGCAACCCGCCCGGGAAATCGACGATGTCGAACTCGGGCATGTGATCGCGCTCGTTGTATTCGTTGCCCTTGCTGCCGACGAACAGCGGATCGCGCTGCAGAGCGGCCGAATGCAGGAACGACACGTGCGAGGAATCGATCCCGCCTTCCATCGCCTGGAGGTAGTTGCACTCCTGCAGCCGCTTCGACACGAAACGCCGCTCGGGCGGCACCTGCGCCCACTCGATTCCGGGCGGCTCGGGCTTGAGCCCGGGCGGGCCCATGTAGGCCCAGAT
>WNGH01005622.1_pt1 | contig 11931 bp, 12 predicted proteins | sample 5400631 | NCBI WGS metagenome assembly WNGH01 (sample SAMN13153373, study PRJNA577476) | soil metagenome | isolation source: 115 cm soil or saprolite under Garry oak tree replicate 1 | place: USA:California | collected 2016-06-15 | reverse complement strand
TCCTATTCGGGCTGCCCTCGAAGAACGTCGAGTTCGATGTGGCGAACTGGATCGTTTTCAAAGACGCAAACGTCCGAGGGGTCTTCGGGCGTCGATTGTGGAGTACGTGGTACAAGACAGCGGAGGTGTTGAAGGCCGGAGAAGTGGACCTCTCAAAAGTGATTACTCACAGGTTTGCGCTGGAAGAATTCGCCAAGGCCTTCGCACTCATGAAATCGGGTCGGTGCGGAAAGATCGTCATGTATCCGAATCGGAAACCGCCCACTTAGAACTAGTCCAACGGATCGGGTCTTGGTGCTAACGTTTCTTCGGCTCGGCCGCTTGAGCTTCCTTCTGCCTGGTCTTCACAATCTCGCTAGCTAATCCTTTCAGTACAACTGATCGTTGCCCGGTTTTCTTAATCGTAACATAGCCGGTCTTCTCCCAGGGAGAGCCCGATAGAGCAGCCTTCTCCTTAGTCTCAGGTGAATATCCCAAGGACATTGCTGCCTGCCAGATCTCCTTCAAATTCGGCTGTTTGACCGCTCGCGATACTGGGAGTCTACGTCCTTGACCTCGGGTCTTCGAACTGTCTAGGTGAGCTGGCCAAACTATCAAGAATCCGGGGCGCTTCAATCGCCCACCCTCTCGACTCTAATTCTTCTGGGACTTCTCTAGTAGGATTGCGTTGATAACGCCGTGCTGGCCCGGACGGGACGTGACTCGCGCCTGCCCCAGCTCTGTCTCCACAATTGCTCCTTTCGTTATTACGCCTCTTCTCTGATAATCTACATTCGCTGGGTTCCTCACGACTCGAAGAAGCTTTGACTTTGAACTCTTACCGGAGGCTTTGTCGGTGACAACGGCCCAGTCGGCTACCGCTATCCTGACTTTTGTTCCGCCGCCGTACATGCTCACCCGTCTCTGCTTAAGTGGCCCAAGCGTTGTCTCAGTCGGCTCAGAGCCAGCTTCGAAGGCCCTCTTTCCCCGCCAGGCTCGCTTGGTTCCCCCGGTGGGTTTTCTCTTGTACTGGCTACCATGAGTCTGCGGCATTTGATGACGAGAAACGTTGTTTCAGGGTTCGGCATATTAACCGTTCCCTGAAAGTTATGCTCTAGACCGTTTTTTCGCGATTTTTCTGTTCAGGGTAACCGAATCTTTATTTGACCGCGGACGCTCCTGACTTGTAGATTCGAGGCGCAACCCAGAGAATGCCCAATTATTGCTTGGAATGCGGCGGAAACCTAAACTACGATTCCGCAATCAAGCAATACGCGTGCAAGAGTTGCGGCCTAACCTTCACCCAGCAAGACCTTCTACAGGGACGAGAGAAGATGCTCCAGAGCCAGGAGTCAGTGGACGAGGAGAAGAAACGCCGCCAGAAAGACTATCTGAAATGGTGGCTCAGCTCAGATAAGAAGACAAAGTAGACAATTTCTTCCCCAACTAACGTTCCAGCACTCGTTCTTGTGAACACGAGGCATCAATACTGCTTTTCAGTTCCTATTTTTCATTGAAGCACAGGGTTTATTCCCGAAGTGGATTACAACGCTTCTGAACAAATCCTGACCCTCTCCAAGAGCGAAAACATCCTCGAAGACATACTCGAAAAATGGAGGCGTGGATCCACTGGGCCTCTGCCTCAGTTGACTCCTCTCCAGCTTCTCAACGCTCTGGTTCTGGTTGAGAGAGAGGGACCTGTGGGACGGAGAGCCCTGTCCGAGACCCTCCAGCTAAACGACGGGGTAGTTCGCGGACTATTGGAAAGGCTGGCAGCAAGCAAGATGGCCTTGGTAACTGTGAAAGGTGTCCAGCTTTCCAAGATGGGAAAGGAGAGCCTCCGGAAGCTTCTTCGTCAGTTATCAATCAAGAAGATTATTTCCATAGACCAATCTGACTTGGTATCTGCCAATTCTGCTATGGGAGTCCACGCATCAAAATTGTACAGACCAGGAATGACTGGAATTGTTCAGAGGGATGAAGCGATCAAGGCTGGAGCTGAAGGTTCGATCACAGTTGCAGTTCTAGGCAAGAAGCTTGTGATTCCGCCTGACAACAAGAGTATCGCAGAACTCGCTCCAAAAGAAAACGCCAGGCTGAGGAGCGAGTTAGAACCTACGGACAAGGATCTCATCATAATCGGCTTTGGAAAGGACCCGGGACGCGCACTTGCAGGCGCGCTTGCAGCGATCCTCTCGCTCCAGAAAACCTAGGGGAACCTGGAACTGACAGAAAGGCGGAAGTTGTCGAGGAAGGCCACGGCCGAGATCATCTCGGTCGGTAACGAACTTCTCATCGGACACACGCTTGACACTAACTCCCACTGGATTGCAAAACACCTTACCAGGTTAGGGTGGACCCTTGATAGAGTTACACAACTACGCGATTCGTTGGATGCAATCAAGTCAGGTGTAAAAGGAGCTCTCAAGAGAAACCCGAGTGTCCTGATCACAATCGGCGGCCTGGGGCCGACCCATGACGACATGACGTTGGCTGGAATATCACGAGCCATTGACAAACCTCTCAGATTGAACAAGGAAGCGTTGGAACTTGTGAGAGATCATTATCGAAGACTCAAAAGCAAGCCCAGACTGACGAAGTATCGGACTAAGATGGCCACTCTTCCACAGGGTTCCGTTCCCCTGCCCAACCCAGTTGGCACAGCTCCAGGAGTAAAGATGCAACAGTCTGGTACAACCCTGTTCTCTTTGCCAGGGGTACCTTCGGAACTGAAGGCCATGTTCCGATCCAGCATAATTCCTTACATGGAATCTTTCCATACGATCCGACCCAAAGAGATTGAAGTCAAGATTACCGGGATCATAGAGTCAGCCCTCGCACCGATTCTGGATCAGGCCCGCAAAATCTATCCAAAATTGTACTTCAAGTCTCATCCCAGAGGAAGAGAAACAGGAATACGGCCATTGATCCAACTCCACATTTACAATATTGAACCCACGGGAGAGGAAGGAATCTCTCAAGCCGTGGCTTACATAATGCAGCAATTGGCCAGAATTTGAGATGAAGGTTTCCAAGAAATGCCACTCCGCTCGTGGGATCTTACCAGGAGCTCACCCAACAGTTGACTTTTGATCACGCTTTACTTTGGTGTCGCGACCCACGGTCGAGTGACTCAAGACGGGAGTGTCTTCGCAATGACCGCAGATCGTGACGAGAATGCCAACTTTTGGGGGAGAGTAGATTTGGAAGAGGAAGAGTGCTTACGAAGCCTCCCCAAAAACCCCATTTTTCGCAAGGCTTAATCCGCGCCAACAGCAACTCAAATGTGGTCTATGAGAATCCTCGCGATCGTCGCCCTCGCCATTATAGTCTTGGGGGTGGTCGGCTACGCATTCGCTACTCACGGCGGCATCGCGAATGTCGTGCTTAGGGCGGCGTCTCGGCTGGGACTGGCTCACCAGGGAATACAGGGAAACGCCACAATCTGGTACTGGGCGGTCAACTGTCCAGCGACCACAGGCGACATTGGAATTAGCCTCAACGTCACGTCCGCCAACGGAAGGACGGTGCAGTATCCGCTCAACTGGAGCTTCCACCCAGGCTGCGTGCACACCGCAACCTTCCACATCGAACTACACCCGGGACGATACACCGTAGCGTTGTCAACGCCCATGAGTTGCCACAAGCCACAGGACGGGACCTTCGGAGGAATCACATGCGACCTCCCCTTAGAAACTGTCGTCGCACCAGGAGTCTACTCACCAGCATACGTCTACGTAACTGGTGGGCTCTAGATGCGAAGAAGCAGGGCTAGGAACTGAGACGTGTTGAAGCTGTGAATCTACTCAGCCGCGACTTGGACTAGGTCGTCTGGTTGCCGATTGTTAGCCTGCGATATCTTCATGATTCCACCAGTCAGACTCTGGGCCCCGATGCCGTTCTTTGCAAATACCTCTGCGACTCGGAGTGAAGTGCCTCCTGCCATGCAGACTAGGAGTATCTTCGACTTGTCTTTTGGCAGAAGCGCGTTGATTCCCGCCGGGATTCTCTCCGTCGATATTAGTGCCTGAACGTCTCGTGCCGTAGCGACTTTCACCTTCCCCTTGTCACACCCCAGGGCATTTGCGACCAGCTTGATTCCTTCCTCTCTCGGAACAAACATCGCGTGGGTCCATAGAACCTCTCCATAGATTGGCTGCTTGGAGTTCGCTTCTTGCACGTTGACCTCGAGTGGGTCTGAGGTCTCAACTGGTACCTCAAGATCGGCTAGGTATTTTTGCAGTCCATCAGCGATCATCACTACGAAATTGTTACCCGCACCGTAGTTGATCATCTGCAAGGCTGAGTAGAGGGCTAGTGCGCCGCTCTCGCCTATGCCATAGCCTCTGCCCGCAAAGAATCTCAAGAGTCGTCTAGCGGCCTCGAAGTCCACCTCATGTTCGCCGCCGTATAGCTCGGGCTGGTAGAATCTCAGACCGACAGCCTTGTCTCTCGTCCTTATCCCAGCAACATCCTGGTTGGCCAGCGGGAACACTACGTGCACGGGCTTTTGTCTGTACTTGGCTTGTGCATATTTCGCAAGCCCCGTTGAGGTCCCTCCTGTTCCGAAGGCAGTGATTATTCTAAAGTCTCCGAGAGAGTAGCCATGAGCTTTGAGCTGCTGGTCGATCTCTGGCGCCGTAGTTGTCTCGTGAGACCGAACGTTTAGCTCGTTATCGTACTGTTCTGGACAGAATCCATCGTAGATTTTGGCGAGCAGTTTAGCAAGGCTGATCACGTCCTGTTTCGCGAGCAGCGCCTCGACGTCGCCTCGAGCGTTGTCAAACACTGAAGTGTCAAGGCCAAGTTGTGCGAGCTGTTCTCGGACATTTGCCGCCGCGGCTTTTGCGACTACAAGGTTCTGGTCTATCTTGAGTCCCGGTGCCGGGCATATGTCAACATCCAGATTCACGGATCGCACTCCTTCATTCTTGAGTTCGTCCAAGACTCCGCCTTGCAGCTTTCTTGAGACGAGGACGATTACATCAAGCCCCAAGTTTCGTAGCATCCCAAGGGCCAGACCGAAGTTTCCGGAGGTTGCTTCGAAGATCTTCTGGCCAGATCTAAGCCTACCGTTAGCGATTGCGTCTCTGACTATCTCTACCGCGGGTCGGACCTTAACGGAGCCGCCGAAGATTTGAGAGTCCAGCTTACCGAAGACTCTGACCCGCTTCGAGTCTATTCTGATTCCATACTCTACACTGGCGCATTCGGATAGCGCATCCGTTAGGTCAACTAGGGGAGTTGGATTCGCGATTACTCCAGTCTTGTCTCCTCCAGCGACATGAGGGGTCCGACTCAGGATCTCTGCATCGAATTTTCCAAGGAGATCTTCGTCGATTTGCCGTGAGAAAGAACTATGCTGCAACGATTGTCCATAGTTTTAGGGAGCGGGTTTTATATAACGTATGTCATACGTCTGCCGACTTTTCCCCCGCTTTTCCTAGAAACTGCGGGGATTGGGGATTCTTCCGGAAAAGGATACGATCCCGACTAACATACGACGTCCTCTAAATGAGCTATAGCCAAGACCTCATTATAGACAGGGCTGTAACTTGGCGGAAAGCCCGGAGACTAGACTCCACCAGTTGAGACTGAGCCGCTAAGAAGCCCTTAGTTTGGAGAGAGTCGGTCCTCTCAGTCTCTACATTTGTCGTCGCAGTTAGACGAGTTCCACACGGTTTTATGAACTACATTTAGGTTGTCGGTAGACATGGATAGACGAATGGGGAAACTAGCACTGCTGGTTCCAATAATGGTTGTGATTGTCGTGGGGGTCAGTTGTTTCTACGCCAATCCTTCGACCAACATATTTCCTGAATCTGCGACTCAAACCTCACCCTCTCCAGACTTTTCGATTACGGCTAGTCCAAACAATATCATCCAGAACGGAGCCAACTTCAATTCACAAATCCAAGTCAGTTCTCTCAACGGATTCACAGGAACGGTGGATCTCTCCGTTACTACCAATTCCACCAATTTTTCGTGTTCCCTCTCTCCAAAGAGCATCAGCGGCGGCTCGGGCAATTCGTATTTGAGTTGCAACAGTTCAGCTTCAGGCACATATCTCGCAACGGTAACCGGAACAAATGGAACACTTTCCCACTCCACCATGGTGACCGAATATTATCCTCCGCCTAATGTGGGGTTCGTCACTTGGGCAACCCCCGCGAACATCACCGACACTGTGGACGATTCAGGTTATGTCACGCGGTTGTCAGACGTGGCCGTAGTCCCGCTTGTCACGTTTCAAAGTGGAGTGTCACTGACATTGTCTACCAATTCGACAAATTTTGCGTGTTACCTAACCCCTAACACATACTTTCCCGCGGGGACTGGCGGCGACACAGGGCTCTGGTGCACTGCAGATGCTGCAGGCAATTATCTCGCAAACGTCACGGCTCAGGGCGGAACAATCTCTCATTCTGTGACGGTCACATATCACATTCAGGACTTCATACTCGCCACGGGGCCCCAGAGCCTCACGATCGACACGGGTTCGACGGGCACTACGACTATTACCTTCAGTCCACTAAATGGCTTCAACATGAATGTGACTCTCAGCCTGAGCAATTACTCGCCGACCCTCTTCTGTTCCCTCTCTCAGACTAGCATAGTAGGCGGATCTGGAACCGCTACGCTGTCATGCAATGGCACTACTCCTGGCAATTACGTCGTTAGCGTTACGACCACTGCTGGTCACCGAACTCAGACATTGGCATTTTCATACAATGTTCAGAATCCTTCGATCCTAGGGTTAAGTCTGGCTGAATTCTACTCAGCAATCGTAATTGTGACAGCGGCGGTATTGGTAGCGGCCTTTCTCCTGTTATGGCGTGGTCGACTGGGCAAACCAAATATCAACAAACAAGGCGGCTCAGCCCCCCAACAAGGTCATGAACCATCACATTTCTGATCCGGAACTAACTCGGCGTCGATGTTTCAGATCTCCAAGTCTCGAAGGATAGGCTTAATATAACGTATGTCATATTGCGGCGATATGACCGGGACTTACAAGGCGCCAGACATTCCAAGCAGCAGGATCACAGGCGAGCTTGTCCGCGACGAGCTCTTGAGATGCTTTGAGAGCGCGAACAGGGAATTCTTCACACTCCTGCATCAACCAGTAACTGATGAGGCTTTGAAGACACAGGTCAAACAGCTCGTTGAGGGAGTATTCCAGAGCTGCGGCGTCAGCTACACCGAACCAACCAAGACGGGAATCTTGACAGCCATCAACCAGTGCAAGAGTAACGCGGAGAAGATGATGGGACCCAAAGGAGCAGACATAATCAACCACCACTACACCGAAATGATGAAACTAGTCGGCAGACTTCCTGAGAAGGAAGCTTACGTTCCGGTTACCCGTATAACCTAATTGAAATAATACCTGCTCTCGGCGTCGTGGCCGAGAAGCGCATTGACGGGAGTAGCTAAGGACCCTGGTTTCATGGTCAATCCAGTACTCTTCATCATCGTAATCGGACTCACTGTTCTGTTCGTCGCGGCTATTCTCTACCAGATCCTCGGCGTCCGCTAGCAGCGATTCATAACTAATTAGTAATCCCGGTACATTCTGATTCTAAACCTTGGAACAGGCGACAGCGCAGCTCCACACGCCCCGCTCAGTGAGACTCGAGCGGATTGTCGACGAGACTCCATCCATCCGCTCGTTCTGGTTTAGTGACGTAAGCATGCACAAGGCTCATCCTGGACAGTTCGCAATGGTCTGGGTCCCAGGCGTCGACGAGGTGCCAATGAGCGTCCTCGCTATCCATGGCAAGAACGAAGCGGGTGTTGTTATCAAGAAAGGTGGGCCGGTCAGTACAGCTCTCTGGGAGAAAAAGCCGGGCGACTTGTTCTGGGTCCGGGGACCTTACGGCCACCCGTACAGCGTTGGACACCATCACAAACTCTTGGTTGTCGGGGGCGGAACAGGCCTTGTCCCACTGCTGTCTCTCCTAGTTCACTTTCGTGGCCGTGACGTCACTCTCATCACGGGAGCGCGGACCGCAAGCGAGCTCCTCTTCAAAGACTGGCTGATAGCCGACAGTAAAGAACACCATTTCAAGCTAGTTTTCGCAACCGACGACGGAACGTACGGAGAGAAGAACCAGGTCCCTAAAGTCGCCGAAACAGTTCTTAGAGACGGACAATTTGATGCCATCTACACTTGTGGCCCCGAGCCGATGATGAAGAAGATCTACGACCTTGCAATGGAAACTCGCTGCCACATCCAGGTAAGCTTGGAAAGGGTGTTCAAGTGTGGCGTCGGAATATGCGCTGCCTGCGTCATAGGGCCCTATCTGGTCTGTCATGACGGACCTGTATTCTCGGAGGCAGAACTTAGCGGTATGCCAGAATTCGGACACATGAGACGCGACCTCTCCGGTAAGAGGGTCCCGCTGAACGCAGGCCATTGATTCAGACTTGCTTTAGCTTATGCATCCGAAGAACGAAGCGTTAATTAGAAGGGTCGGCTTTTTCATCAATATCGTTTAGGAGATAGAGACTCACGCCAACTCACGGCTCGCTAACAAAAGCAGGCAAAGTCAGACAGCAGACTCCTAAAATTGTGGCGCTAGACAAGCCCGGCCTCTCACCGCGTGAAAGGGTCCGTAGGAATGCGCAGAAGAGATTTGTTCTGGGCCGAAAGCCTGGCCAGAACTACATCAGAGTCTAAGCCTCAAACGGTCCGATTTGTCCATTCAGACGCAAGCATGCTATAGCGCACGGTATCGACAAAATGGTCATAGATTCGCTCTCTTTGCCGAGACACTCCCTCATGCTTGAACCCCAATCTCTCTGGCACCATACGACACTTCGTGTTCTCGTTTGCGCAGGATATCTCGACACGGTTTAGGCCAAGGTCATCAAATGCAAGATCTACAAGTGCGCTACACGTTCTTGTCATGATCCCCTTTCCCTCGAAGGATTTGCCCAGCCAGAAACCGATCAATGCAGCTCGGTTGTCCCAGTCGATATAGTCGTAAGTTACGACGCCTGCTAATGATTCTCCCAACCATATCCCCATCAGGAGACGGGTTTTTCCGGCATGGTTTTCTCGATTTCTCCGGATGAATTGGTTTGCAGCATTGACGGATCGATAGTCGTCGACGAACGGAGCCACTGTCGAAGATGAACCCTGTTGGAGTCCACAAGTTTGAACAGTTTGGGCGCTTGTGTCCGTTCCAACAACTTGAGCTCCAGATCATGATCAATCGTTAGCGGAAACAGATCTTCAAGCGCCTCCCCGGAGTGAAAGTCTCGTCGCGCTTTGGCACGCTTGAGAGACCGATCGAGTTTAGGCAACAAGCATCTATACGACTCTGACCAACTTAATAGCCTAGATTTGCGCCGAATCCTCACAATCAGTAAGCTCGCTGGCTGGTCCATGTATCTTTGTCGCTGACAATCGACGTTTTGCTCGGTATTCAATCACTCCTCATCTTCCTTTTCGCCGGCTACGAGTATCGTACGCTAATGCACTTCCCGACGCTTCCAGCGCAGACTGGGACCAGCAGTAACGTCCCTCTGGTTTCCATAATTTTGCCGGTCAGAAACCAGGCCGGAACCGTTAGTGACTGTGTCAGCTCATTGGTGGGTCTTGAGTATCCCAAGAGGGAGATTATCGTTGTGGACGGTGGTTCAACCGATGGGACCCGGGAGCTTGTTCAGAAGTTCGCTCATGAAGTTACGCTAGTTGACGAGGAGCCTCTGCCAGTCGGCTGGGTGGGAAAGAACTGGGCATGCCATCTTGGCTACAAGAAATCGCGAGGCGAGCTCCTCCTATTCACCGATGGCGATTCCGTTCACGCAACAGACAGCCTGGCAAGATCTGTCGACTATCTTCAGGCGGAGAATGCCGATCTCGTTACACTTGCGCCTGGAACTATCCTGAGGAGCTTTTGGGAGAGGCTCCTGCAACCACCAATCTTCCTTCTGATCATGATTCTCGTCGGCGGAAAATTGGTCAATGATGACAATCGGCAGAATGCGATTGGAAATGGGCAGTACATGCTCTTTCGTCGCGAGGCTTACGACAAGATTGGGGGACACTATGCGGTTCGCGATAAGATTATCGAGGACTATTCCCTGGGCAGATTGTTGAAGAAGGCAGGGATGAGGCTACGATTCGTAACTGCCCCCGATGCCTTGGAGGTCAGGATGTACGCAAGCCTGGGTGAGATCTGGCGGGGCTGGAGGAAGAACTTCTACACAGTATCCGAGAAGCACATGCTACCGAGAGCGGTCACTCGAATCTTCCTGATGTTCACGTTCCTCGTATTGCCATTCGCTGTCCTAGGTTACGGCATCTTACTGGCAGCAGAAACCCTTCTGAACGCCTACCTGATCGCCGGACTCTTCATGTCTGGACTCCTGTGGCTAGGCATGGTCATGCTCGACAATTCCATTGGAGTCAGCTCTCTATACGCGCTGATGTTCCCACTTGCTATCATAGTCTACATTTTCATCGGGATCGACTCGACAGTTCGAGGGTCTCTCGGCTACGGGTTCTCGTGGAAAGGACGGGTATATGGGAAGCCGATAGAAAGACAGTTAGAGCCCAGCCCAGTCTAACAAACACAGATTTCAAGGCGTCCCACATGAGCCAGGTTGTCGAGCAAATCTCAACTGAGATTCTCGAACGACTCCTAGCTCTCGAAAACCCATCCAAGGAGGACGTCAACAAGGTCAAGATAGAAGTCTGCAGAAAGTACAAGTCGCCCTTCGTCCCAGCCAACTCAAGCATTCTCGAACTCTTATCCGATGATCTTCGACCAAGACTCCGACCCGTCCTAACTGACAAACAGGTGCGCGGCATCAGCGGCGTAACCACCGTGGCAGTGATGCCCAAGCCCTACGGTTGTCCTCACGGAAAGTGCACGTATTGCCCTGGAGGCCCAGAGGTAGGCGTCCCGCGCGCCTACACCGGAAAAGAGCCCGCAGTCATGAGGGCTCTCGAGTCAAAGTACGACCCCTTCCAACAAGTCAGCAGTCGACTATCGCAGCTGCGACACATGGGCCACTTTGTCGACAAGGTGGAACTGATTTTGATAGGAGGCACGTTTCCGTTCATGCCTCGCTCGTATCAGCAAGAATTCGTCAAGAGATGCCTGGACGCTCTCAACGGCCAGGAGTCAGGATCGCTTGACGAAGCCAAGCAAATTGCTGAGAAGGCTCAGGTCAAAAATGTCGGAGTTACGGTCGAGACTCGGCCCGACTGGTCTCGGAGAGACCACGTAGACCACATGCTGTCTATGGGTGTTACCCGAGTCGAGATAGGTGTTCAGACCCTCTACGATGATGTGTACGACAAGATTCATCGCGATCATACTGTGGCAGACGTTGTCGAAGCTACGGAGACCCTCAAAGAGTCTGGTCTCAAAGTAGGATACCATATGATGCTGGGGCTTCCCGGTTGCGACGAGACGCGGGATCTTGAAGCTTTTCGAAGAATCTTCGAAAGCTCAGATTTCAAACCAGACATGCTCAAGATCTACCCATGTCTGGTAACACCCGGAACCAAGCTGTATGAACAATGGCAGACGGGGGAGTACAAGCCCTACTCGACAGCGCAAGCCGCTCGTCTAATCGCGGAGATCAAACGCTTCATTCCTCCATGGGTTAGGATAATGAGAATTCAGCGAGAGATTCCGATCGATGGAATTGCGGACGGAGTCAAGAACGGAAACCTTCGCCAATTGGTCCAAGAAGAACTGGGTCGTCAAGGAATCAAGTGCCATTGCATAAGATGCCGGGAGGTCGGACAGCACATCATGAGAAACGGTTCGAACCCTAGAATCGATGATGTCAACATCCAACAAATAGCGTACGAAGCGTCAGGAGGCACTGAAGTCTTTCTTTCATTCGAGGACCCAGCCCAAAGCCTACTAGTTGGATATGTTCGGCTACGGATTCCAGGTGACAACTCTCATCGTCCCGAAATCA
>WNGH01005621.1_pt1 | contig 11933 bp, 11 predicted proteins | sample 5400631 | NCBI WGS metagenome assembly WNGH01 (sample SAMN13153373, study PRJNA577476) | soil metagenome | isolation source: 115 cm soil or saprolite under Garry oak tree replicate 1 | place: USA:California | collected 2016-06-15 | reverse complement strand
GCGATGCGGTAGAGCACCCACAGGCCCGTCAGAATCCAGACCACCAGCGCGACCGGAATCCCGACCAGCGTGAAGAACGCCACCCCGCCCGCGAGCAGCCACACGAACGCGTACCAGAACGTGCGGATCTGCCAGCCGAAATGCGAATCGAGCCAGGTCCCGCGCACCTCCTCGCGCTTCGCGTAATTCAGAATCACCGCGATGATCGACGGCCAGCCGGTGAGGAAGGCCGTGACGATCAGCGCCGAGCTCAGCAAGCCGGTGATTGCGCTGAACGCGTGCAGCGCGTAGATCACGTGCGTCAGCGTGATCAGGCTTTCGCTGGGATGGGGGACGGTGGTTTCGGAGTAGGGGGATGGGGTGGGCATGTGTTCACTGTGTTGATGAAGAGATTACGAGAAATTACTAAAATGTAGGTTCCTTGTCGGAACAGCGGTACGAAACCGTGAACGTTCGGGGAAAACGGAATAGTGCGCCATTGTTTGATCAAAAGTAATGCGTCAGCCAAAACCAGAAATCTGCGTCGATATCGACAATGTGCTTGCTCAGACGGACTCGACAATCCGACGCATCATTTATGAACGTACCAAAGGCCGCGTTCGACTCGAGTATGAGGATATTGTTGAATTCGACTACTGGCGATGCCGCGACAAGGCCGGTTCATCGATAACAAAGAAACAATGGGGGGCAGTACATAAAGCATTTTCCAAAAAAGAGCTCCTTTCCTCTGTAGAGCCCGTGCCAAATGCGCGCGAGAGTCTGGCCACGCTAGCGGTGCACGCCAATATTCATATTGCTACGTCTCGACTGCCGGCAGCCCGTGGGGCCACGATTACTTGGTTGCGCTCACACGGATTCGCGCACACAGAATTCCATACTGTGGAGCATCGAAAAAAGCACGCGATCCCAGTAGACTTTCTAGCAATCGTTGAAGATGACTATGCGCAGGCTGAACTTTTCCGCGGACTAGGTACCAGGGTATTCCTTATTGAGCATCCGTGGAATCGAGGACGCCCTAAGCGCGAACACATCACGTGGGTTTCGAACTGGGAGGAGCTAACGAGAAGGCTCCTAGTAGTCTTTGGGTAAAATCGAAAACGAGGTGCGGAGTGTGCGATACGTTTAGGAACCGCGTGGCAAAGCACCGTCGAAGAGGGAGCTCAGTCCTGCTGTGCCTGGGGCAAAAGTTGAAATGGGTGGGGAACGAGCTCGGATAGATGCATGATTCCGTACCCATCAATAATAATCTTAGTGTCGGGTTTACTGAATTCAGATAACACCTGAAGGCAGGCCCCACACGGATATGGGCTAACAGACTTTTTTGAGGAAGGTTGCGTCGATACTGCGACTGTCACGATCTGTCTAGCACCGTTTGACACAGCCTTTAACACGGCCACCCGTTCAGCACAAACGGTTAATCCGTAGCTCGCATTCTCAACATTACAACCCGAGAAGACTTGTCCATCTGCGGTTAGAACCGCTGCCCCCACGGAGAACCCGGAGTACGGGCTATGTGAGAATTCCCGGGCCTTTCGAGCTTCCGCAAGAAGGGCATCCGTATCCGTGCTAGGCCTCATCAATGCTCAAACCAAGCTCCGCAAGCATTTGCTCGTACTTGACGCGAATTTCCTCTTCCGACACGAGGTTTAGCACCACGTTTTCTAGTTCCTGACCCTCTGGGTGTTGGCGCACCGGATCCTTGAGCATAAGAAGAGAAAGGTCGCCATCGGCGGACCCCCTGCTTTCTTCCAGCGGCTCCCAGCCGTACTGAGTCAGCTGGTCGATCGTATTCTGATTCACTTGGTGAGTCCCTTTCGAAGGTGCAACGGCCTATCAGAGAGTGCTTTGCTTGCTAGGGCTGATGCAGTTGCTGCTTCCTTAAAGACCGCTGGTCTTCCGAAGAATGGTAAAAGGTCGTGGTCACTGTCGAAGTTTAGCACACCAACAACCTTGGCTGAGGATTGTCGATAATTCTCCCCAGCGCTCGTCTGAGGGAATATTGGTACGCTGAGAAGCGATTTCAATCTCGGCCTGACTAGTGCCTGTTGGTACTTGTTCATCATCCAATCCGTTTCATAATTTTGCTTTGCTGCTTCCAAGTCGCAGAGAACCGGAAACTTTTCCTGATAGCACTTGCTGGAGGCACCCTGTCCGATATTGAACTCAAGTCTATCGTCCGCGTCCCGATCCATTCCATAGGCATACATGACGCGAAGAGTTCCTCGAGTTGTTGGCATTACGATGTTGACCCGCAAGTGAAACGAATCGGGCGCCTCGGTGCCCATTTCCCTCTTTAGCACACCAATCATCTGTTCTTGAAACCGCCGAAGAATGCGCGCCATTTCTGTGGGGTCCTGAGTTCCAATCGAGGTAGTAAAAAACGCCTCCGCGCCACGTTCGCCATCGCGATAAAGATTTGTCCGGCCTTGACCATCGAGGTCAAAATCCAGGGTCGAACACCGAACCTGGAGCGGAACGATATGGAGATTCTCTATCTCACGGGTCTCAAGTAACGGGTCTCCAGATACCAGCATCCCTAAGACCCGAAAGAAAAATCCTGAGAATGACCGGGCTGGCATTGGGTTCGACACGCGTTCGACCAGACGGAAGCCATATGTAGGAAGTATGGGACCTCTTAGTTGTCTTTCTCTGTCAAAAATCCAAGCCGGAAAATTTGACAATACGCCACCATCGATCAGTTCTCTATTCGCGACCATGCTTGGGGCAAAAAAGAAGGGAATACTGATTGACGAAGCGACGGCTATAGCCACCGGATCTTCGGGGGTGGTTTGCTTCGAAAAAATCGCAATTCGCTGATTGTCGATCTCGCTCGCTACGATAGCTAGCAATGGCAGGTCCTTGCAGAGAACCCGGCCGTCCAAACCGGATCCACTAGTTACCCGCTTTTTGAGTAGACCATCAAGAAACTCCACAAACCTCGTAGTCGTAGTGACGCCCCTTTTTCGGTAGAGACGCCATACGACACATGAGTCCAGCTGGAGAAGGAACACCAACAAGCGAAATAACCGATGAAAGAGCCCAGTCTCTTTAAGGAACGCTCTAAAGAGGGTGGTTGCAATCCATGCTCTCCTATCAAAAAATTGCGTGAAATCTATGTCCAGTAGACCCGCTCCCGGTCGATCAGGATCGAAAAGCTCATCCGCTCGGAATCCCGCTGCAACGAGAGCCGCAACAATTGCACCCGCGGAGGTTCCTGCGACACCGACGAACTTGACTTTCCGAGTCTCTGCTACCTTGAGCGCTCCAACGTGAGCTAGGCCTTTGGCGCCTCCGCCCTCAAAAATACAGAAAGCCTCGAGCATTTGATTGGATATTGCACGAACTCGCTGAGACGACCGATCCCGCCCTTAACGTTCTTTGGCGAATACGCGTTTTAAACCTGGCTGTAGACCAGCATACGGGAGCCGCGGAAATTATGGTACACGCGTCTCCAGACGTAAATGACTAAAAGCTGCTCTTCATCTCAAGAGATTTCAACCCAACACACACGAGGCCCGGCTCACTACACCAGGTTAAATCTGAGAGGGGTGAATCGCTGTGCCCGAGACCGTCGTGAAAAGCGTTTCGAGCCACCAAGGGGCCCCAGGTCGCAGATGGGGCCAGCACTCCAGCCGCAGTGCTTCTGGAACTGGATACCAACGTAGTCGCGGGTCTCACCAGCACGGTGCGTAATCCATTGATTCTAATCGCTCTCGCGGAGACTTCCCTCAAAAGTGAGCTGCTATTGACAATAATGTGAGCTCTTAAGTAAGATAACGACAGCTCGTAAATAATATAAATTGAGCTCACAAAGGAGATACGTATGCGAATTACCTTCCCAGCGATGAAAGCAAAGATGGGTGGGCGCGATTACTTCCTTACCACGATGGCCCTTTCCGAGATTCCTAGATTTTTTAAGTTCAATGACTGGGAGAACGTCACGCCTGCTCTGCGAGCTCAACGGGTCCTTAATGAATCTCGGGTTCCAGCAATTGCTAAGTACATAGTCGACAACGAGGATAGTTACCTATTCTCGTCCATAGCTTGCTCCTACTCCGCGCCATTAGCTTTCACTCCGAGTTCACCGCAAACCCCAGACTTAGGCGAGATCAGCCTCGAGTTGGAGGAAATGGAGTTCGTAATAAATGATGGCCAGCATCGATGCGCTGCAATCGCAGCCGCGCTAAAAGACTGTCCCGCAATCGCTCAGGATCGAATTTCGGTCCTTCTGTTCCCGATGGAGAGTCTTGAGCGAATGCAACAAATGTTTTCCGACTTAAATCGCTACGCACAGCGTACTTCCAAATCCCTAAATATTCTGTATGACCAAAGAGATCCACTTGGCGCGCTCACGATGGAGATCGCGGAACGAGTTGACGCATTTCGTGGCATGGTTGACTTCGAACGCATTTCTATCCCCGTTAGGTCTTCAAAGCTCTTCTCGCTAACCGCCATCTACGATGCTAACCAGGAATTGCTCGGACGCATAGACATTCCACCTGAGGGACCGGAATTCGACAAACTTGTGTCTCAAGTGGAAGACTTTTGGGCCGTAGTTTCCGATGCGATCCCTGACTGGAAACGTGTCGCCAAGGGTGAACTACAAGCACCGGCAATTCGTCAGGAAAAAATCAATACGCACTCCATTGTTATGCGAGCGCTTGGAGGAGTCGGGCGACTCCTGATTGTTAAATACCCAGAGGATTGGCGCATACGGATAAAAAGCCTAGAAGAGATCGACTGGAGAAAGAGCGTTGGCACCAAGGTAAATCCGCTATGGGATGGAGTGTGCATCACTGCCGGCTCAGTCGTTTCGAATCGTCAAGCGCGACTCGCGACACTCAGTGTTCTTGCGGCACACGTCGGCGCGTCCAACGAAACCTCGGGAGAGATCGTAATTGCTAGGCGTCGAGGTCGACCACCGAAAGCAGCTGCAGCATAAAGAGATTCAGAACCAAACCCCAATTTGATGCAAAACCACGGACCGTCGACAATGAATACCGCCGCAAACAGGCAACACGCCAGAACACCCGCAGAAGAGCTTTGCCTCGCACTGTTGTCCACAGAAGATGAAAATGAGGTCATAAAGCTGCTGGATAACTATGGATACTCCCTCAACAAACAAAACGTTTGGTATCCACTAGGCGAAAACGCTGGCAATTTCAGCTCAGTCGGCAACCAGCAGGAGGAGGGTACCGCCGCGCTTGTAGAGAAAGTGGTCAATAGCATTGACGCAGTTCTCTTGGCGGAGTGCCATGCGGCAAAAATTGCGCCTGACTCCGACCTGGCGCCTCAAACCATGCAAGAGGCTGTTGAGCGCTTCTTTAGAATTAAGGATGGCCGGCTCGGAGCGCTCGATGCAAGCGAGCAACGAAAACTTTCCGAGAGAATTTCAATAGTTGCGACCGGATCGAGAACTTCGCCATGCTATTTAATCGTAGATGTGGGCGAAGGGCAAAGCCCCGAACGCTTTCGGGATACCTTTCTTTCAACCACCAGAAGATCACCAAAGGCGCGCATTCCGTTCGTGCAAGGCAAGTTCAATGCAGGGGGGACTGGGAGCCTCCAGTTCTGCGGAAAGCACAACATTCAGCTCATAATTTCTCGGCGGCAGCCATACGCGCCTGGTGATAGCTCTGCTAATGAATGGGGGTTCACAGTCGTTCGAAGGCGCCGTCCCCAAGCAGGCTATCTCAGCTCAGTTTTCGAGTACCTGGCACCGGACGGACAGATTCTACGGTTTAAGGCAGATGGAATTGCGGCGCTTCCCGGAAAGTCGGCTCCCAACAGGAGCCCTACGCCGTATCAACTAGCTCTGACGCATGGCACTTGCCTGAAGCTTTACAACTATCGTTGGCGCGGCCGCGGCATCGCTACGTTGGAAGCTAGAAGAGAGCTCGAGAAGTATCTACAGGTTCCGTGCTTGCCATTTCGCGTACTTGAGGCACGAGATGGATACAAGGCAAATTACTTTGCGACCACTGTAATCGGTGTATGGAACGCGATTGGTGAGCCAGACGAAGAAACGGGAACCAAGAAAGTAGAGACGGGCTTCCCCGCGTCAGGCGAACTGAATGTTCCTGGGATTGGAAACCTGCCTTATCAGGCGGTCGTTTGGCGCGAGACATTAAATCCTGATCATTTGACGACCGGCCTGTATTTCCTCAAGAACGGCCAAGTACATGGTTCCTTCCCAAGCGACTTTGCTTCTAGGACCCTAGGATTGGACTACATCAAGGATCATCTCTTGATCGCGGTCGATTGCACGTCTATGGATCCCGGTGTGTCTGAAGATCTTTTCATGACGTCGCGCGATCGGCTTCGGAAGAATGAAGAGTACAGCACAATTAGGGCGGCGCTTGCTTCGGAGCTAAGGGAGCATCCTGGGCTGAGAGCTGCAAACGCCGAGTGGCGCGAACGTAGAAGAGAGAAAGCTGCAGAATCAAAGGACGAAGTTCAGACGTTGCTGAACGAACTCATCAAGAGGGACCCCGGACTAGCGAAATTGTTTGGCATTGGTGGAATCGTTCTCTCGCCCGCAGGGGCTGGAGCATTCCACAAATTTGAAGGGCGGAAGTTCCCAACGTATTTTCGAATCGAAAAAGAACCCAAAGGCGGGCTCACAAAGCGTTGCCCCATAAATAAGACGGCGCGAGTGGACTTCGAGACTGATGCGGAAAACATGTATTTTTCGAGAGCGAATGACCCAGGCGAGCTTCAAGTTGACCCAAACCTCAACTTAGTTGAGTCATCTCACCTATGGAATGGCCGGTTTACCGTTCATCTCCGCGTTCCATGGAATGCGAAGACCGGAGATCAATTCGCTATACGAGCATCCGTTGGCGACGTGTCGCGTGCGGCATCCTTCATCTGTGAACTGAAACTCGTGGCTGGGGAAGAAGCCGAGGAGCGGAAACAATCCTCTGGAGTGACGAATCCACAAAGAGACCCGCATAGCCCGGTCCCAAAAGGTGCAACACCCTCGCTGCAGATCCCGAATCCAATTGAAGTCCGAAAACCAGATTGGGCAAGGCAAGGATTCAAGCATGAGTACGAGGCGTTAAAACTCAAGCGGTCGGAGAACGGATTAGATTTTTTCGTTAACATTGACCACCCGGCTCTTGTTACGGAAATGTCGAATCACAAGGAAGACCCAAGACTGATCAAATTTTGGTTTAAGTGGGGGCTAACACTCGCGGCACTTGCGATGGTTAGAAACGTGGAGGAAAGGGAAAAACGAGATGGCAATGGGTCGAACGGCCGAACTAATCGTGACCGCAATGACGACGGCGATGGACCTGATCTCGAGCAGATTTCCAATGCCTGCGATGGCCTCGCCCGCGCAATTATTCCGATAATTCGAAGCCTGCACGACGGTCCCGGCGCTCTCGCCAAAGTGTAGTGAGTTGGCGAATATGTACGGTGAGCCTAAACGGCTGCGTGAATGAGAACGACCTCTTTCGAAGACGAGAGCTCGCCTTTCATATTTGCGTGCCAACGCCTACTTGGAACCGCACGCCATATGCGTCGAGCCCGAGGCCGATGCATTTCTTCGAATCCAGACGCTTCCATGGCACGAAGGTAACGGCCTAATTGTCGTACTGGATCAGAAAAGGCAACAAGCTGCGCCAATATCGCTCCTGACTTCATCACTCGGCGAACCGCTGAGAAGCTTCTGATCGCTTTCTTAAAGTAGCGCTCCTCTGCTCCAAGTTTACGATCGGCAAAATTGTAGTAGGCAGCGCCGGAGCCATCAGTGCAATTCGCTATCCAATACGGAGCATCAGTTTCCCTTCGCCCATCTACCTGCCAGCGGTGATAGAGCATATGAATGCCGGGATATGGGGGCGAGGTGACCACAAGATCGGCGGAACCGACCGCCCTGATATGCGGGTCGCAATCAATGCGTTCAGCGTCAATTTGGCGTAACACTGGGTCGTACCGCTTCACCTCGTTTGGCGGCAACGCGCTTGCCAATTCTGAGGTGCCCGCGAGCATTGCTGCGGTTGCGACTTCAATTCGCTTTCGGAATTCATGGGCGCTTCGCGTCCGTCGGTTGCCGTCCAAAGCCCATTGGCCAACATTCAGCAGAACACAAGTTGCAAATCTTCTAGCGGACGCTGTCGCCAGGTTATCAGCCGAGGATTCCATGCACAACGATAGGAACTTTCTCAACCATCGTGCCTCAGGCGCTGTCATGTTTCGCGGTACACGGCCATAACGAACAGCGTCACGAACGGGTTCTTGGCAGCGGATCTTTGGCACAATTTCTGTTGCCCACTTACCAATCGAGCGTCGTTCAAAGTCAGTAAGCACCGAGCACTTCGCGCGCGCAACGAACACCGAAAGAGAATTTATGTCTGACCCAATGGCACGCCTTCCCAATACCATGGCCTCGACAACGGTAGTTGCACCTCCCATATACGGGTCGAGCACAACACCACCTGGTTTGGAAAATGCCTCAATGCAAGCTCTAGCAAACTTGGGAGAGAATCGAGCGGGATAACGGTAAAAGCGATGCGTTAGGCCCGAAATGGGCTGCATGTAAAGCGCCGCATCGCGTATCAAATCCATCTGCGGATCGCTCCTCTTGATACTAAGCATCGCCGCTGTTTCTTCCCGATGTTTATTGATTATTTGACACTAGCGAACCACTATATTAATCGTGCCGCACGTTTGCTGCACCGGAGCGCTTGGGGGAAAGTCGTTCCCGGACGGCTCCAAAAGATTTAGCCAGCGATTCCTACCCGTAAGGCCCAGGAGAAATTGGTAGTCAAGGCGGAATCGAACCACCGATACAAGAATTTTCAGTCGTGGCACAGGGCTAGACCGCCTTACACCACTTTCCTCCCCACCACCCCAAACAGCGCCGGCACGGCCTTCTCCTTCCCCCGCTCGTTCGCGGGCTTCGCTTCTCTGCGTTGCTCATCCGCCTGCTGGTGCCGGTGGTACTCGAGTTGCTCCTGGCGAACAGACTGCTGGATTTTTTCCGAGGGCAATGCGGGCAGTGCGGTCCGCTGTATGGCCGTTCCCTTGGTTCCGCTGCGCGTTGCGCTGGTTTCCAGAGTTGCGCGGCTGGTTCTGGCGCTGTTGTCCGCGGCGCCCCTGCGGTTCGGGTTGCGCGCTGTGGTAGCCCGAGCCCACTTCGAATCCCGGGATGATCTGCTGCTCGATTTTCTTGCCGATGAGGCGCTCGATGTCGCGAAGGTACGAGCGGTCTTCGCCCGAGACGAGCGACACCGCCTGGAAGGATTCCCAGCGCGGCCGGTGCGGCCGATGCGGTGGACGTAGTCTTCCGGGACGTGCGGCAGGTCGTAGTTGACGACGTGCGGCAGGGACTCGATGTCGAGGCCCCGCGCGGCGATGTCGGTGGCGACGAGCACCTGCAGCTCGCAGTCCTTGAAGCGCTTCAGGGCCTTCATGCGCTGCGGCTGGCTCTTGTTGCCGTGGATCGCCGCGGTTTCGATAGCCGGTCGACAACTTCATTCCTCGTCTGTCTTTACCACCAGTCTACTGACCCATACGAGCGGCTCGAGCCCGGCGCGAACCACCGCCCGAAGCGTGTCATCTCTTCGGATTTGGGCGGCGATCGCCGGGCTGTAGCGGTAATAGAGCTGCACGAAGCGCCTGCCGGCGGCATTCGTCATAAGGTATTGGTCCCGGAAGGCCCGCAATACCCTGACCTTCTCCGCCATCGGGCTGCCGAAAGCCGCGGTGGCGATGAAGCAATTGCAATTGATGCGGGTGTCATCGGTCGCCGTATTGTCGGCGAGGTTCGTGTCGAGCTCGTTCAGGCTGACGGTCGCGGTATTGCTCACCCTTTGCACGGTGTCCGCCCGCACCTGCAGCGTGATGCCGACGCTGTTGCCGGCCGTGAGGGTCCCGAGGTTGCAGGTCACGGTACCGTTCAAGAAGCTGCAACTGCCGGCGCCGGGCGCGGCCGATACGTACGTGACTCCGCCGGGCAGCGCGTCCGTAACCGTGACGCCGGTGGCGTCCTCCGTGCTCTTATTGGTGACGGTGATGCCGTAGCTCAGCACGTCGCCCTTATCCGCGCACTCCTCGCCGTCAGACTTGGTGATCGCCAGATCCACGGGCGGCCTGAATTCAAACGCGCCGATGTCGCAGATTCCTCCTGCCGGAAAGGGGCGCGCCACCCCGCGCTGGTCGGTCGCCGGGCAGGCGGCGTTGCTGCCGGCGTCGATGGCGGGACTGCCCGCCGACAAGGCGCGGGTCTGAGTAACGCCGCCGTTGTTGGCGAGCACCCCGAGCAGGGGGTCCTGGTTGCTGAGGTCGCCCGCGGCACCGAAGGCGCATGTGCTGCCGCTATCCAGGTTGTTGCCGCCGGAGGTGATCACACCGCCGCAGTTGCCGCCGGCGCTGCCGGCAATGAGGGTGTTGGTCAGGGTCACAGTGCCGGTGGCGTTGGAGATGCCGCCGCCTGCGGTGGCGGCATTGTCGCCGAGCGTGACGTTGACGAGCGTGGCAGTGCCGCCGCTGTTGAAGACACCGCCGCCGCCGCTATTGGCGCTATTGCCCGAGACGGTGACGTTGGTGAGCGCGGCGATGGCGGCGCTTGCGTTGAAGATGCCGCCGCCGTTTCTGCCTGCACTGTTGGCGCTGTTGCCGCTCAAGGTGCTGGCGGTGATGGTGAGCGTGCTGCCGCCGCCGTTGTAGATGCCGCCGCCGTCGGCGCTTGCGGTATTGCCGCTGACGGTCGTATTTGTCAACGTCAGCGTGCCAAGATTGAGCAGCCCGCCGCCGTTGATTCCCGAGGAGTTGGCGGCGAGCGTCACGTTGTTGAGCGATAGCGTTCCCAGATTGCGAATGCCGCCACCGGCTTGGCCGGGGGCGTTGCCTCCGCGCACGGTGAGATTGGCGATCGTCACGCTGACACCGACGCCCGAGGGGTCGATATCGAGAACCCGATCGACGCCGCCGCCGTCGATGATGGTGCTCGCGGTTCCGGCTCCGGTGAGGGTCAGATCGCCGGTGATATCGAGGTCGCCCGAAACCGCGAGGTCATCACCCGCCGCGCCGCTCAACACATAAGTGGCGGCGCTCAACTGGATCGTGTCGGGGCCGGCGAGCGCGTTGGCCTCCTGGACGGCGGCGCGCAGGCTGCAGGCGCCGCCGCTGTCGGCGCAGATGCCGTCGCCGGGAACGGCATCCGCCGTATCGGCGGTGGTGTTGACGACGAAGGTGGCGGCGTGACTGGCCGCCGCAACGAAGCTGAGCGCCGCCCAAGCGATGAGCCGGCAGAGCCGAAATCGCCAGGGTGCTTTCGTGAGGGCAGAGACGCTCATGGTTCAGACCTCCTCAGATGCGCTTTCCAACGTGCGTCCCCAAATGATAGGTCGCTTCCGGCGGTAATGCAGATGAGGAGAGGGAAGAGGACCACCCCGCCCGCTTCGCGGGCACCCCTCCTCACCTGAGGAGGGGAAAATCTAGACTGCGTTAGGCTACCTTCCGCCCGACCACACCGAAGAGCGCAGGCACGGCCTTCTCCTTCGCCCGTTCGTTCGCAGGCGCCGGCTCCTTGCGATGCTCTTCCGCCTGCTGCTGGTGGCGGTGGTACTCGAGCTGCTCCTGGCGAACCGATTGCTGGGCTTTTTCCGATGGCATGGCGGGCGCGGGCTGCCGTTCCTGCCGGCGTCCGTGGTCGCGGCGGCCTGGCTGGCCCTGGCGCGGTTGCGCTGAAGGCTGTTGCGGGCGTCCCCCGTGCTCGGGCCTGCGCTGCGCGCTGCGAGAGCGCTCCGGGCGGCGCGGCTGGTTCTGCGGCCGCTGTCCGCGGCGCCCCTGCGGTTCGGGTTGCGCGCTGTGGTAGCCCGAGCCCACTTCGAAGCCCGGGATGATCTGCTGCTCGATTTTCTTGCCGATGAGCCGCTCGATGTCGCGAAGGTACGAGCGGTCTTCGCCCGAGACGAGCGACA
>WNGH01005620.1_pt1 | contig 11933 bp, 13 predicted proteins | sample 5400631 | NCBI WGS metagenome assembly WNGH01 (sample SAMN13153373, study PRJNA577476) | soil metagenome | isolation source: 115 cm soil or saprolite under Garry oak tree replicate 1 | place: USA:California | collected 2016-06-15 | reverse complement strand
GGCAAATCCAAGCGTTAGAAAATCTGGAATTGCGAAACCAGATTGAGCAGATTGCTGCTGCTGCCAAAGGTCGCGTGGGGGTGGCGGCGGTCGTGCTGGAGACTGGGGCTACAGTGTCCCTCAATTCTCACGATCGCTTTCCGATGCAGAGCGTCTACAAGCTTCCGATTGGTATGGCGGTGATGAAGCAGGTTGATGCCGGAAAGATCAAGCTCGATCAGAGAGTCTCTGTAACGAAGAAGGATTTTGTAAGAGCTGGGCAACACAGTCCGATTCGAGACAAGTATCCGAACGGAACGGAGATTACCGTCAACGAACTGCTGAGATATGCAATCTCGGAAAGCGACGGCACGGCGAGCGATGTGTTGATGAAGCTCGCTGGCGGGCCGGGAGCGATTCAGGCATACCTGACCGAACTGAAAATCACAGACCTGACCGTGCTCAACACTGAAAAGGAGATCGGGCAGGATTGGGAGACACAATATCGGAACTGGGCTTCGCCGGAAGCAGCGGTTGCTTTGCTGCGCGCGCTGCATGAGCGGCGCGGGCTTTCTGAATCAGCCCACGACCTGCTGCTGAAATTCATGATCGAGTCGACGCCTGGTCCGAAGCGTTTGAAAGGACTCTTGCCTGCCGGCCCGATCGTCGCTCATAAGACTGGAACTTCAGGAACCGAGAAAGGAATCACAGCGGCGACCAACGACATAGGAATCATTACGCTGCCAAACGGAAAGCATTTAGCGATCGCCGTGTTTGTTTCAGACTCTCCCGCGGATGAAGCGACGCGCGAGGACGTGATTGCGAAGATCGCGAAAGCGGTCTGGGAGAAATTAGGGAGCCTCCGATGAACCCACCCGCTACCGCAGGTGGGTACTGACCAATCTAATCTAAGAGACCCTAATCAGTGGGCAGTAAGCAGTAAGTCGAGGAACTCGAGGCGTGCTTCAGCGTGAACAGCAGCGGGCCGCAGGTATTTCTTCTGGACTAATACCAAAGATCGCGACATTTCTTCTCAACGTTCGCCGGCCGCCCGGAGTATATGTTAGTGGGAAGTAGAGAATTCGCACAGATGCCGAGTGGGGCTCACGACATGGCTCTGGCCATAGAAATACTGTCGCCGGTAAACGCCCTGACTCAAACTCAGACATCGCTTACTCTTCTCATTGAACGCGCTGCGTCCGGCGATACGGCGGCCTTCGAGCAGATCATGATTCATTCTCAGCAGAGAGTTATGGCGATGACGTGGCGGATGTTGGGCAACGAGGCCGACGCCCGCGATGCTTCGCAAGAAGTATTTCTGAGAGTTTACAAACACCTGGGACGTTTTAAGCAGGATCAGGACTTCTTCGCGTGGCTGTACCGGATCACGGTTAACGTATGCCGCGACCTCGCGAAGAAGCGTCAACACCACAGCAACCGGTTCACTTCGCTCACGGCCGATACCAACGAAGCGGCGTTGGCAGTGACTGCCGGGCAGGAGGACGCTGAAGCGGACCTCATCCACACACAACAGCGGCAGTTGATCACCAGGGCGATGGCTACACTGCCGGAGAAAGAGCGCGCGTCGATAGTGCTGCGCGACGTTGAAGGACTACCGACGGATGAAGTCGCGCGGATCATGAACTCGAGTCCAACCACGGTGCGCTCACAGATTAGCTCAGCCCGGAAGAAGATCAAGATTTACTGCGAGCAGTATCTGAGAAGAAAGGAGCGGTCTCAATGAATTGCAAACACGTTCAGGAATTGTTGCCGCTCTACGCTGGCCGCGACCTCGAAGAAAAACGCGCCCAGCTGGTCATGGCGCATGTGCAATCCTGCGTGGAGTGTGCCGGCTCGGTCGATGAATACCGCGAGACACGCCAGTTGCTAAAACAGTTTGCACCGCCGCCGGCAAGCGATGCCGTTTACGCCGGAATCCGTCAGCGTGTACTGCGCGAGATTGAACAAGAGGCCGCCGCGCCGGGTTTGTCCCGACTTTTAGACAGTTTGTTCCGGCCGCGTCTGCGCTGGGCCATCGCGACTGCGGTGGTGCTCGCTGTTTCCGTGTTCGCCCCTTATTTTATTGCCAACCGGAGAAACAACCAGCAGGTTACCGGCAGTGGCCATACGCTAGATGTGCCGACTTCACCTGCGATCAGAGGGGTCGACGTGCTCCCACCTCCGAGCCCTGTTCAGAAAAGGGATCCGGTACAAGGATTAGCCGGCATTACTCATCAATCTCTACGACGGAAGAGTTCCGGGGCGGCTGCCGATCGCTCAAGGTCGACAACAGTTAGTAGCACTGGCCCCCGGTCGATGAGCGCCCAGACCTTGCCGAACGAGAACGACACTTCTGAAGCGGACGCCGTCCCCGCAGGCGAGTCGGCCAGACCAGAGAAAACTCTGCGGGTAGAAATGCAGACTAAGGATCCAAACATCCGCATCATCTGGTTCTCTCGTTCACCCAATAGTAAATTCTCCAAAGGTACCTAGGAGGTAACCGTCTCATGCTTAAGTTTATGAAAATCGCACCGGCAGCAGCCGTTTTGATATTGATCTTTATCTCTGCGTCATTCGCACAGCAAACGGCCACGCCCACGCCGGCCAAATCCGAACCTGATTTCGTCACCGAAAAAGGTTTTAAAAGTAAGGTCTTCGAGGTTAGGTACCGCGACGCGAACAATCTCTCTTCGGTGCTGCGGCAACTCGGCAGCGGCTTCAAGGGCGCATCTGTTTCGGCCAACTCAGAGTTTAAGACCATCACGGTTCGCGACTTTCCAGAAAATATCGCAACGATGGAAGAAGCCATCAAGCGGCTCGACATACCCGCTGCGCCACGCCCGAACATAGAACTGCACATACACGTCCTGGTAGCTTCTAACACGACCGTCGCAGGCGCCACGCCCGCTCCGGTCCCGGCAGAATTGAAAGAGGTGCTCACACAGTTGGGCGGGACTCTCAACTACCGGAATTATGAGCTGGCGGCTACGGTGGTCCAACGCCTCACTGAGACACAGCGGGGCTTGCAAGGCAACGGGACAGGCGATGTTTCCGGTGTGAATCCCGGGGAGCGCAACATGGCCATGCCGTATGACTACGTTCTCAACTCGATCTCGCTCGTGCAGAATCCGACTGGTGCTCCGACCGTGCAGATTAACGAATTCATCTTTAGGGCCACGACCGACAAGGATCGTGCTCAGGTGCAGACGGCCCTCAACCTGCGCGATGGCGAAAAAGTTGTAGTGGGCACCGCTACCATCAGGAACCGCGCGTTAATCGTCGTTCTCTCAGCAAAGCTGATCAACTAAGAGCAGTCAGCAGTCGACAGCTCACGGTTGAGAGCGGCCCGCGCAATCGGACAGCGTGCTGGTCGAAACCTTCGTTGAAAATTTGGTGAATGGTGTCGACCGATTCACGGGCAAACTTACTTGCTCAGGTTCCTGGGCTCACTCGCAGACTTTAGTGCTGTTCCCGGCTACCTTGGGCCGTTGCATTGATCTGGTTCACAAGCACACGGCCACGTGCTCAATTGCTCACTGAATTACTAACCCATTCCTACATTGAGCGTCGCGTATCGAATATTCTTCTCGATCGATCCGCAACATGATTTTCATCATTGAGAATTGAATTGTAATCTCGCCGCCCTTCCCGTTTCAAAGCGATTGCGCGAACAATTAATTTCACTCGCAAAATCCTGAAGATCCCGCTCGTGGGCCGCCAAGGCGTCCGAGTTGCAAGTGGAACGGTTGGAATACATTTTCGACCAAGGAGGTTAAGACATGAGAAAGATACTTACACTGGTACTGGCGTTAGCATCGTTTGGTTTTATGGGTTCATGGTCTGAGACGAAGGGCAACGCCGTAACGAAGACTAATCCGCAAATTCAAATCAGGATCGGTAGGCGGCGTCACGACCGCGATCGTTATCGTCGTGAATATCGTGAAAACGATTACGGCATGTGGAACACAACTGAGGTTCGTATCGTGCATGACGGATGGCGAACTTATCGCGATACCTATCAGGTAAGACATTTCGCTGATGGCAGAACGCAGTGGATTCTGATCAGCCGCGATAGAGTCTACTAAGAACGATCAACGATTTGTGCCTTGGAGGCCGTCATGACCGAAGGGAGCTTTGGAAGTGGCGGTCTCTTTTTGTGTTTGAAGAAAGCTCGAGCTAGTGCCCCGCGTTCTTGCCGATTTGCACCCGTAGACGTATAAGACCAGCATGCTCAAAATCGCCATTCCGGTCCTTCACGTCAGTAGTTCGGTTGCGGCGGAAGAGTTCTATTCCAAGCAGCTGGGCTTTAGTCAGGACTTTGCTTACCGGCCGTTTAGCAGACTCGACCCGTGCTACATGGGGTTTTCACGCGACGAAGCGCGTTTCCACGTCTCTTCATTCTCGGGCGACGCGGTTGCGGGTGGCGTAGTGTACCTGCTGGTCGACGATGTCGATTCAATCCACAAGGAACTGATCTCCAAGGGCGTGACGATCGACACGGGTCCCATCAATCAGGATTGGGGCAACCGAGAGATGTACGTGAAGGACGCCGATGGTAACTGCATCCGATTTACCCAGGAGCTTGAATAGGCAGAGGGCAAAGGGCAAAGAGCACAATTAAACTTCGGTCTAATATCGTATTATTGCTGCACCTCCCGCTAAATCTTCCAGCAAAAACTTTCAGAATGCTGCGAATCTGACGCGATCTTCCTGGCATCGTGATTGCCACTGACAAGCCAGAAAGGGAGAGCGGGCAGGATGGCCGCGAACCGCCGACAGGATGTCGGCGCTCCAGGAAGGCAGATTCTTCTATGCAAATGGAAGTCGCAATTTCGACTAAAGCTTTTCGCGATGCGGCGCGCGAGCAAACAAGTATCTTAGCTCCGCTGGAGAGAGCGGCGCTGCGAGGACTTGCGCGGCGCATGCCTGCCTGGGTGAACTCAGATCACCTGTCGGTACTTGGACTGTTGGGCATGATCGGTGCGGGCGCGTGCTACGCCGCGAGCAAGAACAATCCGCTGATGCTGCACCTGGTGAATGTCTTCATCTTTCTCAACTGGTTTGGCGACAGTCTCGATGGCACGCTGGCGCGGTACCGCGATCGACAGCGTCCGCGTTACGGATTCTATGTGGATCACATCATCGATACGTTCGGCGCGCTGTTCCTGCTTTTCGGGCTGGCGCTTTCGGGTTACATGAGCGAGCGCGTGGCCGCCGGACTGCTGATTGTGTATTTCATGGTGGCCATCAATTCGTATCTGGCGGCTTACGCGCTCGGAGTGTTCAAGATCTCGCAATGGAAAATGGGTCCGACTGAAATGCGTCTGCTTCTAATGGTCGGCAATATCTTTCTGATCTATCATCCGCGCGCATACCACCGGCGATATCTGCTGTACGACATCGGCGGAGTGGTCGCCATTATCGGGATGGCTCTAATTCTGGTCGTCTTATCGATCCAGCACACGCATGCTCTCTACAAATTGGAGCGCCTGCCGAAGCGGTGAAGGGTGGCGTCTTAGTCTGACGGTGTTTAGAGAACCAACTTTAGTTGGGCTCTAGCGTTAGAGAACCGCGAGCGGTAGCGACCGGCCTTTTGACTTCGACTGGCGTTTTGGCAAGGGCCGGTCGCTACCGCTCGCGGTTCTGTAAGCGCCCGACTGAAGTCGGTACTCTAAACGCCGTTAGCTGACGTTTGTTTAAGGATTAGAATTCAATGATCCATTTCATCAGGTTCAATGTGGTTGGCGTCCTCGGATTTGCTCTGCAATCCGGCGCGCTTTTTGTTCTTACGCACAGCGCCCTTTCCATGGGTTATCTGGCAGCGACCGCGGCGGCAGTTGAGTTGGCAGTGCTGAATAATTTTGTTTGGCATCAGCGTTGGACGTGGAAGGACCGGCCTTCTGCAACCACAGGCGAGACGGTGCGCCGGCTGTTGAAGTTCAACATAACGAATGGCGCTGTTTCAATAACGGGCAATTTGGTCTTGATGAGCATCCTGGTCGGCCGTGCGGGCCTGCCGATCGCAGGCGCTAACGTGGCGAGTGTGGCCGCTTGCGCGATCTGTAATTTCTTTCTCGCGGACCGAATCGCGTTTTATGTGGAAGGCAGTAGGCAGCGAGCAGGGAGCAGTAAGAGGTGAGCTGACTTCACAGAATATTTACCGCGCGCGCGGCGAGCAGGGCGAGCACAGTCAGAGAAATGATCGATTGCAGCATCATCAGCACTTTGGCCCAGCGCGCCAGCACTGGTACGTCTGTTGGCGAAAAAGCCGTGCTCGTATTGAAGGCGAGAAACAGGTAGTCCATGAAGTTTGGCGACCAGGTGTCTTGTCCTGCTTCGACTCTAGCCTCGGGAGGCATCGTCATCTGAGGAAACAGAAATGCCCCATCAGGATGTCCCAGACGCGAATCCCTGCCATGCGGCCCGCCGGCATCGAGACGCCAATACCATAAAGCAAAGACCAGAATATTGGTTGCCCAGAGAGACGCAGCCGACAGCAGGAGTTCCGTCGGAGATTCTCGGTGTGTAGGCAAGGCAGCGATTAGCAGAATTACCGACACTATCATTCCGACAGTCACCAAACCCGTAACCGCGAAACCCAGAATTCTATTAAGGTGGTGCTTCCCTGCGCGATGCGTAATCACCGTTGGGATGAGCAGAGCGATGACCACGGCGGGAAACAGCCAGCGCGGGCCAATGATTAAGTATCCGGGGAGCGCGAAGTATAGACCGCCAACGGCAATCACGGCGATAAGCGCCGGCCAACGAGGTTCAGGATCCCAGCGATCTTTCTCGTGCTCTGCGCTTGTTTCCATATGTCCGTTGATCGTCAGCCCGTTCCTGGCGGCATCTTCACGCCGGGCATCAGGCGCAGGATCACCCTTTGCCGCCGGGCAACACGCTTGGGATTCACTTGTGGATTAAAGACAGTCCGCGGATTGGGAATCATCGCCGACAGAAATGCGCCTTCCCGTGGGTTCAGATTCGCCGCGGGCTTGTGAAAGTAATATTGCGAAGCTGCTTCCGCACCATAAATCCCATCGCCCCATTCGATCACATTGAGATAGAGTTCCAGGATTCGACGCTTTGATAGTTCGCGCTCCATGAAATAGGTGATAATCGCCTCCTGTCCCTTGCGCATGAACGAGCGCTCGCTGGAAAGATAAAGGTTCTTGGCGAGCTGCTGCGAAATCGTCGATGCGCCACGCTTGAAGTCCGGCAGGTTCGGCAGCCACGAATCGTTCTCGCCCTCTTGCTTTGCTTCCTTGTCGGCTTCCTTCTGCGCCTGCTCATACGCGCGCTGAATCGCTTCATAGTCAAAGCCGTGATGGGTGGCAAAGTTTGTGTCTTCGCCGGCGAGCACAGCGCGCTGAAGCTGCGCTGATATTTTTTCCAGCGGCACCCAGATCTGCACGCGCTTCGGCTGCGTTCCGTTGTTTTGAGCTTCGCGGTTGCGCGTTTCAATCAGCGAAGTGGTAGCCGGATTCTGATCGCGCAAGACTGAAACGCGAGGGAACGTCGCTGCTTCAAAGCTCAGGCCGCCGAGGACGATGCCAAAAATCGCGTAGATTGTGTATCTGATCGCGCGCCACATTCGGGCATATCATACCAGATAGATATTTTCATTCTCACCCGTTTTAACCGGGGTGCACACTGGCTATCACGGATTGTTAAGAACCGTTAGCTGATAGGTGCTTGCCTTGGTCACCCGGCTGAAGCCGTGTGTGAAGGTGAGGGACAGATAGGGAATTCGCGTTGTTTTAGTCGTTTTCCTGACTTGAAACATCGGTTTCTTGAAAGCTGAGATTCAGTTTTGGAGGTAAGCAACCACGTGCGATTAGCCTCGCGGATTTTCTTAGCCGGTCTGGTGATGTCGATGGAAGTCGTGACTCTGGCTCAAACGCCGGAGCAGACCCGGACACGACCAGTACTCCGCTCTACAGGCGTCTATGCCGGCGGTCAGGAACAGTCTCAGCAGCCAGCAAATAAAGGTTCGAACGAGATCGATGAAGGGAGTGTCGTTCGCGTTAAAACCAGCCTCATCACCGTGCCCGCGATGGTGATGGATCGAAATGGCCGCTACATCGCCAACCTGCGGAAGGAGGACTTTCGCATTTACGAAGACGGCGTCGAGCAAAAGATTTCGTACTTCGCTTCGGTCGAAAAACCTTTCACAGTTGCGCTGATGTTGGACGTGAGCGGCTCGACCCAGTTTGAATTGGCGCAAATCCGCGACGCCGCTAATGCCTTCGTCAGCCGTTTGAGGTTCAACGATCGCATGATGCCGATTACCTTCGATGGCCAGATTCACGTGCTTAGCGAACCTGCCGATGTCGCGACGATTCGTCGTTCCAAGCTTCACATCCCGCCGGCGACTGATGGAACAGTGCTCTATGACGCAGTTGATTTCGCGCTCAAGCGAATGGCGCAGATTTCCGGACGCAAAGCAATCGTGTTGATGACGGACGGCGTCGATCAAAACAGTCACGCTTTATTGAAGAGCACGCTGGCCGACATCGCTGAACAGGACGTGCTGATTTACACGGTGCAGTACAACACTCTGCCGCAGCTTCCGCAGCGTCTCAGCCAAATCAAAAATGAAAAAGCGCGCCGTAAGGTTCAGGCGAGACTGATGCAGGCTTATGCAGTGAGCGAGCCTTACCTGCGTGCCCTGGCCGACAAAACCGGCGGCCGTTTCTATCGCGCCGACGATCTGCGCGAGGTTGGGCCGGCGTTCGAAGCGATCACGGCGGAACTGGGAGTGCAATACAGCCTTGGCTATTACCCGAAAGAGAACTCAACGGCCGGTGCACAGCGGGCGATCAAGGTGCGCGTGCGCTATCCGAATATGGTAGTGCGGGCGCGCGACAGTTATTCGATCGCACCTACGGTTGCGCGGCAGGGCGTCAACTAGAATCTCGGTGGATATAAGCTGCTACCGGATTATCCTGAGCCACGTAGAACCGCGCCTCAGAGAGATCGCGGATAGCTCTTTTCGTCCAGTGCAGTCTCACAAAGGCGGCTCCAACTCGTTGTCGCTGCCCCAGCTAGCCAGCCATTTGACGACTTTCGCGTGATCGATTAATCGACCAGCTTCAGCGTCGGGGAGGCCAGCCGCGATTGCTTCAAGGTATTTCTGCTCTTCCTGAAGCCGATCATACTCTTCCGGGGACATGAGAACGGCAGCGGGTCGTCCGTTTTGAGTGATTACCAGCGGGCTCGACGTCTTTCGGACATTCTTAATAAGTGCCGACGCCTTTGATTTGAATTCGCCCAAGGGGACAATTCCTTCGGCGATGCGGAGATGTTTCATTGCGGATTCCCTTCCAACTTCAGTCTGGCAAATATGTGTCTACCTTAGTCCGAATCCGAATTCAAGACAGAATTTAATACTGAATTAAGCTCCCTTCGCGCTTGGCACGTCTGACCGCGCGGCCGAAGACCCATAGAGAGAAGGGAAGCAATACCGCGAGAAATATAAGTAAGGCGACGAACGGCTCGCGCACTTGCGAAAAGCCTTGGCCCTCAATTAAGACTCGCCTGATACCGTCGAGACCATAGGTTGGCGGTAAAATTTTCGAGATGCTCGCCACGCCTGATCCCGCGTATTCATTGATGAGTTGGGTAGGAAAGAAGACACCGGAAAATAGAGCCGAGCCAGTGCCCAGAAAAATTCCAAACGGATCGCCACGTTTGAACACCATGGCAAAGCTCGCCGAAAGAATCCCGAGACACGAGAGCACCAGAGTGGTCAGAAATAGAAAGGCCAGGGCCAGCAAAGTACTTCCGCGATAATGCACGTCAAAGAATAGCCAGCCAAAAATAAGGTACAGCAGTGAAAAGAAAGTTGCTTCGACAAAGTCCCATGCCGAACTGGCAACGATAACCGTGGGCACACTGATAGGTGTCATCAGCACGCTTTCCAGCGTACCTTGCATTTGTTCCTGTCGAATTGCATTCGCGAGGCTCGAAAAACCGGTCATGAAGTAATTAAGCACTGCGAGTCCGGTCAGCCAGGCGGGGAGCGGATCGCGCCACTCAGCAAAGCGCGGATCGGTAAAGCCGGTGGAGATTTTCGATATGAAGAAGAACGTCGTGACGACTATCAGAATCGATAGGATGCGCAGAAAGAACTGCATCCGATAACTGACCATCAAGCGCCAATCGCGCACAACGAAGGCCCAGATCCGTCTCAACAAGAGCAACATCGATCAGCTTGCCTCCGCATCTTCCTGCTCATTTTCGTACCGCTCCAGAACTTCGAGCAGCGTGGCCCGCTTGGTCTCAACCCCGCGAACCCTGGCGCCACTCTGATGCAAAACATTAAGCACTTTATCAAGCGTTTCATCCTCAGCTTCCCGGGAAAAATTGAGGCGCCATCGTTCATCGCGCGACGCTCGCTCCAGAGTGAAAGATTGGTCAGTGAACGCCTGACGAAGCGCCAGATTCACATCATCTGCCACATCGGGACTGAAGATGATCGAGACTTCTTCATTCCGCGTATGGGTGGCCCGCAAATTATGAGGAGTGTCGAGCGCGCGAATTTCGCCTTTACTGATGATCGCCACGCGATCGCAAAGCTCTTCGACTTCCGCCAGATTGTGCGAAGTCAGGAAGATCGTCGCGCGATTGACGCCGTCGCGCGCGAGTGAGCTGATTGTGGAGCGCAGGCGCGCCGCCGCGATCGGATCGAGCGAGCGCGTAGGCTCATCGAGCAATAACACGGGCGGCTTTGCCAGCATCGCCCGCGCTACCGCCAATCGCTGTTTATTACCGGTTGAGAGTTCTGCAAAACGGCGACGCGCTAATTCTCCCAGCTCAAACATATCGAATAAGGTCTTGATTCTGCGTTTCGCCTCAGTGCCGCTGAGACCGTACAGCCTGGCAAAGAACAAAAGGTTTTGCTCAGCAGTCAGGCGCCAATAAAAGCTTCGCTCTTCGGCGCTCGCGAGACCAATATTGCGCCGAACTTGCACGTCATGGCGGACTGTGTCATTACCTCGAACGGTTACCTCACCCGATGTGGGCTGAATCAGCGTGGCGATAATCTTGGTCAGCGTAGTTTTGCCCGCGCCATTCGGTCCAATGAGACCGAAGATTTCGCCTTCGCGGATTTGGAATGAAACATCGCGCAGAGCTTCGGCCGGCGGCTTGAACTTGCGCCGAAAGAATTTCTTGAGCCGCAGAAAGGGAACAGGATAAGTTTTTGAGAGATGATCGATTGAAACGGCGACGGATCGATTCTCGGGGGGCTCTGACATAGTCGGAATCAAGCGTTACCGCACCTTAGTAACGTCGCCTCGATCTGATTACATAGACTCGGCGATAGGGTCGACGCCGCAAAATCAAATGTCTCCGGCGATGGCGGCGTCGTCGCACGACGATAAGGTAACGTCGGCGATGGCGTCTACGATAATAAATTTGCGGCAGAGCGGACGCAGCGGTGCGAATACCCTTGTCGAATCGCTCAACATTTCGCCCGACCGCCATTACCAGACTGCCCGACAGGATGATCACGAGCAGCATCGATATCAATAGTCTCTTCAATTCCCGGACCTCCTACTGCAAGCTTGGCTGAGTTCGATCCTATGATAGGCCAGTAACAAACACAAAAGGTGAATCCTTCGTCGGGCGTTATCGCGAGGAAGCGTAGAGAATGGAAGCAGCGGTTTCAAGCTTTGGGACGATGCTCGCGCACCCAAGCGCGAAACGCCGACGAAGCTTTACGCGAGCCCTCGGCTAACCCAATCGACAGAAAGTTAGACAAGCTGGCGGAATCAAGAAACGGAAACGCACGGCTGTTCGGTACTTCAACGTATGAGGCTCCGCCAAGGACATAGAAGCGCACAACTTTTTTTCGCTCGCGCCAGATTTCCGGCACACCAAGCGCTGCATAAATGGCAAACTTGTCGAGCGAAGCGCTGCTCCGCTCATTTTCTACCACGATGTCGGGT
>WNGH01013432.1_pt1 | contig 11934 bp, 10 predicted proteins | sample 5400631 | NCBI WGS metagenome assembly WNGH01 (sample SAMN13153373, study PRJNA577476) | soil metagenome | isolation source: 115 cm soil or saprolite under Garry oak tree replicate 1 | place: USA:California | collected 2016-06-15 | reverse complement strand
GCTCGGCTTCGAGCGGCGCCACAACCGCGTCGCGCGATCGGCGACAGGTGGCTTTGCCGCCTTTCGGGCGACCATCGCCGAGGGGCTACCTGTCGCGCCGGCCTATTACCCGTACGTTCGCACGCTCAACGCGCGTGGCGCTCCGATCGCCTCGCGCGCGCCGCTTCCGTTCCTCCGCGAGGTCGCGGATGACGCGGTGCGCATCGACCCGCGACCGCCGCATGTTTTCGGTGCGGGGCATCGCCCGGAAGCGCTCAACGTCGTGGGCAACGATTCTTTCGCGGTTCGGATCGGCGCCACCGTCGCGTTCGGTTCTGCGATCGTCATCCTCACGACGGATTCCGAACAGGCGGACCGCCTTCGCATCCAGCTCGGGACGATCGGATACGACGACGTGCGTGGCTATGCCTCGCCCGATCCCGCCGCAGGGGAGCAGGCGCTGCGAATCGAGCAGCTCGACGCTCGAGCGGCCGCCGCACGCGCACTTGAGAAAGGCGCGGTCCTCCTGGACGTGCGTGAACGATCCGAGTGGGATGCCGGACACGCGCCTGGCGCTGTCCACATTCCGTACGAGGTGCTTCGCGAGCGGACGCACGAACTCCCGACCGATCGTCCTGTCGTCGCGTACTGCGCAAGCGGGGTCCGCTCGAGCCTTGCTGCCAGCATTCTCGAGTCGGCCGGACGTGATGTGGCGAACATGCGGGGTGGGTTCACCGCATGGCGCAACGCGAACCTCCCCCTATCGCACGACAAATAGGCCGACGAGGGCACATTTCCTGCTCGACCATTTAAGGTGGCGATTCACCCCGGTGTTCCTCCCCTCGCTATCACCTTGCCGACGAAGGAAGCGCTGTCACCGCAGAATGGTCTTATGCGTATCGCCTTTGTCGCCTCCGCCGTTCCCAGGCGCTGCGGGATCGCCACTTTCACCGCCGATCTCATGGCGGCTGTAAAGGCGGCCGACGCAGCGGTGCGTTGTGTCTCTGCTGCGATCGACGAGCCGAACACGGCGCGCGCCTACGGGCCTGAGGTCCGGTGGCGCATCAAGCAGGGCGACATGGAGAGCTACCGCACCGCGGCTCGCGCGATCAATGAGTCGTCCGTCGACGCGGTGAACCTCCAGCACGAGTTCGGCCTGTACGGGCTCTGGCGCGACGGGGTCTACGAGGATCACTGCGTGCCGTTCCTCGACGCCCTGCACAAGCCGGTCATCACGACGCTGCACACGGTACTGCCGCAGCCTGAGCCAAAAATCCGCGACACCGTGCGTCGCATCGCCGAGCGGAGCACGAGGGTGGTGGTCATGGCCGAGACCGCGGCGCGGCTCCTCGCCGACGTCTACGGGATCTCGCAGCGACCCGTCGTGATCCAGCACGGAATGCCGGCGATCGTCCCTCGCGGCCGCCACCGCCTGAAGCGGCAGCTCGGCGTCGAGAACCGCACCATCCTCTCAACGTTTGGCCTCGTCGATCCGCGCAAGGGCCTCGAGTACATGATCGCGGCGATGCCCGAGATCGTCGGGCGCCACCCCAATGCGCTCTATTTGATCGTCGGTCAAACTCATCCGGAGCTGCTGAAGAAGGCCGGCGAGCAGTATCGGAACGAGCTCGTCGGCAAGATCGAGAGCTCGCGGATGTCGGACCACGTTCGATTCGTGAACCAGTACCTGACGCAGCGCGAGATCGTCGACTATCTCCTGGCGACCGACGTATACGTGACGCCATACCTCGATCTGAACCAGATCACGAGCGGCACGCTCGCGTATGCGCTCGGCGCGGGCAAGGCGATCGTCTCGACGCGTTACCTCCACGCCGCGGAGGCGCTCGCGGACGGGCGGGGTCTGCTCGTTGACGTCCGCGATGCCGATGGTCTGGCGCGCGCCGTGCTCGCGATACTCGACGACCCGGCTCTGAAGGCCGAGCTTGAGCGGCGTGCGTACGACTACGGCAAGGAAATGGCGTGGCCGAACGTCGGCCGTCGGGTGCTCGCGCTTACTCGCGAGGTCCTTGCGCAGCCGGTGACCGTGAGCTCGCCAGAAGAACCGATCGACACCGAGAGTCCTGTCCACACCGCATGACAACGGTCCGCATAGATCGCACGACCGGCCTCGGTCGCCGCCTCGAGCAAAACCCGCTGATCACGTCGCGCGACGTGAAACCGTCACAGCCGGAGCTCGAGGTGGTGTCCGTGTTCAACGCCGCGACCGCCCAGCTGAATGGCGAGATCATCCTTCTGTTGCGGGTCGCGGAGCGGCCGCGCAGCGATATCGACCCGCCGCGCGACGCGATGACGCTAGATCTCGATGGACCGCATCCGGTCCTGCGGCCGTTGCCAAAGGGGTACACCAAACACGACGTCATCGGGATGTGTTTCCTGGACACGAACGATGACAAGCCGCGCGTCGTCGTGGCATACATCCCGAAGAACCTGCCGGGTCTCGACCTCCGGGATCCTCGTTCGGTCCGGTACCGGAACACCACCGGCGTCCTCGGAGTCACCAACGAGGGATACACCGACTACCTCGCGCAGATGAGCCACCTGCGCCTCGCCCGCAGCCGCGACGGCATCGCTTTCACCGTCGACGAGCGCCCGACGATCTCGCCGCATCTCGATATCGAGGAATACGGCGTCGAGGACCCACGCATCACTCTTATCGACGGAACTTTCTACATCACGTACGTGTCAGTCTCGCGATGGGGAATCACGACGAGCCTGGCGACGACCCGCGACTTCAGCACGTTTGAGCGCCGCGGCGTCATCTTCCTGCCCGACCACAAGGACGTCGTCATCTTCCCGGAACGGGTCAACGGAAAGTACGTCGCGCTGACGCGTCCGATGCCGCAGTCGTTCAGCCGGATCATGGGCATCTGGATCGCGTTCTCCGACGAACTGACCGAGTGGGGCGGTCACGAGACCCTGTGCCTACCGCGGTGGGATCACTGGGACGAGCTCCGCACCGGCGGGTCGGCCGTGCCGTTCAAGACCAGCGAAGGATGGCTCGAGCTGTACCACGGCGTGAACCGCAATCACCGCTACGCGATGGGCGGTCTGCTCCTCGACGCGGATGACCCGCGCAAGGTGCTGGCGCGTTCGCCCGCGCCGATCCTGGCCCCCGGCACGGCGTACGAACGGCTTGGCCTGTTCAACGACACGATCTTCTCGTGCGGTGTCGTCCATCTCGACGCCGATACGATCCGGATGTACTACGGCGCCGCCGACTCGTGCATCGCCGCCGCCGACTTCTCGGTCAAGGAGATCATCGCGAGCTTGGCGCCCTGGCCGCGATGATCAGGCAGCTCGCGCGCCTCACTCGCCGAGTTCCCGCGGCCGGGCCACGCGCTCTTGCGTTGGGCGTGTACGCGAACGACGAGGACACTGGCCTCGCGGCTCGCGAACGGGGCTTCGAAGGCGTCGCGTGCATCGACGACGCGGCGCGCGCCGTGGTTCTCCTTCTCGATCTCTATCGCGACACCGGCGATCGCCGGCTCGGAGAGTGGGCGACCGGTCTCGTCGACTTCGTCCTGTACATGCAACGAGAGGACGGCCGGTTCCACAACTTCATCCGCGACTGGGACGGGACCATCAACACCGACGGTCCGACCTCGTATGCGGGAGGCACGTTCTGGCAGGCGCGCGCCGTCCGGGCGCTCGCGAAGGCGCATCTGGTGCTGCGCGACCCGCGGGTCGCGGTCCCGCTCGCACGTGGCTTCGCCTTCGCGACCGAGAACCCCGCGCCTCCCGACGTGCGCACCATCCAGGTGCTGGCGGCCCTCGACCTCATGCGCGTCGGCCTGACCCCGGTCGTTCGCGAAACGCTCGAGAAGTGGTGCGGCGAGATCGTGGCATGCCGCGATGGCGACGTTCTCCTGAACTCGCCCGGTGAGCCGACTCCGCATCTTTGGGGGCATGTGCAGGAGGGCGTGCTTGCGGAGGCCGCGCCGCTTCTGGATCGCCCGGATCTCTTGGACGTGGCGCGGCAAAGCGCGCTCGCGCTCCTCGTTCCCCAGATCGAGGGCGCGTTCCCGGAGCGCACGGTCCAGCCGTACGGGGTCGCCGCCGCGGTCTACGCAATGGACCGCCTCTACCAAGCGACCGGTGAGGCCGCCTATGCGCGGTGGCGGGATCAAGCGCGCGCGTGGTTCGACGGCCGCAACACCGCGTCGAAGCCGGTCTACGACCGCGTGAACGGGCGAGTGAAGGATGGGATCGACGACGGTCGACTGAATCCACATTCCGGCGCCGAGGCGAACATCGTCGGGGCGCAGGCGCTGCTTCCCGACGTCGCCGCGCGGGTAAGTACCCTCCTCGACGAGGTCGCGGATCACCTCGAGGTCGCTGCCGCCTAGCTCCGCACGCGGATCCGCGTCGGCCGCACCGCGTTGTTCGCATATCCGAGAGCGTTCCAGCGAGGCTCGAGGGGCTGCGTGTTGCCGGCCGCATCGACTGCTCGGATCAGCAGCGAATACTCGTCGTCGAGGCCGGGGAGCAAGAGGTTGTGGACCGTGAACTTGGCCCACGCATAGGGTGACGGGCCTCTCTCGAGAAACGGCATCGTGACCCAGTCTTCGTCGCCGTTGCGGCTCACCTCGACGCGCGCCACTGGAGCGGCCCCGGACCACGCAAATCCGATCAGCCAAACGGCTCGTTCCACGACCGCCCCGTCCGGTGGATAGACGAGCACCGCGCGGGGAGCCATGTGGCGCAGCGGTTGGCCGTCGACCACGTAGCGGTCCTTCTGGAAGAATCCCATGAACGGCGCATCGAGAAGCGTGATGCGCTCCAGCCACTTCACCGACGCCATCCCGTACCAGCCGGGCACGATCAAACGAAGTGGCCCGCCATGTTCGCTGGGGATCGGCTGACCCTCCATGAGGTATGCGACAAGCACGTCTTCGCGAAGCGCGTCGTCGACCGGCAGCGACCGCTCGTAACCGATCCGCCTCCCCAGGTCTTTGGGCGTACCCTCGTCGGCTCCGCGAAAAAGTAGCTCGACAGTCTCGCCGGGAATCTCGACCGTCCGCAGGACATCACGAAGCGACGCGCCTGTCCATGTCGCTGTCCCGACCGCGCCCAGGCCCCATTGCTCTCCGGGTACCTTCGGGTCGAGGAATCGCCTGCCGTTCCCAGCGCACTCGAGCGTCACGACGATCGACCGCGCAGGCAACGAGCGGACCTCGTCAAGGGAAAACGGAGTCGGCGCGGTGTTCAGGCCGTCGATGACGATCGACCGCGGACCGATCGGGATCGGAAAGTGCGTCCGAACGTAATGCCTCCCCGCCGGCGTGATCGCCTGTGTCTTCTCGGCGAGGCGCGTTTCCGCGTTCAGCGGTTCCTCGCTCAGGACCAGAAGGTCGCGGTCGCGCACGTGATCAGTCTGCCAGCGGCCGCGGACTAGCATCGCCTCGTGCCTCGAAGGCTCGCGAACCTTGCCCTACTCGGGGCGGTCACGACGCTTCTCGTGTCGGGAGTCGTGGCCTGGCTGCTCCCGGACACCGGCGCCGCGACCCTCTACGCCGCGCATCGCGTCGCAGGTATAGCGCTCGTCCTTGCCCTCGTTTGGAAATACGCGATCGCGCGCCGATCGCTCCGACGTCGTGGCGTTCAGGGGACCGGAGTGTGGATCGGGATCGTCACCGCGGCACTGACGATCGTGGCGGCCGGACTCGGTCTCGCGTGGACCGTGGGACTCGTTTCATTCGATCGACCTTTCGCGTACTCGGCGCTGAACCTTCACGTGATCGCCGGCCTCGGCCTCGCGCTTGTGATCGTCGCTCACGTACTCGTGCGCGGCGAGTCGCGCCCCGCCCTCGTGACGCTCGCGAGCCGCCGCACGGCGCTGCGCGCGCTTGGTCTCCTTGCGGGTTCGTTCGCCCTCAGCGCGGTCTTCGACCAGATCGGAGTTGCCAAACGCGCGACGGGATCACGGCACGCGGGTTCATTCACCGGCAATGCCTTTCCGGTCACGATCTGGAGCCTCGACAGCGTGCCGACCGTGAACGTCGAAACGTGGCGGCTCCGAATCCGAACACCCAGCGCTCCTCCCGCCGAGCTTTCCTACGCGGACCTCGCCGCGCTGCCTCGGCATGAGGCATCGGTCGTGCTCGACTGCACCGGCGGATGGTGGAGCGAGCAGGTCTGGTCGGGCGTTTCGTTGAAGGACGTGTTGGCGCGGAGCCCGGTGGGCGAAACGGCGACACGTGTCGAGGTCATCTCCGTTACCGGGCATCGCTGGACGTTCGATCGTTCGGAGGTCGAGCAAGCGATGCTGGCGACGCACGTGGGCGGAGAACCCCTCACCGCGGGACACGGCTATCCCCTCCGTCTGGTGGTCCCGAGTCTTCGCGGATTCTTATGGATCAAGTGGGTCGGAGAGGTCGTGGCGGCCTGACAATGCGCGGGTGAGTCGCGCTCTCTCCGCGGCCGTCGCGATCGCCGCGGTGCTCGCGGCGCTTGTGATCGTCGCGAACACGGCTCTCACGGGAATCCAGCTCGGAGAGCTCAAGCTCGGTCCGGTCCTCGGTCCAGCCGCCGATCCGAATTTCGTCCCCGCCGGAGCGCCGCTCGGGCAGATCGGCTCGGATCCGGACGATCCAAGCGATCCGTGGTCAGCCGCAGCCCCACCGGGCGGCGTCATCGTTCAAACCCCCGGGCCGAACGCCACCGGGAGCCTTCGCATCCCGATCCCGAAGAACGTTCCGACGGGGCCGCGGCGTGTGGCGATCCAAGCCGGCCACTGGAAGAGCGACGAGGCCCCCGACGAGCTGCGACGCCTCATCCCGCAGACCGGCGCGGAGTGGGAGGGCGTCACGGAGGTCGAGATCAACCTCGACATCGCCCAACGTGTGAGCGTCATCCTTAACTCGAAGGGTGTCGCGGTGGACGTCCTACCGGTGACGATCCCGGTGGGCTACGTCGCGGACGCATTCGTTGCGCTTCATGCGGATAGCGATGGCGTCGGGGAGAACAGCGGATTCAAGATGGCGCATGGTGCGCGTCGCGGACCGTACGAGGACGCGCTGCTCAACGACATCAAGGATTCATATGGCGCGGCGACGGGACTTGATTACGACCCGACGCATGTGACCCGGGCCATGACCGGCTACTTCGCTTTCAATTGGAGCCGCTTCCAACACGCGGTCGCAGCCCATACTCCCGCGGTCATCCTCGAGATGGGTTACGTCTCGAGCGACGATGATCGGGCGCTCATGCTCGACCGAGCCGACCTGGTCGCGAACTCAATAGCGGACGGCATCATGAAGTTCTTGAACGACACCCCCAGGTCGCAGATCTTTGGTCAGGACCTCGTCGTGCCGGCGTTCCCGTCGAGGCCCTCGAGGCCGAGCTCGAGTCCCTGACGCCTTTCACGCTGAAGTAGTGCGCGGAACTCCTCTTCGGTCATTGTCCGCTTGCGCCGATTGCATCTGCGACACGCCGGGAGAATGTTCGCAATTAGGTTTGAGCCGCCGCGGGTCAACGGGGTTCGATGGTCAATCTCGATGAGGACCTTGCTTCCACAGTACGCACAACTGCCGCCGTGATGCTCGAGCACGGCGAGCCATTCCGCTGAGGTGAAGCTCCGTCCGCCTGCTGCTCGACGACGTTTGATTGCGGGTTCCGGGTTGCGTTCGCGCCAGGCCTTTTGTCGAGCGAGCCATGCCGCTGGGTCATCCCGATAGCGACGGCGTGTGCGCTCGCGCTCCCGATGGCGACGCTGCTCGGCCGGGATGGCGGCCTTCCGTTTTAGGTAGTAGGCATGCCGCTGCTCCTTATTTTTCTGATACCAAGCTCGATTCCTCGCTTTGATCGGCTCCGGATTCGCTGCGTACCGGGCTCGTTCCCTTTCGCTGCCTCTAGCCAGAATCTCGGCCCGGTTGTCCACGTAGCGCTTCCGTTGCAGCTCGCGAGCGCGTTCCTTGTATTCCGGATGCCTCTCTCTCCACCGCCGCGTCCGCTCGCGCGCATCACGCTTCCTTCGCTCTTCCTTTGACTCCACTCACGAGCATTTATCAGAAACGAATCGTCGTGAACATAGGACCTTGATGTGCATCCGGCCGCGCTCTACTCTTCTCGCGCGCCCACGGGTCGACAATCTGAAGGAGGCCGCTAGATGAGCGTTCGAATCGCGCGTGACGCCGCCGGCCTCCACATCGCGGGAGCGCCGGGCACCCCCTAGCGCCGCGCGCGCGACGGCCGCACCCATCGACGTTTCTCCAACACGGAGGACGCGTGCCCGCATTGTTCCCCAGCGACTGGCTTGCCGACGCACCGTATGAAGATCGCGATCTCGGCGTGCTCAAGGCCGGCAAGGAGAGCGAGGTCTACCTCGTCTCCCGGGTCGGTCCTACGCGCATGTGCCTCATGGCCGAGAAGCGTTTCAAGCCGCGGCTTCAGCGCAGTTTCCGCAACGACTATCTGTACGCGGGGGTCTGGGGCGAAGGGACGTTTCGCGAGGACCGCGCGATGAAGAAGCGGACGCGCTTCGGCCAGGAGCACCTTCAGGCGAGGTGGGAGTCGCACGAATGGGCGACGCTCCAGCGGCTGGACAATGCCGGCGTCACGGTGCCGCCACCCGTGGAGCGGGTCGAGCACGGCTACCGCATGGCGTTCATCGGCGACGGCGATCGTGCGGCGCCGAGGCTCTCCGACGTCGATCTCGACCTGGGGACTGCCCGAAGGGTCTGGCGAGAGCTCCAGCGCGAGATTCGGCTGATCCTCGACGCCGAGCTCGTGCACGGCGACCTCTCGGCCTTCAACGTCCTCTGGTGGCACGAGCGCCCGGTGATCATCGATTTCTCCCAGTCGGTCGACGCCGTCGTGCATCCGGCGGCCCGCGACCTCCTGAGACGAGACGTCGAGCGAACGGCCGGTTACTTCCGCCGCCAGGGCGTCGCGGTCGACCTCGACGCGGCTTTGGCACTCGTGGGGGACTCCCCGGCGCGCTTTGCGCACCAAGTTTTGTCATCCTGAGCAGGTGTTCGGTCTAACGACGCCCTGGTGGGAGATCATCCTCCGCACCGCCGTCGTTTACGTGGTGGTGCTCGTGCTCCTCCGGGCCGCGGGAAAGCGCGAGCTCGGGCAGATGAGTCCTGTCGATCTGGTCGTGATCCTCGTGATCTCGAACGCGGTCCAAAACGCGATGACGGGCGGCGACAACTCTCTGATCGGCGGCGTCATCGCGGCCACGACCCTTGTCGCGGTGAACACCGCGTTCTCACGGGTCGGCCACCGAGTGCCCTACCTGAAGCATCTCTTCGAAAGCGAACCCACCGTTCTCGTCAAGGGCGGGAAGCTGATCAAGCGCAACCTGGAGCGAGAGAACGTCGAGGAGGACGAGCTCATGATGGCAGCTCGCGAGCACGGCATCGACGAGCTCGCCGAGGTCGACTCCGCGTATCTGGAGCGCGACGGCTCGATCAGCATCATTCCTAAAGAGGGCAAAGGTAAGGGGGTCGCGCGCCGGCACATCCGCCAGTTCCGCCAACGCTGATGTCGTGAGCCGCTTTCCACCACCCGGCCTCGCGCCGCTCGCGCACCGCAACTACGCGCTCTACTGGGTCGGACAGCTCGTCTCGATGTCGGGGACGTGGATCGAGCTCACCGCGACGTCATGGCTCCTCTATCAGCTGACCGATTCGCCGTTCCTCCTCGGGCTCAACGGAGTGTTCCGTGCCGCGCCGATCTTCGCGTTCGCGCTCATCGGCGGGACCGTCGCGGATCGTGTCGAGCGGCGGCGTCTTCTCCTCATCACTCAGAGCTCATCGGTGGTGACATCCCTTTTGCTGGGGACTCTCGTCGTCACCGGTCATGTCGCGTTCTGGCACGTCTACTTGATCAGTCTCGTGAACGCGACGATCGCCGCGTTCGACGCCCCGGGTCGACAGTCGCTCTTCCCGATGCTCGTGCCGCGCGGGCAGCTGCAGAACGCGATCACGCTAAACGCGATGTTGTTCCAGACCGGCCAGCTCGTCGGCCCAGCAATCGCCGGTGTGCTGATCGCCCGCGTCAACGTCGCCGCCCCGTTCTTCGTGAACGCGGCGAGCTACTTCGCGATCATCGGCGGTCTCCTCGCGATGCGCATCCCACCGATCGCCGTACGTCCGTTGCGCGGATCGATTCGGAGCGAGCTCATGGGCGGGCTCAGATACGTCCGGGCCAGCACAGTGCTGCCGCTGGTGCTGGTGATGGAAGCGACGTTCTCGGTCTTCGGGCATAACCAGGCGCTCATGACGATCTTCGCCCGCGACGTGCTCGGCGCCGGACCGGAGGGGCTTGGAGTGCTTCTCTCGAGCATCGGCGCCGGGGCGATCGCCGGCATGGTCGTGCTGCTGCTGGTCGGAGACATTCGCCGCAAAGTGTCTCTCATCCTCATCGCTGCGCGCGGACTCACGAGCGCGTCGCAAGTCGAAACCGGCGTTGCGGCCGCGCTCTTCGGCGCTCCCGGCGCAGCCACGATCGGAGCCCTCGCCATCGGTGGCGCGCTGACGGCCGCCGCCACCCGGGGGAAGTCCCTGCGAGACTTCACTGCGGCGAGCCCGCGACGCCCGGTCGCGGAGGCGGCCCCGGCGGCAGGAGGGGAGTCATGAGCCCAGCAAAGAAGACGGCGACGAAAAAGACGACGACCCGAAAAACGACGCGGCGCAAGCGCGGACCGGCGGAGCCGCGCGGGCCGGAGGCACGCGAGTCGGCGCTCGATCGTACCGACGAACACGTCAGCGCCCTGACCGAGCGGGTCGAGAAAGCCAAGGGCTCGGTCCTTGCGTCGTACCGCGATCCGTACGCAGGACTACCACTCGTCCTCGCGTCTCTGCCGATCGCGAGCGTGGAACCGACGCCGTTCCAGCGGGACCTCTCGCGTACCCATTCAGATCGACTGGCGGTCGCGATTGGCGCATCGGGTCTGTTTCTTGACCCGGTGATCGCGATCCCGAGTGGCGATGGGTTCTGGTCCCCGAACGGCCGGCATCGCCTTGCCGCCGCCAAGCAGCTCGGTCTGCGCGCGATCACCGCGCTTCTGACGGACGACCCGGCACTTGCATACCGCATCCTCGCCCTCAACACAGAGAAGGCTCATAACCTGCGTGACCGCGCGCTCGAGGTCATCCGCATGGCGCGCGCACTGGCGAAGGAGTCGCCGCGCTCCAAGGAGTCGGACCACGCGACGAGCTTCGAGTCGCCCGCTTTCCTCACGTTGGGGGCGGCCTACGAGAAACGCGATCGTTTCGCCGGGTCCTCCTACAACTCGATGCTGCGCCGGGTCGATCGATTTCTCGAGACGGCGCTTCCGGCTGCTCTACGCCAGCGGGATCAGTGGGCGGTTCGCCTCATGGACATTGATGACCGCGTCGCCGTGCACGTGAAAGCTCTTCAGGAACGAGGCATGAAGAGTCCATACCTACGGCAAGTGGTTGTCGCGCGGTGCAACCCTGTTCGCTGGATCCCATCCAAAAAGGGAGAGGGACCGCCGATGACGATGTCGGAGATGCTCACTCGAATGACTGCAAATGTTCGGAAGTTCGACCCATCGAAGGTCCGTCCGCAAGATCTCGCGATCGTCGCTGCGGTCGCGCCAGAAGAGGGGTAACCCTCAGCGAGGCGTTGACGGTTTGGGGCGTTGCGGGTGGATCGGGTTGAGAAGCGTCGGGGTCTTCTGAGCGAGCGGCCCCTGGCCGGCGGTCCAACGCGATCCCACGAGGGGCCGAGCGAAGAAGACCCCGGCGCTGCTCACCGCCCGGAGCCGCTGCGCGGTCAGGGGCCCCTGCCCCTGGGACAGGACCCGCAACGGGCTGACCGTCAGCGGCCGAGTGTGAGTCCCGCGGCAGCGCCGATCGCGATCACGATCGCGGGATGGAGCGTGCCTCGATAGGTCAGAACTGTCGCGATCGCGGCCAATGCGAGCTGCCACCAGCTGGCCGTTCCTGTCGCACTCATTATTCC
>WNGH01005619.1_pt1 | contig 11935 bp, 10 predicted proteins | sample 5400631 | NCBI WGS metagenome assembly WNGH01 (sample SAMN13153373, study PRJNA577476) | soil metagenome | isolation source: 115 cm soil or saprolite under Garry oak tree replicate 1 | place: USA:California | collected 2016-06-15 | reverse complement strand
GCATACCTCAAAGGCGACTGGACAACGAGGGTGGAATCGACAGGCAATCGGAGGGCTCACCAAGTTCGGCGGGTCGCCTCTCAGAATTGTCCGCGCCATCGTCTCGCCGATGACCGGGACCGATGACATCAGCGCTTTCGTGTACGGGTGCTGCGGATCTCTCAGCACCTTGCGCTTCTCTCCCCATTCCATGATCTTGCCTGCATACATGACGTAAACATACTCCGCGAGGTACGCGACGACGGCGATGTTGTGTGTGATCAGAAGCATGCTGATTCCGTATTTCGCTTGGAGGCCGCGGAGCAGATTGAGAATTTGGGCTTGGACGGACACGTCGAGCGCTGAGGTCGGCTCGTCGAGAATCAGGAGCTTCGGATTCGTCGAAATGGCTCGCGCGATGGCGACCCGTTGCCGTTGACCGCCCGAGAGTTCGTGCGGGTACCGGTCCTCGAAGAACTCGGGGAGGCCCACCTCACGGAGGAGTTCTCGTGCGCGAATCTCCGCTTCCGCTCGAGTGCAGAACCGCGTCGAGAGCATCGGCTCGGAGATGATATCGGCGAGCCTCATACGGGGGTTCAGCGAAGAATACGGATCCTGGAAGACGATGTTGGCAAGCCGACGCAGAGACCGGAGTTCGGACGACGACCGACGGAGAAGAGAAAACCGGTCGGCGATGGCGTCGACGCGGTTCGTCGCCGCCGCGGCCCGCGCCTTCTCGTATTCGACAAGCTCGGAATCCGGAATGTCGAATAGGATCTCCCCCTCGCTGGGTTTGAGGAGGCGAATTAGACAACGCCCGACGGTGCTCTTTCCCGAGCCGCTCTCGCCGACGAGGCCGACGACCTGCTCGTTCTGTATTTTCAAGCCGATGTCTTCGACCGCCTTCAACGACGTCGTGGATCGGAACGCTCCGCGAATCGGAAAGAACTTGCTGAGCCCGTACGCCGCAATCATCACGCTACTTCGCCTCGTAGAGCCAACAGGCGACGAGCTGATCGTTGCCGTGCGGCAAGTCGATCGGGATGATTTCGTGACACTTCTCGAAGGCGAACGGACAGCGCGGGTGAAAGGCGCATCCCGCGGGCACGGCGCGCATGTCCGGTACGTCTCCTTTAATCCCCTCGACGGGTTTCGCCTCGAGCGTCGGGATCGCGGAGATGAGCAGCTGCGTGTACGGATGCAGCGGCTTCTGGAGAATCTGGTCCGTCGGAGCGACCTCGACGACGCGGCCCGCGTACATGATGGCAATCCGGTCGCAGACTTCCGCAAGGACGGCGAGATCATGAGAAATGACGATGAAGGAGGCGCTCACCGAAGTTCGGATTCGCTTGACCAACTCGAGAATCTGCGCCTGCACGGTGACATCCACCGCGCTGGTAGGCTCATCCATGATGACGATTTCCGGATTGTTCGCCAGGGCAATCGCGATGACCACGCGCTGGCGCATCCCGCCGGAGAGCTCGTGAGGATACATCTTCACGACGCGCTCCGCGTGGTGGATCCCCAAGGAGGTCAGGAGCTCTCGCGCCTTGCGGTATCCCTCTTTCACCAGGACGCGACGCACGATGCGCGAAAGGACCGGGACGCGCGCGTATTGCGGGGGAATCGAGCCGGCACGCGCCACGACCTCGATGATCCTCAGTTCCGCTCGGTTGACCGGGGCCCCGCTTAGGGCCCGAATCGCCTTCTCCTTCCTCGAGATGTGGATGTCTCCGCGGTTCCAGATGAAGAGGGCTTGCTCTTCGATTCCCGCGAGGCCATGCTCCGTCGCGAATTTTCTTAGCGAGGCATCGTCGCCATGGGTGGCCACAAGGAGCGCCATCAGCTCCTTCATGAGGGCCGGGGTCGCTTTCGAACGGGCGAGAACCCGGCGCGCCAACAGCGCCGGGTCGTGTACGTAGATCGCCTCGGCGACCTGGAAACCGATTGGCAGGACCGGATTCAGGCTGGTCATCGGCTCCTGGAACACCATCGAAATCCGTCGGCCGCGGATTCCGGTCATCGCCTTTCCCACGCGGCGTAGGACCCGTTCATTTTCTTTCGGGTTGAACCGATCGCCCACGCGCTGGGAGTACTCGCGCGGGAGGTTCACCAGGTCCTTCTTGTCGAAGATCACCTTCCCGCTCGGGATCGCCGCGTTGCGGGGGAGGAGCGACATGACGGCCAGCCCCAAGGTCGTCTTTCCGCACCCGCTCTCGCCGGCGATGCCGAGGACCTCGCCCCGACGCAGGGCGAGATTGACGCCATTCAATGCCTTGTACAATCCCCGGCGAGTGTGAAAGTGGACCTGAAGGTCGCGGATTGCAAGGGCATCCGACACACTAGCTCCGCCTCCGCGGGTCGATGACGTCTCGGAGCCCGTCGCCCATGAGGTTCACGGACAGCGCGAACAGGGTGATGACGCCGCCGGGCACGACGACCGTCCACCAAAATCCCAGGGGAGCGAGGTCTAGTCCGAAGTTCGCGATCGCCCCCAGCTCGGGCAACAGGACGTTACTCGGAAGGAAACCGATGAACGCCAATGTGGAGAAGATCAGGATGACCGTCCCGACGTCCAGGGAAATCTGGACGAGGATCGGCGGCAGGACGTTCGGGAGAAGGTGGCGAAACATGATCTTGAGGTGTCCGGAACCGGAGGCCCGAGCGCTCTCGATGAACGTGGCCTCCTTCGTTGTAAGCGTGAGACTCCGACCATACCGGGCGTATAAGGGCCACCAGATGATGATCAGGGCGAGGGCCATGTTGAACAAGGTCCGGCCAATCACGTAGCCGACGGCGAGCGCCAGGATGAGGAACGGCACGGAGAAGAAGACGTCCGTCACCCGCATGAGGACCTCATCGAGCCACTTTCCCACATAGCCCGAAACGACCCCGAGGAGCGTCCCGATGGCAGCTCCCACGAGGACGATGAAGAACGCGATCGCGAGGTCAATTCGAATCGCTTTCATGACCAGTTGTAGGAGATCGAGACAACCGATCCCCTGTTGCCCGTATTCAAACGTACCGAAGGGGTGAGACAGCGACGGCGGCTCCGGAGGCATGTTGTCGCATTCCGGATTCGTCTGGGTGAACTGCGGGGGAATGACGTCGTTCGGGTACGTGACCCCGAGGACGCCCGGCGCAATCTGGACGATGAGCGCGTCGCCCATGAAAACGAGGAAAATCACGAGACCGGCGACGGCCGTCTTGTTGGCGAAGAAAACTTTCGCCGAGAGCTTGAGCTCGTCGAAACGGGCCTTGTGCTCCAAGACCGTCGCCATGGGCTTCTCACTCGTACCGAATTCGCGGATCCAGGAAGGCGTACAGGATATCGAGAATCAGCGTGGTGGCGACGAGGATGACTCCGAAGACGAGCGTCGAGCCCATGACCACGCCCACGTCTTGATGAAGGAACGCGAATGTCGTCCACCAACCGATGCCTTTGAACGTGAAGATATATTCGATGACGACCGCGCCGCCGAAGAGACCGGACACGAGGTAGCCGTATGAGGTCACGGTCGGGAGCAACGCGTTCTTCTTCGCATGGAAGTTGTTGACGAGCCGCTCGGGTACGCCCTTCGCCCGCGCGAGTCGGATGTAGTCTTGGTCGAGCACTTCGAGCATCGAGGCGCGAAGGATTCGGATGATGCCCGCCAAGAGAGCCAAGGCGAGTGCAACGGAGGGGAGGATCACGTGAAGGAACGCGTTCCACGCAATCGTCCAGTCACCGTGGAGGAACGCGTCGATCGCGAGGATGTGCGTGGGATAGGAAACGGAATTCGTGTCATCGAACCAGGCCCTCGGAATTGTCGGGAGCAGGATCGGATCGATATTAAATTGCGATGGAAGGATGCGCCAACCGGTCCCAAGGGTGAGGAAGAGGGCGTATCCAATCAAGAAAATCGGCATCGAATAGAGGGTGAACGTAACGACGCGAACTCCTTGGTCGAGGATGGAGTCCCGGCGTGCGGCGGAATAGACTCCGATCGGGACCGAGATAATCCACGTCAATGCAGAGGCAACGATCGTTAGCATGATCGTGTTTGGCATGAACCAGAGGAAACCGGTCGTGACGGGCTGCCGGATCGTCGTCGAAAATCCCCAGTCCCCTTGGAGAATCGCCGCGAGCCAGTAGAAGTACTGGACGTAAACGGGATCGTTCAGGTGGAAGCGCGCCGTGAGCTGCTCGACGAGTTGCTGGCGGGCGGTTCCGGTCAGGTGGGGATCGATGTATTGCGCGAGGATGAGGGCCGTTCCGCCGAGATGCTCGAGCGCAAAGACGAGGAATGTCAGGCCGATGAGCGTGGGAAGGAGAAGGATGAGCCTTCGGAGGACATAGACCCAAAGTTTCACATGAGTCGCTCCGAAAAGAAACCGGAAGGGTAGAAAAAGGTTACCCCTTCACCCACCAGAAGAAGCACGAATCGGCGCCCGCCCCGATCGTCGGGTTGGTCTGGTAGCCCCAGTTGCCTTGGTATGGCGAGATGTTGGGCTTCACGATCCAGAAACCGGTAGACTGGTACATGTACACGTACATGTAGAGGCTGACCGCGACCTGCTCCGCCGCGGCGTACAGCTGGGCTGCGCGGGTCGGGTTCGCTTCGGTGTCTGCACCGATGATCAGCGCCGTCAGGACGGAGAACTCCAAGGCTTGCGCGGTATACAGTGATGCTTGGGCGGTGTGGTTCGCCGCAAGGCCGTTCAGGTAGGTCTGGTCCCATCCGTTCGGTCCTGGGTACGTTCCGCCTTGGAGGTACATCGCATCCGTATAGTCGGACGGATACGGGTAGTCCGCGATCCACCCGAGGAAGTAAATCGGCATCGGGTTCGCGCCGGGCACGGACAGCCCAATGATCGTGCTGAAGTCGAGGAACACCGGCGACATCACGATGGCCGGGTCGATCGACAGGAGCGCCTGCGCGAAAATGATCGACGACGTGAAGTCGGTGGAGTCCCCGCTCGGGATGACGATGGGAAAGTTCACTGACACATTGTACATGCCCGATTGGTACAGCAGGGACTTCGCCTTAGCGAGGTCATAGTTGGGGCAGCCGTTCAGGCTGCTCGGCGGCACGTAATACGGGAGCCCTTTCACAATGACCCCACAGTACTGACTGCCGAAGGTGTACCCGTACTTCTTGTTCCCTAGGACGTTGTCCACATAGTTGGTGTAGTTGAACGCGTAGGCGAAGGCCTCCCGGACCAGCGGGTTTGCGAAGTAGTCGAAGGGAATGGAATACCCTGGACCGATGGCGGTCCCGATCAACGACGTCGTAATGTTCACGTTGAACACGTCGAAGTATTCTGTGATTGACGGGAAGGGACCATAGATCGTCGTCTGGCCGGCCGCCACAAGCGGATTCAGAACCTTGTAGTACGGAGGCGGCAAGAGAGTCACGATGTCCCCTTGGCCGCTGACGTAGAGCTGGTACGCGACCGCGGGGGACGACACCCATTCGATGATGATCGTGTTGGTCTGCTTCGGGATATCGGCGATCCCGGGGAAGTACGGGTTCGGCGTCAAGACGACGGCGGTGCTCGGGACGTATGTGTTGATCTCGAATGGCCCGGACGCGACCGGGTGGAGCTGCGCCTGGATGTTGTAGTTCCCCTCTTTCGACTGATCCTGGTACGCGAGGAAGCCGTCCGGCGTGAAGGTGATGTCCGCGCCCACGCTCTTGAGCCACGCAGCGTCCAAAATCCCCATGCCGAGCGGGTCAGAGACTGCCGTAAAGAACAGGGACGGCGGGGTCGGGGCCACCAGGTGGAACGTGACCGTGTTCGTCCCGTTGTCGTAGGTGACCGAACGGGAGATCGCGGTGAACGCAGCCGCCTTGTTCGTCTTGTTCACAATGGGTTCGAATGGCGTGAAGATCCCCGGGGGATTGCGCGGAATCAGATACTGACTGATGATCCAGTCCGCTGTACCCGGTTCGCCTCCTTGGAAGAGCATCGAGCGAATCGTCGAGTACCAAACGTCGTATGCCGTGATTGGGTCCCCGTTCGAGAAGGCCACGTCGGGCCTCAGATGGAACTTATAGGTGGTGTTGTTGCCGGTGATCTCGCCGTTGGAGACGGTCGGTACCTCGGAGGCGAGGTAGGGGAACCATACCGTCGTGCTGTTCGCGTTGTAGAAGAGCAGGGTCGCCTGGGTGTTCACAACGACCTCGAATCCGGTCGTCTCGTAGTCGATTTGTGGGTCGAACGAAAACGGCCCGCCCGGTGAATTGACGATCTCTGTGATGACGTTGGGCGGCGCCTTGGCGAGGGCGAAGTTGCCGACCGCAATCGTCGTCCCGACGGTTATGCTGTACGTGTTGATCGTGTCCGTATTCGTGATCGTGATGTTCGACGTGCCGTTGTAGACTTGCGTCGTCAAGTCCTCGGCGGTGAAAAGGGTGAGGATCGGGGTATACAACCCGGATGCGGCGTAACGCACTGGGATTGGATTCGTCACCGGGAACGAGCCTGATGGATCCGCGGGCACGGTCATCGTCTGACCGTTGCCGAAATCCCAATCATAGTGATCGACTGCCACGGTCACCGTTTCCGTGTCTGTGATGTTCGTCGTGTTATCGTGATGGGTCGTCGACGTGGTGCGGAGCTGAGAAATCTCCGTGAAGTTGCCGTACAGATATATCGGAGAGTTCACGGCCACGATCGGGGCGGTCGGGTTGTAGACCGTCGTGTTGAAGTAGATCGTCGGAACCGAAACGAATTGAGACAATTCGAACGGGATGTCGGGGACGATCGTCACCCTAAATAGGGAGCTGGAATAGTCGTTGATCACAGTGCCGTTCGACGGAAAGAACTGCTGAACCCAGACGAGGTAATCCCCCGGCGTGTTGTAGGTGTAATTCAACGTCGTGCTGCTGGTCTCCAAAACCTGGCCATCGCCGAAATGGACCCGCGCTTTGGCGCCTGCCTTCAGGTTCGAAATGACAAAACCCAAGCTCTGCCCTTGCACCGCGGTCGGCTGGGCGGACTGAACCGAGAAGGTGCCTCCGGATGGTGGAGACGGCGCGGGCGCCTGGCGCAGAATCACGTAGGCGAGCGCCGCCGCGAGCACGACAATGATGACGACGAGAATCGTGACGATTACGCGCGACACCCCACCCTTCTTCGTTTCGACTAGTGGCTGCGATTCTGGCACGGGAGACTCCGAAGGCTCCATCCTCCCCCTCCTTCTCTGCCCAGGCGCATGCGACGGCCTCTATTAACGTGTTTTGGCTCACAACTCGAAACGTGGTTCCGCTGTATACAGGGGGCACGGAGGCGGAGGCCTGCGAGTGCTGACGGACCCGGGACAAGGTTCCTTACCGTGATCCGCGCTAGGCTAATGTCATGACGCCGCGGAGGGGCCCAATGAACCTCAAACCCGAAGCAGCTAATCGGACTCAGAGGAGCCTTGAGCGACATGGGGAAACGAATTGGTACGAGTGGACACTCCGGGAGTTCCTGCGGTATCTCTTCGGACTCGGGGTCCTTGCCCTCATCGTATTCGTCCCGCTGCAAATCCAACTGTCCTGGCTGCCGTCCAACGCGCCACCTGTTTATGACCCCAGCCTAGTTGCCGTTCTCACGGTAATCGCGTTCGTCTTGATCGGCGTCGGCGGACTCCTTGCATACCGGGCGTTGTGGGGGGACGACGGCGTCGTGGAGCGGAACGTCGCTCGCCACCGCCGCGCTTCAAGCCCGGTCGGGGTACCCCCGACGGCCCGACCTTGAGGAGGGTTCAGAACGACACACGGGCGAGGGTCTTCGTCGCCTTCACGCCTTCGATCTTGCGGATCTTCGAGACGACGATGTCTCCGATCGCGTCGTAGGAGTCCGCCTCGACCTTCGCGATGAGGTCGTACTCGCCGAAGAGAGGGTACAGCTCGACGATATGCTCGACCTTCATCAGCTTCTGATAGACCTCTTTCTCCCGGGTCGGTTCGATGTCGATGAGGACGAAGCCGATGGCCGTGCGGGCACCCTTATTTTGGCGTACATCCGAGTCGTAGATAAGGATATCGCGCGGCCCGAGAAACGAACGACATCGATTGTCGCGCGGCCGAGTCTCATGTGGGATTCTCAGGAGTGAGGATACAAATAGGTCCCGATTCCTCAAATCCATCTGTGCCACGAAAGCCCGGGGCACCGGGCGATTCCGCACCCGCGTTCCCCGTCGAGACCCTTCGACACTGGTACGTCACCCCCTTCGGGGGTCGCTCACCGGAACTCGACCTCTTCCAGATTGGAATCAACCGCGAGGCGATCGAGAAGAACACCTCCCTCGATCCCGGGATGGACCGCGTCCGCGTGACGATCCTGGGGCACCTGCGTCGTCCGGTCCTGCTCGACCGTTTCTTCGAGGTCGTCCCGCTCGACGAGCGTCATCCGGACGCGTTCCGGCACTCTCCGATGGGGGAGGCGGTCCTGCCGGAGGGCGACGAGGTCTTGCGGCCCCGCGACGCGCCGCATCCGGGGGACGAGGTCGTGATCAGCAGCGTCGCGAGCCAGCGTCTCGGCCTCCTCGCCGATTCCGAGGCGTTCGCGGGAGTCGTCGCGGAGCTTGTGCGCCGCGCCCGCGCGACGGATCAGGAGAACAGCTAAACCGCCGCTCCCTCTGACGGCCGCCCGCCGTCGCGGCGACGTCGCAATCGTTTTTATCGGCCGCCGGCCTAGGTAGACCGATGCGGATCGGAGTCATCGGCGTCCAGGGCGACGTGAGCGAGCACGTCGATGCGGTCGCCCGCGCGATGCGCGAGTACGGGAAGGACGGCGACGCGATCGCGGTGCGCCGGCCGGAGGAGCTCGCGCGGGTCGACGCCCTCACGATCCCCGGCGGCGAGAGCACGACGATCTCGAAGCTCCTCGTCAAGCTCGGGCTGTTCGACGAGATCGTCCGCCGCGCCACGGAGGAGGCGATGCCGATCATGGGCACGTGCGCGGGGTGCATCCTCCTGTCGAAGGACGCGGGCATCCAAGGGGAGAAGACGAAGACCCGGCTGCTCGGGCTCATGGACATGGCGGTCGACCGCAACGCGTTCGGCCGGCAGCGCGAGTCGTTCGAGGCGGACCTCGAGGTCGAAGGCCTCCCGACGCCGTTCCACTGCGTGTTCATCCGCGCGCCCGCGATCCTGCGGACGTGGGGCGATTGCGTGCCCCTGTCCCGCTACAAGGACCGGATCGTCTTGGCGAAGCAGGGCCACCTGATCGGCGCCGCGTTCCATCCGGAGCTGGGCGGGGACCTCCGCATCCACCGCGCGTTCCTCGAGCTCGTCTAGAACAGCACGATCACGAGGGCGCCGAGGGCGATCGCGCCGCTCAGGGTGACGTACAGCGCGGGCCGGAGGACCGCCATCGTCGAACTGATCGACGTCGTCAGTCGCGACGCGGATTGCGGCCCGAAGATCCGGAACTCCGGGATCTCTCCGGCGAAGGCAGCGGCGTCGGCCGACTCGAGACCCGCCACCGCCTCCGCCACAGCGGCCCCCGCCTGCGCCAAGATCGTCTCGCGGTCGAGCACCGCGCCGACCGCGTTGAAGCCGTCCATCGTGAGGTTGACGGAGTGGTTGTCCGTCGTCATCGCCTCGGACTCCTGTACGGTCCCGGAGACCTTGGCACGGATGTCGTCCCGGATCCCGGGGACCATGTTGTTCCCGTCGAAGAGGATGTACGCGGTCCGCTGCCCGCCCGTCTCGACGACGAGCGCCTCGATCCCGCGCGCTCCGATCCCCTGGTCCGGCGAGCCGAAGCCGCGGCGCGACGCGTAGCCGACCCTCGGCCGATCCTTCGGCGCCGTCAGGGCCGTTTCGGTGGCGGCTTTCGCAGCCTGGATGATCTCGTGGCTCCGCTGGCTGCCGAACAGCGTGAGGCCGACCCCCGGCTCGAGGCAATTGTGCGCGTCGACGAAGATCGCGTCCCGCGCGCCGAGGAGCCGCGCCTCCTGGACCGCGGCGTGGCCGGTCGCGCTGTCGATGTCGTCCGTCGGGTTCGGCGCGAACGACGCGACGATCAGGACGACGTCGCCGAACGCCTGCGCGAGCGCCGACGCCCGTGCGAACGAGGCGCGGCAGGAGCGGCCGACGCGCACCCCGTACTCCGCCGTCGTCGCGAGGGCCCGCACGGCATCGGAGACCTTCTGCACCTCGGCCGACGTGGCGGGGTTCTCGTCGTGCGTCGTCGGGCCGTGGGCGACGAGGACGTTCGGCGTGAGGTCGGAGAGGCCCCGCGCCACCTTCGAGGGGAGGTCGCTCCCGCTCACATAGCCCATCGGGCCCGGGTGGACGGTCGGTGCGACGAACAACGCCTTCATGCCCTTCGCCGTCCGGAAGGCGAGGCCGCCCACCCGGACGCGGGCCACGACGCTGATCGAGTGGAAGAAGCCCTCCAGCTCGGCGATGCCCGATTCCTCCGGCTCCGTGTAGTGGTCCAGTGTGAAGCGCAGGAGCTTCAGGCCGTCCACGCCGAACGAGCGCATGAGCGGGCGCTTCGCGATCTCCGCGTAGGCGACCGCGCTCCCGAAGAACAACGCGAACACGGCGAGCGCGATCACGACGTCGGCGGGTCCGAACCCCGGCACGAAGAGCGCCAGGCCGGCGAGGCCGAGGACCGGATGCAGTGCGGCGGCGGGGAGCGACCGCAGGTGTTTCGAGTTCGACGTCGCGGAGAGGATGACCTCGCGGATCCACAGGATCGCGCCGTAGCCGAGGACCGCGACGCGGTCGATCCGGAATGCGTACGTCACGCCGCCGAAGATCGCCCACGCCGTCAACACGCCGACCGCCATGAGTTCGAACGATCCCAGCAGGATCAGGCTGACGAACACCAGGAGGAACGAGCGTCGGAAGTACATCCGGCCTCCGAGACGCTCGGCCACGGGGACCGTCGCCACCGCCGCGACGCAAGCCGGCAGGGCGATCGCGACCGCACCGATGGCGACCCGCGTCGCATCGAGGGCCGGGTAGACGAGCAGGTACGACTCCATGAGGGCGAACGCGAGGATCGGGAAGAGCATCCGCTGCGGCCGCGGCGACAGGAAGAGACGGCGGGCGAGGCGCGTCGTCTCGGCCTGGCTCTCCGCCACCGTCTTCGGGCGGAGAACGTGCATCAGTCCGCCTTCACCGCTTCAATGATGCGCTGCAGGGCGTCGCCTTCCCGGGCGACCTCGACGATCGTCCCCGTGACGACGACGTCCGCGCCCGCGCGCGAGACCGCCGACGCGGCCTCCGGCGTGCGGATCCCTCCGCCGACGATGAGCGGGATCCCGATCGCCTCGTGCACCGCACGGATCAACCGGTCCGGAACCGGCTCCGGCGCGCCGCTCCCCGCCTCGAGGTAGACGAGCTTCATGCCGAGCATCTGCGCCGCGAGGGCGTACTGCACCGCGACGACGGGGTTCTTCCGCGTGATGAGTTCGGCGTCCCCGACCTCGCCGGCCCGCATGCCCGGCTCGACGACGAGGTACGCCATCGGGATCGTCTCGAGACCCCACGCCGCGACGATCGGCGCGGCGAGTCGTTGCTCGCCGATGATCAGGCGGGGATCGCGGCTGTTCAGCAGGCTCATGAAGTACAGGGCGTCCGCATGGGGCGAGATGTTGCGGGCGTTCGACGGGAAGAGGATGACGGGCACCTTGGCGGCGTCCTTGATCGCGAGGACCGTCGCGTCGACCTTGTCCTGCGTCACCCCGGTCGATCCGCCGACCATCACGGCGTCCGTCCCGGCCCGGGCGGACTCCGCCGCGATCGTCCCGGCCTCCGGGGCCGTCTGCTTGTCCGGATCGACGAGGGTCATGTGGAGCCGGCCTTGCTTGCGCCGGCCGACGATGTACTCGTAGACGTTCACACGAACGCACCTGCGAGGAAGGCTGCGAGGGCGACGATCATCGCGTACTTCGTCACGCGCTGGGAGCGCGACGGATTCGCGGCCGAGTGGAGGGCGGCGTAGATAAACATTCCGTCGGCCA
>WNGH01018307.1_pt1 | contig 11940 bp, 11 predicted proteins | sample 5400631 | NCBI WGS metagenome assembly WNGH01 (sample SAMN13153373, study PRJNA577476) | soil metagenome | isolation source: 115 cm soil or saprolite under Garry oak tree replicate 1 | place: USA:California | collected 2016-06-15 | reverse complement strand
GAGCCGCAGTGGTCGCGGTTCCACCGAAATACGCGCCACCGTTGTCGGCAGCGTACTGCTCTTCGTAGGTCGCCATGTTGCGAAGGTCAGACTTCATCGCGGCGACGTACGCCTTGTCTTTTGTATTAGCGAACTTCGGCATCGCAATCGCGGCAAGAATGCCGATGATGACGACGACGATCAGAAGCTCAATGAGGGTAAAACCTTTTTTGTTGCGTAACATCGGGCAATTCTCCTGCAGCGGTTGGAGGGCTGAGCGCAGGGTGCGCGGCCTTACATTAAAGACGCTGTGCGAGCGCATACGCAACCCGATTGCCGCTATTTGTTTGCTCGCTAACCATCATAGTGACATGGCTTTACACGCACGGTCTAATGCAATGGATTTCGCGTTTTGCAAGCCTTGCACAAGTGTTTTTCTTGCTTGCTATGGCGAAGTAAGAGTCAGAACGATTGACAAGCTGTAATTACCGGGTGTGTCCAGGGTCCAGTCATATAGCGTCTGGAAGTACAGCGTAGTCGCGTTGCTCGCGGTTGCCGTAGCCGTGACGAGGCTGGCGTCGCTGGCTGTAAGCGCGGCGAATCCTCCGCTCGATGAGGTGCTCCATTCGAGGTCGGACGACGGTTTATTCGTCCGTGCCGGTGCGCCAGGCGAGGTATTCGTCGCCGTCCACGTCGCAGCCGCGGCGCGAATGTGCAGCGCCCAGGGCGCGTTCGCGCTCACCGTCAGTGTCGGCCCCGTGGTCGCGTTGAAGCCTGCGTCGAAGTCGGCGGTAGTCGGGGCCGTCAGCGAGGTCGAGCCCGCGCTCACCTGAAGCCGCACGACGCGACCCGCAGTCATCGACACACTACCCGGAACGCCGCAGCTGGCGGGAGCACCGTTAGCAGTGCACTGCGCGCCCGCCGATGCCGGCATCATCGCGACTGCGGTTGCAGCCAGTATCATGGTCGCAATCGTCAACCGAATGTGCATCATCTGGTCTCCCGTTCGACTCTGAAGGTTCCGGAAGACATGGACCCGTCGGCCGACGCGCCCACCCAGGTCCCGGTCACGGTATCTGCCACGATCTGGCCAACGTGACGACGCGGAGTCGCTTCGAGATCAGCATCGAAATCGATCACATCGGTTCCGCTTTCCGAGCCACTGACCAAACCGCCGAGAACTCGGCTCTGTCCCGTCTGAGAGTTGACTCCGACGAGATCGAGGCGGCCCTGGAAGCTGGTGCCCGACTCGCGCGAGATCGTGAGCATGCCAGTGATGGTCTCGTGCACGGGACTCGTTTGAACTCCGGTGTAGTTCCATGATCCGTTGAGTTGCAGCAGGGATGGCTGCGGCTCGGTCGACTTGAGACACGCAGATAGCAGCGCAAAGCCACTGAGCGTGAGCAATACAGCGACTTTACGCTGGCGGCGTGCCGTCGGAGCGGTCATGAACGACTCTCCCTTGCCCCTGTTCCTGCTCCACTCTCATCCAGTGTCGCGTTGTTCTTCTGCGCGCCTCCACTCTTCGTTGCCGGCGGAGTCCACATGCGGATCGGACGGGGATCCAGCGTGATCGTGATTGACTTCGAGTCCTTACCAGTAACGATCAACAGCGGTATTGGGGCGCGTGGTACCAATGGCTCTGTCAGCTCGCTGAGATCAAACTCGAGGGTGTAGGTTCCTACCGGGAGCGACAGGAACGTTGCGGTTGTTGGTCCCGTCATCAGCGCTGCCCACTCGCGCCCGGCGCTGTCCCGCGCGATCACGTGCGCTTTGCTGAGATCGACTAGCACCGTGGAAATGCCCGACCTCGGCGCGATTACAAGCTCGATCTCCGCCGACGTCGATAACTGCACGCCTAGATCGCCTCGCCCAACTCCGCTCGGAGACCAGCCGTCCGGCAGCGACGCTTCGTCGATTGCGACTGACTGACGTGAATCGCCCGCGACCCTGTATTTTCCACTCGCGTCGGCGACAGCTGTCTCCGATCCGCGCCGGACGATAGCGCCCGCGACACCCGGCTCTCCAGGGTCGCGACGCTGATTTCCATTCAGATCCTCGTAGACGAAGCCGGACGTGCCTGGCGTACGCAGCATCGGCACTGTCATAGCATGCTCGAGTCGCATCCCAAAAATCCACCGCACGCGTCCGCTGACCGAGTGGAAGATCGAATTGCGCTCGGTGTCGATCTTGAGCGCAAAACCGTTCATTAGCGGAATTGCGAGCCCCGCGCGCATGATCGCCGAGGTCTCGTCGCCGAAGCCATTGACGCGCTGCAATTCTCCCTCGCCGCGAATTCCGCCTAGCCATGGCAGAACCACCTGCTCTCCGCGAACTCCGAACAGACTCTGCTGATTGACGAAGCCGCCCCTGTCGCGAGTCTGCTCGATGCGCATCTGCAGCTCGACGACGCCTCCAGCTCCGGACCACCCAGCATTGCTCGTCCAGTAATTCCGCGGCGTGCGATCCGTCACCATGCTTTGTCCGGTTGGCAAAACCGTCCGCGTGACGTTGCCTAGATACGCCGAGCTGTTCAGATAATACTGGCGCAGATAGCTGCTCACGCTGATGCCAAGCTGCCGCTCGCGACTGCCGAACGCTCCGCCACTTCCGGGCGCACCCTGACGTGATGTCGCGTCAAATAGATAGGATCGCCCTTCGAGCGCGATCGTCGTCCCGCCGATGATAGCGTACTGCGGCCTAAGGGAAAATCCATTCGACTTGAGTCCGGTGAACACCGATGTCGCGTCGCTGGTGCGCCAGGCGCTCGCGCTGATCGATGCGCGCGACGACAGCCGCTCGGACATATTCGCAACCAGCTCGTTGGTCGCGCGCGCGAATGCATCGCTGCCGCCGGGCGCGTGCGTCACACGAAGCTGCTCGTTGCTCTCCGAGCGCAGTCTCACCAGCTCGCTCGACCAGCCGAGTCCGCTCCCGTCCTGAAACCGCCGCTCGGCAATTTCAGCCTTGAGCGTGCTTCCGAAGATGGCGGGAACTGCGGCGCCGATTCCAATTGCATCGAGCTGGCGCGGTAATGTTCCGGCGTCCGCGAGGTGAGAAATCGAAGTACTCAACTGCGCAACGCCAACCTGACCTTCGGCACGGAGGCCGATTAGCGGTTTGCGCTCCGTCGATCCGACGCCGGGCATGGAAAGGGCTCCAAGACTCAGAACGCTCCATCCAGGATGTTGAAGATGTAGCAGCGCACCCTGTCCGTACGGGTAGAGTCCGGTGAGCTCGGAGAAGGATGTGCCGGTGTTTCCGAGACTGAGTTGGCCGGACGGAGCGGACAGAGTTAGGGAAGCCGAGGACTGGTAGCTGCCGAGGTGGGCGAATGCATTGCTCGCTGCGCCGCCCAGCGCCGATCCCTGCGAAATCCGCGCGTCAACATGGACCGAATCATAGAGCGCGCCAGTCGCCGCGAGAGTGAATAGCCTATTCGCGCGGCCGTTTTCATCCGTCGCGTTGGCAATCGCGGATGTGATGAGAGGGCCGGCTTCGCGCCCGATCGAGCTCGAGTTGAAGACTTCCACCGTCATCGTCTCCGACGCCAGCGTGTCTCTTCCAGTGCGCAACGAGACCTGTATGAACGACGATCCGGTTGCCGATAACGCGGGCACCTTGAGTCGCAGTCGGCGCTTCAGGGTCTCGCCGGGTGCGATCACAATTGACGACTGATGGACCTCCCTGGACGCCCAGCCCGTTGGGAGGGCGAGGTCAGCGTTGATCGTTTCAACGGCGTTTCCGGAGTTCGCGATCTCGAACGGCAGGATCACATCGTTGCCTGCCTGCGCGTTGATCGGGCCGGAAGCGGGGCGGAGGAGAATGCTGCGGACGAGAGTCACATCTATTTCGACGGGCACCACCAGCGTCGGTGACCCAAGTGCGGAGAAGTGCACTTCGGCGGCGACGAGTCGGCCAGCGATGGCATTGGCGGGGATTCCGATGGTTAAACCGACGCGCGATTTGCGCCCGGAACGAGATTCGAGTGAACGCGTCCGAGGGCCAAGCACAGTGAAGTCTCCTCGCGGGATGATGATCACCTCGAGATTCGAGACTGACGACAGGGCATCGGGCACGGGGATCGACACGACCTGGTAGGTGCGCGGAGCTCCAGACGCGGTGACGGATGGGAGCATGATCTCGATGTCAGTCGCTGAGTCTGTTCGGGATGCAGCGGCAACAGCGAGAGTCACGGTTGCGCCTGGTTGCACTGCGCCTGATGAGGACTGCGCTCTGACCGGGGATGGGAAAGAAGAAGCGAGAGCGTACAACGCTGCCGCCAATGACGAGACGAGGAGTGGGCGACGCGACATCGCTATCACGGAACAGTCTGTGAAAGCGTGATCTGATAATTCGCGGAGTAGGTGCCCGGCGCGTCCGTTGTCCAGTCGAGAATCATCCGGAAGAAGATCGTATTACTCCACGGATCGTTCGACACGTTGCGAACGACGATTCGTTGCTCGACCTGTGCGTCGGTGAGCGTGATGCTGTTCCAAGTGGCGAGATCGGAACGCCGCCACTGGAGATCACCTATCACTTTTGTACCACCGAGACTCGCCGACGTGGAGCGAATCGAGACCGTAGTGGTGCGCGACAAACCCGTCTGCGCGTCGATGGTGAACGTCACACCGGTTGCAGAGTTGACGAAACCGGCGATGTAATCCGCAGCCGTGGGCGCGGCGAATGTGATGGTGCCCCCAGTCACAGTGAGATTCGTTTTCTGCGCCGCGAGCGGGGAAGCGAACGTCAGCGACAGCGCGAGCAGAATCGTCGCGTTGGTGCTGCCGCCAGGAAGCTTCCGCGCCAGCGGGGACACGTGACCTACTTTGCCTGGTAATCGATCTGCCCAGCGACGAGCTCGGCGCCGCCGAAGTCGATCAAGGCGAGTACGACGTAATCTCCAGCTGCGAGGTCGCTCGGCACATCGACGAGAACCTTGCGAGCCGCGCCTGGAAGAGTCGGGAATTCCGCAATTGGAACCTGAGTAGCGACCGTGTTGTCGAGACGACGAAACTCGAGGCGTCCCTTGGCCAGGAGGTGCATGCCGCCAGTGTTGTGGAACCTGATCGCGATTTGCTTTTTTGCCGGCGCCGGTGCCGCGACTGCGCTAGCCGTCTTTGTCGCAGCCGCCGCCTTCGCTGGAGGCGCAACGACCACAGCCATGTCTTCCACCGCGCCGTCGCGTGTGAGTCCCGGCGGAGCGACGTACACTTTCACTCCGGTGCGGAAGATGTACTGCAGCGAATTTCCCTTGGTGGCCGCGCGCTGGGGAACCTCCTCGACGAAGACTATGTCCCAGCATTCTCTCGAGAGCGCGGCGTCGGTCTGAACGGCCAGGCGTACGACACGCGAGCTGTGCGGCTCGACGCGAATCGAGAGAGGCGACACAGTCAACGACTTGCCACTCGATCCCGGAGCAAGAAAGCGGTTGTCGCCATTCTCCTGGCGATCCCAGTCCTGACGAGTGATCGAGGCCTGCACCGGTTTGTCCGATGTGTTCTGGAGCGAGAAGCTCGCGGAGGCGCGGCTCGCGCCGGCGGTGAGCATCGTGACCTCGAGCGGATCTACCAGCAGCTGCGCGGATGCGGGCTGCGAGACCACTACTCCAACAGCGCAGAGGGCGAGCACGGTCGCCCGCACTCGCCCTCTGCGCTCTGCGCCCGCCCTTTCGGGCGAGCGAGAGCGAGAAATCTGCATTGTGATTACGGGGCGGTGAGTGTGAACACGATCGGCAAGCTGTAAGTACCAGGAGCATTGCTTGCGCTCGTGAAGTCGCTCAACCAGCTGGTCTTGAAGAAGGCCTGCGCCGCGTCGCCGTTCGTCGAGCTCGCGCCCGACGCGAAGGCCGCGTCGCTGTTCGTGATCGCGACGAAGGTACCACCGGCCGAAGTCGACCATGAGAGGTCACTAATCGGCTTCACACCGGAGTTGCTGCCCGCGTATGTCCAGTTCGCGGCGTTCTGCGACTTGATCTTCAGCGTCCAGCTTCTGTTCGCCTTGATCGTGAAGCTCGGGCCGTCGTTAGCGATGACGTTACCGGCATCGACGTCGTCGGCGGTCGGATTGGTTAGCGAAGTGGCCGCCGAGCTCATTCCGAGCTTGACCAGCGCGCCAACGGTAACTGAGGCGGTATTTGTGGTGTTGCAGCTGCCAGCGTTGCCGCTGCACTGCGCGTTGGCCTGGCTTGCGCCGATGGCTGTAGCAAGCACCATCGCGGCCAATAGGGAACGGGTCGCATTCATTGTCTTTTTGTCTCTCCAAAAAATTTGATGGTGCCGGCGACTAGCAAGAGGCTGGAACCGGCCCTTTCAAAAGCGGTTGGTTGGTACACATACAAGACGAAAACGGACCCTCTCTGTAACGCCAAATTCAGAGAGAAATCCGTTGACTTTTCACGCCGATTCGCGTTCAAAAATCGTCGCGATTTTCGGGCGGGTTGAGGCCTGTTTCAGCGCCTCAATCCACAAGGATTGGTTTACCGGTCAAGGAATATTTTTGACATTCGGGCCAATCTCGAAATCCGTCGGGTTTTGTTCGGTTTAATTGCGTAACTTCTTACGGACAAGGGGCATAAAAGGGACCTCCGCACTACGCTTGGGCTGATAGAAAATCAACTCTCCTTGTCTTCGTACTGATCCTTCAGACTGGCGATGACATTCGGATCTGCGAGCGTCGTCGTGTCGCCCAACGCGCGTCCTTCCGCGATGTCGCGCAACAGTCGGCGCATGATTTTTCCCGAGCGTGTTTTTGGAAGATCAGCCGAGAACAAAATGTCATCGGGACGCGCGAGCGCGCCAATTTTTTGCGCGACGAATTCGCGCAGCTCGTCGCGCAACGCTGGGCTTTGTTTGTTTCGCTCGCGAAGCGTTACGAATGCAGCGATTGCCTGTCCCTTCAGCTCGTGTGACTTGCCAACGACTGCTGCTTCGGCGACCGCGGGATGCTCGACGAGAGCCGACTCCACTTCCATTGTTCCGATGCGGTGGCCGGCGACGTTGAGCACATCATCGACGCGACCGAGAATCCAGAAATAACCATCACTGTCGCGCTTCGCTCCATCTCCCGGGAAGTACAAGTCAGGACGATTCGGCCACTTCGAGAAATAGGTCTCAACGTATCGCTCGTCGTCGCCCCAGATCGTGCGGAGCATCGATGGCCACGGCTTCGTGAGCGCGAGAAGTCCACCACCGACCTCGATGCGCTTTCCCGCTGAATCGAGAAGATCCGCACTGAAACCCGGGAGGGCCTGTGTCGCGCTTCCGGGTTTCGTCGTTGTGATTCCCGGCAGCGGCGAGATCACGATCGATCCAGTCTCCGTCTGCCACCACGTGTCAACGATCGGACAGCGATTGCCCCCGATGTGCTCGCGGTACCACATCCAGGCTTCCGGATTGATCGGTTCTCCGACGGTGCCCAGCAGCCGAAGTCGCGAGAGGTCATGCTTGGCCGGATGCTCGTCACCCCATTTCATGAAGGCGCGAATCGCCGTAGGCGCGGTGTAGAGAATCGTAACGCCGTGCCTCTCGCAGATGTCCCAGAAGCGATCGCGCTCGGGCCAGTCGGGCGCGCCTTCGTACATCACGCACGTGGCGCCGTTCGCGAGCGGTCCATAGACCAGATAGGAGTGGCCGGTCACCCAGCCGATGTCGGCGGTGCACCAGAACACATCCTCCTCCTTCAGATCGAAAACCATCTTCGTGGTTGTCGTGACGCCGGTGAGATATCCGCCCGTCGTGTGGACTATCCCTTTCGGTTTTCCAGTCGTTCCCGATGTATAGAGGATGTACAGCACATCCTCGGCGTCCATCGCTTCGGGCTCGCACTTCATCGATGCGTCACGCATCAGGCGATGCCACCAGTGGTCGCGCCCCTCTTTCATTTCTGCAAAGGCCTCATCGCCTTCACTGCCAGCGCGGCGGCGGACGACGATCACGTTCTCAATCGAAGGCGTGTCCTCGAGCGCCTTGTCGGAATTCCGCTTGAGCGGAATCACCTGGCCGCGGCGGTATCCGCCGTCGGCGGTGATGAGAAGTTTGACTTGCGAATCGTTGATCCGGTCGCGCAACGACTCGGGCGAGAAGCCGCCGAAAACCACGGAATGAATCGCTCCGATTCGCGTGCAGGCAAGCATCGCGATTGCGGCCTCAGGTATCAGCGGCAGATAGATCGCGACGCGATCTCCCCTTTTTACGCCGAGACTCTTGAGGACGTTCGCGAACTTGGATACGTCGCAATACAGATCCCAATAGGTCAGCGTTCGTCGATCGCCCGGCTCACCCTCCCAAAGGAGCGCTGCTTTGTTCCTTCGCGGCCCTCGGATGTGTCTGTCGATGCAGTTGGCCGAAACGTTGATCTTCCCACCGGTGAACCACTTTGCGTGCGGCGGGGTCCACTCCAGCACCCTCTCCCACGGTTTTATCCATTCCAGCTCGCGCGCCTGTTCGGCCCAGAATTTCTCAGGGTCGCGTTCCACTTTCTCCAGAATGTCCGCTGATGAAACGTTAGCTGTTCGCCTGAACTCGGGGGGTGGCTCGAACTTTCGATTTTCCTGTAGCAGGACGTCGATGTCAGTCATTGGCGCGGAAATGGTTGGTCGTCGCCTTATTGGCGGAGTCGCAAGGATACTGCGTTTTGCGCCACTCTCGCCAGAGTGGCAAGTTCTAGGCGAATGTCCTCCACAATCTCTGCCAGTGGGCCGGCTCCACCGATCGTCGAGGTAGCGGAGCTCGCGCGCGAATTTGGATCAAGGCGGGCGGTAGCCGGCGTCACCTTTTCTCTCGCCGCAGGCGAATGCCTGGCGCTGTTCGGCCCCAATGGCGCTGGAAAGACGACACTCCTTCGCGTCCTTGCAGGTCTCCTCCGGCCGACGTCCGGCAGCGCGCGGGTATGTGGAATCCAACTGCCCGGCGGAGCACTGGCTCGGTCGCGCGTGGGTCTGATCTCGCACCACACGATGCTCTACGAGGCCCTCTCTTCGCGCGAGAATGTCTCATTCTCGGCTCGACTCTATGGAGTTCGCGATTCGCGCGCGCGCGTGGAGGACTCGCTGCGGCGAATGTCGATGCTCGAGCGAGCTGACACTCCCGTTCGCTCCCTCAGCCGTGGCATGCAGCAACGCGTATCGATCGCGCGCGCGATGGTACACTCCCCTCAGCTCGTACTCGCCGACGAGCCCTACAGCGGACTGGACGAGAGTGGAGCGCGTGCGCTCACCTCACTTCTTCAGGAGCTGCGCTCCGCGGGTACCGCGATCATCATCGTGACGCACAACCTCGTTGAGGGACTTTCGCTGGCGACGTATGCAGCGGTGATGCAGCGCGGAAAATTCGTACGCTACGATGCGGCCGATCGCATCAACGCCGCGTCATACGCACTCGCTTACCGCGAGGCAGTGGCGGCAAGTGGCTGACATTCTCTTCGCCGCATGGGTGATCGCGCGGAAGGATCTGGCGATCGAGTTCCGCACCCGCAGTGCTTTTTTGTCGGCGGTCGTTTTCTCGTTGCTCGGACTGGTGATTTTTTACTACTCCTGGGACCCGACCGCTGTTACGGCTACCGATCTCGCGCCCGGTGTGTTGTGGGTGATCTTTACGTTCTCCGGATTGCTGGGGCTGCATCGCTCGTTTGGTGTCGAGACGGAGGACCACGCCATCGATGGTCTGCTCGCGTCACCGGTGAGCAGGGAAGCGATCTTCCTCGGGAAAGCGATGGCGAACCTCATTTTCGTAGCCGCAGTACAGGCAATCGCAATTCCGGCGCTGGTGGTGTTCTACAATCTTCCGCTCGGACCGATCGCCGCACCCCTCGTCGCGATCGCGATCCTCGCCGCGATCGGCCTCGTTGCTGTCGGCACGCTGTTCAGTGCCATGGCCGTCAATACGCGACTTGCCGAGCTGCTGCTGCCGATGCTGGCGCTCCCTTTCTTCGTTCCCGTCGTGATCGGTGCATCGCAGGCGACCGCCAAGCTATTAAGTGGCAGGCCAATCGTCGAAGCCGCTGCGTGGCTCAAGCTCCTGCTCGCGTTCGACATCGTGTTCGTCGCGGCGTGCACGCTGACCTATCCATTCACGGTCGAAGACTGACGAACTCAGTCCCCAAAGCCCATTGGCGCTAAGGCGCCCTCGCGACACCTGTTCCCGGACCAAACTTAGCAGGGGTTATTTCATATCACGGCCCGCGAAGGAAATCGAGCCGTGTAAATCGCTGTACAGCAATTGGTTACACCCGATCCGTTCCATCCGGCGGCCAATCGATTCTATCAGCCGGGACTGTCGAAACCCTTTCAAAAGGCCGTGACGATCAGAGCCAGAATCTCGTCTCTATGGTAGTAATACCGATAGCAAAAACCAGTAGGCTTGGGCCGATCGGCCGGCCTATCTACTACTCGTACTCATGAGACACCTCAACCCGGAACGCACGACAAACTGTAGTATGAGGTCGCCTCTCGCGGCGGCGATTGCCATTGCTTGTTTTGTAGCGATCACCGGCTGCGGGGAGCCCACCGGGCCGAGGACAATCTGCTGCCAATCCGAGCCACGGCCAGAGCAAACTGTCAGCGGCCTGGCCGTACTCGCTCCCGAACTCCATGACGCCGCCGACGTTTTTGCGCAGGGCGTGGAAGACAATGATCTGCGGAGCAAGACGGAACTAGCAGTGAACCAACTCGCCGACCAACTCCTATCGGGAAAGGTCCAGTCATCCCGCGCAGCGCTCTTCCAAGCCCGGTTGCTGCTCGCCAGCTCGAATGACACCCAAGCAATTGACCTCGCTCCAGTGGGTCTCGCTCTGGATTACATCGAGCGAAGAATGAACGAAATCTTGAATTCCGGCGCTCAGGGTGCATAACGAAATGCGCCTCTTCGACTCCGTGTTACTGACTCGCGCGACTTCGTCGCTCTCGTTTGTCGCGTTTAGCCTGATTGCCGTAGCCACCGTCCCGGCCAAAGTCTGGTCGCAAGGGGGCAGGCCGCCCCTCCCGGACGAAAGTGTTGCGCAGCAGAGTGCTTCAGTCGACTCGCTCATCGAGGCCTGCTACGTTGGTACCACCGGCGCGCTATACCTGATCAAAGAGCCGGGGCTAAAGGCGTACTGCGCAACGCAGCGCCACGTCTACCTCAATTGGCGCACCTCGGGTGGACCGGTGGGCCCAATCGGCCCAGCAGGTCCTATTGGTCCGGCAGGTCCTATTGGTCCCGCCGGTGCAACAGGTGCGACGGGAGCGAATGGAGCTGATGGCGCGATCGGCCCGCAAGGTCCAGCGGGACCTATCGGTCCCATTGGTCCAGCCGGTGCTACTGGTCCCGCAGGTGCAACTGGCGCGACGGGAGCGAATGGCGCGATCGGACCGCAGGGTCCAGCGGGACCTATCGGTCCCATTGGTCCAGCCGGTGCTACTGGTCCCGCCGGTGCAACTGGCGCGACGGGATCGAATGGAGCTGATGGCGCGATCGGACCGCAAGGTCCAGGGGGACCTATCGGTCCTATTGGTCCCGCCGGTGCAACTGGCGCGACGGGATCGAATGGAGCTGATGGCGCGATCGGACCGCAAGGTCCGGCGGGACCAGCGGGTGCAACCGGTGCGACCGGCCCTCAGGGACCTATCGGGCCGCAAGGTCTGGCCGGGCTCACAGGTGCGAACGGAGTTGACGGTGCGATCGGACCGCAAGGTCCAGCGGGACCTGCCGGTCCTATTGGTCCCGCGGGTGCGACGGGTGCGACGGGCGCGAATGGAGCTGATGGCGCGACCGGACCCCAAGGTCTGGCAGGCCCAGCAGGTGCAACGGGAGCGAACGGCGCTAACGGCGCGATTGGACCGCAGGGTCCAGTGGGACCAGCAGGTGCAACGGGCGCGAATGGAGCTGACGGCGCGACCGGACCCCAAGGTCTGGCAGGCCCAGCAGGTGCAACGGGAGCGAACGGCGCTAACGGCGCGATTGGACCGCAGGGTCCAGTGGGACC
>WNGH01008128.1_pt1 | contig 11940 bp, 9 predicted proteins | sample 5400631 | NCBI WGS metagenome assembly WNGH01 (sample SAMN13153373, study PRJNA577476) | soil metagenome | isolation source: 115 cm soil or saprolite under Garry oak tree replicate 1 | place: USA:California | collected 2016-06-15 | reverse complement strand
GCGGATGACCTCGACGGCGCGAACGACACGCCGCGGATTGCGCCGGTCGATCTTTTGAAACGTGACGGGGTCCTTCTGCTCCAATTCGCGCAGCAATTCCGCGAGCGGAGTTTTTTCCAGCTCGCAACGAAGTGTCGCTGCGGGCGCGGGCGCGCCGCCCAGGCCTTCGAGGAACGCCTTGAAATAGAGGCCCGTGCCGCCGCACAAGATGGGCAGCCGCGCGCGCCCCTGGATGTCCTCAACCGCGGCCTTGGCGCGCCGGACGAATTGCGCGGAGTCAAACGCTTCGCTCAGTTCCACCACGTCGATCAAGTGATGCGGGACGCGCTGGCGGGCTGCGGGCGGCGGTTTGGCCGTGCCCAGGTCCAGGCCGCGATAGACCTGCATGGAATCGACCGAAATAATCTCGCCGCCGAGCCGCTCGGCCAGGCAGAGCGCGACTTCGGATTTACCGACGGCGGTCGGGCCGGCCAGCAGCAGGGCTTCGCGGGTGGGAGCGCGACCAGGGTGTTCGGCCTGGGCCGCCATCGTCACGTTGCCGCCGGCGCTGCCGGCGCTGCCGGCGCCGGGGCGGGGCGAGGCAACTTCCAATATAAGATCAGACCCGCGGCGAAAGTTGCGACGCTCACCATTTGCGCAGGAGTGAAGGAGCCGTGCAAGTGCGCGGCGGAATAATCGCCCCGGAACGTCTCCACAAACGAGCGCTGCACGGCGTAACACATCAAGTAAGCGGCGAAGATCTGGCCGTCGAATTTCTTGCGCCGATAAAACCACGCCAGCGCGCCATAAAGTCCCAGACTCAAGAGGGAATCGTAAATCTGGGTCGGGTGCACGGGCTGGCCCTTGGTCTCGTGATCTATGGGAAAGCGGACGGCCCAGGGCAAGTCGGTCGGGCGGCCATAGCAGCAACCGTTCATCAGGCAACCAATTCGACCGAAGACGTAACCCAGGGGGACACTGGGAGCCAGCGCGTCGGTAAATTTCCAGACCGGGAGCTTTTTCTGCCGGAGATAGATCACGGTGGCCGCGGTGGCGCCGATGAGTCCGCCGTAGAACACCAGGCCGCCGTGTTGCAGCATGAAAATCTCGGTCCAAGGCTGTTGGGCGAAGCTTTCGCGCCAATAGGTGAGCACATACAACGCCCGCGCCCCAATGAGGGTGCCTAGAATCAGCCACACACCGGCGTCCATGATGCTCTCGGGCGCGAGACCGTCGCGCATGCCGCGCCGGCTGGCTGTCCAGAGGCCGGCCAAAAAGCCGAAGGCCACCAGGACGCCGTACCAATGAACCGGAAGCGGCCCGAGTTGAAATACGATTTTATGCACGCGCGACGCAACGTAATCGTGGCTGAATGGCGCGACAAGCCGGATTCGGTCCGCGCGGCGCTGCGGCATGATTTCCGGTCCTTTTCAGATACAGCGGAACACCCCGTCCCTGTAGAGGGAATAGCGACGACGGCACCCGTAGGTTTTTCGGGGCCGCATTTCCTCCGTGTGCCCGCTGCGGACGAGGACGTCCGCGCTCCGGACCGCGGGCGTCCGCGCCCGCAGCCTTTGCGTGTCCGGTTGTGCGGAGTTGGAGCATGGTCTGATTGGTAAAATGACTCCGGCGTATTGGTCCGCCCTCTGCCCCAGGAAAGGGAATAGCGACGACGGCGCCCGTGGGTTTTTCGGAGCTGCATTTCCTCCGTGTGCCCGCTGCGGACGAGGGCATCCGCGCTCCGGACCGCGGGCGTCCGCGCCCGCAGACAAGCCCGACGGGGGTTGCGGCCAATCCGTTCCCGCCACTCACGCGCGCCGTTGGCCACAACGCCGTTGGCGTTGGTTTCGTTTCGTTACGTTCACCCAAAATAGCCCCGAAGGCCTTCGGGGCAACCTTGGGCTGGTAGCCGCAATCCCTTTGGGATTGTTCGCATACGAGCGCGATTTGATTTCATCACCCCGCGACGCCGCGTCGCGCCGTCCGAGAATCCCAACGGGATTCCGTCCTAAAGCCAGAGCCTGTTTGGAAACTACGAGGGGCGCTGTTTTCGGGGAAAAGGCCGGATGGCGAGGCGCGACGAAGGAGAATATCCCTGGTGGATCTTCGACTGAGGAGCAACGAAGCCAGACGGCCTTTTCCGCGAAAACCCTCCGGGCGGCGGCTCTTTTGTCCGTGGCCGGCGTTGACTCGTTCCTTACAGCCCGCTGCGGGGATGCTCGGAACTCGCCGCCTTGGCCACAGCCAAAATCCCTCGCCGCAGCGCCCCTCGTAGTTTCCAAACAGGCTCTAAGCCTGGCAGGCCAGGCCTCGAACGAGTTTCAGGCCAAAGGGTGCGCGCGATTGGCCGCCGGTTCTTCTTGTTGCGCTCTGGTGCTTCTGGTATGAAGGAGGTGCCTCATCATAAAGGGGTTTTTATGGCCAACAGACACATGCCAACTCGTTCTCCTTTGGCGATTCTGTACTTGGTCACATTGTCTGGGGTTCTTTTCGTGTCGCCAGAAACCGGCAGAGCGCAGCCCGCCACATTTGAGTGGGTCAGACAAGCCGGAGGCTTAAGCGACGACTACGGTTCGGCAATTGCGGGCGATACCGCTGGCAGCATTTTTGTGACGGGTCTCTTTAACGTCGGACCGGCCAGTTTTGATGGTATCACCCTCACCAATGCGTCCGGCAATTTCGTCGCAAAGTACGACAGCACCGGTTCTGTGCTCTGGGTGCGCGCAATCGGCGGAGGCGGCGCCGATGGTCCACGAAATGGCATCGCAGTTGACCCTGCGGGTAATTGCTACGTAACTGGTTTTTTTTGGGATAGCGCTAGTTTCGACAAAATCATTCTCAGAAGCTCAGGCTCCGCTAATATGTTCATCGCCAAGTACGACAGTGCAGGCAATATCCTTTGGGCGAGGCAGGCGATGGGCGTCGGCTTTTCAGCAGGTCAGGCAATCGCTGTGGATGATCTTGGAAACGCTTTTGTAACAGGTTCTTTCGGCCAGGCTAGCATTTTGTTTGGGGACATTGTACTGACAACGACCCGGGGCTCCGAGATGTTTCTGGCTAAGTACGACAGTGAGGGCAACTTTCTTTGGGCCCGCCAGTCTCAGGAGCCCGGCCCAGGCAACGGTGTCTCTGCATGGGCTCTTTCAGTGAGCGCATCAGGAAACTGTGTCGTGACGGGCCCGTTTCACGGTACGGCTACTTTTGGTACTACAACCGTTTCAAGCGCGACAGGGGCCGAAGTCTTCGTGACCAAGTATTCCTCGAAGGGAGACCTCGTTTGGGTTCGGCAACCGGGAGGGCCGACTTTCGGTCTCGCTTCGGGCACGAACGAAGAGTGCTTTTTGACAGGCTACTGTGGAACGCCCGCCACTTTTGGAAATGTCACTGTGACCAACAACGGTGCTTTTTTTATCGCGAAGATGAGCGGAGGAGGAGATTTCCTCTGGGCCCAAAAAGGGGGCGCAGCCGGCGAGGAGGGCGAAGGACATGCCATCGCTGTGGATCAGTCCAACAACGCTTTTGTGACCGGCGATTTTAGCGGCAATTTTACTCTCGGCGCCACGACCCTTACCAATTCATACACCGCCCAACAAACCTTCGTCGCAAGATACGATGGCAATGGTGTCGCTCTTTGGGCGGTGCAGACCGGCAAGCTGGAGTACGGTTCCGTTGGGTACGGAATTGCAGTGGATTCAGGCCAGAGTTGCTACATCACCGGAGCATTTGACGGCACTGCCGATTTTGGTTCTACGAATTTGGTCTCCGCAACTGCTGGTGGTCTTGACATTTTTATCGCCAAGCTCCCGAAGCGTGTTCCGCCGCTTATTACCTCTCAGCCGGTGGACCAAACCGTTGTCGCGGGTGTGGACGTGACGTTTGCCGTTGAGGTCACAAGCCCCTTCGCTTTGAGTTTTCAATGGCAGAAGGACGGTTCCAACTTGCCCGGGGAAACGAATTCCGCGCTTCTGGTCCCGGACGTGCAGGGGGCCGAAGCGGGCAGCTATGCGGTGCTGATTTCAAATCTGGAAGCGACCGTATTGAGCCGCCGAGCGATCTTGGTTGTCAATTACTCACTGGTGGTGAACATTGCCGGAGACGGCACAGTTGAAGCCACTCCGCCAGGGCCTTTTTACCCGCCCGATTCCGCCGCAATGCTGAAATGCATCCCTGCACAGGCGTTTGAGTTTTCTGGTTGGAGCGGAGATGTGGCTGGAATTGCAAATCCGCTAACAATACTGATGAACAGCAATCGGGTGGTGACGGCAAATTTTCGGCAAGCCCCGCACTTGGTGATTCGTCGTCTGGTCTCCCAGGCGAGCTCGACGAGCTTTGTCATAACTTTCACCGGGGCTGTGGGCAGTAATTATTGGATTGAAGCATCTTCGGATTTGCAACAATGGACGCCGCTGATTGGCGTGGCAGCTCCGGCGGGTGATCTTCAAATTTTCGATCCTGCCGCTCCGAATTTCAAACAGCGTTTTTACCGAGTGTTATCCGCCTCACCGTGACGGTGCAGCGGTTTAGGAGCGGCCCCGGCCATTACGGTTTAGCGTCCGGGACAGTCCCTGCCGTACCGGGTGTCGGGCAACGCGGCTAAAATGCATCATCGAAATAGTGCGATGACTGTCGCGATTGCCGAAATGATGCCAACAACAACTGCCACCCAGGTTAGGCGAACCAGCAACTTCTGCGTCCTCTCGTTGGCGGCGTTGAGCCGGCGCATCGTTTCGTCAAGCTGCCGAATCGTCCGAGCCATCTGGACGTGGTTGATGGTGAGCGCGCGAATAATCTCCCGGTGCCGAACCTTCTCATTATCGACGGGCCCCGTGCAAAGATTCTGAAGCCACCGCTGCAACTGTTCTTCGGAAGCGTCGAGCACCTCACCCCGCTGGAACGCGAGGTCCATCTCGCTGTGGACTTTAAGCTCCTCGTCAGGCATGGCTGCGCGGGCGGAGCGGCCTAACGGTAATTGGGCTGGCTTGTTTTCGGCGTATGCAATTGTTTACTTGACACAGGTATATGAAAACGATAGTAAAAATATTGAAACGTGCGGACATGTAATTCACCGTTGCTTACGCACTTCGAGCGCGGCAATGCGATGCTCCAGGCTCAAAACCACAAATTGCAACCCGGCAATCTTCTGGATCGCCCAAGCCTCGAAAATGACCCCGTCATCCGCAACCATCTCCGGCTGCGCCTTGCGAAACTCCGCAAGGTGTGACCGGAACGCGTCCTGCAACCGCTCGCAGGTGGCGTTAATCTGCTCGCCGACTTTCGCTTGAGTAATCGGTTTCACGTTGTTAGTTGTGATCTGTCGTGTTCTTGTCCAGTGCCTCTTTTGCCTGTCTCAGCCACTCAATCATAAGCACAATCTGGTCTTTTGTGATCGTAATAACCTGCTCCTCCATCGGCGGCATTTCCTGATACAGCCAAACCTTGCCAAGGTTTACCTCAAGGCGAAGGGAATCCACTTCTTTTTTCATACGTGAAACTCCCGAGAATCAGGAAATACGATGGACTCTGGCTCTACGAATCCAAGCCGGGAGAGCCATTCCCCGGGCGGTGGCGTCCACGCGCGCTAAGATTGTGGAAATGCTGAAACACGCGCATACGCTACGGAAGTCGTCAATCAGTTTAACCAGGCTCATTTCCATAGATGAAAAAAGTTAAGAGTGTAGCCAAGCTGCCTGCACAAAAAGCAGTTCGCAAATTTTCCCCGGTTGCGGTTGTGAAAACCGTGGAACAATCAATGAAATCAGATGCTTCTCACAGTTCACGCGAGAAAGATAAATGAAACATTACCTTGTGTTAAGTGTATAATCGCATCGGCCTATTTCCTTTCATCGCAGGAAGATTACGCTTGGGAGAAGCCCTTTGTCCAGACTGATTTCGCAGGGCGGCGGTCGAGTTCACAGTACGCCCGATGAGGCGGCCGCGCGACGATTCACGGCGGCAGAGCGCTTTTGGTGAAAGCTCGTTCGGCGGTTGATCCGAGAGGGCCTCAACCCTGCTTGTCCGGCCTGGCCCCACTTGCCCAGGGCTTCGAGCCGGAACGCCGCCGCGCCGAGAATGGCCCGGGGCTGCATCAAGCTCCACATCCTCTCCCCATGAGGAACGAGTGGCGAGAGGACCGAGGAGAGGGGAAGCCAATAAGAACGCACCTCCTCTCCCCTGCCCTCTCCTCCATCCGATGGAGGAGAGGGAGAAATCGAGGAGCTTGATGCAGCCCTGAGAATGGGGCCAGCGGTGGCGGCTTCATTCTTGCCGCAGCAAGGAGGCCCGAGCAACATGGGCGGCATGCTTTCAATCTGCGATGTCAGCAAGGCGTTTGGCGGACGCACTCTGTTCGCGGACAGCTCCTTGCAGGTGAACCGCGGGGAGCGCATTGGTCTCGTTGGCCCGAACGGCGCGGGGAAATCCACCCTTTTTTCGCTGATTCTCGGCAACGCCTCGCCCGACGAAGGCAAGGTCATTCTGGAGCGGAACGTCTCGATCGGTTTTCTCCCGCAGGAAAGCGCGCCGGCCGGCCACGAAACCGTTTTGGAACTCGCCACGGCGGCCACTCCCGAGATTCAACGTCTGCAAAAACTGATGAAGGCCTGGGCTTCGGACCATCCGGGGCAGCTCGATCCGCATGAAGACATCCATGCGCGATTCGAGGACCTCGGCGGTTACCGCCTGGAAGCGAAGGCGAAGAAAATCCTTGCGGGCCTGAGTTTTCGCCAGGGGGATTTCCAACGCCCGGCCCGCGAGATGAGTGGCGGCTGGGTGATGCGGGCGCACCTGGCGCGTCTGCTGGTCCAGGAACCGGATCTGTTGCTGCTCGACGAGCCGACCAACCATCTCGACCTCGACGCGCTGCTCTGGTTTCAGGACTACCTGAAGACTTATCCCGGCGCGATCCTGCTCATTTCCCATGACCGCGAATTTCTGGATCAATTGGTCGGCAGCATTGTGGAAATCCGGCAGCGCCGTTTGATCCGCTATCGGGGCAACTACGAGGATTACCTGGTCCAACGCGCGGCGCACGAGGAACAGCACCTGGCCGCCTATAAGAACCAGCAGCGGGAGATCGCCCGATTGCAGCTTTTCGCCGACCGTTTCCGCGCCAAGAACACCAAGGCTTCGCAAGCCCAGAGCAAATTGAAGCAAATCGAGCGCATGGAAAAAATCGAAAGCCCGGTCAGCGACGAGAAACAGATCCACTTTGCCTTTCCGCAGCCGGGGCGGAGCGGACTGAAGGTCGTCCAGTTAAGCGGGGTGCACCACGCTTACGGCGAGAACGTGGTTTATCGCGGGATCGATTTTCAGGCCGAGCGCGGCCAGCGCACCGTCCTGGTCGGGCCAAACGGCGCCGGCAAATCGACGCTGCTGAAGATTCTCGCCGGGGTTTTGCCGGTGCAACGCGGCGAGCGCAAGCCGGGGCACAACGTCAAAACCGGTTATTATTCGCAATATCGCGTGGACATGTTGCGGCCCGTGTTGACCGTGTTCGAAGAGGCGCTCGACACCCCGCAACGGGTCACCGAACAATTTGTCCGCACGGTGCTCGGTTGTTTCCTGTTCCGGGGCGACGACGTTTTCAAAAAGGTGAGCGTCTTGAGCGGCGGGGAAAAAAGCCGGCTGGCGCTGGTGAAATTGCTCCTCGATCCGCCCAACCTGCTGCTCATGGACGAACCGACCACGCACCTGGACCTTCCCAGCCTTGACGCGCTGGTCGGCGCGTTGGAGCAGTATGCCGGCACGCTCATTTTCATCAGCCACGACGTCTATTTCATTCGTGCCATCGCCAATCACGTGGTTCACGTCAACGCGGGGCGACTCACCCATTATCCGGGAGGCTACCAGTATTACCTGGACAAAACCGCCGCCACCTCCGCGCGCCTGGGCTTGACCGCGGGAGCGAGCCCGGCGAAACCGACGGTCGAAACGGTCATGCGGAGCAGCGTCAAGGCGCGCGACCAAAGACGGCGCGAGGCGGAGCAACGGCAGGTCCATTCCCGGGAGCGCAAGCGTAAGCGGCAAGTCGTGGAATGCCTCGAAGCGGAAATCCACGAGTTGGAAACGCGACAAGCCGAACTGACCGCGGAGCTTGAAGACCCGGCGACCTACCAGCGGCCCGGCCGCGCCATGGAAATCAACCGCGGGCTTTCGGGGATAATCGAAAGCCTGAGCCGGATGACTGCCGAGTGGGAAGCCGCAGCCAACGAACTGGCGCGGCTGGAAGCGTCGTAGTTGCCGGTCGAAACTGATTGGTGGGCCACGACGCCGGGGACCAGCGAACGCCGCGGCGGCCCGGGTTGGCCAGCGATGTTTTGGCAGGCGAAATCGCCGTCGATCTCTCGGAAGCCAGGATCGGTCTCGACCGCCGGTTGCCGCCCCTGGGCTGGGCCGTTCGGCCTTAAAGGTTTGGGCGGTTTGGGCCGATGGTTTTAGTAAGAGAAATCTGCGTCCTGAGATTGACTGCGGAAGAACTTGTCCTATATTGCAGCAAGGCACAGATGAAACTAGGCAGCGGCAACAGGTTACAGATGGCCGGCGACGGTCCGCCAACGGTCAGCTAGAGAGCTGGTCCTGGAGTGCCTTGATTGTAGCCTTCCGTCGCCGCCGAGCGACGGAAATGAATGTTGAGCCAAATTTAGAGTCCGGGGAACCCAAGCGAGTCCTCTTCACTCCGGCGCTTTCCCGTTCGCTGGCGCCGTTGCCGGCGCGTCCGGACCGGGTCGTCAGCCTGGTTTCCCTCTCCCACAACGTCGCCGACCGATTCATTGCGGAAACTCTGGCCCAGACCCTGCGCAACGAAACCGGCGGCTCCGTCCTGCTCATTCGCCTTGAATCGGGCGATGCCAAACTCTCGCTCCAGGATTGGGCGCGGCGGCAGCCCACCCTCAATGGGCAGTTCGGTCTGGCGGATCTGGTGGAACGGGCGGAGTGGGAATTTGCCGATCTCAGGATCGGCTTCACGGGAGATTCGAGCGAAGTGAGCGGCCTGCCTTCCCTCGTCGCTCACGGCTGCAGTCACTTCCAGTTCGTGGTGCTGCACGTCGGCGCGGATGTCCCCACGCCGTTGCTCATGGAATGCCTCGCCCGCTCAAACCGCGCGTTCCTGCTGCTCCAGCCGACCTCGCGGGATTTATACAACCGGGACATGCTCCTGCGTGAAGTCCGCTCGCACTCTCTCGGCGACTCCTGGAACGTCAAAACGGTCGTCTGCCGCGAGAAGGGCGAGGAACATTTCAACGAACTGCTCAAAGGGATGGGCAGTTCGGTGCACGGCTTTATTCATGGTTGCCCCACGCCTTCGGCCGCCGTGAGCCTGCGAAATTGGCACGACCAGAACTTCAACGCGGACATCCGCCGGCTCGTCCGCGAGATTGCCCGCCGGCGCGTCGGCCTGGCCCTGTCGTCCGGCGGCGCGCGCAGCCTGGCGCACATTGGGGTCATCCAGGTCCTCGAAGAACACGGCATCGAGGTGGACGTGGTGGCCGGCTGCAGCATGGGCGCTTATATCGGGGCCGTGTGGGCGTTCGGATACGATGGCGTGGCGATGGAGAAGCTCGCCCGGGAAGTCGAACACCGCTGGGGCCTGCTCGAATTGATCGACCCGTTCCTCCTGCCGCGCGAAGGATTTTTGCGCGGCGAGAAGGTCAAACGCCGCCTGAAACGCTCCATCGGGGACGTTCACTTTTCCGAATTGGTCCGCCCGCTCCGCGTGGTCGCCACCCAATTGGCCACGCTCGAGCGCACGGTCATTGCCAGCGGCGAAGTCGCGGTCGCCGTGCACGCCAGCAGCGCGATTCCCGGCGCCTGTGTTCCGGTCCGGATCGACGGCGAATCGTATATTGATGGGGGCATCGCCGATCCGCTGCCCGTCGATGTGCTCGAAGAGATGGGCATCGAACGCATCCTGGCGGTGAATACCATCCCGACTTCGGCCTATTTGCGCGGGCGGGTCGAAATGGAACGGGAACGGGCGGAGCGCCGCGCCCGGCGGACGAACAAATTGAAAGGCGTGCTCAACCATTACCTGAACTACTTCGCCCCTGGGAACATCCTCGACACGATCTTGCGCAGCTTCAACGGCGCGCAGATGCGCGTGGCCGACCTGGCCTGTCAACACGCCCATGTCGTGTTGCGCCCGCTCTCCCTCGACGGCCGCTGGCATGATTTCCGGCATCCGGGCAAATACATCCTGCTTGGGCGGCGCGAGGCCGAGGAACATCTGGCCGAAATCAAAGACCTGGTTGACCGAAAGGAACCGTATGAACTCGACCTTGCTCCACACGCAGTGGCAACAGTTACCTGAACGGGCGGTCCGCCAGTTGCAGGCCGACAAACTGCGCCGCTACCTGCGCGATGTCGTGCTGCCGTTCTCCGCTCATTACGGCGAGTTATTCCGGAAAAAGGGACTCAAGGCCGAGTCGATCCGCACCCTGGAAGATTTGGAACAACTTCCCTTCACCTCCAAAGCCGATCTGCTCAACACTCCCGACCATCCGGAGAAAGTGAAGGAATTTGTGCTGATTCCCGACCCCAAGGCGCTGGCGCGCCGCCCCGCGACCATGCTGCGCGCGCTGGCGAAGGGACGCGAACAAGTCCGGCGCGGCTTCGAATCCGAGTTCCGTCCCATCTTCCTGACCAGCACCACCGGCCGATCCGCGGACCCGATCCCCTTCGTTTACACCCAGCACGATCTGGCCAACCTCACCAGCTCCGGAATCCGCATCATGCAGGTCTGCGGCGCGCAGCGCGATTTTCGCCTCTTGAACATGTTCCCCTACGCCCCTCACTTGGCCTTCTGGAGCTCCCACTACGCCGCCACGGCGTTTGGGGTGTTTTGTGTCGGCACCGGCGGCGGCAAGGTGATGGGCACCGAGGGCAATTTGCGCATGATCCAAAAGATCAAGCCCGACGTTCTCATCGGGATGCCGACCTTCGTCTATCACGTGCTCCAACAGGCGGTCGAATTAGGCGTGCGCTGCGAAAACCTGAAACGCCTCGTGCTCGGCGGCGAAAAAGTCGCCGAAGGCATGCGCCGCAAACTCCGCAACCTCGCTTCCAAGTTGGGGTCGCCGGGCGTCGATGTCCTGGCGACCTACGGTTTCACCGAATCGAAGTTGGCCTGGGCCGAATGCCCTTGTCCCGCCGACGAAACACCGAGCGGCTACCATCTCTACCCCGACCTCGGACTCTTCGAGGTCGTCAATCCCAAGAGCGGCGTCGTTGTTCCTCCCGGCAGCCCGGGTGAGCTGGTTTTTACCCCGCTGGAGGCGCGCGGCAGCGTCGTGCTGCGCTATCGCACCGGCGACGTCATCGACGGCGGGCTGGTCTATGAGCCTTGTCCTCACTGCGGCCGCACGCTGCCCCGGCTCGTGGGGAAAATCTCTCGCAGCACCGAGGTCAAGTCGATGCAGCTTGATAAAATCAAGGGCACGCTGGTCGATTTCAACCAACTCGAGCACGTGCTCGACGACGCCGCCAATGTCGGCGCCTGGCAACTGGAACTGCGCAAGTTCAACGATGACCCGCACGAAGTCGATGAACTCGTTCTTCACGTCCAGAAATTGAACGGCGTGGACGAAGAAAAGCTGCGCCGCGAGTTGAACAATCGTTTCGTCGAGCGGACGGAGGTTCATCCCAATCGAATCGTCTTTCACGAGGCCGAAGAATTGCGCCGCCTGCTCGGCGTCGGCACGCTGCTCAAGGAGCAAAAAATCATCGACAACCGTCCCAAACCGAAGAAAGACGCGCCCGCCGGCCCCGCGCCGAAAACTCCGGCCGAGGGTCAACCCGACCTGGAGGCAACCAAATGACCGCTCCCCGGCTTGTCATTATCGATGGTGTCCGCACCCCCTTCTGCAAGATGGGCACCGACCTGGCCCGTCTCGGCGCCGATGAACTTGGCCGCATCGCCGTCAACGCGCTGCTCACCCGCACCGGGCTTGATCCCGCCCTGATCGA
>WNGH01013244.1_pt1 | contig 11941 bp, 9 predicted proteins | sample 5400631 | NCBI WGS metagenome assembly WNGH01 (sample SAMN13153373, study PRJNA577476) | soil metagenome | isolation source: 115 cm soil or saprolite under Garry oak tree replicate 1 | place: USA:California | collected 2016-06-15 | reverse complement strand
CGGCTGGTCGGCGAGGAGCACGGCCAACGCGAACAGCACGCCGAACAGCGGCTCCGAGAAGAGCACCGACAGGATCGTCAGCATCGGGAGCGCGACCACCGCGCTGGTCACCAGGACGGGCGCGAGCCACGGTGGAGCCTCGGGGCCGAGCAGCTGCACGCTCGCCGCGTGCCACGCGACGAGGCCTGCCGCCGCCGCCGCGAGGATGACGTTCAGCACCTTGGCCGCGAGACCCGCGGCCTCGAGTGGGAGCATCCCGATGAACGGAGAGAGGACGAGAGGGTAAAGCGGCGGATAGTGCACGACCGCCGGATGACCGGGCAGATGGGGGTGCACATACCCGAGGCCGTGGGTGAGCGCGTACGCGACGTCGGCGTACAGGCCGTCGTCGTAGAACACACCGACCAATTGCCGATTCAGGGCGAGCGCCCCGCACGCGAGCGTCACCGCGAACACCACCACCGCCGCCCGGCGCGCGCCGCGCGGCTCAGCCGGGGACATCGCCTTCGTAGCGGGTCAGCTTGCGATACAGGGTGGAGGGATCGATGCCGAGCACTTCGGCGGCGCGGGTCTTGTTGCCGCCCTCGCTCTGGAGCACCCAGGTGATGTAGGCTCGCTCGATCACGTCGAGGGTGGGGTTCACGTGCGGCCGCTCCGCGACGAGCGGCTCGGCTCGGCGCTCGGTCAGCTTGTCGGGCAGGGCGGCGAGGTCGATCGTCGTGCTCTTGCTGAGCACCACCGCGCGCTCGAGGGCGTTCTCGAGCTCGCGGACGTTGCCGGGCCAATCGTAGGCGAGCAGCGCGCTTTTCGCTTCCTCCGCCAGCGCCTTCGGCTGTTCATCCCGCTCCTTCGCGATGCGACTCAGGAACTCCTCCCACAGAATCTGGATATCGTCGCGTCGCTCGCGCAGCGGCGGCAGGTGGATGGCGATCACGTTCAGCCGGTAATACAGGTCGGTCCGGAAGCGACCGCGCTTGATGTCCTCTTCCAGATCGCGGTTGGTCGCGGCCACCACGCGGACGTCCACCGGAATGGCCTCGGTGCCGCCCACGGGGATCGCCTCGCGCTCCTGGAGCACGCGCAGCAGCTTGACCTGGGTCGCGGGCGACATTTCGCCGATCTCGTCCAGGAAAAACGTGCCGCCCCGCGCCGCCGCGAACAGACCCTGTTTGTCCCGCACCGCGCCCGTGAACGATCCCTTCACGTGGCCGAACAGCTCCGACTCGAGCAGGCTCTCGGGCAGCGCCCCGCAGTTGAGCGAAAAGAATCCGCCGTCCGCGCGCGCGGACAGCTCGTGGATGTAGCGCGCGATGACTTCCTTCCCCGTGCCCGACTCGCCCTGGATGAGCACCGTGCTCTCGGTAGGCGCCACCTGCTCGGCGAGCTTCAGCACGTCCTGAAACGCCCGCGCCTTGCCGAGCGGCTTCACGAGTCCGGAGCGCTCGCGCCGACGGATCTCCTGCTTGAGCTGCTTGTTCTCGGCCTTGAGGAGGCGCTGTTCCGCCGCCCGCCGGCAGATCGCGACCAGGTCGTCGTTCGAAAACGGCTTCTGGATGTAGTAGAAGGCACCCTGGTTCACCGCCTGGATCGCGCTCTGCAGCGAGGCCTGCGCTGTCATGAGGATCACCGGGGTCTCGGGGTCCTGCTCCCGCACCGCCGCGAGGATCTCGGTGCCCGAAACGCCCGGCATCTTGATGTCCGTGAGGACGATGTCGGGTGGGCTCCCCTTCAGCGCCTCGAGCCCGGCTTTCCCGCCCTGCGCGGTGCTGACGTCGAAGCCTTCCCCCTTCAAGAGGATCCGCAGCACGTCCAGGATCCCCATCTCGTCGTCGACGACCAGAATCGATGGCTGCTGGCTCATGCGGCTTCCTCTTTCCGCCGGGCGGCGGGGAAGTAGACCGTGAATGTCGTCCCCTGCCCCGGTGGGGAGTCCACGAGCACCAGCCCGCGGTGCGCGTCCACCGCGCGCTGCACGATGGCGAGGCCCAGGCCGGTGCCGCCCACCCGACCGGTCACGAACGGCTCGAACAGGCGGGCCCGCAGGTTCTCGGGGATGCCCGGGCCGTTGTCGCTCACGGCGAGGGATACAGGGCTCTCGATGCCGGCGCCCCCCGGCAGCTCATGCGACGCGGGCCGTCCGGTGCGCACCACGACCCGCGCGCCCGAGCCCGTGGCCTGGACGGCGTTGAGCACCAGATTCGACACCACCCGATGCAACAGGTCCTCGTCGCCTTCCATGGGGGTCGCGTCACCCGTCAGATCGATGACGGCGTCCTCGGGGCAGTCCGGGTGCTCGCGCACCAGGCGGATCGCCGCGGCCGCTACGGTGCGCAGGTCGAGCGGCCGGCACTCCGTGGCACGTACGCGGGAGAAATCGAGAAACTCCGAGAGCAGGCGCGACAACCGGTCGGTCTCGCGCACCACCAACGACGTCAAGAACTTCTCGTCGGCGTTCACGCGCTTCGCCCGTCCCAGCTGCTCTACCGAGGAGCGGATCGACGCGAGCGGGTTCTTGATCTCGTGCGCCAGGCTCGACGACAGCTCCGCCACCGCCTCGAGCCGTTCCGCGCGCAGGTGGAGCTCTTCGAGCCGTTTCGAGTCCGAGATATCGGTGAAGATCGCCGTGACCCGGGGCTCGCCCGCCGGCTCGACGTCCAGCGTCGTTGTCGTCACGCCGATCGGGAAGGTGCGATCGGGACGCCGCACCGTGGCCTCGACCCGCATCGCCCGTACGCCCCGCCGCGCGGTTGCGGTGATCGCGGCCCAGAACTCGGGCGCGACCTTCGCGAACTCCGGCATGATCGGCCGGCCACGCCACTGCCGCTCCTTGAATCCGAGGATTTGCTCGGCCGCCGGGTTGCAGTACAACAGATGACCCGCCTGATCCACCGTCACGATCCCCGTCGGGACGCTGCGCAGCACGTCCGCCGCCTCCAGTCGAGCCTGGCGCAACTCCCCCGCCAGCGCCTCTCGCTCGGCCCCCATCACCGATACCCGGCTCGCGAAATAGGCGGTCACCGCCGCCACGGCCGCGAACACCAGCAGCTGCAGCCCAACCTGGGCCGTCATCGGCGTGGTGTGTCCGTAGAACACATCGGCGAAGTAGACGATGCCGACGAGCGCCGTGATCAGGCCGGTGCTCGCGGGCGGCATCAGGACCGCCGTCACCGCGATCAACGGGACGTACAGGGGGGTCAGGTCACTCTGCGGACCGCCTGTGATGTGCACGACCGTGGTGATCAGCGCGACGTCGAACAGCGCCTGGCCGTACAGGAACGTCCGGCCGGGCGGGCGGCGCGACAAGTGGGTGTACCAGTAAGAGGCGATCGTCACTACGACGGCCGCGACCAGCACGAACGACGTGACGAGCAGGTCGAGGGGCGCCGCGACTGCGAATTTGAGCGCCGCCGCCAGGTAGATCGCACCGGCGACGCAGAGCCGCCCGGCGTACACCGATCGCAGGAGACTCTGCGGCGTCGGAAGGACCGAACCTCGCCGGTCACCCGTCAGCCAGGTCACGAGGCAACCGCAAGCCGAAAGTCGTAAGCCGTAAGGACGTCCCCTCTGAAGACAGGCGCAAGCCGAAAGGCGTAAGCCCCAAGGCAACCGCAAGTTACACCCCTTGCGGCTTTCGGCTGGCGGCGTGGAACTATTGTTGACGGTGTCGCAAAGTGCAAGAGCAACGAGGGCGGCGGCTCGCCGAACACGCGCACCAACGCCGACTGCACTATGCTATGGAATGCGGCCGACACTCCCTGTTCTCGCATGGCTGACGGTCGGAGGGCTCGCGGTCGCGAGTCCGGCGCCGGGACAGGCTGCACTGACTCCCGCCGACTCCGCGATTCTCAACTCCCAACCGCTCAAACGCCTGGTGCTTGCTCCGTCGTTGCTGCGGCGGCTCAATCTGCTCGCGGCCGGCCTCGACCGGGAAGTCGTCCTGTGCCTGCAGGGCACGGTGGCGGGAGACACGGCGCTGGTGCGGGAGTTCGCGATGCCCGACATCGTGCACTCGAGCGTCGACGCCGTGACCCCGGTTCCCTGCCCGCCGGCCACCACGCTCGCCGTGTGGCACAACCATCCATGGGTCGGGCCGGACTCGAGCTTCGGGATGAAAACACCGGAAGACCTCTGCTCGCTCAGCCAGCCGGACCTGCGGACGGTGGTGGCACGTTTCCCGCGGCAGTGGCTGGAGCTGCCGACTCTCGGGGAGCCGCGTCGGGCCCCTAGCCGCGATCCGACGTCACTCCGGCGGCTGCACGATGATCTTGCCCCGGGCGCTCAAGCAGGTGAGTCGGGTCCGGCCACCCGCCCGCAACCGCTCCGGGACGCGGTGCGCGCGTAGCGCCGCGATCACGTCCGTGGCCGTATGCTGCGCGAGCACCTCCTGCGTGATCAACAGCGCGGACGCACCCACCGGACCGACCTGGAACGTGTAGACGGGACTCGAGCCTTCCCGCCGCACCTCGATCGATGCGGGCCGCAGCTCCGCGCCGACCCATCCGAGCAGGTCGCGGATGGTCCGCTCGGTCCCCACCGCGCCCGCGAGCGCGTGCCCTTGCTCGCGCGCGCCCTCCAGGGCCGCCCACCGGCTGGCGAACCGCGCGATCGCATCCTGCACGGTGTCGTCGAGCGAGAGCCCGAACGGCATAGGGTCGTAGGCCTCGAAGAACTCGCTCACAATGCCGAGCGTGAGCGGCAAGAGCTCTTCCATGCGCCGGCTCACCGCGCTCCATACCGCCGGGTCTTCGGCCACGAGGCGGGACAGGAGGAACAGGCCGTAGGCCATGTGCCGCTCCTCGTCGGCCTGGGCGGCCGGGGACGGATCGGCCAGGAGCCGCTGCATCGCGTCGGGGAGCCGCTCGGCGAAGAGGCGCCGGAAGCTCGGTGTCTGATAGCGCTGGAGGTCCCCGGACTGGCGGCAGACTTCGTCGAGCACGCGGCGGAAGAACTCGGTGTGTTTCGCTTCATCGGCGAGGAAGGTGGTGAGGAAGAGCTGCTCCTCGAGGCGCGCTTCTCGCACCACGGTCATGATGAGCGGGAGCAGGTCGCGGGTCATGCTCTCTTCCGCGGCCTGGAACAGCACGGTGAGGCGCAGCAGCACGTCGCGCTCGGCAACGGTGAAGCGCGCCCAGTCGTCGATGTCCCGCCGCAGGTCGAGGCTCCGCGGGTCCCAGGCACCGAGCCGCTTCGCTTCGTGGTACAGGCGCATCGGGACCGTGTCGTGCCGCAGCGTACCCGTGCGCGCCGGCCTCGGCTCCCGCGGGTCGGGCGTGGGGGAGGCGTCGGGCGCGTCGGGGGCGTCGGGGGCGATCATCTGCGGCACTACTGCACCGCGTTCACCATATCGAAGATCGGGAGATACATGGCGATGACCATGCCGCCCACGATCACGCCCAGCACCACGATCATGATCGGCTCCATGAGCGAGAGCAGCGCGCTCACCGCCGCATCCACCTCGTCGTCGTAGAAGTCGGCGATCTTCGAGAGCATCTCGTCCATGCCGCCGGTCTGCTCACCCACCGAGATCATCGAGATCACCATCGGCGGGAACACCTTCGACTTGGCCAGCGGCGCGGCGATGGTCTCGCCGCCGGCGATCGAGGCGCGGGACGCCATGACCGCGTTGTGGATCACCATGTTCCCGGCGGTGCGCGCCGTGATTTCGAGGCCGTCCAGAATCGACACGCCGGAGGAGATGAGCGTGCCGAGCGTGCGCGTGAACCGCGACACGGCCGACTTGCGGAGCACGTCGCCCAGCACCGGCAGCTTGAGCAGCAGCGTGTCGATCTGGAGGCGCCCCGGGGCCGTTTTGTAGTAGCGCGTCAACCCGAACACCCCGGCCCCGATGCTCCCGATGATGGCCCACCAGTACTGCGTGAGCGTGTGGCTGGCGCCGATCACGATGCGGGTCGGGAGGGGCAGCTGGAGGTTGACGGACGCGAACATGTTTTGGAAGGTCGGGATCACGAAGATGAGCAGCACGGAGATGGCGATGACCGCCACCGACATGATGACGCCGGGGTAGATCATCGCGCCTTTGACCTTGCGCACGATCGCGTCGTTCTTCTCGAGGAACTCGGCGAGGCGCACCAGGATGGTGTCGAGAATACCGCCGGCCTCGCCCGCCGCCACCATGTTGACGTACAGGTCGCTGAACGCCTTGGGGTGCTTGCGCAGCGCGTCGGCGAGGGTCTGGCCGCTCTCGACGTCATATACCACCTGTCGGGTGACGTCGGCCAGGATCTTGTTCTCGGTCTGCTGCGCCAGGATGTCGAGCGCCTGCACCAGTGGCAGGCCCGCGTTGATCATCGTGGCGAACTGGCGGGTGAACACGACGACGTCGCGAGTCTTGACGCCGCTCCCGAACTTGAGGCTGAGCTTGAACTCCTTGGGCGCCGCGCGCACCTGTACGACGACCATGCGGTTCTTGCGCAGGTGCGCGATCACGTCGTCGCGCGACGGCAGGTCGATCTTGTCGTTGACGAGATCGCCCTTGAGCGTGCGGGCGGTGTACTGGAAGACCGGCATGGCTTACTCCCTCCGGGCGCCTAGCGGCGGGCCGCGACCTTGGCCCCACCCTGCTGCTGCGGGGCGGCGGTCGGGGACATGATATCCTTGTCATCCAGCGGCGGCTCGCCGATCATCCGCAGGAACTCGTTCGGCGTCGAGGTCACGCGCAGGCACTCGTCCTTCGTGACCTCGCGGCCCACGTACAGCTGGTAGAGCGCATCGTTCAGAGTCTGCATCCCGTGCTTCTTGCCCGCCTGCATCATCGATGGGATCTGCTCGATCTTCTCGTCCCGGATCAGCGCCCGCACGGCGGGGGTCATGATCAGGATCTCGCACGCCATCACGCGCCCGCGGCCCTTGGCCTTCTGCAGCAACGTCTGGGTGATGACCCCCTCAAGCACGAACGAGAGCTGGGCGCGGACCTGGGCCTGCTGGTGGGACGGGAACACATCGATGATGCGGTTGATGCTCTCCATCGCCGAATTGGTGTGCAGCGTAGCGAACGCCAGGTGCCCCGTCTCGGCGATCGTCAGCGCAGCCGCGATCGTCTCGAGGTCGCGCATCTCGCCCACCAGCACGACGTCGGGGTCCTGCCGCAACGCGTATTTCAGCGCCGCCGCGAAACTGTTGGTGTCGGTGCCGATCTCGCGCTGGTTCACGATGCAGCTCTGATGGCGGTGGATGAACTCGATGGGGTCCTCCACCGTGATGATGTGCCCCTTCAGCTCCTTGTTGATCTTGTCGATCAGGGCCGCGAGCGTGGTGCTCTTGCCCGACCCCGTGGGCCCCGTCACCAGCACCAGGCCGCGGGGCTTCTCCGCCAGCTTCGCCACCACGCCCGGCAGCCCCAGCTCCTCGAAGGTCCGCACGTTGAACGGGATTTGCCGGATCACCAGCGACACGCAGCCGCGCTGCTTGAAGCAGTTGCCACGGAACCGTGCCAGGTTCTGGATCCCGAACGAGAAATCGAGCTCGTTCTCGGTCTCGAACCGCTTCTTCTGGTTCTCCGTGAGCACCGAGTAAGCGATCGACAGGGTGTCCTTGGGCGTGAGCACCGCTTCCGCCGACGAGTTCACGATGTCCCCGTCCACCCGCAGCTTGGGACGCTCGCCCGCCACGATGTGCAGGTCCGACGCGTCCCGCTCGATCATCTCTTCGAGCAAGGTGCGGAGATTCACCGACTGCGAGGCGCCTGCGGTCATGCCGCTGTCTCCTTCACGACTTCTTCGAGGGTGGTGATGCCGCGCTTTACCTTCAGCATGCCGTCCATCCGCAGCGTGAGCATGCCGTCCTTCACGGCCTGCTCCCGCAGCTCCTCGGTCGATCCGCCCTTCAAGACCATACGCCGCACCGCGCTGGTCATGGCCATGACCTCGTACAGCCCCTGCCGGCCCTTGTACCCCGAGCCGCTGCAGGTGTCGCAGCCCGCGCCCTTGTAGAGCGTCAACTTTGCGGCTTCGGCGGGCGCGATGCCGAACGCGTGGATCTCTTCGGGCGTGTAGGTGTGCTCCTGTTTGCAGTCGGAGCACACGCGGCGCACCAGCCGCTGCGCCACGATCAGGTTGACCGCGCTCGCCACGTTGAACGGCTCGATCCCCATGTCGATCATGCGCGTCACCGTGGACGGCGCGTCGTTGGTGTGCAGCGTGGAGAGCACCAGGTGGCCCGTGAGGGCCGCCTTGATCGCGATCGAGCCGGTCTCGAGATCGCGGATCTCGCCCACCATGATGATGTTCGGATCCTGCCGCAGGAACGCCTTCAACGCCGCCGCGAAGGTCATCCCCACATCGTTGCGCACCAGGACCTGATTGATTCCCATCAAGTTGTACTCGACGGGATCCTCGGCGGTCATGATGTTCACGTGGATCTGGTTGATGCGCGACAGCGCCGAATACAGGGTCGTGGTCTTGCCCGACCCCGTGGGACCCGTCACCAGCACCATGCCGTAGGGATTCAGGATCGCCCGCAACAGCTCCTGCTCGGCCTTGGGCTCGAATCCGAACTTGGTCAGATCGAGCGTCAGGTTGCCCTTGTCGAGAATCCGGAGCACGATCTTCTCGCCGAACAGGACCGGCAGCGTCGAGACGCGGTAGTCGATGACCTTGGCGCCGAACTTGAGCTTGATGCGGCCGTCCTGCGGCACGCGTCGTTCCGCGATGTTGAGCTGCGCCATGATCTTGATGCGCGACGTCAGCGCCGCGCGCATCTTGATGGGCGGCTTCATGACCTCGTGCAGGGCCCCGTCCACGCGATAGCGGACCCGCATTTCGTGCTCGAACGGCTCGATGTGGATGTCCGACGCCCCGCGCTTCACGGCGTCCGTGAGCAGGCCGTTGATCAGCTTCACCACGGGCGCGTCGTCCGCCAGGTCCTGCGCTTTGACGTCCTCGTCCGTCTGCTCTTCGACGACCTCGAGATCGTCCGCGGCCTCGATGTCCTTGAGCAGCGTCTGCAGCTGGGCGTCGGATTGTTGGTAATACTTGTCGATCGCGTTCCGCAGGGTGTACTCGCCCGCGATCACCGGGAACACGTCGCAGCGCGTGATGAACTTGATGTCCTCGATCGCCGTGACGTTGTTCGGGTCCGCGATCGCGACGGTGAGAGTCCGGCCTTCGCGCTTGAGCGGCAGCACGGTGTGCTTGATCGCGACGTCGGGGGGGAGCAGCTTGATGATTTTCGGATCGACTTCGAAGCGGGACAGGTCGACCGCCGGCATGCGGTACTGGCGGGCCAGCATCTTGGAGATCTCGGTCTCCTCGACGAAGCCCAGCTTCACCAGGGTATAGCCCAGGCGCATCCCCGTGTTCTTTTGCTCGAGGAGGGCCTTTTTGAGCTGATCCTGGGTGATTAGCCCCTCCCGCAGGAGGATCTCACCCAGCTTGTCGGAGGTAGCTGCTGCGGTCGCCGTACGCAACTCGTTGAAAATGAACAGCATAACATATGTGGCGACGGGGGGAAGTCAACCCCGAGACGCAGGTTGTGGAGGCTGCGCAGGTTGGTAGAGGTTGTGGAGGTCACTGCAAATTACGGCATCACCCCCGAAAACATGACGTAGGGTCGGAGCGACTCGACCAGCTTCGGGCCCACGCCCGGTACGCTGTCGAACCGGGCCAGGCTGCCGAACGGACCATGCTGCTCGCGCCAGCCGACGATCCGCTGTGCGAAGGCCGGACCGATTCGCGGGAGACGCGTGATCTCCGTCACGTCGGCGCGGTCGAGATCGACCCGCTCACCAGGGAGGAGCGGCCGCGCCAATCGGGCGGCGCTGCGCGCGGTGGCGGCGAGACCTCCGGTGGGCGGCGTGTCCACGGACACGAGCTGCACGTCACCGGGCGCCGCGGCGTTGGCGGGCGCGAGCGCCAGTCGCACGGCCGCTCCCGCGAGGGCTAACAGCGAGAGGAGTAGCGCGGCGCGACGATCATCCACGACGAGAAACTATCGTGGCATCGCGCCACAAGCCGTATCGGAATCACGCGATGAGGGGCATTAGATTGCGAGGTCTGTTCTCTATCGAACGAGTGCGACAGCGACATCTCCTACTATTTGCAGCGACGCCGCACTCACTTTGTCGATCGTGTCCTCTGTCGTGTGCCAATACGGGTAGTCGAAGTCGACCACGTCGATCGCGTGGATGCCCGCCTGCTGGAGAGCCACGTGGTCGTCGATGAGGGTGGGTTTGACGCCGGGCAGGAAAACCCGGCCGTAGCCCAGGTCCGCGGCGGTGCGCCACACGCGGTCCACGACCTCGGGCGCGAAGGCCTGCGAGTTGCCTTCATAGTAGAACTGCTGGTCCTTGTCCGCGACCATATCGAACAGCACGGCGAACAGCGGCTGGTAGCCCGGCGGCTGATGGCGGGCAAAGTAGCGGGTGCCGATCAGCACGTCGTTCGAGTCCGTGGCGAAATTGCCGTAGTCCTCGCCGTCCACGAACAACAGGTCGACGCCGACGCTGGGCGGCTTCGTCTTGAGCACGTCGGCGACGCCGAGCAACAGCGCCACGCCCGACGCGCCGTCGTTCGCCCCGGGGACCGGGAGGCGCTGCTGGCCCAGGTTGGCGCTCTGGTCCGCGTGCGGGCGGGTGTCCCAGTGGGCGAGCAGCAGCACGCGCTCGGTGGCGGCGGGCCGGAATCGGGCGAGGAAGTTCCGCAGGTGCAGGCTCGTGCCCTGGCGCGTCACGTGGGTGAAGCTCTGGACGGCGATGGTGTCGGCGGTGGCGCGGAGGTGCGCGAGGATCCAGTCGCCGGTGCGCTCGTGCGCCGGCGTTCCGGGCACCCGCGGGCCGAACTGCATTTGCCGCTCGAGGTATGTGAAGGCACGCGCGCCCGCGAACTCGCGCGGGCGGCTCGCTCCGCCGCGCGCGGTGCAAGCGACGCCGAGCGCGAGACACGCCGCCGCGCGCGAGAGATGGCTCTTTCGGATGGTCACAGGGTAGTGATGTCTTGTAGAGACTTGGACTTCCGAATATAATGGCGCCACTGATCGTGCGCACCATCAGCCGGTACCTCCTCCGCCAACACGTCGCGCCGCTCGGCTTCGCCCTGGCGGCGCTCACGTCGCTGATGCTCATCCAGCAGGTCGCCAAGCAGCTCTCCGGCCTGCTCGGGAAGGGGCTGCCGGCGGGCGTGATTGCGGAGGTGTTCGTGCTCTCGCTCCCGTTCATCGTGGCCGTGACGCTGCCGATGGCGGTGCTGGTCGCGGTGCTGCACGTGTTCACGCGACTCGCCGGCGACAACGAGATCACGGCGCTGCAGGCCGGGGGCGTCAGCGTCTCGCGGCTGGTCGCGCCGGTGCTCGCGGGCGCGACCGGCGTCGCGCTGCTGTCGTTCTTGTGGAACGACCAGCTGCTCCCCCGCACCAACCACGCGCTCCGCACCCTGCAGGTGGACATCGCGCGCAAGAAGCCGTCGCTCACCCTCAAGGAGCAGGTGATCAACGAAGTGGTGCCGGGGCAGACCTTCCTGCGCGCCTCGCGCATCGACGGCAACACGAACAAGCTCAAGGACGTGACGCTCTACGACCTGAGCGACGCCGAGCGCCGCCGCATCATCACGGCGGACAGCGGGCGGATGGCGTACTCCGCCGGCGGGCGGGATCTGTTCCTGACGCTCACGGACGGAGACATCGAGGAAGTGAACCGTACCGACCCGACGCAGTTCAACCGCACGTTCTTCCGCACCAACCGCATGCGGGTCTCGGGCGTGGGGAACATCTTCACCCAGACGGAGCACGACACCTACAAGAGCGACCGAGAGATGTCCACGTGCGAGATGCAGCAGGCCGCCGCGGCGGCCCGGCGCGACGCCATCCGGGCGGCGGGAGACGCGCGACTGGTGATCGAGAACGACCTGCGGCGGCTGGCGGGGCTCGCGCCCGTCGCGGCACCGCCCGTGCGCGACGCGCCCGACACCACGCCTCCCGGCGTCTATTGCCG